>Ga0265293_10007291_pt1 | contig 17136 bp, 14 predicted proteins | sample Munlanlewell138R_FD_192505 | JGI IMG/M metagenome (GOLD analysis project Ga0265293, IMG submission 192505) | Leachate microbial communities from a municipal landfill in Southern Ontario, Canada - Leachate well 138R | ecosystem: Engineered > Solid waste > Landfill > Unclassified | place: Canada...
GCAAGCAGGCGTTCATCGATTGCATGCATGCGCGGGGCATCGAAGGCCCGCCCCTGATCTACGAAAGCATCGATCACGAATCCAGCGAATTCGCGGTCAGCGTCGTGCATGCCCTGCGTGAGCAGCATCCCGAGGTCACCGCCCTGGTGTGCTCGGGAGACCAATACGGCATCGCGGCCATACACACTGCCCATCAAATGGGATTGCGCGTGCCCGAGGACCTGTCCATCACGGGCTTCGACGACCAGAGCTACGCCGCGCTGACCATTCCGACGCTGACCACGGTTTCCGTGCCGGGCCGGCAGATGGGCGAACAGGCGGCCCGCGCCGTCTTGCAGGCGATCAATCAAGGCAACCCGATACGCCATCTTTGCCTTGAAACGCCCCTGATGATCAGGGGCTCGTCGGGTCCGGCGCCGACGCGTTGACCGCGCAGCGGCGCAAGGAGCGTCGTCCATGGCGGCTCGCCTATATGAATCCGCCGTTGACGTGAATGATCTGGCCAGTGACGTAGCTGGCTTGCGGGGACGTCAGGAACGTGACCATTGCCGCCACTTCTTCCGGCTTGCCGACTCGGCCCAGCGGGATTTTCTTCGCGAAATCGGTCCATTCCTGGGCCGATATGAATTGTTCGCCGTGCGGCTTTTCGATGAGGCCGGGCACGACGCAGTTGACGGTGACGGCCTGGGGCGCAAGCTGCAGCGCCAATGCGCGCGTCAACGCCTCGAGCCCGGCTTTTGCCGATGCCGAGGCCGGGAAGTAGGCGTAATCGGAACGGAAGATATGCACGTTGTGCGTGCTGATCGTCACGACGCGTCCCGCCTCGGATTGCGCCAACTGCGGCAGGGCGCGGGTCGCGAGCTCGAAGAAACCGCCTGTCACGACGTCGTGCACGTTGTCGAAATCCGCGCGCCGCAATTCGCCGAAGGGCTCCCTGACGGGAAAGCCGGCGTTGGCGACGAGCACGTCCAGTTGACCGAATTCATTCATGGCCGTGTTGATGAGCTTGTCGGCCGTTTCAGGATCGGCCAGATCGCCCAGCACAATGCGCGTGCTTGCGCCGAGTTTTTCCACCTCCGAGGCCACCTGCTCGCAGCCTTCGCGGTTGTGCAGGGCGTGGATGATCAATGCTATATCGGGCGATGCAAGCTGGCGGGCGATGGCGGCGCCGATGCCCGAACCGGAGCCCGTGACGATGGCGACGCGTTTGACTGAATTCATTTTGTTCTCCAGCGCGTCTCGCGCAAGACCAAAACAAGGCAAGGGCGGACGCCGTCCGTTGGACGGGCCTTCCGCCCCGTTGCACCGCTTTTAGTTCATATACCAGACCACTTTGGTGCGGGTATATTGGTCAAAGGCCTCGAAGCCCTTGTCCTTGCCGCCGAAGCCGGAGGTTTTGTAGCCGCCGAACGGCGCGGTGATGTCGCCTTCGGAGAAGCCGTTCACCGAGACCGTGCCGGCCTTGATGCGGGCCGACACGCGTTGCGCGCGCCGCAGATTCAAGGTGTAGATCGACGAGGCAAGGCCGTATTCGCTGTTGTTGGCCAGGGCGATGGCTTCTTCTTCGGTTTCGAACGTCGTGATGGCGGCGATCGGGCCGAAGACTTCTTCCTGGAACAGGCGCATTTCGGGCGTGACTTGATCGAAGATCGTGGGCTCGATGTACCAGCCGCTGCCCAGGTCTTCGCGGATGCCGCCGCCGTGCACCAGTTTGGCGCCCTGTTTGACGCTTTCGTCGATGAAGGCCTTGACCTTCTCGAAGTGGGCGCGCTCCACCATGGGACCGATACGCGTTTCGGGATCCGTGGGCAGTCCCACTTTCCAGTTCGCCAGGCCGGCTTTGAGTTTCTCGATCAGCTGGTCTTTCAGGCTGGAATGGACGATGATGCGCGAGCCGCAGCTGCAGTTCTCGCTCATGTTCCAATAGGCCGCCGCCAGGATGTGATCGATCGCGCCGTCCAGGTCCGCGTCTTCGAAAATGACTTGCGGACTCTTGCCGCCGCATTCCAGGACGATTTCCTTCAGGTTGCTCTGGGCGGAGTAGTTGAGGAAGTAGCGGCCCACTTCGGTGGAGCCGGTGAACGATACGACGTCGACGTCGGGGTGCAGGCCCAGCGCCTTGCCGGCGATTTCGCCCAGGCCGTTGACCAGGATCAGGGCGCCCTTGGGCACGCCGGCTTCGTACGCCAGCTCGGTCAGGCGATACGCGCTCAGGGAGGTGAGCTCGGCCGGCTTGACGATGACGGAGTTGCCCGCGGCCAAGGCCGGCGCCACTTTCCATGCATACATCTGGGCGGGGAAATTCCACGGCAGCACCGTGCCCACCACGCCGATCGCTTCTTTGACGATCAGTCCCAGGGCGTCGGGCCCTGTGGGCGAAATGCGTCCGAAACATTTGTCCGCCGCTTCGGCATACCAGGAGAAGGTGTCCAGCGTGGCGGGCAGGTCGGTGTTCAGGCACTCCGTGATGGGCTTGCCCGCGTCGATGCAGTCCAGGGCCGCGATTTCTTCGGCATGCTCTTCGATCAGCCTGGTCCACGCAAGCAGGACGGCCTTGCGCTGCGCCGGGGCCAGAGCGGACCATTCGCCGGATTCGAACGAAGCGCGAGCCGCTTTGACGGCGGCATCGACATCCTCGGCCGAGGACGAGTCCACGTGACCGATCAGCGTATTGTCTATGGGGGTGAACGTCTCGAGTTTTTCCTTGGCGGCGCCGTGGCCGTCGATCAGGTTGCCCGCATAGAGCTTGCCTTCTTTGGCAAGCTTGAAGACGTCGTCTTTAGTCTTTTTCATCATGATGCTCCGATGTTGCCCTTTAGTTCAAAGGCGCCAGCGCCTTTTTGAGCTCGGCGACTTCGTCATCGCTCAGGGGAAGAACGGGAAGGCGGCAAGGTCCAAGATCGTTGACGCGCAAGGCGGTGGCGGCTTTGACCGATGCGTTGTAGGAGTGCGTCCAGAAAAACATGTTGGCGGGCAGCATGCGCTTCCACAGGTCGGCCGCTTCTTTCAGCTTGCCTTCGCTGACGAGCTTGTACAGCTGCGCAGCTTCCTTGGGCATGGCGTTGACCGCGCCCCAGAAGCAGCCCAGGGCGCCGGCGGCCAGAGCGTGGAATGCGAAGGGATCGGCGCCGTTGAAGACGGGCGCGCCGTCCAGGATCAGTTGTTGCAGGCGCGTGAAGCTGCCGCTGGTGTCCTTGATGTATTGGACGTTCTTGATCTGTTGCAGGCGCTTGAAGAATTCAGGCGTGATGTCGAAGCCCGAGTGCACGGGGATGTTGTAGACCATGAAAGGCGTATCGACCTTGGCGGCGATGCGCTCGTAGTGGCCGTAGACGCCGTCTTCGCCCGGACCTTCGAAGTAGGGGGGCAGGATGAGCAGCGCATCGGCGCCGATGCCTTGCGCGTGCAGGGACGCTTCGATGGCGTCTTCGGTGCGGATCGCCGAGGTCTGGACGATCAGCTTGATTCTGCCGTCGATATGCTTGGCGGCGGTTTCGGCGATGCTGCGCTTTTCTTCAGTCGTCAGGAAAGGGAATTCGCCCGTTCCTCCGCACACGGCGACGATGTTCACGCCGGCGTCGATCATCGTGTCCAAGTGCTTTTTCAAAACATCCAGATCGACGCGGCTGCCGTCTTTGCTCATAGGGGTGCTTACCGCTGCGCAGATGCCTTTCAGTTGACTCATTGTTTACTCGCTCAGTTGAAGAAAATGTGAAAGAAAGAGCCGTGGACGGCCGGAAATAATTGGTTGTATAGTGCCGGTTTTCAAGGGTGCTTTCGCGGAAAAAGCCGATGCACTTTGCCTTGCAAGAACCTCTTTTCAGAGGGGAAACACCGGTCTCGGTAACGGGAAAACCCTAGATAAAAAACTATTGGATACGGGATCCAATGCTCTTATACTACTGAAAACTTCAAGAAGGGTCAACGGAAAAAGTTTGATCTTTTTTTCTCATCACAGGTAAGCATTCATGTCCGATGACGTCCCGAGCAGCACCACGGCAACTACGGAGCCGGTATCGCTAAATCGTTTCGAAGCCCTTGTTTTCCGGATGGTCGACGGGATGAATTGGGTGTTGCGCATGACGGTCGGGCTCATGCTGTTCGTCATGGTCGTGATCGTGTTCCTGCAGATACTGGCCAGGTTCGCGCTGCCCAAGCTGGGCATCGTCATTTCCATTCCCTGGACGGAGGAATTGGCGCGCTACTTGATGATCTGGTGCATATTCCTGGGCGCCGCGGCCGCGTCCCGGTCCGGTGACCTGATCGCGATGGACACGCTGACCACCGCGCTTGCGCCCAGCAGGGGCTGGAAAGTCAAACTCTTCGCCTACGTGGTGACCATTCTGTTTTTCGCCTTCCTGATCTACATAGGCGTGGAGTGGATGGGATTCGGCTTGGTGGAATTTTCCACCGTCATGAATACGCCCATGTACGTCGTCTACATGGCGATGCCGGTGGGCGCCGTCCTGGCGATCATCAATATTCTGGTCAGGTCGTACGAGGGACATAGGCAAATGGGCAAGTCGGCAAAAATCGAGCCGGACGGGATCCTCGATTGAGCCCCTGGCCTGAACGACAAATTCAATAGCAGCTACATAGCGGGAGTACGAACGGTGCTGACTTTTTCTTCGATGGTCTTTCTGCTGACGATGGCGGTACCCATCTTCGCCGTGATGGGGATATGCGCATTGGTACTCTTGTATCAGCAGGGCATCAGCTTTCTTGCCGTGCCGCAAAGCGTGTTCGAAGCGCTGGACTCGTTTGCGTTGCTGGCGGTGCCGTTCTACGTGCTGGCCGGCAATCTGATGAAGGCCGGCGGCATTTCGCGCCGGCTCATCGCCTTGGCCACGGTGCTGGTGGGATGGCTGCGGGGCGGCATGGGCGCCGCGTCGGTCTTGACCTGCATGTTCTTTTCCACGATGTCTGGCTCGTCGTCCGCCACGACGGCGGCGGTGGCCGGCACGATGGTACCCGCCATGGAGAAAAAGGGCTATCCGAAGCCGACAGGGGCGGCGCTGGTGGCGGTGGGCGGCGAGCTGGGCGCGATCCTGCCGCCGTCGCTGCCCATGGTGGTGTACGCGCTGGTCGCCAACGTGTCCATCGGCAGCTTGTTCACCGCGGGCATCCTGCCGGGCATATTCGTCGGCTTTACCCTGATCGTAACGATTTGCCTTTACGCGCGGATCAGAAATTTCGATGAAGTCACGCGCGTGCCTTTCCGGACCTGGCTGTGCAACTTATGGCATGCCGGGCGCGACTCCATCCTGGCGCTTTTGATGCCTGTCATCATTCTGGGCGGAATTTATTCGGGCGTTTTCACTGCCACGGAAGCCTCGGTCGTGGCCGTCGTGTACGGTTTCATCGTGGGCGTGGTCATTTACCGGGAAGTGAATTTCCGGCAGTTCGTCCAGATTTTTTGCGATTCGGCCGTGATGACCGGCATGGTCATGCTGATCGTGGGCTTCGCCGCGTTGTTCGGTTACGCGCTCACCATCAATCAGATTCCCCAGCATTTCGGCAAGCTGATTTCCGAGGTCGCCACCAATCCCATCATGTTCCTGCTGATGGTGAACGTGCTGCTGTTCGTCGTGGGAACGTTCATGGAGGCGCTGGCCACCATCCTGATCCTGGCGCCCATCCTGAGCCCCATCGCCACGATGTACGGCATCGACCCGATCCACTTCGGCATCATCTTCATCGTCAACGTGGCGATCGGCATGGTGACGCCGCCGGTGGCCATCAACTTGAACATCGCCAGCCAGATCACGGGCGTGTCGATGGATGCGATGACACGGCCGCTGCTGATCTTCCTGTTCGTCCTCATCATCAACACGCTGATTATTACGTTTGTACCCGCGTTGTCCCTTGCTTTGCTGTAAGCACCATCAATTCTGATAAACCTTAGGAATTAACGTTATGAAAACTTCCACTTTCTTTGCCCCGGTCGCTCTTGCGCTGGGCTTGTTGTCGGCCGGCGCCGTTCAAGCGCAAAAAACGGTAGAACTCAACCTGGGCCACGTGCTGACGCTGGAAAGCCACTATCACGCCGCCGCCGCCTCGTTTGCCAAAGAGGTGGAAGAGCGCAGCAAGGGCACGATGAAGGTCAATGTCTTTCCCGCAGGGCAGTTGGGCGGCGAAGTCAAGATGATCCAGGCCGTCAGAACCGGCACCCAGGATCTGGTCATCACCGGCGGCGGCCCCATTGAGAACACGGTGAAGGAATTCTCGGTGTATTCCTTCCCTTATCTCTATAACAGCCTGGAACAGGCCAACGACTCGATGCAAGGCCCCATCGGCAAGGAAATGCTCGAGCTGATGGGCAAGTACAATCTGCTGGGCCTGGGCTTCATCGCTCCCATCGAGCGCAACATCTTCACCAACGGCAAGCGCATTACGAAGGCCAGCGACATGAAGGGCCTGAAGATCCGCGTCATCCAGGGCCAGGGCTTCGTCAAGACCTATGAAGCGCTGGGCGCGCAGCCCACGCCGATGGCCTATGCCGAGCTCTACACCGCTTTGCAGAACGGCGCCGTGGACGCCGCGGAGAACTCCCCCGACGTATTCGTGCAGGACAAGTTCATCGAGGTCTCCAAGACGTACACAATGGCGAAAGTGATGTACATGCCGGCGCTGATCCTGATGTCGCCCGCCCGCTACAAGAGCCTGACCGAAGAGCAGCAGAAGGTCATCCAGGAGGCTACGGCCGCCGCTGTGGATGCCGCCTTCGACCACTACAAGAAGGGCTATGCGGAAAGCATGAGGATCATCAAGGACAAGGGCATCGAGATCATCGAGCCTGATCTGGATTCCTTCCACGCCACCAAGGAAGGCGTGCACAAGAGCTTGCTGGAAAGCATGCCCCAAACCAAGGCCTGGTACGACAAGATCGTAGCCGAGACCGCTTCGAAGTAAATACGGGCCGACGCCCGCGCATAGGCACGGTGCGCGGGCATTGAAAAGACCCCGGGCCGGAGGTGGGAGATACCTCCGGCCCGGGGTCTTTTTATTTTGGATGCGGCAAGCGGAAGGCGCCGAGTGGGGGTATTTCCCCTTTCCGCTCGATCAGTGTTTGCGCGCGGCCAGGATGGCCAGCAACTGTTCCTTGGTGCGCTGTATGTGCGTGTTCAGCAGTGCCACGGCCTTCTTCGTCTCGCCGGCCTTGGCCAGTTCGAACAGCTGCAGATGGTCTTCGGCGCCGTCGGTCATGGCGTTGGTCATGACCAGCTGTATGCGGATGTAGCGGTCGACCTGAAGGCTGATCCTGTGTATGAACGACAGCGATATGGACCTGCCCGAGGGCTTGTAGAGACTGATGTGGAACTTTGCGTTCAGCGTGCCCCAATGCTCGACGTCGCGGGTCTGGTAGGCTTCGTCCAGCTCATGCAGAACCGCCTGGATTTCGTCGATGGCGTCCTGCGTTATGTTGGGGATGGCGCGCGCCAGCAGGTCGGGTTCCAGCGTGGCGCGTATGTCGAAGATTTCATCGATCTCGGCCAGCGACAGTTCAGTGACGAGCGCGCCCTTGTTGGCGATCGTCTCGACCAGTCCTTCCGCATCCAGCTGATGCAGGGCTTCGCGCACCGGCATTCTGGACACGCCGTATTCGTCGGCGAGCTGTGCCTGGCGCAGCATAGTGCCACCGGGGAATTCGCCGCTGATAATCCGCTTGCGTAAATCATCCACGAGTGTCGAAGCGAGATTCTGACGCTTGATGACACGCCTGGCCTTGTCGGTGGTCGGCTTCAAGAGAGAGTTCCTATTCAAGATCTTGGGCGGGTTTTACTGTCGTTCTTTCGGTCCGCCATCCAAGGAGCGACGAGCAGGGGCGCCACGCACGTGTCCCTACCGTATCGGAATAGCTATATTGTAGCCTGGATCCAATAGCCTTTTCGTGTATTGAATCCAATTAAATTGGAGAAGCGTTGTATTTATTCACAGGGAAAAGGCGGGCATGCGTCCAATAGCCAAACGATACGCGTCCGGCCGCCTGCGCCGTTCATTCCAGCCTGGCGGCCAGCTCGCGCACGGCGTGTTCCCGTCGGGCGCCGGGCGCATAGTCCGGCGACATGGAAGACCAGCTCGTGCGGCGTCGTGCCTCGGCAAGCTCGTCGGGCAGTTTGCCTTTGCGCCATCGTGTCAGTGGCGCGGCATCGTCGTTCGTTTCGCCGCCCGCCGCGTCACCGAGCGTGATCGGCGCCTGCGCGGCGTGGCCGCGACGGTCCAGGGCCTGCAGCAGATCCAGTTGGCGCACTGCCAGCAACCGCAATACGGCATCGTCGACGCTGATTTCCTGTTCGCCCTTGATGCGGCCCATCAGCCGCTTGCCCCACTTGTCCGCTCCTTGCCACAGCCCGCCGACGGCAGCGCCCACGAGCGTGGCCGTGCCCAGGCTGATGCCGGCGGTGAAGGCGTCCAAGGTCGCGCCGGCCATCGCGCCCGCCGCCATGCCTTTGCCGAGGTGTATGCCCATGTCCTGCAGGGCCTGCGGATTGAACAGATCCATTCCCCACCGCTCGCCTTCCAGGGGCAATGCATGATTGGGAAAGTCCTTGCGCGTAAAGTTGTAACGTTTGAGCAGCGTTTGCACGCAGCGGTTTTCGCGCTGCCGCACGTGTTGGCGCAGCGATTGCGTGGTGTTCTCCAGCGATTCGGGATCGGGGGGGCTGCTCATGCGCAAGGCGGCGATGTCGATCAGCATGTCGGCGATCGTGTGGCGCGCGTCATGCCGGCGCAGCGCGCGCTGTTCGACGATATCCTGCTTCAAGACGCCGAGCAGTTCCTTGTGCGTATCCATCAGCAGCGCCAGCTTGTCGTAGAGCTGGAGCTCGCCGTCCAGTGCCGGCGCGATCGTGTCGAATTCGACGATGGCGTGCAGGCCCAGGCGTGCCAGGGCCTCGCGCCAGGCGGCGGTCCGAGCGCGTGGATCGCTGGTGAAGTTCAGCACTGGCAGCAAGGGATGGCCGCAGTCGGCCAGCACGGCCAGCTCGTCTTTGTGCTTGCTCAGAACGGGGTCGCGCACGTCGACCACGTAAAGGCCGGCGTCGCAGGTGAGCAGTTTATTCAATACGCGCGCCTCCTGCTCGAAGCGCCGGCCGCTTTCTGGGCTGTCCAGAAAACGCTGTATGCGTTCGGGTCCGTCCGGGCGCTGGCCGGGTTGAATCAGCTGGTCGATGTAGTCCAGCAGAGCGACGCCGTCTTCCATGCCCGGCGTGTCGTACAACTGCACCAAAGGTATGTCGTCCACCAGCAGCTGGGCGCCTTCGACGTGGCGCGTCGTGCCCGGGCCGTCGCGCACTTCGCCGAATTCCGGATTTCGCGTCAGGGTGCGCAGCAGCGACGTCTTGCCGGTGTTGGTGTGCCCGACCACGGCAAGATGCAATACAGCGTTGTTTCGGCTCATGGCGTTTCTCCATGCGCGGGCGCATCCTGGAGCGCCGGGCGCAGGCTCGTCAGTGCATCTTGCAGCGTCGCGTGTATGCGCGCGTCGTCCAGCCCTGAAGCCTTCAGCTTGGAGGCCCAGTCCGCCTGGCGTTGCGCGGGCGCGCCGTCGCTTTGGTCGAGAGGCGCGGCATGCACTTGTTGCGCCATGCCGTTCAGGTCGGCGATCAGCCTCAGCGCGCCCCGATCGGGCGTCTGGTTCGCGTCATAGAGTATCAGCATGTGTTTGACGGGCCGCAGATGCAGGCGCTCGAGCAGGGCGCGCCGTTGCGCGCGTGAATCCAGGACGCCCATGTTGATCAGGCGTCCGGGCAGACCGGGGGGCGGCCACGCGGCGGACTCCGGCAATTCCACACCGACGAGAATGGCGTCGTCATGCGGGATTGCCCCCCCGCGGTGCGTGCCGGGGTGAGGAACAGCGCGGTCCGGGTCGGCAGGCTTGTCGACGCCGGCGATCTCGCTGGTCGGAGTCAGGCGCGTGCGCAACTCGGCGAAGCCGGGCAGGGCGCTGTCTATCGCCAGGCGCGCAAGCCGGCGCCGTCCGACGTACAGGCTGACGGCCAGCGCAATCACTCTCGGCGTCAGGCCATATACGATCACACATCCCAGAAGCCAGCCGGACCATGTCGCCTGGGCTTGCGCCGACAGCGTTTGCAGGCCGTCGCTGGCCCGGATGACGGTGTCCGAGGGTACGGGAAAGCCCAGCTTGGCCGGCAGCCAGCCCAGCAGGTTGGTCAGCCGCACGAAGGTGTCCGGCGACAGGAGGGTTGTTTCCCAACTGAAGGAGTAGCGCTTGGCGGACAGGATGACCAGCAGCGCGATGCTCATGGACGCCAGCGCAACCGCCCATAGGCCATGGCTGACGGCGCCCAGCAGCCAGCGCTGCGATGCGCTGCGGCCCAGCAGCTCGATCAGGGCGCGCGGCGCGAGCATGGCATCGGGTCCCTTCGCCAGTTTCCGGGTCAGCCAGAGCCAGGCGTCGCTGAGCCACGTGCCCTGACGATCGCCGCGAATACAGAAACTGAGCAGCCACAAAGCGAAGGCGACGGCGTTCAGGCCCAGCATGGCCAGCAGGGCGGGCCATACGTTCACGGACCGCGCGCCGTCGCCCAGCGCCGCGGCGGAGGCCAGGATGCCGGCCAGCGTCGCGAGCGCGACAAGGATGAACAACGCGATCCGCGCATTGTGCTGCAGGGAGGCCAGTAGATCGTCCAGTCCTTCGCGCCTGCCCAGGGCTTGGGCGCGCAGCAGGACCTTCTGGGTGTAGGTGCGGCCCTGCACCCTGGCGAGCATGTTTTCACGGGCGTCTTCCAGGTGGCCCCATTGCGCTTCGCGCAGACGCAGCGTTTCCGCCAGCCAATGGGTGGTCAGCGTGGCGGCCGGTGCGGACGTCGAGTCTGGTGATGCGCGGTCATGGGACATGGCGTGTGTTGCTGAATACAGAATGAAGGCGGGCAGGGGGCGGTTCTGCGGGGCGCGATGAGCCGTTTTGGGACGAGACGGACGTCGGCCGTTTCAAGCGATGGTAGCCAAGTATTGATTTGGCCGTCAACGGCCCCCGCGTCGGGGCGGGGGCGCCGCGTGGCGACATTGCCGCAAAAAAATGGCTATAACACGTTGCTCTACAGAAAGTAAGGTAGACTTTTCGTTTTGTATTCCTTGTAAATTGCTGTGGACAGCCCTTTGACGTCGCAGACTGGTTCAACTTGCTTATCCTGGGAAGAGACCGGGGATCGGCTGGCGCTGAAGATCGCCGGCGATTGGTCGCTGGCCAATTACGCTGCGTTGCGCGGGCAGGTCGCCTCATTCAGGAAGAACGACACCGCCGTCTCGCGTCTGGACGACGCGCAGGTCGATTGCCGCGAGCTGGGCAAGTTCGACACGGCCGGCGCTGTGCTGCTGTGCGAATTGCTGGGCGTGTCCAACGTCGAGCGCTTGCTTCAGGCGCGGGACGTCTTGCCTCAGGAACGCAAGGCGCTGCTGGAAACGGTGTCGCGCGCCGTCAAAGAGGTCGAGCAAGCGCCCGAGTCCAAGCCTTCCTTTCCATTCTCCGACCTGCTCGAACGCGTGGGGGTCGCGACTCTGCGCTTTCGACGGGATGCGATCGATCTGCTGGGTTTCATCGGCATGACCTTGCAGGCGCTGGCGCGCGGCCTGGTGCAGCCCAGCCGGTGGCGGCCGACGGCCGTGGTGGCGCAAATAGAGGAAACGGCGTTCAACGCCGTGCCCATCATTGCCTTGCTGACGTTTCTGGTGGGAGCGGTGATCGCCTTTCTGGGGTCGACCGTGCTGTCCAGTTTCGGAGCCAGCATCTATACCGTCAGCCTGGTGGGCTTTTCCTTCTTGCGGGAATTCGCGGTGTTGCTCACGGCGATATTGATGGCCGGGCGCACGGCCAGCGCCTTTACCGCGCAGCTCGGCTCGATGAAAGCCAACGAAGAAATCGACGCCTTGCGCGCGCAGGGACTCGATCCCATGGACATGCTGGTCCTGCCCCGCGTGCTGGCGATGCTGGTCGCCATGCCCATCCTAACCTTCGTCGGCATGGTGGCGGGCATATTCGGCGGCGCCCTGGTGTGCATCTTCACGCTGGACATTTCGTCCACGATGTTCCTGACCGTATTCGACCAAAGCATCAGCATCCGGCACTTTTACGTAGGCATGTCCAAGGCGCCCATTTTCGCATTCCTGATCGCGGTGATCGGTTGCCTGCAAGGGTTCCAAGTCAGCGGCAGCGCGCAGTCGGTCGGCCAGCACACGACCACGTCGGTGGTGCATTCCATCTTCGTGGTGATCCTGGTCGATGCGTTGGCCGCCCTGTTCTTCATGGAGATGGGATGGTAGAGCCGGATGATCGTAAGGATGGCAAGGACGTCATTATTGCGGTGGACGGCCTGACGAATCGCTTTGGCGCGAACACCATACATGAGAACCTGAGCCTCGAGGTGTATCGCGGCGAAATTCTCGGCGTGGTGGGCGGATCGGGCACCGGAAAGTCGGTTTTGCTGCGTACGATCGTGGGCTTGCGCACGCCCAACGCGGGCACGGTATCGGTGTTCGGTCAGAACGTGCTTGCCCTGGATCCGGACGCGCGTTCCCGGGTCGAGCGCCGTTTCGGCGTGCTGTTTCAGCGCGGCGCTTTGTTTTCCTCGCTGACGGTGACCGAAAACGTGGCCTTGCCCTTGATCGAGCACGCGGGCTTGGCGCGCGACGAGGCCGAGCACCTGGCGCGGATGAAGCTGGCCTTGTCCGGCCTGCCCGCCAATGCCGGCGACAAGATGCCGACGGAGCTTTCGGGCGGCATGGTCAAGCGCGCCGCGCTTGCGCGTGCCCTGGCGCTGGATCCGGACATTCTTTTCCTGGACGAGCCGACCGCCGGCCTGGACCCGATAGGCGCGGGCGCGTTCGACGACTTGATCCGCACGCTCAGCGATGCATTGGGGTTGACCGTATTCCTGGTGACCCATGACCTGGACACGCTCTACACGATCTGCGATCGCGTCGCCGTGCTGTCGCAAAAGCGGGTGCTGGCCGCCGATACCCTGCAGGTCGTGCAAGACGTCGACGACCCCTGGATACACGATTATTTTCATGGCCCTCGCGGCCGCGCCGCGCAATCCGCGGCGCAGCGTAATCAGGAGACTATTTAATGGAACCGCGTGCGCATCACGTCCTGATCGGACTATTCACTTTGGTGATCGCGACCGCCGCCGTGCTGTTCGCACTATGGCTCTCGAAGTCCGGGCAGGATACGGAGAGCCGAAACTATACGGTCGTGTTCGAAGAGGCGGTGCGCGGCCTGTCGCGAGGCAGCGCCGTGCAGTACAACGGAATACGCATCGGCGACGTCGCGGAGCTGTCCCTGGACCCCAACGATATGCGCAAGGTGCTGGCGCTTATCCGCATCGACGGCACGATACCCGTCAAGGAAGATACCCGAGCCCGCCTGATGCTGACCGGAGTGACGGGGTCGTCGATTATCGAGCTAAGCGGCGGATCGCCCGCCAGCCCGCTGTTGCAGGCCAAGCCCGGCGAGGAGTATCCGATCATCGTGGCGACGCCGTCTCCTTTGTCGCAATTGTTGATGAACAGCGACAATATGCTGACCAACGTGACGGAGCTGTTGCTGAGCGCAAAGAAAATCCTGTCCGATGAAAACGTGCAGCACGTCAACAAGACCTTGGCGAACATCGAGCGTTTGACGGGGGCGTTTTCTCCGGATAGCGGCGACGTCCAGGCGGTGCTGCATAACGTGGCGAAGGCGGCGGAGCAGGCGAGCGAATTGTTCGAGCAGTCCAAGCGCGTGGTCAAGCGCGCGGACGGCCTGGTGGGCGATCAGGGCGCCCAGATGATGACCAGCGCGCAGCGGGCGTTCGCGTCGCTGGACCGTACCGCCAATTCGCTGGAGAAACTGGTCAAGGATAACCAAGCGTCGATCGGGCGCGGCGCCCAGGGCCTGGGCGAGATCGGACCGGCCTTGCAGTCGCTGCGCGCCGCCCTGGAGTCGGTACAGGTTTTATTGCGCCGCTTGGAAGACAACCCGGCCAATTATCTGTTGGGCCGCGAGAAAATTCAGGAGTTCCAGCCATGAAAAAGGATGTCGTCGAAACACGGGAAATGTTGCCAAGAGCCGTGGCGCGCGTCGTGCCGGTCTTGCTTGCCGTATCCCTCGTCACGGCTTGCTCGGTGTTGCCCAAGGCCGAGAGCCTGGCCGTTTATGAACTGCCGCCGGCGGCTGCCGCCGCTTCCACCGCGGCATCGACGGCGACGACTTCTGCGGCGGCGCGCGACTTGTCCTTGCGCGTGCTGACTCCGCAAAGCAATCAGATATTGAACAGCACGCGCATTCTGGTGCAGCGCGACGGCAACGAGCTTAGCTTGTACCAGGGGGCGCGCTGGTCGGACACGGCGCCAGCGCTGTTTCGCAACCGCTTGATCGATGCATTCCGTGCGGACGGGCGTTTGGCGGCGGTGCTGGGCGATACGTCGCGGGCGCGGGCTGATCGCGAGTTGACCGGCGATTTGCTGGCGTTCCAGACGGAGTACGATGCCAGCGGTGCGCCGTCGGCCCGGGTGAGGTTCGACGCGGCGCTGGTGGACGCGTCGTCGGCTCGCGTGCTGGCCACGCGCCGGTTCGAGGTCACTCAGCCGCTGCAAGGCGGCGTGCAGGTGCCGCGTGCCGTGGATGCCTTGGGTGAAGCCACCAATGCACTGGCGGCGCAGGTCGTGTCGTGGGTGTTGGAGCAGCCGGCAGTATCTTCTCGTTGACGGCCGTCCACCAGGCAGGCTCTTTCCCAGGCGCCGCCAGGCTGGCGGCGATCCTGGATTCTACCTATTGCGGCGTTTCCGCGCGCTCGGCGATGACCGCGATTTGCAGCATGGACTGCAAGAGAATATTGCACCCCGCCTCGAGATGAGCGGGTTGCGCGTCTTCGATTTCATTGTGGCTGATGCCGTCCTTGCAGGGCACGAAAATCATGGCGCTGGGCGCGACCCGGGCCATGTAGACGGCATCGTGTCCGGCGCCGCTGACGATGGGCAAGGACGACAGGCCCAGGCGCTGCGCGCTGGCGCGGACTTGCTCGACCAGCTCAGGATCGAACGCCTGGGGAGGGAAATAGACGACCTGCTCGACGTCAACCTGTATGCCATTTCCATTGCCCAATTCCCGGCATGCCCGGTTCAGTTCGTCATGCATGCCGTTCAGCGAGGCGTCGTCGGCCGCGCGTAGATCCACCGAGAGGCGGACGCGGCCGGGTATGACGTTGCGCGAATTGGGGAAGTTGTCGATCCAGCCCACGGTGCCCCGGCCATGGGGCGCATGGTCCAGGGCGATGCGGTTGACTGCCTGGACCAGCTGCGCGGCGACGAGCATGGCGTCGCGGCGCAGCTCCATCGGCGTCGGACCCGCGTGCGCTTCCTGGCCGGTGATGCTGACGTCGTACCAGCGCTGGCCCAAGGCGCCTTGGACGACGCCGATGACGGTGTCGCGGGCTTCCAGGATGGGACCTTGTTCGATATGGGCCTCGTAGTAGGCGCGCACGGGAAAGCCGCCCACCGATTCCGGCCCGTCGTAGCCGATGTCGGCCAGCGCCTGCGCCACGCTGATGCCCGCCTGGTCCGTTTGCGACAGAGCATGCTCCAGCGAAAAGGCATTGCTGAAGACACCCGATCCCATCATGACGGGCACGAATCGCGAGCCTTCTTCATTGGTCCAGACCACCACTTCCAGCGGCGCTTGTGTTTGTATGCCGTGATCGTGCAAGGTGCGCAGCACCTCGATGCCCGAGAGCACGCCGTAGTTCCCGTCGAATTTGCCGCCGGTGGGCTGGGTGTCGATGTGGCTGCCGGTCATCACCGGCGGCAGGTCGTCGCGCGCGCCGGCGCGGCGCATGAAAATATTGCCGATGGCGTCGACGCGTACGGTGCATCCGAGTTCTTTGGCCCAGGCGCGCACCAGATCGCGAGCCTGGCGATCCAGGTCGGTCAGGGCCAGACGGCATACACCGCCTTTTTCAGTGGCGCCGATGCGGGCCAGCTCCATGAGCGAATCCCAAAGACGTTGCCCATTGACGGTGGGTAGCGCGGCGGAGATGGAAGGCGAAATAGCGTTCATGATGGTTTCCTGAAATGCCGACCTGCCAACCGCATGCAGGCCTTCAGGCTTTGCCCGGCCGGAGGGATGGCCACGCCGGCTTGCTCGATGAGCTTGGCCTGAGATCACGGTTTGCCCGACGACGGCTAAAGCCAAGGCGTCGTTTCCTTCCTCATTATAGATAGTATTGCGAGGATTATTTGCCTCATGGGCGCCATATGCGAACCGATGGGCGCCGCGCGGTGCGGACGCCCATCGGCGGATGCGGACACGGGAAGGCGGGATTGCCCATCCTGCTATTTTTTCTGAAGGCCCGCCGCGATGACCGCTTGCTTGGAACTGTCGATCAAGGAATGCCACATTTCGGTGAATTCCTTGCCGGGCATGTATGAGACCAGGAAATAGTTCTCCCGCGCGATCCGAACGAAGGTGGGATCTTCCACGGCTGCTTTGCATGCCGCTTCCAGCTTGGCTGCGATCGGATCGGGCAAACCCTTGGGAGCCGACACGGAGATATAGGTTTGGGCGTAGTAGCCGTAGCCCAGTTCAGCCATGTTCGGCACGTCCGGGAACGCTTCCCACCGGCTATCGCCCAGGCCCAGTATCAGGCGGAGTTCGCCTGAGCGCGCCAGGTTGACGATATCCATGGCGCCCGAGGCGACGGCTTCCACGTGGCCGCCCAGCACGGCGAGCGCGCCTTCTCCTCCGGATTTATACGGAACTTCGCTCCATTCCACCTGGTCCTTATTGGATATCCATTTCATGGCTAGATGTTGCGCCGTGCCCGAGCCCGATACAGCGTACCGGAACTTCCCTGGATTCTTCCTGGACCATTCGATGACGTCCTGATGGGTTTTCCAAGGCGAGTCGGCCTTGACCGCATAACCGTGCACGTACTTGTATATGCCGCATATGTCCCGGGTGTCTTTTACCGGGTCGAACCCGACGTCCATCGTATGCGGCTTGAGTAGATAAGTAGACGTGTCCATCTGGCCGATGGTGTAGCCGTCGGGCTTGGCGCCAAAGAGATAGCGCGCGCCGATTACGCCGCTGCCGCCCGCCTTGGACGTGAAAATGAGGGGTTGCCCGAGCTTTTCGGACAT
>Ga0265293_10007293_pt1 | contig 17129 bp, 16 predicted proteins | sample Munlanlewell138R_FD_192505 | JGI IMG/M metagenome (GOLD analysis project Ga0265293, IMG submission 192505) | Leachate microbial communities from a municipal landfill in Southern Ontario, Canada - Leachate well 138R | ecosystem: Engineered > Solid waste > Landfill > Unclassified | place: Canada...
GCGAGGCCAGCTCCTCCACCTGTTCAAGGGAGACCGGCAGCTTCTCGCAGGCCTTGACTATCCCCCTCACTATTTTTTCTCTGTCGAAGGCCTCTCTGGTACCGTCCTTCTTTATGACGCGAAGCTGGCGCCTGTACTCGGTCTTTTCGTAAGTAGTAAACCTGGAACCGCAGTCCGGACAGGCTCTTCTGCGTCTTACGACCCTTCCCTCGTCCGCCGTTCGAGTCTCGAGGACTCTGGTCTCCGAAGCATCGCAAACCGGGCATTTCATGCGATCACCTCCTAAACAAAAAAACCGGGTCTCCCCGGCTTTTTCCGTTACAACTCAATATGCCAGCAACCCCGGTCCACGGGGAAAACCGCCCCGTTTACCGTTTGAGGGCCACGCAGGGGCTGTCTATCTTCTGGGCTTGCCCCGTCTCTTTCTGGCGGCTTCAGCCCTCTTTGTCTTTTTCGCTTCGCTGGGCTTCTCATAGTGCTCCCTCTTGCGAACCTCCCGAAGGGTTCCCACCTTAGACACTTCCCTCTTGAATCGCCTAAGGGCATCGTCAAGGGATTCGTTTTCTCTTCGAACGACAGTCGTCATAAACATTCCCCCCTTTCTTTGCCACCCGCATCTAACCTGGTGGCCAGCGGAAAAACCTTCCCGCCAACAGGTGAATATGAAGGTGGGGAATCGTCTGCCCCGCTTTTGTGCCGCAGTTAACCACGAGCCTGAACCCCTCTTCGTCAAGACCGAGGGAGGCGACGGTTCGCACGGCGCAGTCCAGGGCTTTCGACCACGCTTTGGGGTTTTGAATGTCGGGCGCGCACTCCACATGCTCTTTGGGAATCACCAGAAGATGAACAGGCGCTTGAGGAGCGATATCACGTATGACGAACACAGACTCGTCCTCGTATACGAACTCCGTCTCTCTCTCCCCGGAAGCCATTTCGCAGAAAAGGCACTTCTCTCTCAAAACCCCCACCTCGCAACGCGTCAGTATTCTATACCAAATTCTGCGCCTGCACAATAGACCTGGCCCAAACTCTCACCGATGCCGACGCATGTTTCTCCGCCAGGAGTCTGACGCGCGCACAGGCCCACGAGGGTACCTTCCTGTCCTTCAGCAGGCGCAACAGCGGGACGAGGACCACTTCTTCCTCCTTCTTCAGGAGCCTGATCAGGGTCAGATCATCAGGGGGTTCCTTCCTGGGCCACCTCGGTAGAGCGTGAGCAATCACCCTGGCGGAGGGATGCGACAGCATTTTCTCGTACACGACCACTCCTGCCTCGGATAGCAGTGACCAGCGCATGAGTGCGAAGGCGGAGGGCTCGCTCAGAAGAGGGATCTTTGTGCTGAGGGCTCTCAGGAGTTCTTCCTTCTGTTTCTTAGAGAAACTCAGCAGAGTGAGGCTTTCTATAGTGTCATCATCGGGTACCCAACGCTTTACCATCTCTAGCAGAGCCAACAGGACAGCGCCGTCCACGGGACGCCTGATCAAGGCAGCAAGGGCCAGCATGCGAACTCCCGGATGAGCGCTGAGAAGGCGCACTGCGAATGAGGACGACTGCTGTTCCTCTTTGACGCGAGCGGCCTTCTCCATAACCCGTGCGAGATAGAGCTCCGCGTCAACCAACGCTTTCTCCAGAAGAAGGTCGGAGACCCTCTTGGAGCGTTCGCTCTGCTCCCTCTCGCGATGAGCCTCTCTTGACCTTCTTACTCCGGCCTTTTCCCTCGAGAACGGAGCCCCGCGGCTACCCTTTTTGAGCGACTCGGATATCTGTGCGGGGGTAGCGGTCTTGAGCCTAGCGTACGCCGCGGCGACGGTCTCAAACTTCTTTGCCGAACCGGGCCCCGCCACATCAGGGTGACAGACAAGGGCAAGCCGTCTGAAGGCGGAACGTATCTCCCTCAGGTGCGCCCCCGGCTGTACGCCCAGTATGTCGAAGCATTCGAACAGATCTAAAGTAACTCCCATGCTACCTTACAACCCTCTCCATCTCCGAGATCATTTTTTCAAGCGACTCGAAGGCCTCCAGGTAGTACTCGCCCTCTCCGAGTGTCTTGGCCATCCTTAGTATAGCGGCACCTCTCTCCTGTTGCACTGTCGACAGTGAGACCGACAGATGGGCTAACCTTCTCTCAAGCTCCTTCAACTCGCCAGTGGACTCCTCGCAGGAGTGCGTCTCCTCGCCGAGTTCCAGCGGCGCCACGGAATACATGCTTCCATCGGAACGTATTATATCAATTTTTAGGAGACCGTCGGAATCCACCGAGAAAGAAAGGGCGATTTCCTCGTCTTTTTTCGCCTCCTGGGTCTTTATCGAGGCGATTATTCTTCTCCCCTTGCCCCTGCCCTGAAAAACATCGATGGTGAAGGCACCGTCGCCTACACTAAGGAAGCGCTGTTCTGCGTGGACCGGGAGGTAGGCTCCCTTCTCCAACAGCGGCACCGGGGCTCCATCCGCCGACAGGATTCCCAGGTCCTGCGAGAGTACGTCCAGAAGCAGGCGCCCATTCTCCTTCGTGGCCCCATAGAGGGCGGCACCGGTCACCACCGTCTCGTCCGGGCACAGGTTCAGATGCTCGGGCCTGGCCACCCTCTCCTCCAGCAGCCGCCTCAGCATTGGAATCCGACTCCCGCCTCCTACGAGCAGCAGCTTCTCCGGCCTGTGTCTTCTCCAGAGGCGCAACACCATGGTGCTAACCTCTTCAACAAAGGGAGAGATAAGCTCCTCAAGCTCCTTGCGGGTAACACGAACCGGCGGAGAGGAGACGCCGGGAGGAGGGATCCACTCGTACGAGGCACATGTGGTGAGCAGGAGCTTCAGCTCCTCCGCCTCAGCCAGGAGCGTTCTGAAGAGGGGCGAGTCCTCGTCCAGCTTCGGGATGCTCATCCTCTCGTTGAGGAGTGCCGCCAGGGCGAAGTCGAAGTCCCTGCCGCCCGAGGCGGGTGTGCCGGTGCTCTCGAGGACCTGCCAGACTCCGTTCTCGCTCTCGACCACGGTAATATCGACCGTCCCTGCCCCATAGTCAAGTATAAGGAACTTGCCGTTCACACCGAAGGCAAGTGCCGCCGCGGTGGGTTCGTTTATTATGCGCACGGAGGAGAAACCCGCGCAGCGGGCTACCCTTCCTGCCGCGGCCCTCTCCGCAAAGCTGAATGATGCCGGTACCGTCAGAACGCATGAGGAGATGAACTCGCCGAGGTGCGCTTCCGCATCCTCCCTTAACAGGTTCAGAAGTGGCGCGAGCACGTCCTCCGCCCTGAAGAATGTTCTTCCTCCCCGGGCCTTCCACTGCGTGCCCAGCTTGCGCTTCACGTCCCACCACGTCGTTGACGGACTCTTCATCTCCGCCCTCATCGCATCCTCCCCCGCAAGCCAGCCGGAAGAAGACCACGAGGTCACGGACGGGGTCCGGAAACCGCCCCATCTGCTCGGTATCACCACGACACCCTTGCCCGGCAAGGGCACGGCGGACAGAGCGTATCTGGTCCCCAGATCTATACCTAGGGTAGGTGAACTCACGCTATCAACCGCCCTTTCAAAACTCCCCCGAAACAGCCCTCTACTCTGACAGTCTTCTCCGTGCCGGGCTCCAGCACGACGGAGTCAGGATACTCGCACTCAACGCGGAGAAAGGACGGCGAAAGCCCGCTCGCCAGGATCGGCCGCCCCTTCCGTCCAAGAGGGTGACTTGCCTTCTCCACCAGGACTCGCACATCCCTCCCTATCCAGCGCGAGCCGAACTCGTTCAGAAGGGTGTCTCCAAGCGACAGGGCCCGTCTCATCCGTGCGGCGACCTCCTCGCGGGGCAGCTGGTCGGGCATTTCGAAGGCTTCGGTGCCTTCGCGTGGCGAGAAGGGGAAGACGTGCACCTTGCCGATGCGCAGCTTTGACAGAAGACCTAGGGAATCCTCGAAGGAGCTCTCATCCTCTCCGGGAAACCCTACCATCAGATCCGTGCTTATGTGTACCTCTTCGCCCAGCACCGAGCGAGCCCTTCTGATGATGCCCTCGTAATCCTCAACAGAATAACCTCTGTTCATCAGATTAAGAACCCTGTCACAGCCGCTTTGTACGGGGATGTGAAGATGTGGCTGGAACTGGGGTGTCGCGGCTAGCATTTCGAGAAGCTCATCGTCGATGCACGGAGGTTCAAGCGATCCGAAGCGAAGCCTCGACAGCCCTTCGACCGCCGTAACTCGACGCACCAGCCCGGCCAAAGAGAGCCCGTGCCTCCCGTAGAGGCCGAGATGAACACCGGTGAGCACCACCTCTTTACACCCTGAGCACACAATCGAGCGGACCTCGCTCACCACATCGTCGGCAGAGCGGCTGACCGGAAGCCCGCGAACGTACGGAACCAGGCAGTAGGTACAGAAGTGGTCGCAGCCATCCTGTACCTTTACAAAGGCGCGCGTGTGCATCAGAGGTCTGCTCAGAAACAGAGGGTCCCACTCCACGCTCTTCAGAACATCGTCCCGAAGCATTACAAAGTCACGATCTCCGGCCATGAAGCTTCCCAGCAGATCCGGGAGCATGTGCTTTTTTCTGTTTCCAATCAGGATATGAATGCCAAGCTCCCTGGCCTCGATCTCCGTCAGGTGCTGAGCCCAGCAGCCGCACACGGCGATCACGGCACCGGGGTTATCGCGTCTTGCCCGCCTGACTATCCGCCTGCACTTTCCATCCGCGGAGGAGGTGACTGTGCAGCTCATGAGCAGGACGACATCGCACCCCAGTCCATCATCAAGCATGGCACCGGAATCTACAAGGGCGTTGGCTACGGCCTCCCCCTCGTACTGGTTGGTGCGGCACCCTAGAGTGTGGACTCGAACCCTTTTGCCCACCAGGCGCTCGCTATTTCGCCTCAACCGACACTCCCCACCAGTCGCCAATCACAAGCTCGTCGACAACGCGAAGCCCCGCGCCTCCGATGGCCGTGGAGAAGCGCGCCCGCTCCTTGGCCAGAAGGCCTGAAAAGATAGCCCTGCCCTCTTTTTTCAGTAGCACCGGGACGGACGGAAGCATCTCAAGCAGAGGCTCGATTACAATGTTGGCCATCAGGAGGTCCACCTCCTCTTTCAAGCCATCAAGCAGGTTCCCCTCGTCCAGGTCCACTTCGTCCAGCGAAATTTCGTTCAAACCGAGGTTGTGTTTTATCTCCGAGATCACAGCCGGATCGTGATCTCTTGCAAGGACGTGGCTGGCACCCAGCTTCAGCGCGGCTATGGCCAGTATCCCAGAGCCCGAGCCTATGTCGGCGACACGGGTGCCGAGGACGGGAGAGCGCTCCAGAAGGGTGAGGACTATCTGCGTACTCTCGTGATAACCAGTGCCGAAGGCCGACCCGGGGTAGATATAAAGGGGCAGGCGCCCCTCCGGCTCGCTTCCCCTGTGCCACGGTGCAAGCACCACCAGCCCCTCTCCCACGGCAAGAGGAGGGAAGGCCTCCTTCCACTCTGTATGCCACTGTCTGTTCTCTATCTTGCCCATGTCGGCTATCCTAACCTCGGGCCAGGGCTCAAGTGCGCCGCCCAGCCGCTCCAACCAGAAACCCAGGTCCTGGGAGGATCTGAAATAGGCCCTCAGAAGCCGGGAGGCTTCCTTTGACATCTCCTCGGAACCTATGCTCCCCGACATTTCCGCTAAAGAGGCGAGTATCTCCTCGCTCCCCGGGCGGCCTTCCAGAGTGACATACCACCAGAAACTATCAGTCGCTATGTTCATGTCAAATCCCTCCGGAAGAAAAAAATAGGGAGGCCGGCAGGGCCTCCCTTCTCCAGCTTCAGAGAGTTTAACAGAAAAAACGCTATTCTTTCAAGGCGAAACGTGCAAGTCTACCCGTCGAAGAGGTTCCGGAAGAACTTGCTGAACACCCCCGTGTCCTCGACCTCCACCTTCATCTCGCGGGCAAGCTCCTCAAGGAGAGCCCGTTCTTTCTCCGTGAGCTTGGTCGGCACGTCCACAGTAACGTGCGCGAATAGATCCCCTTTTCCCCTGGGGCCGCGAAGGCGCGGAACTCCCTCCCCGCGTATTGTGAAGACCTTCCCCGGCTGGGTTCCTGGTGGAATATCCAACAACTCATGATCTCCGTACAGAGTCGGGACCTTGACGGTGCACCCAAGCGCTGCCTGCGGAAAAGTGATGACGACCCCAGTGTGAAGGTCGCCCCCCTCACGCCTGAAGTCCGAATGATCCTGCACTGATACGGCCAGATACAGGTCGCCCGACGGGCCGCCATTAACCCCCGGCTCCCCCTCTCCCGTGATGCGCAGCCTCGTGCCGGTGTCCACCCCTGGCGGGATCTTCACCTCGACCTTGTGTTGCGTCCTCACCCTGCCGAGACCAGCGCAGTCTGGGCACTTATCCCTGATGATCTTGCCGCTCCCGTTGCAGGAAGGGCAGGTATTCAGCGAGACGAACTGTCCAAACGGAGTCTGCTGCCGGCTCTCAACCTGGCCTCGACCGCCGCACCTGGAACAGGCCTCGGGCGAGGTTCCGGCCTTTGCGCCCGTCCCTCCGCAGGTGGCGCACGAGTCAAGGCGCGGTATGAGGAACTCTTTCACCGCTCCCGTAGCCGCCTCCAGTAGTGTGACATCCACCTCCATCTCGAGGTCGGAACCCCTGCGCGGGGCGTCGGGAGAGGCCCTTCTGCGCCCACCCAGCCCTCCGAAAACGCTGTCGAAGATGTCGCCGAATATATCCCCCATGCCGCCGAAGCCCTCGAACGGGCTGCCTCCGCCCGGCATATCCCCAATAGTGCCAAACTGGTCGTACTGGTTGCGCTTGCTGGAGTCGCTCAGCACTTCATAGGCCTGGTTTATCTTCTTGAACTGCTCCTCGGCCTCTCTGTTGCCCGGGTTGGCATCTGGATGGTGCTTGCGCACCAGCTGCCTGTAGGCCTTCTTTATGTCGGCGGCGGAGGCGTCGCGAGGCACACCAAGTACTTTATAGAGGTCTTCCGTCTCTCCGCCGTTCATCCGCGGTCACCTCCTACGCCTGACCCTGGTCGGTGAACTCCGCGTCCACTGTCTCAGCGTCCGCCGCCTCCTGAGAGCCCTGAGGGTCCTGCGCCCCCTGCGAGTCCTGCTGCTGCGCCTGTGAGTACAACCTGGTGGAGAACTCCTGGAGCGACCTGTCAAGGGCTTCTTTAGCCGAGCGTATGGCCGCCATATCCTCCCCGGACAGCAGACGTCTGAGCTCCTCAAGGCCCGAATTTATCTTGCCTTTCTCGTCCGGCGTCATCTTGTCACCGTTCTCGGCTATGAGGCGCTCAGCAGCGTAAGCGGTGCTGTCCGCCTCGTTCTTCGCCTCCGCCGTCTCGCGCTTCTTCTTGTCCTCCTCCTCGAACTCCTCGGCCTGATTCTTCATCCTCTCTATGTCCTCCTTGGAGAGGTTAGAGGAGTGGATGGAGATATTCTGGGCCTTGCCCGTTCCCTTGTCCTTCGCGTTTACCTTGAGGATGCCGTTGACATCGATATTAAAGGAAACCTCTATCTGGGGTATGCCGCGAGGCGCCGGGGGAATCCCGTCCAGGACGAACTTGCCCAGTCTGACGTTGTCCGCGGCCATCGCCCTCTCCCCCTGCAGCACGACAATCTCGACCTGGGTCTGACTGTTCGCCGCAGTGGTGAACACCTGGCTCTTTGACACCGGTATGGCCGTGTTGCGCTCGATGATCTTCGTGTTCACCCCGCCAAGCGTCTCAAGTCCCAGCGAGAGGGGCGTCACATCAACCAGAACTATATCCTTGTGGTCACCCGCCAGAATCGCCCCCTGGATCGCCGCGCCCGCTGCCACGCACTCGTCGGGATTGATCCCCTTGGTAGGCTCCTTGCCAAGAAGTTCCTTTATCTTCTTCTGCACCATCGGCATTCTGGTGGAACCTCCGACCAAGAGGATCTTGTCGACCTCGTCGGCAGAGAGGCCGGAGTCCTGAAGCGCTTGACGGGTCGGCTTCGCCGTTCGCTCCAGCAGATCCGACGTCATCTCCTCGAATTTGGCGCGTGTGAGGCTGGTCTCCAGGTGCTTCGGGCCGGATGTGTTCGCCGTGATGAAGGGCAGTGAGATGGTGGTCTCGGGCATGGAGGAGAGCTCGACCTTCGCCTTCTCCGCCGCCTCGCGAAGCCTCTGCAGCGCCATCCTGTCGTTCTTCAGGTCAATCCCGTCCGACTTTTTGAACTGGTCCACTATCCAGTCGACGACCCTCATATCCCAGTCGTCGCCGCCGAGACGGTTGTCGCCCGCTGTGGCGAGCACCTCGAAGACGCCCTCTCCGACGTCGAGTATCGACACGTCGAACGTGCCGCCTCCGAGGTCGAACACGAGGATCTTGTGCTCCCCCTGCTTGTTTTCACCGTACGCGAGGCAGGCCGCGGTCGGTTCGTTTATGATGCGCAATACCTCAAGGCCGGCGATAGCCCCCGCGTCCTTGGTCGCCTGACGCTGTGCGTCGGTGAAGTATGCGGGTGTCGTGATAACGGCCTTTGTCACCGGCTCGCCGAGGTAGTCCTCCGCGTCTCGCTTCATCTTCTGAAGGATCATGGAGGAGATCTCCTGTGGGGTGTACTGTTTCCCGTCTATGGTTACCCTGTGATCGGTCCCCATCTCGCGCTTTATGGACATCACCGTCCGGTCGCCGTTGACTATAGCCTGCCTCTTCGCAAGCTGACCGACTAGGCGTTCACCCTCTTTGGTGAAGGCCACAACTGACGGCATAGTCCTTGCGCCCTCGGAGCTGGGGATAATCGTGGTGACATCCCCCTCCTGGACGGCTATACAGCTGTTTGTCGTTCCCAGATCGATACCTACAACTTTTGACATTCTGTCTCACCTCATAGTTGGATTGAGCGAAAGCCCTTGATTATCTTGAATATATAGCGGTAAAGCCTTCAGGCGTTAGATTGTTCGCTGCCTGTTATTTTTCCTGTGCGAACGAGGCCACCTTCACCTTGGCGGCGCGCAGCACACGCTCCTTGCTCCTGAATCCGGTCATGACCTCCTCCACCACGAGGCCGTTCATCTCAGGGTCGTCCGTGGGGACGGCCGCAACCGCCTCGTGGTACTCCGGTGAAAAAGGAGCCCCCTTCGTCTGAATCTGCGACACTCCCAGCGATTCAAGAACACAGAGGAACTGCTTGCGCACCATTTCGACCCCTTTGAGGATGCTTCCGCCTTCAGAGTCCGGGTCAACCGCTAGCGCTCGGTCTAGATTGTCAAGGACTGGAAGGAAGCTGTAAACATTATCCTCGGCGATCATCGCCCGCTCCTTCTGCCTGTCCCGTTCTATCCTCTTCCTGTAGTTGAAAAAATCCGCCCTCGCCCTGGCGAGCGCATCCTCAAGCTCCTGCTTCTCTTGCGTCAGGGAATCGATCGCAGCATCAATGGCATCGTTTTTTCCGGAGGCCTCCACGGCCGACAGATCACCTACGCCACCCACCTGCCCCAGGAAGGGCGGCGATCCCTCTTCCTCCCGCTCCTGCGGGAGCACGTCGTCGAACCTCTTCATTCGCTTCGCTCCTTTCACATCATGTATGCACGTCACTGGACAAGCATATCGTCCAGATCTTCAGCCATTGCCTCGAGGATAGATATGGACTTCTCATAGTCCATCCTGAGCGGGCCTAACAGCCCCAGGATAGCCCTGGCGCCGGTCCCCGACGAGGGGGCAAGCACGAGGGAGAACTGCCTCATCTCCTCGTCCGCATTCTCCTCTCCGATGGTCACGGACACTCCCTGCTTCACGCTGTATCGCTCCACCATCTCGGCTAGGGCCTGCTCCTGTTCTATCAGCGACAGCACCGTCTGGAACTTGCCGATATCCTGAAAGTCCGGCAGGCTCAGAATGTGCTGAGCTCCGCCGATGAACAGGCGGGAATGCCTCTTGTTCAGAAGGGAGTCCATCTGCAGTATGGCCTCGCGGCAGGAGTCCCACAGACGCTCCAGGCCGTCGAAAACGTACCTGAACAGCACCCCCCTGACCTCGCTCCACGGATGCCCCTCGGCTATCGCCGTGATACGGCGTCCCAGCTCGTCAAGCGCGTCCTGCGACAATTCGCAAGGCAGTTTGATATTGCCCTGGTGAACCAACCCGCCCTCCAGGACGAGCAGAAGCAGTACGGTATTCCCCCCGAGACGAAGGAAGTTCACCCGCTGGATCTGAACCTCCTCAAGGGCAGAGAGGGCCGCCACCCCGACGCAGTTGGTCGCCTGCCCGAGAAGACGGGAGATATACGCGAGTATCGACTCTATCCCCTGCCTGCTCTCCCGGATAGAACGCCTCCACTCCTCCGTCTCCGCAGGAGCGATTCTCCTGCGCTGCATAATCGAATCCACGTACAGTCTGTAAGCCTTTGACGTAGGGAGCCGCCCGGCGGATGTGTGAGGCTGGTAGAAGTACCCCATCTCCTCGAGGTCGGCCATCTCGTTTCTGATGGTCGCGGGACTGCACCCCCTGAGGTACTTCTTAGATATTGTCCTCGAGCCTGCGGGCTCCCCCGTCCTTATATATTCGTAGACAACCGAGAATACGACTTCAAGCTGTCTTTCCGTAAGCAATTTACTCCCCCCTCCCGGCGTTAGCACTCCATCGCGGTGAGTGCCAACCACTCCGTCCCGAAAGGTAGATTAACAATCCGTGATATGATTGTCAAGGCTGGTCAAAGTGATTTTTATTTTTATAACGTATATGACCGAGGAGGGCGGATAGAGGCATGAGTGACGGGGCTTCCGGACGCACCACAATTATTTTGGTGCGCCATGGTGAGTGCAGGGGCAACATCGAAGGACTCTTCCGGGGGAGGCATGACTTTCCCCTTAACGAAAACGGGCTTCGCCAGGCAGCGGAGGTGGCGTCCAAACTGGCCGGTCTTAGCCCGGTCGCTGTATTCACAAGCCCGTTGCTGAGGGCCGTTCAGACCGCCGAGGCCATAGCGCAGGCCTCCTCCGCACCGCTGATTGTGGAGGAAGGGCTGAACAACATCAGCCTTGGCAGGTGGGAGGGAAGGCAGAAAAAGGAAGTAGCCCGCGACCACCCGGAGGAGTGGAGGCTGTGGCTTGAGAACCCGGAGCTTCTGCAGATTGAGGATGGTGAGTCTATGGATTCTGTCCTCAAACGCTCCTTGAGCGCGCTTGACCGGATCGTTACTGATTACAGCGGGAAGACGGTGGCCGCTGTCACTCACAGGACCGTTATAAAGCCGATGTTGGCAGGGTGCCTGGGCATCCGCTCCCCGTACTTCTGGCGCCTGCATATGGACACGGCGGCCTACTCGGTGCTGCTTTTCGATTCGGTTCAGGGCTACAGCCTCTACTCCCTGAATCAGACCGGTCACCTGTCGGAGTTCCACACGGAATGGGAGTAGCGTCCCCGACACTAATTAGAATCCGTGCAGCCATCCTGGTTGCGCTTTCACTGACTATTTCCGTCGTCGCATCAGCTCACGCCCACATGAAGGTGCTCTCCGCCCCGCAGCATCCCGTCTCGCTAACTCTGAACCACCGCGATGGGGTCATACGAGAGGCGTTCGCCCGAACTCCCGCAGGAGTGCACCGCCTGGAACAGATCGAGAGTCTCCGTGTGCTCTCCTCCTCCGTTCGCCTGATAAGAACAGATGGGTGCACCGCCGACGCCCTGCTTTTGCGCATAGAGCTTGACAACCCCAAGACAGGAGAGAGGCAGTCCCTGTGGATCACGTCGGTCGCCGAGGCCGCGACGGCGTGGTTCGATCTGACACCGTCGGGGCCGACCTACTGGGACAGGCTCAACACGCCGCCAAACGTAGACGGGGTATTCCTCTACATATCTCCACATCTGCCCGGGTACTGCAAGCTGGATGAGACGGGCGGCCCGGATACACTGTCCTTCGTGTACGCCATGGCCATCACACGGAACGGTCCGAACCTAGTAGCAACGCCCACGGTCTACGAGGCGTTGCTACCCTTGGTTCACCTCTTCCGCGAGGCGCAGAGGGACGAGGTCATGCGGGCCGCGTACGGAGAGCTTCACAGGGACTTCGAGAGGATGGCACAGGGCTCCATGCCCTCTCGAGAGGCCATGGAGAGCTTCCCCTGGAGGCGCATACTCACAGTCAAGTGGGGGAAATAGTCGGACGCCTCAGGAGCACATCCCTTCTATCAGCTCCTTTACGGCTTCACGCGGGGCTCTCCTTCTGAACATAGGTGCTTGATCATCTCTGTAAGCCGCCAGCGAGCCCTCGAATGTCTCCCTCTCATCCCCTCTGTAGAGCACTCCAAGCGGGTACGGAGAGTCCGAAAGAGCCAGGGCGAGGGCCCTGTCGAAGTCCGTAGCGTCATGCCCCTCCAGCCAGTAGGTGTTCTCTTTGAACCAGGAGTAGGTGTTAACCTGATTGAAAGAGACGCAGGGCTGGAAGATGTCGACCAGAGCATACCCCCTGTACTGTATCGCCTCCTTGATAACGTCCTTCGTCTCCTCGACGTCGCCCGCGTTGGCCCGTGCCACGAATCCGGCACCAAGGACCAGGGCGGTGGCAAGGGGGTTGAAAGGGTGAGAGCGCACTCCGTCCATCTGAATCGCTGTACGAAAACCCATCAGGCTCGTAGGAGATGCCTGCCCCTTGGTAAGTCCGTAGACCATGTTGTTATAGACTAGATTGGTTATCCCCGGGTTTCTGCGGACCGTGTGCAGGAAGTGGTTTCCACCCTCCCCGTACATATCCCCGTCCCCTCCGACAGCGATCACCTCGAGCGATGGGTTGGCCGCCTTTATCGCGGTCGCATTGGAGAGCGCCCTGCCGTGGAGTCCGTTGAAGAAGTGCGATCTCATATAGTGGGGCGTCTTTGCCGCCTGACCTATGCCGGAGACCACCACCACATCGAGCGGCGTCAGCTCCAGCTCCATCAGGGCCTGCTTGATCGAGTCGAGAATCTTGAAATCACCGCAACCGGGGCACCACGAGATCTCTACGCCCGGAAGATCGAACGGCGTCGTCTTCATCATGATTCGCCTCCTTTTCCCGTTATCACCCCGGAGAGTCTGTCTGCCGCCTCCTCGACGGAGAACTGAAGTCCGCTGTACTTGAGGACCGCTCCCGTAGCCTCCACGCCGGTGCGTGCGCGAAGCAGCCTGGCGAACTGACCTGTGCTGTTGCCCTCGGCAACGAAAATCTTCCGAGCCCTTCCAAGCAGCTCGGCAGTCGAGGAGTGAAGCGGCCAGATCTGTTCAAAGGCCAGCAGCGCCGTCCTCTCAAAAGCCATGAGGGATAGCGCCTCTCTGAAGATGGGGATAGTCGATCCCCAGCAGACGATCAGCGTATCGTATTCGTCAGAGCCGTACAGGGCCGGTGCAATAGCCTCCTCGCTCATCCCGCACAGCTTTCTCATTCTCTTGTCCTGCATACGCTTTCTAAGTTTGAAGTCCTCGTAGACATGCCCGACCTCGTCGTGTTCGTGACTATCCGCCCCCACTATGCCCTCTCCGAACCCGGGAACGCCAAAGGGCGAGCATCCCGAGGGGTCGTCCTCATACCTTCTATAGTCAGCTCCGGTCTCTTTCACGCACGTAGGTTCATCCAGCAGGTGCAGATCATCCGGTCGCACGTTGTAGAAGGAGTTGACGAAATACTGGTCGGTCATCACTATGGCGGGCGTCTGGTATTTCAGGGCGACCCGGAAGGCCTCCTGGGTCAGCAGGAAGGCTCTCTCTACGCTCCCCGGAGCATATATAGCCCTGGGAAACTCGCCGTGCCCCGAGTAAAGGGCTAGCTCCAGATCAGCCTGTTCGGTCCGCGTAGCCATCCCTGTCGCGGGCCCGGGCCTCTGGGAGAGATGTATCACGACGGGAGACTCAACAACTCCCGCCAGGCTTATCCCCTCTGCCATGAGGGCGAAACCTCCGCCCGAGGTGGTCACCATCGATCTGGCACCAGCGTACGACGCCCCGACCGCCATGTTGATCGCCGCCAGTTCATCCTCCGTCTGTTCGACGATAGCCCCCGCCCTCGCGGCGTTTTGCGCGAAGAATGAGAGCAGCCCCGTTGCCGGGGACATCGGGTATGCGGTAACAAAGTTGCACCCCGCTGCCATCGCCCCCAGAGAGACGGCATCACTGCCGTTTATCAGCGCCTTCCCGACGCTCGCATTCGCCTTCGTTACGGAAAAGAGACCTTTTCCGTCAGCCAGCCTCTGCCCGATCTCGTAGCCGGCACGGCACGCCATCGAGTTTCTCTCCGCGACATCGGGCTTCTTTCGGGCGAAGCGCTTGCTGAAGAAATCCTCGGCAAGATCCGGGGCGAGTCCGAGGATACCCAGCAGGATGCCCGCAGCGACCGAGTTGGAGTAGATCCTGCCTCCCGCCTCTGCGGCAAGTTCGGCGAGGGGGGCGTGCACAAAGACGCCGCCGGCGTCGTCGAGCTCGTCACCCAGCTCCTCTCTGTCACCGATGATCACCGTGGTAGGGGCGATCCTCTCCCGGATGTTAGTGCGCACTTTTCTGCTCATGGCGATGAGGATATCGATCCTGTCGACCAGGGCGTCCACCCTGGAGCGGGCGACTCGCAACTCGGTGGAGTTGTTGCCGCCCCTGACTCTCGACATATACTCCCTGGATCCGAAGACGCACAGGTCCGAGTCCACCACGACCCTGGCCAGCATGTCCTCCACCGTCTGGATGCCAAGCCCGGCAGCTCCGCACAGCACGCAGGACACATCGTCCGACTCTCTTGGAAATGGATAAGTCAAATCCCTCCTCCTCTCTTTCAAACGGGCACATTGCCGGAGACCGTACAGCTCATCCCGGATAAGAACCCCTCCGGTCGGCGGAAAGGAATGGCGTAGCATCTTCCGTGAATTATACAGCAATACGCCGCACTTGAGTCTCATGGTATAATTATCGCGTTAGCGGAAGGGCGTAGGTATACTCGGATTGATCTCCAGAATAATGTACGGGGGTGATTCTATGGGAAAGTATAGATGTCTGTCCTGCAAGAGCGAGTTCGAGCTTGACGACAAGGCCTCGACTATACGTTGCGAGCGCTGTGGATGCAGGTTCGTCGAGGTTATCGAGGCGGAGAACAGAAAGCGCGGAAAGTCGTGGAGCGCGAAGTCGTTCAGCGTAGGAAAGAGCTCCTAGTCTGAACAAGCACGAGATGAAGAGAGGGGAGCGGCGGATCCGTCCGTCGCTCCCCTCCGGTTTTTCGTGCCTGTTCACAATCAGCTGAAGCTACAGTTTCGGCTCCTCTTTGAGCGCCTTCAATGACTCGAACACCATCAACAGAGCCAGGATCATCAGAATCACCGAGGGCACCACCAGGATGTAGTTCGGCTTCTCAAAGACCATGTTGTCCCTGATCAGGAAACCGAGTGCTGCAATGGTGGTCACAAGCATAAACCACATCGGAATCATTACAAAGCGGTTATCTTTCTTCAGGGCCTTGCTTACCCAAACACCTATGGTCAGCAGCGCAAGAGCGGCAACAAGCTGGTTGGAAGCGCCGAAGATCGGCCAGATCGCTGCCCATGCCGGGATGACTGCTCCGGTGGGTCCGTGAGCTTTGGTCAGCAGAAGGGCCATGGCGCCCGCTATGGCGACGATCGTCGCGGTGTACTTGTCAATCTTCATGCCGCACAGCTCCTGAATCTGATACCTGGTCAGACGAGTGGCCGTGTCGAGCGATGTAAGCAGGAAAGAGTTCATGGCAAGAAGCCCGAGGGAGACGCCCACCTTGGGGTCGATCCCAAGGATGGCGGCGAATTTTCCGAACCCCTGGGCGTAGGTCATGGTAGGCCCGCCCTCGGCGATAACTCCGCTGATCATTATCGTACCGACGGCGATAACACCTACCAGGCCCTCAAGAAGCATCGAGCCATATCCGACCAGGACTGCGTCGGTCTCCTTGCAGAGCTGCTTGGACGTAGTGCCGCTTCCTACCAGGGAGTGGAAGCCGGAGATGGCACCGCAGGCGACCACTACGAAAAGCATCGGCCACAGGTACTGATTGCCCGCTGCGAACCCCTTGAACGCGGGCAGTACAACGTCAAAGCCCTCCCCCTTGCCCATGATCATGCCGACTGAGCCGATGATCACTGCGAAGTACAGGAAATAGGAGGCAAGGTAGTCGCGCGGTTGCAGAAGAAGCCAGACCGGAAGGATCGATGCCAGGAATATGTAGCCAACCAGAAGCCAGCGCCAGGTCTCCATGGAGAGTGCGAACGTTGACGCCACCCATTCTGCCTCGTTGCCGTACCAGCACGCGTAGATGACGATGGGGACTATGATTACGGTCATTAGCCACAGAGGCACGTGGTACTTGTAAATGAGCACTCCGAAGAGGACGGCCATGAAAATGTAAAGGGTAGCGGAGAAGGCCACTGCCGGATCCTGAGCAAAGGAGCCAGCGGAGAGCTGAAGGAAGACCGCGACCACAAGGACGAGCGCCAGTATCGTGAAGCAGAGGAAGAGAACCTTCCCCTTGCGTCCGATCCATCGGTCGACGACCTCTCCCACGGACTTTCCTTCATGGCGCATCGAGGCTACAAGAGCGCCCATGTCGTGAGGTCCTCCGAGGAACGCAGAGCCGATCAGACACCAAAGATACGAGGGGAGCCATCCGAACATAGCCGCCGCGGTGATCGGACCGACGATAGGACCCGCCCCCGCGATGGAAGCAAAGTGATGCCCCAGAAGAACAGCCGGATGAGCCGGGCAGTAGTCGATGCCGTCGTACATGGCCTCGGCCGGTGTCTTTACCGAATCGTCCAGATTGTAAAGTCTTGCCATATACGAGCCGTAGACTTTATAACAGACGACAAACAGAACTATAGCCACCAGAAACATTGTTGCAAGCGTGGAAAGCACTTTGTTCACCTCCGAAGGTAAGGATAATTAAAAACGCGCAACAATCTAAGCGGGAGACTTTTTGTACTCACCACCCTTCAAACCTTCTTCCTTGGAGTTTATCAGCTCCAAGGCCCTGTCCACAAGAGGGGCAAGATCCTTGAGGCGCTTTGAGTAACGCCCCCCCGGCGTGTATGAATGAACCTCGACATACCCCCTGAGCCCGAAAAGGAAGGAGCGTATGCGTTCCTTCTCGCCGGATTCGCGCTCCTCCACGAAGAGAAAGCGCTGCACCATAAGTTCCGGCTGAGGCTGGCACGTCTT
>Ga0265293_10007294_pt1 | contig 17128 bp, 15 predicted proteins | sample Munlanlewell138R_FD_192505 | JGI IMG/M metagenome (GOLD analysis project Ga0265293, IMG submission 192505) | Leachate microbial communities from a municipal landfill in Southern Ontario, Canada - Leachate well 138R | ecosystem: Engineered > Solid waste > Landfill > Unclassified | place: Canada...
AGGGAGAGCTGGAATCGCAGCTTCGCGCTCTCACCCGTTCCTTGGACCTTCAGGAGCATGTCTGGTTTTTGGGCCAGCGCAAGGATATTCCCGAGGTTCTTAGCGGGCTGGATGCCTTTGTCTTCCCGTCCTTGCGCGAAGGGCTCGGCATGGCGCTGGTCGAGGCGATGGCCAGCGGCCTGCCGGTCATCGGCGCCCGGGTCGGCGGCATTCCCGAAGTTTTCGGCGATGCCGATATCGGCGCGTTGATCGATCCGCTGGATGTGGAGGCGCTGGCCGAGGCGATGATGCGCCTGGCGCGGTTGCCGGAAGCCGAACGCCGCCGCCTCGGCGAAAATGCCAGGGCGCGGGCTGTTGATCATTTTTCCGCCGGGCTGATGATCCGGCGCTGGGAACAATTGTACCAGGAAGTCGCGCATTTAGCTGGCAAACCCTAACCTAAAGGATTTGTTATGGCTCAATTTCTCGTAACGGGCGGGGCCGGCTTCATCGGCTCGCATATTGTTGATGAATTGCTGCAACGCGGCCATACGGTGCGGGTGCTCGACAACTTCGCCACCGGCAAACGGGAGAATCTGGCGCACTGCCGCGAGCGGATCGAACTGGTCGAGGGGGATATCCGGGATCTGGAGATGTGCGCCCGGGCCTGCGCCGGCATCGACTTTGTCCTGCATCAGGCGGCGCTGGGCAGCGTCCCCCGCTCCGTGGCCGATCCCCTGACCAGCCATGAGGTGAATGTCACCGGGACGGTGAAGATGCTGATTGCCGCCCGCGATGCCGGGGTAAAGCGGTTCGTCTACGCCGCCTCTTCCTCCACCTACGGCGATCATCCCGGTCTGCCCAAGATCGAAGAGCGGATCGGCAATCCCCTCTCCCCCTACGCCGTGACCAAATACGCCGACGAGCTGTACGCCCGGGTCTTCGGGCGCTGCTACGGCCTGGAGACGGTGGGGCTGCGCTATTTCAACGTGTTCGGGCCGCGTCAGGATCCTTTCTCCCAGTATGCGGCCGTCATTCCCCTGTTCGTCAGCGCCCTGTTGCGGGGCGCTGCGCCCACCATCAACGGCGACGGCGAACAGACCCGCGATTTCACCTTCGTCGAAAACGCGGTGCAGGCCAACCTGCTCGCTTGCAGCGCGCCGGCCGAAGCGGTGGGCGAGGTGTTCAACGTCGCCTGCGGCGAGCGCACCTCCCTCAATCATCTGTATGGCCGGCTGCAGGAATTGCTGGGGACGCGCATCGCGCCGGTGTACGGCCCGGCCCGGGCGGGCGATGTGCGCGACAGCCTGGCCGACATCGGCAAGGCCGAGCGGCTGCTCGGTTACCGGGGCGAAATGAAATTCGATGCGGGTCTGGCCAAATCCATCGACTGGTACCGGCGGCACCTGAACGAGAAGCGATGAAAATAGCTTTCTGCCTGTTTCGATACTTCCCTTTTGGCGGCCTGCAACGCGATTTTCTGAAAATCGCCGGCGAATGCCGGCGTCGCGGGCACGAAATACAGGTGTTTACCACCTCCTGGGAGGGCGAAGTCCCGTCCGGCATGGCAATCCATGTCCTCCCGGCGCGGGGTGTTTCCAACCATGGCCGGGCCCTCGCTTTCGCCAATCGGGTCGGCGAGCGGTTAGCCGACGGCGGCTTCGACCGCGTGGTCGGTTTCAACAAGATGCCGGGGCTCGATGTTTATTTTGCAGCCGACCCCTGCTACCAGGCGCGAATGAGCGAGCGGGGAGGGCTTCTCCGGCGGATTTCCCCCCGCTGTCGCACTTACCGGAAGCTTGAGGAAGCGGTTTTCGGACCTGATGCCAAGGCGCACATCCTCTGTCTGACCGAAGAGGCGCGGCAGCAGTATATGCGGCAGTACGGCACCCCCGCCGAGCGTTTCCATCTGTTGCCGCCGGGGATATCCCGGACGGCGGTCGATTGGCCGGCGCGCGAGGAAATCAGGCGGAGGATTCGCGCCGAACTCGGTCTGGAGGCCGCCGAAATCTTCCTGCTGATGGTCGGCTCCGGGTACCGGACCAAAGGAGTCGATCGGTCGATCGAAGCCCTGGCGGGCCTTCCCGCCGCGCTGCGCGGCCGATGCCGACTTTACGTGATCGGCCAGGGAAAAGCCGCACCGCTGCAGCGTCTGGCCGCCCGCCTCGGCGTCGCCGACCGGGTGCGCTTTCTCGGCGCCCGTAACGATGTTCCCCGCTACCTGCTCGGCGCCGACCTGCTCCTGCATCCGTCGGTAACCGAGGCGGCCGGCATGGTGCTGCTGGAGGCGATGCTGGCCGGTCTGCCGATCCTCGCCTCCGAAGTTTGCGGCTATGGCTTCCATATTGTCCGCGCCGGCGCCGGCTTGCTGGCGCCGGAGCCCTTCGCCGTGGCGGAATTCGGCCGCCGGCTGGAGGCGATGCTGACGTCGCCGGAGCTTTCGGTCTGGTCGCAAAACGGCCGCCGCTACGCCGAGAGCGCCGATCTTTTTTCTTTGGCGGAGCGGGCCGCCGATATCATCGAGCAGATCCGAGGGGCAGAGTAAATGATCGATTTGCGAACCGAGTTGCGCCCCCATTTTTCCGGAGAGGCCGCCTTCGACCGGGTGTTCAATCTGTCTGGCGAGGTGTTTCGGGAGTTCGCCGGCCGCCGGACCGTTCGGGTGGAGATCGGCGGCCGCGGCTATTTCATAAAAACCCACGGCGGGGTCGGTTGGCGCGAAATCGTCAAGAACCTTGTCGCCCTGCGCCTGCCGGTGCTGGGCGCCCGGGAGGAATGGCGGGCGATTCGTCGTTTCGAGGAGTTGGGGGTGGCGACCTTGAGCATTGCCGGCTTCGGCGAGCGCGGGCGCAATCCGGCCAATCGGCAGTCGTTTCTGATCACCGACGAACTGGCCGGCCGGCTCAGCCTCGAAGAATTCTGCCGGGATTGGCGGCGGCAGCCGCCGCGACTGAGGCTGAAACGAGCCATTCTCGAAAAGGTCGCCGGCATCGCCCGGACTCTGCACGAAAACGGGGTCAATCACCGGGATTTTTACATCTGTCATTTTCTCATCGAACCCGAATCGATCGACAGGATGAATCCCGATCCGCAACTGCATGTCATCGACCTGCACCGGGTGCAGATTCGGGCCAAAACGCCTGAGCGCTGGATCGTCAAGGATCTGGCGGGCCTGTGGTTCTCCAGCATGGAACTTGGTTTGAGCCGGCGCGACGTGCTAAAATTCATGCAAATTTACCGCGGCTTGCCTATTCGCCACATTCTCGCCACAGAAAAATCGTTCTGGCGGCGCGTCGAACGGCGCGCCATCGCCTTGTTCAGAAAAGATTTTCACCGGGAGCCCCCCAATATCTGGGCGGGCCAATTGCCCCGACACCCCCGATAACCGATGAAATCCCTTAAACTCTACTGGTCCACCAGCCTGCAGAACGGTCGCAAAAATTTCGGCGACTGGCTCTCCCCCGTCCTTTGCGAGGCCCTCTCCGGTCTGCCCGTCGTGCATGCCTACCCGAACCGCTGCGATCTGATGGCCATCGGCAGCATCCTGGCCAAAGCCAAAAATCACTTCTGGAACCGGCGCCTCGATGTCTGGGGGTCGGGACTGATCGCCGATATCGGCGCCTTCGACAGCCCGCATCGGCTGCATGCGGTGCGGGGCTGGAAGACGGCCGCCGCCATCCGCAATCGGCGGGTGGCGGTTGTCGGCGATCCGGGACTCCTCGCCGACCGCCTGGTTCCCGCCAATGTCGGCGCCCGCAAGCAATGGGGGGTCGGCCTCGTTCCCCATTACGTGGATCAGGACAACCCGCTCATCCACGATTTTCTCGCCCGCGCGCCGGGGGCGAAATTCATCGATATTTTCTCCGGCATCGAAGATTTCATCCGCCAGGTCGCCGCCTGCGAGGTCGTGCTGTCGTCGAGCATGCACGGTCTCATCGTCGCCGACGCCCTCGGCGTGCCGAATGCCTGGATTCGTCTTTCCGGCAAGGTGTGGGGGAACGATTTCAAATTCCACGATTATTACAGCGTCTTCGGCATCGAACCGGAGCCCTTTCCTTTCGATCCGCAGACCCGACTCGCCGATGTTCTGGCGCTGGCCGATGCGTACCGGCGGCCGGGCTTGGAGCGGATCAAGCGGGATCTGGTCGCGGCATTTCCTTACAAGCGGTCGGCGTGAGCGGACAGGTGGCCGAAATAGCCGCGCAACGGCCAATGCCCACCGGAGTTCTCGGTCTGGAGGCGGTTCGCTGGGAAACGGTGACGGCGGAAGGCCGCGCCTGGCTGGACGGAAGCGCGCGCGGACGCCTTCAGCTGCATAAAGGTCCCTGGCGGCTGATTCGTCCCCGGGAGATGGCGCCCGATCTTTCCGGACTCGATCTGGACGGCGGCGATATCCTCGCCGTGGGAATGGAGCGCCGGAGCCTTTTCCGGCGGCGGATTGCGTTGATTCGGCCGGGAAAATCCCGGTTGCCCCTAGGCCGGAGCTGGCAGCGCCTGACCGGCGTCAGGCACGCCTCGGTCGCCCAGTTCGGTCGCCTGGTCCGCGACCTCCACGATCGTGGACTCGATTGCCACTGCTGGAGCGCGGCCTTCTCGTTGCGCGATCGACAAGCCCGGTTTTCCCTGCGCGATTCCCGGCAACTCGTCGTTGCCGCCGGCCCCCTGGGCAAACAAGCGCGTCTGGCCAGCTTGGCCAGACTCTATGCGGAATTCTGGGGTCAGGTCCCCGTTGCGCAACGCTGCCGATTCCTCCGCGCCTACGGCGGCCGGGAGGCCTTGCGGCGCGAGGACCTGGCCGGCATGGGACGCAGCGCCCTGCGCCTGCTGCGGCGGCAATGGCGACGGCGGGCGCAGGCCAGTCTCGGCGACAATCCCGACTTTTTTCGCCTGCGGCGGGGCGCCTTCCGCATTCACGGCCGCAACACCACTGCGGCCTGGGCCGCCCTCGGCCGTCTGCTCCCCGATCCCGACGCCAGTTGGGCGAACGCCCGACTTTACAAGCAGGGCTCCAGAAGTCATGCCGGTTCGCTGGTGCTGGCGGAGCAAACCGATTTCCTCAAGCGTTTCAACGATCGCGGCTGGTGGTACCGGTTTCGGCATCTGGGACGAGAATCGCGGGCGGTCCGCACCTGGCGGACCAGTTGGCACTGCCTCGATCAGGGCACTCCCGTACCGCAGCCGCTGCTCTGCCTCGAAGAGCGCCGCTACGGGCTCCTGCGGCGAAGTTATCTACTGACGGCCTATGTCGGTCACGAGGTCCGTCTGCAGGAACTCTGGCCGAGTCTGGCGAAAAACGAAAAACGTCGTCTCCTTGCCACCCTTGGCGCCCAGCTGGGGAAAATACATGCGGTCGGTTGGGTGCACGGGGATTTGAAATGGGACAACCTGCTGCTGCCGGCGGTGGGCGAGCGGCCCATCATCATCGACTGGGACGGCAGTTTCCGCCCGCCCGCGGCGCTACGGCGGTGGCAAACGAAAAAAGATTTGCAGCGTTTCCTGGTGGATCTGGAGCGCTTTGGCGGCAGTGCGGCGGAAAAGGCCTTTTTCCTTTCCTGGTGGCGACGATGGAACGCAATCCATTGAGGGTGGCGGAAACCAGCTTTCCGCTCGACAGCGAAGACGACCTTTCCCGGCTTTTCTCGCGCGCCGATGCCGCCCTGTCCGGACGGGCCCGCCGCGCCCTGGCGGAGGATCTGGGACGCCAGGTGCGCCGACTGCACGACGGCGGTGGCGTCCGCGTCCTCTGGTGGCGGGACCGCCAACGCCTTTTGCCCCCCCACGCGGCCGGCGCCCCGGTCAAGAGGCCGGGACTCCGGGGGCGGGAGAAAAACCTGATCCGGGCCTGGCGGGAAGCGGGCGGCCATTGCCGGCGCGCCGACATGGTGCGTTTCCTGCGCGGCTATCTCGGCGGCATCAGGGACAGCGCCGCCCGTGAGTTTATCCGCCGATTATTCCGCCACTCGCCCTATGCCCTGCGGCAACAGCTGCACCGCCGGCGTTTCCTGGCCGCGAGCGATCTGGTCTCCGGCGAACAAACCGGCGGTTTTCGCGTTCTGCGGGATAAATCGATGGACGGATCGCCGATTGCCGCCCACCTGGCCGGCGGTCCGGAAGCCGCCTTGGCCGGTGGCGCGTCTTTGACCGGGCGGGGCCGCGGCTGTCGGGCGGCGCGCATCGAGGTGGCTGGCGCGAGCTATTTTCTCAAGAGCTTCGCCGGCGGTCGCCGCCTGTGGCGATCGCGGGCGAAACGCGTTTGGCTGCTGTCTTGGCGGTTGCGTGCGAACAATATTCCGGTGCCGCGTCCCTTGCTCCTCGGCGAGGGGGCGGCACAGACCTATCTTCTCACCGATTTTGCCGAGGGCTATCGGCGGTTTGCCGATCTGTGGCCGCAGGCCGGTCCGGCCCAGCAAAAAACGCTGCTGGCTCGGGCGGCCATCCTTCTCGGGCGACTGCACCGGCTGGGTTGGATACACGGGGATTTTAATTGGAACAACATCCTGGTGGGACCGCAAGGCGATCTGCTCCTGGTCGATCTCGACTGCGCCAAGCCGGCCCGCTGGTTCGCCGGCGACCGGCCTTTCCGCGATGTCCAGCATTTTCTCCGCGATCTGCTGCGGCAGTCGAACCAGGGAGAGCCGTGGAAAGATTTTTTTCTTTGCATCTGGCGGCGCTGGTCCGGAGCGGATTCGTCGCCTTGTCTTCCCGGTAAGAGGTCGACAGATGAAACCCCCTTATCCCATTGACCATCGCCGGTACGCCACGGGGTGTCTGCTCCTTTTGTTCGTCGTTGCCGTCGGGCTGAAACTTGGCGTGGCGATCGGCAACGAACCCCTCAACCTTGACGCCGTTCGCTACATCAATGCCGCCCGCCTCGTGAGTCAGGGGCAACTGCTGGAGGCGCTGGCGATCAGCCAGTTCATGCCCCTGCTTCCCCTTTTGATCTGGGGCGTCCACCTCTTGCTCGGGGACTGGGTGCTGTCCGGCCAGATCGTCTCCGCCCTGTTCCTTTCCCTGACCATCCTGCCGGTTTTTTTGCTGACCAGGAGGCTCTTCGACGGCAAAATTGCTTTCTGGAGCGCCGTCGCCTGCGCCCTTTCTCCTTCCCTGACCGGATATGGCGCGCAAATCCTGCGCGAGCCGCCCTTTTTCTTCTTCCTCGCCTCGGCATTGTATTTCGCCGTGCGGGCTTTCGACCGGGTTCGCCCCGGCGACTTCCTCCTGACCGGCCTCTTCGCCCTGCTGGCCGCCTCCTGCCGTTTGGAAGGTCTCCTGTTCCCCGTCGTCTGCGCCGGCTGGATCCTGTTTCTGATCTGGCGCAATCCGGAACGAAAAACACCCCTGCTGCGCGGCGCCGTTTTGCTCGGCGCGCCGTTTCTGCTTCTGCTGGCGGCGGCCACCCTCGGCGGCGTAAACCTCCTGCGTCTGGATTACGTCGGTTCGCTGAGCGGTCAGCTTTTTTCGGCGCAGGGATTTCGCGGCTTTCTCGATGCGCGGCAAGCGTTGATTGAATTGGAGCAGGTTCTGCCGGGCGGACAGTGGGCCAACGATTTTGCCGCCACCGCTCGCAACTTCCTGCCCCTGATCTATTTTCTCGGGCTGATGAAAGCCCTTCTGAATGTCCTTTACCCCCCCTTCGCGGTGCTGGCGGCGGTGGGATTTTGGCGGCGGGGAAAACCGGGGCGGGGATTTTCGCACCTGGTCGCGGGTGTTTATCTGGTCACCGGCGGATTGTTTCTACTGCGGATGAACTTCATCAGCGATCGCTATCTGCTGAGCGCCGCGCTTCCATTATTCCCTTTTGTCGGCGCCGGTTTTCAGCAGATTCTGGAGAAAGCCGGGCAGGGGAGTCGGTCCCTTCTCCCCAAAGCGCTGGTTGTCCTTTTTCTCCTCATTCCCCTGGGGGGGAGCCTGCGGCAGATCGATGCCGGCGATCCGAGCATCCGTCTGGCCGGCGAGTGGCTTGGCGGTCGGGAGTTTCAGGGCGATACCCTGATCTGCAACGATGAGCGGGTCCCTTTTTATGCCGGGCGCTGGCGGGGCGATTACCTGCAGCATCCGGTGCGGGATTTTCGCCGCATGGGGGCGATCGCCTCCGAAGGCGGCATCGACCTGATGATCGTCCGGATTTCCGCGCGCCAGCATCGGCGGGTGGCGGCGCCGGAGGGATATGGGCGTCTCAGAGATTTTATCGGGAAAAAGGATGCCGTTCTCATCTTTCGCCGGCAGCAGGCGGCGCAGGAGAAATAGAAATCCCGATGGAAAAAGGCTGGAAAATTCAATTTTAATCTGTGATGATGGCGCGGATTGGGGGAAATGCTTTCCTCGATTCACGCAGGTGATGGCGCATGGCGATTTCCGTTCTTATCCCCAGTTACAACCATTGCTCCTATGTCGTTGAGGCCATCGAGAGCGTCCTGTCGCAGCAGGGAGCGATCGACGTCGATCTCATCGTCATCGACGACGGCTCCACCGACGGCAGCCCCGAGGCGATTCGCCGGCTCTGGGAGGCACAGGGTGGTTTTCGTTTCATCGCCCGTGAAAACCGGGGACTCATCCGCACCCTGAACGAGGGCCTTGGCCTGGCCCGCGGCGATTTTTTCTGCGAACTGGCCTCCGACGATTACTTTCCCCGCGACAGCCTCCTCCTGCGCCGTAATTTTCTCCATGAAAATCCCGACTGCATCGCCGTATTCGCCGACGGCATCAGGGTGCGGGGGCATGAAAAGACGGGAACGAGAATCATCGATAACAAGCGCCGGCGGATGTTCTCCCTGGCCGACCCCATCCCCACCATGCTCGGCGGCGTCCTGCCGGTTTTTTCCACCGGCCTGATCCGCACCGAGGCCCTGCGCCAGGCCGGCGGCTTCGACGAGGAGAATTTCCGCTATTACGAAGACCTCGACACCCCCATTCGACTCGCCCTCGCCGGAAGAATCGGCTTTCTCGATGCGCCGGTCATTTTTCGGCGGGAGCATCAGACCAATGTCTCCGGCACGACGCAGCATATCCGGGCGGAGAAGGTTGTCTGGCCGGCGAAGCTTTTGCGGATGCATGAGATGGGGCCATATAAATCGATTCTGCGAAAGCAACTTCGGCGCTCCTTGATCAAACTTGCGCGAAGTCTCAATCGGCAGCAGGAGAAATCGCCGCTGTCGCACGAAATAAAGCAATTATTCAGTTTCGGGTGGGGGTTTGCCTGGCAGGATTTTCGTATTTTGTTTTATCTGCTTAAATTTCGCATCCCATATTCCCGTGGAAGGGTGTAGTTGCATGTTTTTTTCCGGAAGCAACTCGAAGATTAAAAAACTCAACAGAAAGATAGAAGCTCTTGAGCAAGATCTCGACGACCTCAAGTCCAAATTGGATCTCACGCCAGACCTGGCGGACCAATTTTTTCGGGATCGTTCCTCTGCGCCATATATCGAAGCTTTTACCAAAGAAGAGCCGCTGATCTCGGTCTGCGTTGCTACGTACAATCGCGGACGCCTTTTGGCAGAGCGATCTGTCCGCTCCATTTTAAACCAGACTTACAAGAATCTTGAATTGATTGTGGTCGGGGATGGGTGTACCGATGACACCCCGGACCTTATGGCGGAAATCAAGGACAACAGAGTCAGATTCATCAATTTGGAGCAGCGGGGGAGTTACCCGGAAAACCCCTTTTTCAGATGGATGGTTGCCGGAACGACGCCCGTCGCGCATGCCCTCGGCATGGCTCGCGGCGACTTCGTTACTCATCTGGATGATGATGACGAATTCATGCCGGACCGGTTGGAAAAGCTGCTTCGATTTATCCGCGAAGCCAGAGCCGATATCCTCTGGCATCCCTTTTGGGGCGAAGGGGCGGACGGCAAATGGCGTCTGAAGGAGTGCTTGGAGTTCAAAAAAGGACAGGTGACCACCTCTTCGGTCTTTTACCACCACTGGTTCCGGAAAATTCCCTGGGAAATTGACGCCTACCGCTATCGGGAGCCGGGAGACTGGAATCGGTTCCGGAAATTCAAGTACATCGGCGCCAACGCGGTGCGCTTTCCCGAACCCCTACTTCGTCATTATCAAGAGAAAAAGCAGGTAACCGGTCAGCCGTAACAAAATCAACTTCAGACAGGATTTGTACGTGAAAACCTCAAAGTCCGACTTTGCAATTTTTGGCGGTCCGCCGGCCTTTTCCGCACCCTTATTTGTCGGGCGTCCGAATATCGGTGATCGAGAGTACTTCCTGCAGTCGGTTAATGACATTCTCGACAGACGATGGTTGACCAATCAGGGCTCGTATGTAAAAAACCTGGAAAAGAATATTGCCGAATACATTGGCGCCAAGCATTGCATCGTAATGTGCAATGCAACAATAGCGCTTGAAATAGCTATCAAAGCGCTGGACATGACCGGGGAAGTCATTATTCCGTCGATGACTTTTATCGCCACCGCGCACTCCTTGCAATGGCAGCAGGTAACCCCCGTTTTCTGCGACATAGACCCTTTGACCCATAATATCGATCCCGAGTGCGTGGAGAAAATGATCACGCCAAAGACGACGGGTATTCTTCCGGTTCACTTATGGGGACGGCCATGTAACATTGAAATGTTGACCGATATCGCCCGACGGAACAATCTTAGATTATTGTTTGATGCTGCCCATGCTTTTGGTTGTTCCCATAAGGGGAAAATGATCGGCAATTTTGGGGACGCCGAAGTTCTCAGCTTTCATGCCACCAAGTTTTTCAATACGTTCGAGGGTGGAGCGATCATTACCAACAACGATTGTTTGGCTGAGAAAATCCGGTTGATGAAGAATTTTGGTTTTTCCGGTTACGACAATGTAAGTTATATCGGCACCAACGGGAAAATGAGTGAGATTTCCGCCGCAATGGGGCTGGCCGGACTTCGCTCCATCGGCACGTTTATCGAGACCAACTATTCGAATTACCAGGAATATCAAAAAGGGTTGGCAGGAATTCCGGGGATCGAACCTGTCGTATATGATGAAAGTGAAAAGAACAATTATCAATACATCGTGTTGGAGATCGATGAAGACAAAGCCGGAATCAACCGTGATCTGCTGATCGAAATTCTGCATGCCGAGAACGTCTTGGCGCGACGTTACTTCTATCCCGGGTGTCACCGCATGGAACCCTATCGATCTTTCTTTCCCCACGCCCACCTTCTGCTGCCACATACGGAAAAAATGGTTTTGAAGGTGATGTCCCTACCTAATGGCACAGCGGTAACGGCGCCGGAGATCCGTGCTATTTGCGATCTGATCAAGCGGGCAATAAGTCATAGCGCATCCTTTCTCGAATGGGATGAGGAGAGAAAATATGGATAAGGTAAAAATTTTCGATTCCAGCAAGATTATCGGGATTGAAAACATCGAGTTCGGCGAGAACATCATTATTGATGATTTCGTCTTTATCTACGCGAAAAAGAAGATAAAGATCGGCAATTATGTGCATATCGGCTGCTTTTCTTCAATCGCTGGCGGCGAAGAGTTGATCATGGGAGATTTCTCCGGATTATCGCATGGCTGTCGCATTTTTACCGGCAGTGAGGACTTCAGTGGCCACGGTTTTGGAAACCCGACCCTGCCGGAAGAATTCCGTAATGTGCATCGTGCTCCGGTTCATATCGGACGGTTTGCCGTTATCGGTGCCAATAGCGTGATTCTGCCGGGAACGACTGTCGGCGAAGGGGCAACCGTCGCAGCGAACTCCGTAGTAACCAAAGACCTGGAACCCTGGGGCGTTTATGCCGGAAACCGCCGAATGTCCTATCGGGACAAAGAGGGTGTGCTGGAAAATTATGAGAGATTCCTGAAAAGCGCCAATCAATAGCCATCATGCAGCCGCGCGTGCGGTGAAGACTACCGACCATAATGAGTTTTTGGTCGCAAGACCCCCTGCGGGCAGGGCTTTTTCGCGCCGGTCCCCGAAAAATACATCGACATCCCGAAGATAAGTCCCGTATAATCTTTTTCCGCGGCAACCTTCTGTTTTTTCACCGACAAGGACCTCATGACTCCCCGGGTTTACTTCATCGGCGCCGGGCCGGGCGATCCCGACTTGCTGACGCTGAAAGGCGCCAGAGTGCTGGCCGGCTGTCCCAATGTCTTCGCGCCGACGCCTTACGAGGTCACCTTTGCCGCGCTGCTCGCCGGCAAGACGGTGCGCATCCCCTTCGATTTTTATTTCGCCGAGCTGCTCGGCCGCGTCGAAGAGCTGCTGCGGGAGGGGGACGTCGCCTTTCTCGTCCCCGGCGATCTGACCTTCTACTCTCCTTTCCAGGCGTTGATCGATGTCCTCGGCGAGCGGGCCGAAATCGTCCCGGGGGTGGGCACGGCCAACGCTGCCGCCGCCCGGCTGAAGAAGACCTTCGATCGGGCGGGCGTCGGCAACCGGGCCATTCTCACCTCGCCGCGCGTCCTCGCCGAAGATCCCGCCGCTCCGTCCCTGCGCGAGCTGGCCGGGCCCGGCGCGACCCTCGTCCTCTACATGAACAACCTGCCGCTGCCCGAACTGGTGGCGCAGCTGCGGAGCGGCTTCGGCAAGAACGTGCCGATTGCCATCCTGCACCGCCTCGGCCTGCCCGGCGAGGAAGTGGTCGTCGCCACCCTCGACGATATCGAGGAGAATGTCGGCGACCGCGACTTTTTCGCCCTCAACAACCCGGAAAAACGCCCCGCCCTCACTCTGGTGGTGGTTGGCGAGACGCTGGCCGCCAGGGCCGATTCCGCCTGGTGGGACGGGCGGCGGGACAAAGTCTGGAAGAGCAGCTGAGAGCTGAAAGCTGATTTTATGATCCGCATACTGCATACCGCCGATCTGCATCTGGGAGCGCCGTTTCCCGCTCTGGGAGAGCGGGCCGGGGAGCGCCAGGGCGCTTTTCTTGCCACCTTCGAGCGCCTTATAACGCTGGCGATCAAGAGCGAGGTCCAGCTGTTTCTTGTCGCCGGCGACCTGTTCGACGGCCCGCGTCCGGAGGCGGCTGTGGTCGGCCGCGTGCAGTCCGGGCTCAAGCGGCTGGCCGATCGGGGAATTCTGCCCGTTCTGCTACCCGGCACTCACGACCACCTGGTCGACGCCGATTCGGTTTACCGGCGCGCCGAATTTCCCGGGGCCGTGGTCCTCACCGAACCGGTGGTTGGGGAACCGGTCAGGGTTGCCGTCAAGGGCGAAGAGGTTTATCTGTACGGTTTCGCCTACAACTCCTTCGCCTCCGCCGACGCGCTGGGCGGCATGGCGCGGCGGGCCGAAGAGGGCATCCACATCGGTTTGCTGCACGGCTCGCGGCAGGGCAGCCCGGAATGGGAGCACCGCAAGAAGGATCTCCCCTTCACGCCGGCGACGCTGTGCGCCTGGAATCTCGATTATGTGGCGCTGGGCCATTATCACCGGTTTGAAATTATCGAGGAGAACGGGCGCGCCCTGGCCTGCTACCCGGGATCGCCGGAAGGAAAGCGCTTCGGCGAAAACGGTCCCCGCTACGCCGCTCTGGTCACCGTCGGCCCGGGATCGGCCAACATCGAGAAGGTGGCGGTGCAGACCCAGGTGATGGAAGAAGGCAGCATCGATCTCTCCGGTTGCGAAGACGCCGGGCGGGCGGCGGCGGCGATTGTCGCCCTCGGCCGGCCCGATCTGCTGCTGCGCCTGGCGCTGACCGGCATCGTCGAGGCGCCCCTCGATCTGGCCGCCCTGCACGCCCGCTGCCGCGACGCGTTTTTCCACCTCGATTTCGACGATCGCACCCGCCTCTTCGATTCGGATTTCGCGGCCCGCATCGGCGCGGAGGAAACGGTGCGCGGCCTCTTCGTCCGCCGCGCCCGGCATCTGCTGGAGGAGGCGCCGGCGGCGGAGCGGCCGCTGGTGGAAGAGGCCTTTCGCGAGGTCCTGGTGCGCTTTCGCGCCTTCGGCAGGGGGGCGGAATGATCCTGCGCACCCTCGAACTGAAGCACTTCGGCCGGTTTGCCGAGCGCTCCTTCGAATTTCGCCGCGGCATGAATCTGGTCCTCGGCGCCAACGAGGCCGGCAAATCGACGCTCATGGAGGCGATCCCCGCCGTTCTCTTCGGGCTGCGCAACAAGGAGCGCTTCAAGCCGTGGGGGCGGCAGGGGAGTTGCGAAGCCGCCCTGGTCTTCGAAAACGCCGGCCGCACGGTGCGCATCGCCCGCGACATCCTCACCGATCAGGTACAATTCTCCGAGCACGACGATCTCTATCATCTGCTCTATCAATTCGAAGGGAAAGCCGCGCCGCAGGGGCGATCCTCCGAGCGCGGCGAATATCTGAAGCAGTTGCAGCGGGTCTTCGGCATGGCCGAGGAGGAGATCTTCCGCGCCTCCCTATTTTTCGGTCAGGGGAGTCTGGAAATCTCCGGCCAGGGGCTCGCCGGCAAGATCAAGGCCATCCTCTCCGGCTTTGTCGAGGTCGATTACGACCAAGTCCTCAAATCGCTGCGGGACGACTATTTCGCCATCACCCGCGACAACCCCTGGGGGAAGGACAAAAGCCGGGAGCGCGAACTGGATGCGGTGCGCCGGCGCATCGACGAACTGGAGCAGCGCTGGTTCGCCGCCCAGTCGGCGTTGCGGGACCGGACGGCGCTGCAAGCCGAAATGGCCGAGCTGCGGCAGGGGATCGAGGCCGACCGGATCGAACACGCCAAAGGGGAGCGCTATCTCGCCTGGGTGCGCAAGCAATGGCACCTGGAGGAAAAAGAAGAGGTCCTGCGCAAGGATTTCACCCGGGTCCATCGCCAGTCGGAAAAAGTCGGCGAACTGACCAAGGAGCGGCAGGAGCTGGAAAAAGCGCTCGATCAAACCGGCCTGCCCCGCGCTGTTCCCGAGTCGCTGCCGCTGCTGCTCGCCGAGGCGGAAGAAATCCGGCGGGTGTTGATCCCCCTGCAGCAGGAAGCGGCGGCCATCCGCCGCGATCTGCTGGCGCACGCCAATCCCTCCTGGCGCCCCGCCGCCGCCCTCAGCGCTCTTTTCTGCGTCATCGGCCTCCTGCTCGGCTGGCTGCGACCCGGTCAGCCGGCAGCGGCCCTGACCGCCGCCGGGCTGCCGATCGTGGTCCTCTGGGGCGTCCATCTCTGGCGGTTGGCGCAGAAAAAGCGCGAGCGCGACCGGATCAAAGAGCAGGGGCGGCTTGTCGAAACCCGGCGCGAAGAGGCGCAGGCCCGCCTTGCCGCCCTCGACGCGCGCTTCCAGTCCCTGGGCCTGTCCCCCTCGGCGGTGGATATCGTGCGCATGCAGAAAAACCTGAGTCGGCATCGGCAACTGGCCGCCCGCCTGGGGGAGATCGACAGCGCTTTGCAGGTTCTCGAAAAAGAAGAAGAGCTCTCCGGCGAAAAACAGCAGCTTACCCGCCAACTGGCCGTTCTCGACGAGCGGCGGGAGCGCGAGCGGCCCCTGCAGCCCAACCTGCTCCCCCCGGAAGCGCTCCCCGAGGCCGAGGAAAAACTAGCCGCCCTCGGCGAGAGTCTGCGCGAGCGGGAAACGGCGCTGCTTGAGCTGACCCGGCGCGAAGCGGCGCTGCACGGTGAGCTGGGGCGCCTGACGGAAATCGAAGAGGAGGGGGAGCGGCTGAAGGAATGCGAGGAGCGGCTCGCCCGCCGCAAAAACGCCCTGGCGGTCGCCTTCGATCTGCTCGCCGGCTCGGTGGACGAGTTTCGCCGCACCTACCTGGAGCATTTTGCCGCCGAAATCGGCCAACACCTGCTGATGACCAGCGGCGGCCGCTACGACAGCGTGCGGCTGGAGGAGGATTTTTCCCTGCGCTTGAAAGGGAAGGGCGGCTGGCGGCCGGCCGAGCATTTCAGCCGCGGCACGGTGGATGGCGTCTACCTGGCGGTGCGCATCGCCCTGATCCGGCATCTGTCGCAGGGGCGGCGGCTGCCGCTGCTGCTCGACGATCCGCTGGTCAACCTCGACCGGCAACGCCTGGCCGAAACCCTCAAGTCCCTCGAACGCCTCGGGACCGAGCACCAGGTGATCCTCTTCACCCACGACGAGGGACTGGCCCGGCGCGCGGCTCGCGACCGCTGGCATGTGCTAACATTGGACGACGGCCGCCCCGGCCACTCCGCCAAGGCGGAAGAAAGGAGCGATGATGCCCAGCAATTGTATCTTCTGTAAAATTATCGACGGCGCAATCCCCGGAAAATTCGTTTACCAGGACGAACATGTGGTGGTCCTCGAAGACATCAACCCGCAGGCGCCCAATCACTACCTCATCGTCCCGCGCAAGCACATCCGCACCACCCTCGATCTGTCCACCGCCGACAACGCCCTCATCGGCCACGTCTTCCAGATCGCCGGCAAACTGGCCAACGAATTCGGCTTTGCCGAGGACGGCTTCCGCGTGGTCAACAACTGCAACGAAGGCGCCGGCCAGTCGGTCTGGCACATCCACTTCCACCTCCTCGGCGGCCGCGACCTCGGCTGGCCACCGGGGTAACGGGTTACAGCAAAAAAATCAAGTCGTTATTTACAGGGATAAAGGGGATACAGGGGATACAGGGGATACAGGGGATAAGGCCAAAAACAGTTAAAAGGATTCTTGGTATTAAGTTTTATCCCTTTAATCCCCTTCATCCCTGTTAGAAAAGGGTGTTAAAGATCAGATCTTGATCCGCGCATGCGAGGCATCGGATTGTATCCGTGTTCGGGTTGACGATCTTAGAACCATTTACAGGGATAAAGGGGATGCAGGGGATAAGGCCAAAACAGGGCAAAAGACTCTTTGGTCAAAGGTTTATCCCTTTAATCCCCTTCATCCCTGTTAGAAAAGGGTGTTAAAGATCAGATCTTGATCCGCGTATGCGCAGCATCAGATTTTATCCGCGTTCGGGTTGACGATCTTAGAACCATTTACAGGGATAAAGGGGATGCAGGGGCTCCTCGCTATTCTGAGTGGGTAATGGTATGAACAGGGTTTTCCCACACCCTGGAGGTTTTGCTAGATATGAATTCTGAATGATTGTTCGCTGTGGCCCTTGGCATTACTCCCCCTTGGGAGGTTGAAGGGATCGAATTCTCCAAAGAATCCAAGCGTCTTGATATCAAGATTGGCTTTCGTCGCGGCGCCACCTTCGCCTGCCCCGTCTGCGGGGCGGCCACACCTGCTTATGACACCAGCGAGAAAAGCTGGCGCCA
>Ga0265293_10007295_pt1 | contig 17126 bp, 17 predicted proteins | sample Munlanlewell138R_FD_192505 | JGI IMG/M metagenome (GOLD analysis project Ga0265293, IMG submission 192505) | Leachate microbial communities from a municipal landfill in Southern Ontario, Canada - Leachate well 138R | ecosystem: Engineered > Solid waste > Landfill > Unclassified | place: Canada...
CGAAAATGTAGCAGCAAATACCGCTTACCGCAATGTAGGTCATATTCCTATTGCCGAAAAGGGGACGGCATTTGGGGTGGCGGAGTTGGATGGGGATGGTAAGTTACTCGTTCAGCATCTACCTTCATACGTTGATGATGTTATAGAAGGTTATCTTGACCCCGATGATGTAAGTATGTTTTTTGACGATGCAGCATTAACAATTCTTATTGTTCCTGCCGCAGGAAAGATATATATCGACTTAACTGACGATATGAATATAACATATCGCTGGAGCGGTTCTGTATATGTAGAAATATCCTCAACTCTAGCATTAGGTACTACATCGGGTACTGCATCCCGTGGTGACCACGGGCTCATCGCTTATACTCATGCTACAGGCAACGGCTCAGATCATACTCTTGTTGCAGATCATGAAACGAAGATAAACAATGCCGTGTACATGTGGGTTGACGAACCTGACGCAACCGCAATGGGGCAGGCTGCCGTATTGGCTCAAACATTGAAGTTTATTTCAGACCAAGGAGGAAAAGAGGTGTATCTTAAAGATGCTGTAGATGCTTTGATTACATCTGTTAATGCTTCTATTAGTGCTATTAATAGCAATACAATTATAACCGATTGGATTACTGTTAGTGCAGATACTACATATCCTGATATGTCACCAGCAGGTTATAGGATAGTCGGTGTTATATTTGAGCCTTTGAATAACAACGCTTTTGATTATATTGAGTTTAGATCAGAAGATCAAATAGGTCAGCTTGTGCCTTTCTTAGGTTTTGATTATTTGAGTAATGCCGAGTTGTATCATGCAACTGCAGAGTCGGGAGGCATCTGTAATTCACAAGCTGTATTTATGTCAATAATGTCGTCAGAGCCTTTGATCTATGGTACTGCGGCTGATTTCAAGGTGACATCCGGAAATTGGAATGGTGTAAGTATTAGGTTTAAAGTTACTTATAAAAAGTTATAAGATATGGCAGATAATTTATTACGAAACAATGACACGCTTATACGCGGTGCTACTAAGCGTATTGTGAATCAAGTTAATCCTCCATTTCGGAATTTAATGTGGTGGAACAAGTCTCAGGATGAAAATGGCAATTGGGTTAATGGTGTTAAGGGGGTGCCTGTATTAACTTTAAATGGGATTGATAATTTTATATCAACACCGTTTTATATTAACAATAATTTTGGAATTTCGATAAAATTTAAAATTAATACAATAAATACGTCAAGATCTTACCGATGTGTGTATGGAAGATATGATGTTACACATGGTCATTTTTATTGTACTATAAATACTGCCAATAAGGTGATGCGAATAGCATTCGGTAATAATGGATTAAGTATTAACGTCGAGGAAGGCGATATAATTGAATTTAGTTTAATAAACAAAATATTAACAATAAATAATACCACATACGATTGGTCAACATCTACAGTCTTAACACATCCGAGTGTGTTCTTAATAGGCACATTAGGCGGCGAGTATTCTGATATAACGTTGTATAACACAATATTGTATCAGAATATTGATATAATAGCAGAATACAACTTCACTGGAAATACTCATGACAGTAGTGGCAACGGAAACGATGCAGCAGTTGGCGGTACATTAGACGGAATGTGGGATTATCGCCGAATATTAGAATATCAAGAAGATACAACTAATTTGCAAAATATTGATTGTGTTCGTGCGAAGTTGGTGGATAGTAATTGTGTTACATTTAATGGGATTAATAACGGTTTAAATGCTGGTATTACGTCATATCTTTGTAACACAAATAATGCATGGACGATGCGGTTTAAGTTTAGATTTAAATCTTTTTTAACAACGAATCCACTTTTTAACAACGGATCTTCGGGTGCGGATGGAATATTCGTCTGGTTCACAAGTTATTCGTTTAATTTTCATGTAAGAAAAACAGCAACGACTAATGAAATAACAGGATATTGTTCATTAGTTGCAGAATTGAATTATGTATATGATATAGAGTTAAGCTACGATGGCTCGAAACAAAATACAGGATTTAGGATTAAAATAAATAATGAAGCAAAAATAATAAATTTAGGTACAAATAACCTAACATCTGACACATTAGATTGCGGAGTATCAGGTATTTATACATCATTTTTTAATTACACATATATTCAATACTTATCAAATTTAGACGCAATTTACTATGTATTGTCAGATTCAAATAATAATAAATTAATTGAAGTAGATTTCACATATTGTACCGATAACAAAGTTTATGACCAAGTAACAGGCGAACAATTCACAATTAGTGGCGACCCCGTTACAATTGAAAAACAGGATGTATTGCATAGTCCTTTAACAAAAGGATTTACAAAAGCAGGTACGGAAATGATACCACCTTTGGCTTCAAATCCAAGTGTGGATTGTGTAAGCTTATTACCTTTGACTAATCCGTATGTGTCAAAAGCTCATAATTTTGCCCCTTCACGTGTTCAATTTAATGCTGTAAATATGCCTGCATTAAACTGGCATCCTAATGATGTTTCTGATTACGTAAAACGCAAAGAGTACAAAGATGCTAATAATATGGTTCGTGCTGTTGAACCTATTGTTTATAGCGACATAGTTGAATTCACAACACAGGAAGAAAGTCAAATGCTGAAGTTTAAGCAAATTTAAATGCTGTTTAATAAACTGAAATCCATTTTAAAAAGCTTTTAAAATGCCTTGAAACGCTCAAGGATAAATTCTTGCTAAGTTCATATCCTAGTTCAATGCTTTATGATTGTATTAATCGTAATGATTGGCATACGAAACACGTTGATAAAATACTGAGCTGTAGTAATGGTGCGAAGCTTTCAACTCGGAAACGCAAGATTGAGGTGTTGACTGCTAATTATGATATTTAAGTTTATTTGCGACTATTTGTAATTATCTAGTCGCAATTTTTTGGGGACGTTTCGTTTTGAATTTATGGACGGTTTGAATTTTCGATTATACATCCTGATAATGTTTCAGATTTGATAATTAAAAAAGAAAAAAACGGAGCTTACATTCCTGTTATATTATCAGAAGCGCAAAATAGTGTTAATTCGGCACAAACAACAAAATACATTAACTCATGAATCTACAAGACAGAACTGTAATCAAAATTGCTGATTATCCTCAATCAAGATATTTTGAAGGTGTGTATTATCCTTGTAATATACACGGCGATCTTCATGTTAAAATATCCAAAGAAATATTTGATACTTCACTAATCATACTATGTGAGAATGAAGCATTAAAACAAATGTTACAAGATGCAATACCACCTGTTAATAATATAATTGACATTATTAATTATTTTTATCCATTCATGAAATTAGATGAGAATAATGAATTTGTTCCATTGCCTCAAAATGCAACATTACGTGATATTATAAGCAAATCATTTTTGTATGAAAGTGACAATTTTGTTATATTCAAAACAGGAATATACAACTTATATACAGAAAATAAACAACCTGTAATTTGGCGCAATAATGTACCAACGGCATTGTTTGAAATTCATTTAGCTTTAAATCTTGTAAAATTAAGTTACAATGAAATTGTGCTTAATGAAAATGTGTTTGAAAATAATCCATTTCCTCAGACTTATGACATATAACATTATTTCATTCATTCAACAAAATTCTGTACTTGCAGCAATTTTTAGTATCTCAACCGGATTAATTTCTATTATGATTGAAAGCAAAGAAATTTTTGCTTGTGTATCTGTAATTTTAGGCAGCTTAATAGGAGTAATTACTTTGATTATTAAAATTTTAGAATTGCGGAAAAAATGGAAAGAAAAATAAATATATTCGGAAAAAACAGTTTAGAAAAACTATCAACTTGTGATACAGATTTACAGTTGATTTTGAAAACAGCAATTTCTATTTCTAATATTGATTTTGGAATTTCTGAAGGTTTTCGTTCTATTGAATTACAACAAAAGTTTTTCAATGAAGGAAAAAGTAAAATTGACGGTATTAACAAAAAAGGCAAACATAATTATATGCCAGCTTTAGCAGTAGATATTTTTCCGGTCATAAATGGAGTTGTTAATTTTGACAACGAACATCTTAGTTATTTAGCCGGATTAATACATGCCGTTACTGAAATTCTTTTTCAAGAAGGTAAAATAACACATAAAATCCGATGGGGAGGGAATTGGAACATGGACGGTACCATATTAATAGATCAATCATTTGATGATAGACCACATTTTGAATTAATTAAACCTTAATAATGAAATTTAATATTCAAATATCATTTAGTAAGATAATGGCATTTGATATTGTGTTTATCATTTGCTTATGCTTTTTTAATGCATGATGCAATAAGTATAATCGTTGTGATACTATTATTAATTGATAAATCATTAGATTCTAATGATACTATTTCATTTATTGATACTGTAATTGTAGAGACTTGCAAGTGAATCTTGGATAATGAATCAGAATCTTTCAGTAGAAGGAAATTTGACAGTATCTGGAATTAATGGAATTACAACATCAAATATAGTTCAGGGACCTACCGTATCTGCTGATAATGCGCTTGCTCGTTATGATGGAACTACTGGTAAACTAATTCAAAATAGTAATGCTACACTCGACGATGACGGTAATTTAACTGTGCTTGGAGATACAACATTGGCTGGTAATTTATATGCTATGGGTAATACATCATTTGCAATTGGAGTTACAGGTATTGTTTCAACATGGATCGAGGGAAACACTAGTTCATTAAAATTATCGGTTGATGGAACATATGAAGGTTATTTAGAGATATTTCAGTCAAGAATAGATGCTAGTAAAGTTTTACAGTATATAACAGGAGTACAAACATCATTTACAGGCAGAGAAATACCAGATGCTAACTGGATCACTGCTTCACAAGAAGGGTTTGTTACTGGTCAAACATCACAAGATAATGCAATCGTTAGATGGGATGGTATCAGTGGTAAGCTGATTCAAAACAGTACCGCAATATTAACAGATGGTGGAACATTATTATTAACGGAAGGATTTGCATGTACTGGATCAAGTTCAGCGTTTACATCATACAACTCTACAACATCATTTACTACTACATCAGGTGTAATTTCACTTTCATCTGCATCAAGTATTAATCTTACAAGCAATTTACATTTATCAATAAGTTCACCTTACTTGGATGTTGTTACCGCTTCGTATATTTCATTAACTGCAATTGGACCATTTTATTTAAAAAGCAATGGTGGTATAACAATGACTACATCAGGACCAATCACATTAGATGCTGGTCCAGGTAATCATTATGTATCAGGTGCTCTTATGTCATTAACGGCAACAGGAAATTATACATTAGATTGTGCTCAAATTATTACGTTAGATGCATCACAAGGTTTCTATTTTAAAGATGACGGAACACAGATAGCAAATTTTGTTAATGGTAATATTTCTTTTGATGTAAGTAATTCACATTATGTTTTCCAAAATGGTTATATAAAATCAGAAATAAGTACTGGTAACTATATAACGCAACAGGGAACTAATATATACATTTCTGCGACTGACGGTTGTAGATTGCATTTATCAGATGGTAATGTTACATATCTTGGTTATGATACTAGTAGATATTTTTCTATGAGTGAAACATATGCATATTTATCATATAGAACATTGGTAAGTGGTATATTAAATGCTGCAGGTGGAGTAACTAATTATAGTACTATGTTAGGAACGGGAGCATCTGCTAATTTCCATTCAGTAGAACAATCTGAAACTAATAGCACAAGAGGATATTTAGCAGCTCAACATTCTTCTGGAACATCTGGTGCAAAATTTGTTGGTAGAAAATCTAGAGGAACTGTATCTACACCAACGGGTGTAACAGTAGGTGATGCTCTTGTAAGATTATCTGGAGGTGGTTTTGATGGAACTAATTGGGTTGACAACGAGGTTGGATACAGTGGAAAGTTGGTGGAACTGTTAGTACAGGTATAATACCAACTGACATGCATTTTACTACAACAAGTTTAACAGGTACAGAAATAACAGGTCTTATTTTAAGTCATGCACAAGTATTAAATTATACATCAGACGTTTCATCAAACTTTGAAGATACATCATTAATTAATAAAGGTTATGCAGATTCAAATTATTCAAAACCTACATTAAGTAAAACATTGACGTATGAATCTCCAACATCATCTGATGATATAACAATATTCAGAACGGATGTTAATATAACAGTTCAAGAAGTAATTGCAGTTAGTACAGGTAGTTCAGCTAGTACAACATATCAATTAAAACACTCGACTGATAGGAGTGCAGCTGGTAATGCATTAACAACAAGTGCAGTAACAACCAGTATAACTACTGGTGATACTGCTACTTTATCGGATGCGACAATTCCAGCAAATAGTTGGGTATGGTTAGAAACTACTGGTGCAACGGGAACTAACGTAACTTTAGCAATAGATATTAGATATACAGAAGATTAATTATGGCAGCAACAACATTAGTTATATTTTATAATTTAGACGAGATATGTTTAGAAAAATGGGGAGATGCTAAATATTACGAAAAAAATACTGGTGCAATGACGGCAGCAAAAAATATATGTAACGGTATGTTTACATCCGATCATCCAGGAAGTACAATAGACGATGAATCTATCTATTATACTATTTATAATGAGTGCATGTTAAAATACACTATATATAAACATAATAATAACTAATATATGGCATTATCGAGTAGCATATTCGCAGAAACTATGACATATGGAGCAGTAACATCTACTTCATCAATGTCATGGGCTCTTGCAATAAATATACTAAATAGCGACAGTTCTCAAACATCATCGTTAAGTGACGTTGAATGTTATATTGGACTATTTCATTACTGGAATTCATCTTCAGCTGGAGGTTTGACTATCGATACAGATTATCAAGGTAACGTTGTTGGAGGAACTGGTGATAGAGGAACGTTGAATATAGAAGTAATTCCATATTTAGATAAAGACAATCTACCTATAATATATCCATACGGCGAAAACGCAAGAGTAAATACAATATTAAAATTGACATTTACCGGTAGTACATTTGAATTTACTGGAGCGTCCTCGGGTGTATCTGGAATACAAATTAGAATGCGCGATGCGAATTATAAACCAACCAAGTATTTTAATGATTTTGGTACAGGAACAGATGTAGAAGACATATTCATATAGAGATAATAATGGAGCAGTTGAGACTGTATATTCATCAAACTCTAAAGTATGGATAAAAGATGCTTCTGATGATAGTTTAGTATGGGGAACAGCGCCTGATTTTGACACAGTCAAAGTTATTGGTATAACTGCTTCTATATTTGCAACTATTCTCGAAAATGATCCAGATACATCATATGCCACTGGTGCTACTGCATGGGTAAACTCTTGGACTAATTATGCTACAGAAATAGTACACAGAGAAGCTGATCCAGGATTATCAGATTTTGGAAGTGTATTACATACAGAAATATGGCTTAAGCAAACTGGATCATCTGGTTACTTAAATTCTACTACATTTGATATTATGGGTTTAACCGCAACTCCTGATTCTACTCCAACATGGAATGAAGTGACACCGAATATCGGAGAGACTATTGTATCACGTGCTGCTTCATCTGATCACCTAAATACGATGTGGATGTTTCATGGAGCAACACTTAATGCATTTGCACATACAACAATGACTGACTATTCAAATACTCATGGATCAATAATGAAATTTCGTGATGAAGCTACATCAAACGGTACTCAATATTTTGGATCATATAGTGTAGCCAATGCAACATTAGAACCATTGATACTGGTGGCATATTTACCAACAGCTAGACGACGCATATTTGTTGTTGGATAGAACTATCAATAGTATCTTCTATAACTTAATATACATTGTAAAATATCATATATGAAGAAATTAGGTTTGAGTATGATTGTGAAAGATGAATCACATGTCATACTAAGAAGTTTAAAATCTGTATCACCAATAATAGATTATTGGACTATAGTCGACACTGGGTCCACAGATGGAACTCAAGAGATAATCAAAAACTTTTTTGATGAACAAGGTATTCCTGGCGAATTAATAGAAATTGAGTGGAAAGATTTTGCAACATCTAGAAACGTTGCATTAGAAGCAGTAGAGCCGCATGTCGATTATGGTATATGGATTGATGCAGATGAAGAATTAAAATTAGATAGTTCTTTTAATAAAGAAGCATTGTTTAAATCAGAACATCACTCTGTATCTGTTACTACAATTTATGGTAAAGTTACATATACTAGAAAAAATATATGGAAAACAAAAATGGGCTTCAAATGGGATGGCCCAATTCATGAATTGTTATCATCACCAAATGAAAAAACTGGTTCTGTTGCCGTTGGTTTGAAAGTAATAGTTAAAGCTGAAGGATCATCGTGGGCCGATATCCCTAAAAAATATGCTGCGCACGCAAAGATTCTAGAAGAACATACCAAAGTAAATTCAGATCCTCGTTGGGTATTTTACACTGCTCAATCATATAGAGATTCTAGTCAATATGAAAAGGCTATTGAATGGTATAAAAAAAGAGCTCAAATTCCATCTGGGTTTATTGAAGAAATTTTTATATCGAAATTCATGGTTGCACGTATATCTGAAGTTGTTGGTAGAGATAAAACAACTTGTACTGCATTATATCAAGAAGCACATGAAACTGATCCTCTTAGAGGAGAATCTATAAAATCACTAATTCAAATGTATCAACGTTTACGTGATTGGGAAAGTGCATATGTGTATTCATTATACGGTTTAAGATACAATAATAAAAATCCATATCCTCAACGTATTCTATTTTTAGATAATCAACTATATGATTATGAAATGTTAGAATTACATGCAATGTCTTGTTTTTGGACAAAACGTACAGAAGAAGGAGCATTAGCATATTGGACAATGAGACAGCAATTGGATAGTTTAGGAAAGGAATATTTATCCGAAGAACAGTGGAATAAAGTTTATGCAAATGAACAATATTTTCCAAAAGATTTACTTAAATCTTTTACTAAACCAACTCCATCAACACCCTCAGATAAACGAGGATCTAAGTTCACTCCGAAAAAGAAAAAGAGAAAATGATATATAAGTAAATATATTATTTTCAATTCATGTATCTAGGAGGAAAAACATCATTAGGAGGTTTAAAAAGCGGGTCTATTATGCCAGGAAGAGGCTTAGTAAATCCCGCTTTTTCTATTAAAATAGTTCCAGCAAATGATGATATGCAACAACGTCCAACATCTGGACGAAATAACCCCAATACGGATGTTCTATCCAATCTAAAAGTAGGCAATTCAGTATCCACTAAAATTGACGGAACGTCAATCACAGGTAATATCACAAGAATAATAAAGAATCAAGAAGGTGATGTTATTAAAATCATCATAATTGATGACAAAGGCGCGAAACATGTGTCAGGTGTGACAAATATAGAAATAGGTAATGTTACACCTACGAATGATGAAAAGGCTCTTGTTTCATCTCCTGCATTCTTTGCCGAATCTAAATTTATGTTTTATAACGAATTTATCAATTCATAATGAACACATTATCGCCTTTCATAAAAAAATTTTCTACAGCCAAAAAAAGAAAAGTACTTATTATATTAAAAGATGCAACTTTAATATATGACAAGTATTATAAAGCCGGTACAATATTTTCTATACTTGGTTGGAAAGAAATAAATACTAAACGTTTTCTTATTATATCAAAAGGATATGTCGAAATACTTGTAGATTTTGACACATTTTCCGATAAAATGGATGTTTTGTAAAAAACTTCTCGTTTTTCTATAGATATATATAGAGAAATGGAAGATAATATGCAATTTTCAAGTAAGTTTTCTTTTGGACAAATGACTTCTAATAAAGATGGTAAAACATCTGGTAGTGGTACAATGGGCGTCTATATCGTTCTAATAGGAGGTTTATGCTTTTTATTAGGAGCAATAGATGCTGCGTTTATTACTAAATCACCTACAATAATGCTTCAATCGATAATATTTGTGGGAATAGGAGCTGGCTTACTTGGATATAGAAAAGCTAAAGGATCAAAAATAGATCCAACAAATAATACTGAAACTTTTGACGATATTGTAGATAAACAGTTGAACTCTTAATTTTTGAGAGAAATGCGGTTTTTTCTCTGATATATAGGTTAAAGTAAGAAAATAAAGACTATAAATAAATTATGGCAAAAAATGATAAAATCGTTTTAGTTCTTGAAAAATCGTCAGAAAATCTTAAACACATAAAAGATGGTAATGACATTATTTTAGAAGGTATTTTTGCACAGTTTGGTGTAGTAAATAATAACGATAGGATTTATGAAGAAAATGAATATCTTCCACACTTGGAGTATTTACAAAAGAAGATTGCTGAAAATCGTCTTATAGGAGAATTAGATCACCCTGAAAAATTTGACATATCTTTAAGCAAAATTTCACATGTGATTGAAAACTTAGAATACAATAAAGATACTAGAACTGTAAAAGGTAGAGTTAGATTATTGGATACTCCACAGGGTAGAGTTGCAAAAACATTAGTTGAATCTGGTGTACCTATTTCAATTTCTTCTAGAGCTGCTGGTTTAGTAGAGTCCGATAAACATGTAAAAATTAAAAAAATCTTTACGTATGACTTAGTTGCTGATCCTGGTTTTGAAAATGCTGTATTAAGTAAAATGAATGAAAGTCTTGGAATCTTAAACGAAAATGTTGCGATATATGATGTAACATCTAAATATCCAGATATGCTAGAAAATTTTAGTGATAAAAAAATAAATCATGATATGACACGATACGTGACCGCAGACGAATTGAACACTTACTCAATGTTATTGAAAGAAGAAATTGAATCAATTCAAAAAAATATTTCCGATATACCAGCACAAAATATAGATTCTACAATATCAGAAACTGTTAACAAACTTGTTAAATACACAAATCATATTGCAGGTTTATTAAATGAAAATATTGAAAAACAAGATAAAAGTGAAAAATATGTTTCGCAACTTAAAGAAGAGTTAACAAGAAGTATAGACTATTGTAATTATCTTAAAGAATGTATTGAAAACGGTGTATCATATACCGAGTATGTTGCTGAACAAGCAAATAAAGGTATTAAATATACTGAATACGTTGCTGAACACGCAAATGCAGAATTACAATTTATTGCTGAACAAGCAAATAAAGGTATTAAATATACTGAATACGTTGCTGAACACGCAAATGCAGAATTACAATTTATTGCTGAACAAGCAAATAAAGGTATTAAATATACAGAATATATTGGAGAATCTCTTTCAGAAGAACTTGGCAATGTAACTAAATATACTGACTATCTAGGAGAATCAGTTGAACAAGGTATTGAATATTCTGAGTATGTTGCTGAACAAGCTCAAACAATTGGAGATTATGCTGAATATGCATTACATGAAAATGCTAAAACAACTACAACAGAAAAAACAAAAACAGATTACTCATCATTAGATGAAAAAGTAAACACAATATTAACATCTATTAAAAAACAGAAAGTAGATGAAACTATCACTAAACTTGAAGAAACTGCAAAACAGAAAGTATCTACATCTATAAGTGAAAGTAGTCAACATAAAGCTGACAAAGTTATAGCTGATGTTCTTAACTCAGGTGAAGTTGAAAATAAATGGTTAGTAGAAGCACCAGAACAATTTAAAAAAATCTGGGAATCTTTAGACGAAAGTACAAAGAATGATATAAATGCTCAAGCTAAAACATATAATTTATCAACTCCATATCAAATTAAAAATTTCTGGGAAACTAGAACTTTAACATCTAAGAAAGAAGAAGTTCCTGTTAACGAAAGTAAAACAACTGAACTTCCAAAACTCGGTTATTCTAATGAGTACTTAGAACGTATAGCTAAAGGTCTTGATAAATTCAGACTATAAAAATAAATAAAAAAACGTTAAAAAAATGAATATAAACGAATCACAAATTCGAGAAACTTGGGCACCAATCGTGGAGTCAAAAACTGGGATTACAGAATCTTACAAAGTGAACTGGCTTTCTAAATATTGCCACTTCCATAGCTTAAATGAAAGTTTTTCATCTAGTTACGCACAAATAGGTATTGCTCCATCAGGAAACCTTGGTGGTATCATGGGTAATGTATCAACTCCTAGTACTTCTGGTATTTATGGTGGTGGTGAAGGATCAGGTGATAAATTCCCATCTCTTCTTCCATTGGCAATTCAAGTTGCTGCTAGAACAATTGGATTTGATATTGTTAGTGTAATTCCTATGTCAGGACCTACAGGTGTACTTACTTACTTAGATTATATCTATACAGGTGGTAAATCTGACACTAATGACAAACCATTGGTTATTAAATTAACTGTTAATGGAACAACTTTCGCATACGGATCAACTGCAGTTTCAGTAGGAGATACTTTCTATCTTGGAACAACAGCAACATCTACTGTTGACACAGCATTAACTGTTGCTCTTGTAGGTAACTCACGTATCGATGGTCTTCCAATCTTCCGTGTTATTGCTCCTTTAAACAATGCTCCAACTATTGCTGCTGCAATTGCTACTAACCCAGTTATTTCAACAGGTCTTACAAGTGGTGGAGATATTGCTGGTGCTACTGCAACTGGTGTACAATTAGTTAAAGCACTTGAAGATCATATTCAAGGATTTGCTGGAGCTGGTGCTACTGATGCTGGTACATGGAATGGTCCTTACACTGATTCTGGTAATCTTAACGATGCTATGAACCGTGGAACTGGTGAGTCTACTTACTACAGAAATATGGGTCTTAAGGCTTATACTAAATTTGTAGAAGCTAAAACTTTCCAAGTTGCTGCATCTGTTACAACTGAACAAATCCAAGATTTGAACAAACAATATGGTATCGATGTAGTATCTATGGTAGAAAATGCATTAGTTAATGAAGTTTCTCAATCAATTAACAAAGACATTTTGTCAAGAGCATTTGCTTTAGGTTGGTTAAACAACTATAACATGAAAGCATCTGAAGGTATCACTCTTAACTCTACTTTAAACCCTGCAGCTACAACTGCAAGTACAACTTCAGCTGTAGGTCCTGATGGAACTACTAAAACTATTGCTATCAACGCATTTAGTAATTTCGCTGGTGCTGGTAACGTTGCAAACGAAAACCAATTCACAGTACAACGTAGAATTCTTTCTAAAGTTCTTGCTGCTGGTAACGTTATTGCACAAAGAGGTAGAAGAGGTCCTGCTAACTTCATAGTTACTAACCTTCAAATAGCTTCTGCTATCCAAGACAATGCACAATTCACTGCTGCACCACTTACTAACTCAATCAACCAGAATAACGGTTCATTGTATCCAGTAGGTACAATCGCAGGTATGACTCTATATGTTGACCCTAATATGAGATACAACGATACTCGTATCCTTGTAGGTCGTAAAGGTGCTGACGAAGAGCCAGGATTGAAATTCATGCCTTATATGATGGCTGAATCAATTCAAACAATTGCAGAAGGTACAATGAGTCCTAAAATTGCTGTAAAATCTCGCTATGCACTGGTTGAAGCAGGTCAATTACCAGAAACTCAATACTACACTGTATATATTGACACTACTGGTGTTGCTATTGTATAATAGCAATAATGATTTTATATAGGAAGGAAGGATTTTAAAATCCTTCCTTTTTTGTTTTATAAGAATACTTCACATATAAATATTTGATATATAATATAAATTATACATAGTTAAATCCAACAATATGAATCTTTCTCAATTAAAAAAAATATTACAGGATAAACGACTTAATAATAAAAATATAATTTCAGAGTTTAATGAAATTAAACGAAACGAAGAATTACATACTCAATTAGCAAATAAATTTATATTTATTGATAAAAAAAATATTGGTCAATTATTATATCATTTACGTGATGATCTTGATGAACAATTATGTTTTTGTGGTAAACCATTACGATTTATTAAATATAGCAAGGGCTATTTTAAAACATGTGGAAATGATGAATGTGTATCTAATATTAGATTACAATCTATAGAAAAAACAACAAGAGATAAATATGATGTTTCTCATACATCTAAATTAAAATCTGTTAAAAATAAAATTAAAAAAACAATGTTTTCACGTTATGGAGCAGAACATAATTTTACAGGTATATTGCGTGAAAATATATATAATAATAATATTAAACATACTGGATATAAGCATCCTTTACAAGATCCAGATATTCTAAATAAGAGAAATGAAACTATTAAAAATAAATATGGAACATTGGATCTGCTTCATATAGATAAAACTATTCAAACAAATATTGATAAGTTTGATGATAAAAATCCAATGAAAAATAAAAATATATCTAAAAAAGTATCAAAGTCTTTAAAAAAATTATTTACTGATAGACAAATAGATAAATTAAAAAAATTTGACATCGAGTTAATAAAATATGATTCAAATAATCAATATTATACAATATTTTGTAAAAAATGTAATACAGAAACAATTGTAGCTGGCACATCATTAAATTCAAAAATACGTGCAGATTATGATCCATGTGTAATTTGTAACCCATATATTCCATCATATGTATCGAAAAAAGAAATTGAATTAAATGAATGGTTAATATCTATTGGAGAGAAAACTCAAAATAATGTAAAAACGTTTGTAAAAAATACAGAATTAGATATTTATTTACCGGATAGAAAAATAGGGTTTGAATTCAATGGTTTATATTGGCATAATGAAATTCATAAAGATGAACATTATCATATTGAAAAAAGTGAAAAATTTATGGATAATGGAATAAAAATTATTCACATATGGGAAGATGAATGGGATACTAAACAACATATTATTAAAAACCGAATACTACAATTGTTAAATAAATCTGATGTCATATATGCTAGAAAATGTAAATCTATAAAAATTGATTATGCATTGGCTAATACATTTATAAATAATTATCATTTAAATGAAAATATTAAAGCTAAATGTTATTATGGATTATTTTATAATAATGAACTTGTTAGTGTAATGTCTTTCTCAAAATCAAGGTATGAGAAAGATAATTCATGGGAAATAATCAGATATTGTTCATCGTGTAGAATAATTGGAGGAGCAAGTAAATTACTTTCATTATTTAAAAAAGAATATAGTCCATCTAGAATAGTAACATATGCGAGAATAGATTGGAATATAGATTATGAATCTTCGGTATATACGAAAATAGGGTTTGATTATATTGGTAAAACTGTACCATCTATGTTTTGGATTGTTGGAAATATACGTAGACACAGAATGAATTTCCAAAAGCATAAAATTGCAGATAAACATAATTCCAATTTAACAGGAGTCGAAATTATGCACAATAAAGGATATTATAGAATTTGGGATTGTGGAAATTTTAAATTTGAAATGATTTGTAAGTAAAATTTAGGAAGGATTTGAAATCCTTCCTTTTTTTATGCTCATTTTTTCTCTATATATGTTTCTATATATGTTAAAATAAAGTGCATCTATTCACTGGATATGACATTTTAAATCAGAACTTTTCTAAGATATTTTTCAGAAAATATTTCTCATAATTCTGAACTAACGTAGGTTTCATGAATAAAACTTTGAACATTCAGAGAAAAGAAAAGGAAATTTTAGGGTATCAAGAATAGAAACACTAGAAATTCAAGGACACAGGGAGCTCAAGCAAATCAAGGAGCTCAAGTTTTATTACAAAATAAAAGCATAGATATTAGATATATAGACAAAATATAAAAGTCATGCTTAATTATAACGATTGGATTCAAACTAACCTTTTAGAATATCGTTCTACTCCAGAAATTTATACTTCCGTCGATAAATTGGTGATGGAACTTGAAAAATCTTTGGGAAGTTTATATTTTATTCCAAAACTGGAGAAATTTATACGAATTGGTGAACCAGTTCAAACAAAATATTTATTTACTCCTAAAATAGGAGGACGTACATTTAATATAAACGTAAAAGAAGATGGCAAAATCTATAGCATAGATTTTTGGCGTAAAAGAGATATTTTTCCAACTATTACAGTATACATAAAAAATGGAACAATAGAACAAATTGTTTCATTTATCACTGATATAATAAATGCAGATAACATTACTCAACAAGAAGTTGAGAATATATTACACACATATTTAAAAGAAAGTGTAAATGATACTGAGTTAGAAGCTGATGTTAAACAACCAAAACTTATACAAAAACATGACGATGAACATGAATCTTTATATGATTATGCTGATGATCCAGATGAATTATTTGAAGATTTTAAATTGTATGTTGATATGGTTATCAGTGGAAAACAACCTTCATTAGTTATTACAGGTTCACCTGGACTTGGTAAAACATATTTAGTCACAAAGCAATTAAAAGATGCAGGAATTGAATATACTCATGTTAAAGGTAGATCTACTGCGGCAGGACTTTATTTAACATTATATGAAAATAAAGATAAAATGTTAGTAATAGATGACTGTGATAGTATATTCAAAAGTGAAGATGCTGTAAATATTCTAAAAGGAGCTCTTGATGCTGACTATAAAAGAGAAGTAACATGGGCTACTGGTAAAGCTTTAAAAGATAAAAAAGGTAATCCAGTTCCTTCTAAATTTGAGTTTACAGGTAGAATGATATTTATATCAAATTTACCACAAAAGAAAATAGATAAGGCAGTAAAAGATAGAAGTTTTGTATTGGAGGTAGCATTAAGACCAAAAGATATGATGGATCGTATGGAAAGATTATTACCATCTACACATAAAGAGATAGCTTTATCTGTGAGAAATCAAGCGTTTGGATTGATTAAACTAGAATATAAATATGATAAGTACTTAGAGTTAAGTATGAGAACATTAATTAAAGCGTTTAAAATAGTTAATGAGGTTGATGATACGAGTACGGCACGTCGTTTGATTAGACAACAATGTAGTTATAAATAATGATAAAGAGTTTTAAAAATTGGCAGCTTAGTGAAAGTCAAGTAAATAGATCTCAATTTTTATTA
>Ga0265293_10007296_pt1 | contig 17123 bp, 15 predicted proteins | sample Munlanlewell138R_FD_192505 | JGI IMG/M metagenome (GOLD analysis project Ga0265293, IMG submission 192505) | Leachate microbial communities from a municipal landfill in Southern Ontario, Canada - Leachate well 138R | ecosystem: Engineered > Solid waste > Landfill > Unclassified | place: Canada...
TAGTATCGTCAGGGGCAGTAGCGGCTGGACTAGGGAAGCTTAATTGGGAAAGGGATAGTCTAACCCTTCCACACAAGCAAGCAGCTGCTGCTGTTGGTCAAGGATTGTTAATGCATCGCTATGAGCAGCTTTTTCAATGTGAAGGAATTAATGTAGCACAAATCCTGTTAACAAATGAAGATATTGCGGATCGAAAACGTTATATTAATGCAAAGAATACTTTTCATACATTATTACAAAATGGAATTGTTCCTATTGTAAATGAAAATGATACTGTAGCTGTTGATGAAATAAAATTTGGAGATAATGATCGTTTAGCTGCTTTAGTTGCAGGTGTAGTAGAGGCAGATGCTTTGCTGCTATTAACGGATATAGATGGATTGTATACTGATAATCCTAAGCATAATTCAGCAGCCCAAAAAATTGACACAATAAAAACGATAGATAATAGTGTTTTAGAAATGGCTAAGGGTGCTGGTTCAAAAGCTGGTACAGGTGGGATGATAACAAAGCTAGAGGCAGCAAGAATTGCTACTCTAAGTGGAGCAACCGTAGTAATTGCTAGAAGTAGCACGCCTTGGGTTATTAGGAAGGTTTTTATAGAAAATGAGAATGTAGGTACTCGTTTTCTACCAGCAAAAGCAACTATGAAGCACAAAAAACAATGGTTAGCTTTTGCAAGCAAGCCACAAGGTAAGATTATCATTGATGAAGGTGCCGAAAAAGCTATTTATAATGATAATAAAAGCTTGTTATTAGCTGGTGTTAAAAGCTTAAATGGTAACTTTTGCTTGGGTTCTGTCGTAGAAATTTGTACAGATTCTGGACATGTGATTGGCAAGGGGGTATCTAGTTTGGCTAGTGGGGAATTGCAAATGATGCTAAAGAATGAAATGCGTCCCAAAGGTATAGTGGTTGTACATAAAAACGATCTTATTATAAATAATTATTAAAAATTATCAGATTAATTATTTAGGAGGAGATATTTATGTCAGAAGTTGTTCAAAAGGCAATGCAAGGTAAAGCGGTTTGTCGTGATTTAGCTATACTATCTTCCAAAGATAAAAATAAAGCTATTTTAGTGATTGCCGATGCTTTAGCTAATAATGTTGACAATATTGTTCAAGAGAACAAAAAGGACATTGAAGCAGCAATTGAAAATAAAACTTCTAAATCTATAATTGATAGATTAATTTTGAATGAAGCTAGAATAAAGGATATGGTAACGGGATTAAAACAAATCGCTGATTTAACTGATCCTGTTGGAGAAGTACTGTTTGAAAATACTATTGAGTCGGGATTAAGGTTGCAAAAAGTGCGAGTACCATTTGGTCTAATAGGGATTGTATATGAGGCACGCCCCAACGTTACAATTGATGCTATAGGACTTTGTCTAAAGACAGGTAATAGTGTGTTGCTGCGTGGAGGCTCTAATGCAATAAATAGTAATAAATGTTTAGTACAAATTGTTAAGGATGCATTGCTTAGCACATCAATTTCACCTGATGCTGTGCAATATATTGAGGGTTTAGACAGGAAGTTAGTTGAAGAGATGCTAACTTTAAATAAATACCTTGATCTAGTCATTCCACGCGGTGGGGCAGGATTAATACAGATGGTAGTACAGAAAGCTACTGTCCCTGTAATTGAAACAGGTGTTGGTAATTGTCATGTATATATTGATAAGTCAGCTAATGTTGAAATGGCTATAGAAATTGTGATAAATGGTAAAACACAGCGTCCTGCTGTGTGTAATGCTATTGAAACGATTTTAGTTGAGCAAAGTTGGGCTAAGGATAATCTCACTAAGTTAATAGATGCACTTGTTGATAAAGAAGTTAAGGTATTAGGATGCAATAATAGTCAAATAATAGATAATAGGATAGAAAATGCTGTTGAAAATGACTATTATACTGAGTTTTTAGATTATGTAGTAGCACTAAAAATTGTTGATTCTGTTTCAGAGGCGATTGTTCATATAGAAACATATGGAAGCCGCCATTCAGAAGCAATTATTACTGAAGACCAGCAGGCTGTAGAGTTGTTTTTAAATCAGGTTGATGCCGCAGCTGTATACCACAATGCATCAACAAGGTTTACTGATGGTTTTCAATTTGGTTTTGGTGCTGAAATAGGAATTAGTACACAAAAGCTTCACGCACGAGGTCCGATGGGCTTGTCAGAACTAACTAGCTATAAATATCGCATATATGGTAATGGACAAATTCGAAAGTAGGTGCATTTAATAAAATGCCGCAAATAATGGAAAAATTAAATAGTTCTATTCTTTTTATTGGTGCGGGCTCAATGGCCGAATCAATTATAAAAGGATTAGTATATTCAAGAATAGTAACTTCAAAACATATCTACGTAATGAATAAGAGTAATAAACAAAGATTAATGGAATTAAAACACGAATATGATATTATACCTGTTTCCACATTTGAAGAAGGATTTCGTAAAGCACAAATTATTATTTTAGCTGTTAAACCTGCTTCAATGAAAGAGGTTTGTAAAGAAATTAAGCCACTAATTACTAATCAGCATATTATTATTTCTGTAGCTGCAGGGGTACGAACATCATCAATTGAACATATTTTAGGAAATAAACCTGAAGTTGTTCGAGCTATGCCTAATACATCTAGTTCGATATGTGAATCGGCTACAGGGATTTCTGCTGGTAAATATGCTAATCAATTAGCTATTGATGTTGCTAAGAGGATATTTGATACTGTTGGTGAAGTTATAATAGTAAATGAAACACAACTAGATACTGTTACCGGATTAAGTGGCAGCGGACCAGCGTATGTATATTATTTAATCGAGGGTTTGGAGAAGGCTGGAATTAATGCTGGCTTATCAGAAGAAGATGTTCGCAAATTAGTTGTTCAAACAGTATATGGTGCTGCGAAGATGCTAATTGAGCTACATGCTGAGCCTGCTATGCTGCGCAAACAAGTGACCTCTCCAAATGGAACTACTGAGGCTGGATTAAAAGTGTTAGAACATTATGATTTTCATGACATATTAAAGAAGACTGTAGAAAGAGCAAGCTTACGTGCGGCAGAGATTGGGAAGGAATTAGAGAAAAACTTATGAATTATAAGATAGGATTTTTGGGTCCACAAGGAACGTTTACGCAGCAAGCGGCTGAGCAGCTAATGCCAAAGAACTGTTCGTTGATACCTTATCCAAGTATCGCTGATGTATTATTGGCTGCTGATGAGGGTGAAGTTAATGGTGCAGTAGTACCAATCGAGAATTCGATTGAGGGGTCAGTAAATCTAACGGTAGATTTTCTTGCGCATCAAGTGCAATTGCGTATTATAAAAGAAGTGGTCGTACCTGTATCGCACTCGTTATTAGTTAATCATGGGGTGCGTTTAGATGCAGTTGAAAATGTGGCGTCACATCCACAAGCAATTGCACAATGCCGACAATATTTGCGTGAGTACCTACCAAATGCTACCGTTGAAACTGTCCAAAGTACTGCTAAGGCTGCAGAGAACATTAAGATAACAGGTAGCAAGGATACTGCTGCCATCGGAACAGTTCTAGCAGCAGATATATATGATTTAACTATTTTAGCTGCTAATATCCAAGATAGGACTAATAATAATACTAGGTTCGTATTATTGGCTAAGCAATGGGCAGAGATGCTAAAGTATGTAACAACTGATTCAGAATTGTGGAAAACTTCAATTTTAGTTACGTTAGCTAAAGACTATCCTGGTGCTCTTTTTGAAGTATTACGCTCATTCTATGAAGAAGGAATTAACTTAACGAGGATAGAATCACGTCCCACTAGAAAGCAGTTAGGATCGTATCATTTTTTTATAGATTTTTATGGAAAAATGGACAATCCTAATGTGCAACGTGCATTAGCTCATATAGAAAAGACAGGCTCGACTTTGCAGCTTTTAGGAAATTATCAAATATTAGCGTTTAAGCCTACTAATAAAATTACTAGCTAATATGCTTTATATTTCAAATAACGTGTTAATAAGTATTGACATTTAATGCGATAATGTAATATAATTTTCTATAAACATTCAAAGCTAGTATGTTGATTTTAGAAGCATAACTTTTCAGAAAATTTAGAAAATTGGATGTATTATGCGATGAAGAGGACAAGTAACTAATAGTTATATTGTGTACAGAGAGCCTGAATTTGTTGAGATCAGGTCACAATGCTAATGGCGAACTCACCTCGAAGCAATCTACTGAAACGATACATTTAGTATCCTAGTAGGGATGATCGTGAACACACGATACGTGTTAGCAAGTCCTTGACTAGTAGAGTTAATGGACGCAAAGACCTATATCGAAAGGTATAGGTGAACCAGGGTGGTACCGCGACCAGACCTTCGTCCCTGTTATCAGGATTTTCCTGTTACAGTGATGGAGGTTTTTTGTTTTATAAAATTATGATTGGAGTTGAATATTATGAGAAATCAAGTTACCCAAGGAATCGAGAGAGCCCCTCATCGCTCGTTGTTTAAAGCAATGGGATATATAGATGAGGAGTTGAAACAACCATTAATAGGCATAGTAAATTCGCATAATGAAATTATTCCAGGTCATAAACATCTAAAACAAATTTCTGAAGCTGTGAAAGCTGGAGTAAGAATGGCGGGAGGAACTCCTTTAGAATTTTCAACGATTGGTGTATGTGACGGAATTGCAATGAATCATTTAGGTATGCACTATTCATTAGCTAGTAGAGAACTAATTGCAGATAGTGTAGAAGTTGTAGTTAATGCTCATGATTTTGATGCGTTAGTGTTTATTCCTAATTGTGATAAAGTTGTACCAGGGATGCTTATGGCTGCCGCTAGAATTAATAAACCATCAATATTTATTAGCGGGGGACCAATGCTTGCTGGTAAGTTCAAAGGGAAAAGTGTCAGTTTAACAAGTGTTTTTGAAGCTGTTGGATCAGTTCAAGCTGGGAAAATGACAGAAGCAGATTTATTTCAGATGGAGGAGCATGCTTGCCCAGGATGTGGTTCGTGCTCAGGAATGTTCACAGCTAACTCTATGAACTGCTTAACTGAAGCAATTGGAATGTCATTACCAGGGGCAGCTACTATTCCAGCGGTGTTCGCAGAGAGAGAACGTCTTGCAAAATATGCGGGAATCAAGGTTCTGGAATTATTGGAAAAAGATATACGTCCGAAAGATATTATGACTGAGAAAGCGTTAGAAAATGCCCTGACTGTAGACATGGCGCTAGGCTGTTCTTCTAACACTGTGTTACATTTATTGGCGATTGCTCATGAATTAGATATAGTAATAGATCTCAAAAGAATTGATGAAGTAAGTGGAAGAACACCGCAATTATGTAAATTAAGTCCTGCTGGCGATCAGCATATTGAGGATTTATATTATGCTGGTGGAATTCAAGCAGTGATGAAAGAATTAGAAAGCAATTTAGATACAACTGTAGTAACTGTTACAGGTAAAGCACTAGCTGACAACTTGCAGTATGCTAAGAATAATAATGCAGAGGTAATTCATACTAAGGAAAATCCATATAGCCAAACAGGCGGTATTGCTATTTTGTTCGGCAACATAGCTCCAGATGGGGCAGTCGTTAAACAAGGAGCGGTTGCACCGGAAATGCTAGTACATCAAGGGCCAGCAAAAGTGTTTGATGGAGAACAAAGTGCAATGGAAGCGATTATGTCAGGTAAGATTGTAAAAGGTGATGTAGTTGTTATTCGTTACGAAGGTCCACGAGGTGGACCAGGTATGAGAGAAATGTTATCACCTACTTCAGCATTAGCTGGAATGGGGCTAGATAAAGAAGTAGCACTATTAACAGATGGTAGATTTTCAGGTGCAACACGTGGTGCTTCAATAGGGCATGTGTCCCCTGAAGCTAAAGCATATGGACCGATAGCTGTTGTCGAGAATGGAGATATCATAGCTATTGATATTCCTAAGCGAAAGTTAGATGTTAAGATATCTGATGAAGAATTAGCTAAGCGTATTGAACTAGCTAGACCAGGTATTGATGCTAAGCAACCAACAGTTGTTACAGGTTATCTAAAGCGATATGCAAAACTAGTACAATCTGCTAATACAGGTGCTGTGTTTGAAAAATAAAAGATAGTATGAAGAGAAAATATAAATAAGAGAGGTGTAAAAGATGAGTGCTAAAGAAGCTGATAAACAAAGAATATTGAGTGGCTCACAAATGCTGGTTGAATGCTTGAAATTAGAAGGTGTTGAATACGTATTTGGTTACCCTGGTGGAGCAATAATGAATGTTTACGATGCTTTGTATGATAGTGGGCTAAAGCATATTTTAGCGAGACATGAACAAGGTGCAATTCATGCTGCTGATGGATATGCGAGAGCAACTGGAAATGTTGGTGTGTGTATTGCTACATCTGGCCCAGGTGCTACTAACTTAGTTACTGGAATTGCGACAGCACATATGGATTCTGTGCCGATAGTATGTATTACAGGACAGGTTAGTACTGAACTGTTAGGGACAGATGCTTTTCAAGAAGCTGATATTACTGGAATTACAATGCCAATTACAAAGCACAATTTTTTAGTAAGAGACATTGCTGATTTGCCTCGTATAGTTAAAGAAGCTTTTCATATAGCAAGAACTGGCAGACCAGGACCGGTACTCATCGATTTATGTAAAGATGCTAGTGTTCAAAAAGCAGCTTTTAATTACTCTGATAAAGTTAATATTAGGGGATATAATCCGACATATGTTCCTAATAAAGGGCAAATAAAGAAGCTTGCTAATATAATTAAAGAAGCTAAAAAGCCACTGATAATGGTTGGTGGAGGCTTAATTAGATCGAATGCTTCCGAAGAATTGTATAAAATTGTTAAAAAATATAGGATTCCTGTTGTTTCAACCTTTAATGGTCTGGGTGCATACCCAGCGACTGATGAATTATCGCTTGGTATGTTAGGTATGCATGGCACGATTGCAGCTAACTGGGCGGTTAATGAATGTGATCTATTATTAAACCTAGGAGCACGTTTTGATGATCGTGTAACAAGTAAGATTGATGAATTTGCAAAAAATGCCAAAGTAGTTCATGTAGATATTGACCCAGCAGAAATAGGTAAGAATATTTTCGCCCATATTCCAATAGTAGGTGATTTGAAGAATGTTCTTGCTGCGTTAGTAGAATTTGCTGTACCGCTGAAAATTGATGAATGGGTAGAGCAGGTAAAACTATGGAAGCAAGAATATCCAATTAAATATGTTATAGATGATGGTAAATTACGTCCACAATTTGTTATTGAGGAACTATATAAGCAGACTGGTGGCAAAGCTATAGTAGCTACAGATGTAGGGCAGCATCAGATGTGGACAGCTCAATATTATTTATTTGATGAAGCCAAACAGTTCTATTCATCTGGTGGTTTAGGGACTATGGGGTATGGACTACCAGCTTGTATAGGGGCTCAAATTGGTCGGCCAGATCGTACAGCAATTTGTATTTCTGGAGACGGTAGTGTTCAAATGAATATTCAGGAGCTTGCAACAATTGCAGAAAACCAAATTCCATTAAAATTAGCAATTTTAAATAATGGTGCACTGGGAATGGTTCGTCAATGGCAAGAATTATTTTTTAATAAACGCTATTCACAAACTATTTTCAAAGGGCATCCAGATTTCATGAAATTAGTAGATGCTTATGGAATTAAGGGTTTTCGTGCGACATCCCAAGAGGAAGCAAAAGATATTATACAAAAAGCATTAGCTCATGAAGGGCCATGTGTAATGGAGTTTGTAGTTGAACAATCGGAAAATGTATTACCCTTCATTCCTCCTGGCGCTCCCGTAGAGAAAATGATTAAGGGAGATGAGTAGTATGAAACAAGTGAAAAGTGTTATCTCCGTATTAGTTAATGACCAGTTTGGGGTTCTTACCCGAATTTCTGGGCTATTTAGTCGAAGAGGCTTTAATATTGATAGCATTACAGTAGGTCCGGCTGAGGAGGCTGGTCTATCAAGAATGACAATTGTTGTTAATGGCGATGAAGCTACTGTTGAACAGGTAATGAAGCAGCTTCATAAATTAATTGATGTTATTAAAGTTCAAAATATAACACATGAACCAAACGTACCTAGAGAGTTAGCACTGATTAAAGTAATGGTTAATCCAAATACACGTCCTGAGGTGTTGAATTTAATTGAACCTTTCAGAGCTAGCATTGTAGATGTAAGTCGTAATTCTTTAATAGTGCAAGCAATTGGAGATGAATCCAAAATTGCAGCAATGCTTGAATTGCTACGACCATATGGAATAAAAGAAGTTGCACGCACTGGTGTTGTATCTTTATTGCGTGGTTCAAACTAGTAGAGATTTTTATGTGAAATATTCATATATAAATAAAATAACTTTAAAATTGGAGGAAATATACAATGGTAAAAATGTATTATGATAACGATGCTAATTTAGATGTTTTACAAGGAAAGGTAATTGCGGTAATAGGATATGGCAGCCAAGGTCATGGGCAGGCGCAGAATTTACGTGACAGTGGATTAAATGTAATTATAGGATTACGTAAAGGTAAGTCTTGGGATGTTGCTAAAGCTGATGGTTTCGAAGTTTATTCTGTAGCTGAAGCAGTTCAAAAAGCTGATTTTATTCAAATCTTATTACCCGATGAAAGACAAGGTCAAGTATATGCTGAAGAAATAGCTCCTTATCTTACAGAAGGAAAAACATTATCATTCTCTCACGGGTTTAATATCCATTTTGGACAAATAGTAGCGCCGAAGAACGTTGATATTATGCTTGTTGCGCCTAAGGGTCCTGGACATTTAGTGCGTCGTGTATACACTGAAGGTGGAGGGGTTCCTGGTCTGTTTGCAATTGAACAAGATGCAACAGGTAATGCTCGTGATATTGCTTTAGCTTATGCTAAAGGAATCGGTGCTACACGTGCAGGTGTATTGGAAACGTCATTTAAAGAAGAAACAGAAACTGATTTATTTGGTGAACAAGCTGTATTATGCGGTGGAGCTTCCGAATTAGTTAAAGCAGGCTTTGAGACTTTGGTAGAAGCTGGATATCAACCTGAAATTGCTTACTTTGAGTGTTTGCATGAATTGAAGCTAATTGTAGATTTAATGTACGAAGGCGGATTAAGCAAAATGCGTTATTCTATTAGCGATACTGCTCAATATGGAGACTTCATGGTAGGTAAGCGTATTATTACTGACGAAACTCGTAAAGAAATGAAGAAAGTACTTAAGGAAATTCAAGATGGACAATTTGCTCGCAACTGGATAATTGAAAATCAAGTAAACCGTCCGGTATTCAATGCTATTGCTAAGAGTGAAGAGAATCATCAAATTGAACAAGTAGGTAAAGAACTTCGTAAGATGATGACTTGGATTAATAAAAAATAGTAATAGGCTAATTAGGAAATTAAAACAATTATCTTCTATTGAATTCAATAGTGGCTATTGCTGAAACAAATATAAATAAACATATTAAGAATAAGCAAACAAAAAGATGGTGGGTGGAAAGCATGCGCGAAATACAAATATTTGACACAACGTTAAGAGATGGTGAACAATCTCCAGGTGTTAATTTAAATACTAGCGAGAAACTCGAAATCGCTAGCCAATTAGAGCGCCTGGGTGTTAACGTGATGGAAGCAGGCTTTCCAGCTGCTTCAGTCGGTGATTATGAGGCAGTAAAGGCAATTGCAAATACGGTTAAAAATTCATCAGTTGCAGCTTTAGCTCGATCTGTTACAAAAGATATTGATCGAGCTTATGATGCAATTAAAAAAGCAGCAAATCCTAGAATTCACGTTTTTATTGCTACGTCACCTATCCACATGCAAAATAAATTACAAAAGACACCAGAACAAGTGCTGGAAATAGCTAGAGATACTGTTCGTTATACTAAAAAATATGTTTCAGATATTCAGTGGTCTGCTGAAGATGCAGGCAGAAGTGATATTGAATTTTTGAAAAGAATAATAGCCGAAGTTATTGAGGCAGGGGCAACAGTCATTAATATTCCTGATACAGTTGGATTTTTAATGCCAGAACAATATGGTGAATTGATTCGTCGCCTTAAGGAAGAGATTCCTAATAGTCATAAAGTCCGTTTCAGTGCTCATTGCCATAATGATCTTGGGTTAGCGGTAGCGAACTCGCTTGCTGGAATTAAAAATGGACTAGATCAAATTGATGGCACAATAAATGGTATTGGAGAGCGTGCCGGTAATGCTGCAATTGAAGAAATAGCTATGGCATTAGCAACAAGGGCAGATTATTTTCAAGCAAAAACTACGCTGGATTTATCGCAGATATCACGAACATCAAATTTGGTTGGCCGTCTGACAGGCATGATGGTTCCTAGAAACAAGGCGATTGTTGGTGCGAATGCATTTTCTCATGAGTCTGGTATTCATCAGGATGGAATGCTGAAAGACAGATCTACTTATGAGATTATGAATCCAGAAACTATAGGGCTTAAAGAAAGTACGTTATTCTTGGGTAAGCACTCAGGTCGTCATGCTTTCAAAGATAAGTTGCAAGAGTTAGGCTTTGCACTTACAGAAGAATTAATAAATAAGGCTTTTGAGCAGTTTAAAGAGTTGGCCGATAAGAAGAAGGAAGTTACTGATGCAGATATATCTGCAATTGTAGAGGATGAAGTAATTACCACCCCACAAGAAACTTATCAATTAGACTACTTGCATATATCTAGTGGTAATTCGAACATAATATCAACAGCTACGATTCGTCTTAAAACTGTTGACGGTGTAACTCAAGAGGAAGCAGCTTGCGGCGATGGCCCTATCAATGCGATTTATAATACTATTGATAGATTAGCCGGTGAGTCTTTAGAGTTAATTGATTATCGCATTCGCTCTGTTTCTAGTGGGCATGATGCTTTAGGAGAAGTTTATGTTCGCGTGAAACAAGGTGCCATAACGGTTAATGGTAGAGGAATGAGTACAGATATATTAGAAGCTAGTGCTAAAGCATATATCAATGCATTAAATCGCATTATAGTTAAGAAAGGAGAAATGGAAAATGGGGATGACACTAGTCGAGAAAATTTTGGCTGCGCATTGTAATCGCGAACAAGTAAAAGCTGGAGAGCTTATAAATGTTCAGTTAGATGGTACGCTTGCAAACGATATTACAGCGCCAGTTGCTATACGCGAATTTAATAAATTAGGTGTGGAAACTGTATTTGATAAAAACAAGGTGTTTTTGGTTCCTGACCACTTTGCACCCAATAAAGATATAATGTCGGCAGAACAGACAAAGGTAATGCGCGAATTTGCCCGTAAACACGAAATTGTTAATTATTTTGAAATTGGAGAAATGGGTGTTGAACACTGCTTATTACCTGAAAAGGGACTTGTATTACCGGGTGATGTTATTATTGGTGCAGATTCTCATACATGCACATATGGTGCGTTAGGAGCTTTTGCTACTGGTGTGGGTAGTACCGACTTAGCGTGCGGAATGGCTACAGGTGAAGCATGGTTGAAAGTGCCAGAAACTATTAAATTTGTGTTTAAAGGTACATTGCAGCCGTATGTTACAGGTAAAGACCTTATATTGCATACAATAGGCGATATTGGTGTAGACGGTGCACGTTATTGCTCTATGGAGTTTACCGGACCTGTGATTGAACAACTTACAATAGATCAAAGATTTACAATGGCTAATATGGCAATTGAAGCAGGGGCTAAATGTGGATTATTCGAAGCAGATGAAACGACATTAGCATATGTGAAGGATCGTGCAAAACGTGATTTCACAGTTTATAAAGCTGATGAAGATGCAGTTTATGCTAGAGTTATCGAATATGATGTAACTAACATTGAGCCTACAGTTGCATTCCCGCATCTTCCTGAGAATACACATCCTGTAAGTGACGGCAAGAATATTGAGATTGATCAAGTGGTGATTGGATCATGCACTAATGGTAGATTAGAAGATCTTCGCATTGCTGCACGATTATTAGAAGGTCAGAAGGTAAATAAGAGAGTGCGTACAATTGTGATCCCGGGTACTCAGCAAATTTATTTAGATGCTATGAAGGAAGGTTTAGTAGAAATATTCATAAATGCTGGTGCAATAGTTAGTACACCGACATGTGGACCTTGTCTTGGTGGGCATATGGGTATCTTAGCTAAAGGTGAGCGTGCAGTTTCGACTACTAATCGTAACTTTGTAGGTCGTATGGGTCACCCAGAGAGTGAAGTGTATCTTGCAAGTCCTGCAGTTGCTGCAGCTAGTGCAATCAAGGGCAGAATCACTGATCCTAAAGAAATTAAGCCGTATGAGGAGGTAATGTAATAATGAAGCTATCAGGGAAAACGTGGAAATTCGGACATGATGTAGATACTGATTTAATTATTCCAGCTCGTTATTTAAATACCTCTGATCCAAAAGAGCTTGCAAAATACTGTATGAGAGATGCTGATGAAACATTTGCGAGCAAGGTAACGCCAGGTGACGTTATGATTGCTGGTAAAAATTTCGGTTGTGGAAGCTCCCGTGAGCATGCACCTATAGCTATCAAAGAAGTTGGAGTAACAGCAGTTATTGCAGAGTCGTTTGCTCGTATATTTTATCGCAATTCTATTAATATTGGTTTGCCAATTCTGGAATCACCAGAGGCAGCCAAGGAGATACAAGAAGGAGATTTTGTAGAAATAGATTTAGATAATGGGGTTATTTATAATAAAACTCAAGAAAAGACATATCAAGTGCCACCATTTCCACCATTTATTCAGGAAATTATCAATGACGGCGGATTGGTAAATAACGTCAAAAAGAAGGTGAAGGGATAATGGTAAAAAATATAGCTGTATTACCGGGGGACGGTATTGGCCCAGATATTATTGCTGAAGCAGTTAAGGTATTAAAGAAAGTGGAGCAATTATTTGGAACTGGTTATAATTTTCAGGAATACCCAATTGGTGGTATAGCGATTGACCAAACTGGTGAACCATTACCTGAATCTACATTAAAAGCGTGCTTAGATAGTGATGCTGTATTATTGGGAGCAGTAGGTGGACCTAAATGGGACAACTTACCTGGGAATAAACGACCTGAGGCAGCACTACTTGGATTACGTAAGGGATTAGGGTTATATGCTAATCTACGTCCTGCCGTTGTATATCCTAGCCTTGTAGGAGCATCAACACTAAAGGAAGAAGTGGTATCTGGTGTTGATTTACTAGTAGTGCGCGAATTAACAGGAGGTATCTATTTTGGCGAACATAAGCGCACCACTACTCCAGAAGGTGAAGAAAAGGCTTATGATGTATTAGAATATACTCGTTCCGAAATAGAGCGAATTGTAAGATTAGCATTTGAATTAGCTATGAAACGTCGCAAAAAAATTACATCTGTTGATAAAGCTAATATAATAGAGACCTCTAGATTATGGCGTGAAGTTGTTGCAGAAGTTCGTAAAGATTTCCCTGAAGTGGAAGTCGATCAGCAATACGTAGATAATTGTGCAATGCAATTAGTTAGAAACCCAAAACAATTTGATGTTATAGTTACTGAAAATATGTTTGGTGATATACTTAGTGATGAAGCTGCTATGCTTACGGGATCTATAGGTATGTTAGCTTCAGCTAGCATTGGTGCTGGCAATAATGCTATGTATGAGCCAATTCATGGTTCAGCTCCAGATATAGCTGGTAAAAATATTGCTAATCCAATTGCTACTATTTTATCGGCAGCAATGATGTTAAGATTTTCGTTTAGCCAAACTGAAGCTGCGGATGCAATTGAAGCAGCAGTTGCTGCAGTTTTAGAAAAAGGGTTACGAACTGGAGATTTAGCTGCCAAAGGAGAACCTACACTATCAACAACTGAGATGGGTGCAGCAATAATTGAGCATCTTACAAAAGCTTAAACAGTTTCTATTTTATAAAGAAAACCAAGCAAATTTTACAAACATAAATATGTAATAATAAAAATAAGCTCCTCACTACTATATTAGTATTTCGTAGTAAGGAGCTTATTTTGTGACTATATATTATACTTTTCTTTACTAAGAGAGCATTTTTATTTATAATGCAAGTATGTGTTTAATAACTAAGTAAATAGAAAGTAAGGAGATATATATTATGATGAAACGACATATATGGTTTTTTCGAATTTTAGTGCTTATATTTTTTCTGGTCTTTATTTTTATTAATAACAATTATGTTAAGCTAAACCATGTAGATATTAACGAAAATAATGAACCTATATTATCTGAGTCGTTTAATATTTTGCAAATTTCAGATCTTCATGGAAAGCTTTTTAGTAGTAAACAGAGAAAATTCACATTGATGTTTGATAGATTAGAATATGATGCTGTAGTTTTAACTGGAGATATGATAGATAAAAATACTGAGGATTTTAGACCTGTAGAGTTTTTGATTCAATATTTTTCGTGGAAAGAGAAACCTGTATTTTTTGTTACAGGTAACCATGAAGGTGCTAATCCATTGTTTAAAGAGTTTACTCAGTTGTTAGAAAGTTATGGGGTAATTATATTAGATAATTCAACTTATACCTTTGAATTAGACAATCAAGAACGTAATATTACTTTTGTTGGTTTAAGTGATCCTAATGTAATTTCATATGCGACATCGCAACCAATAGTAAATTCATCTTTAGAGCAAGCGAATAATAATGGTGATGTTACTGTATTGTTATCTCATCGTCCTACTTTTATTAAAGACTTTAGAGGTGAGACTGATGTTATGTTGAGTGGTCATGCTCACGGCGGGCAAATAAGATTACCGTTTGTAGGTGGTATTATTTCTCCTGGTGAAGGCTGGTTTCCTAAATATGATTATGGGTTGTATGAAGAATCTGATGCGTCAAATGACAAAGCAACTTATTTGTATGTAAATAAAGGGCTTGGCAATAGTGTTATCCCAATTAGATTGTTTAATTTCCCAGAAGTAGCACTACTAACTATTAATTCGAAATAAGTTAAATTGTTGTATAAATAGGCATTTATGCAGTGCGCCGCTAGGTTCTTGTGCATATAGTAAATTGACTATATGATTAAGGAGGACTTTTAGTGGAACATAGATATACTAAGCCTTATGTTGTTAAGCCTGGTGATACAATGTATTCAATAGCTAAACACTTTAATGTACCTTTAGATATGCTAATTGCGGCTAATCCACAAGTTACAAACCCAGATTTAATATATCCAGGTCAAGTTATTATGATACCCACATTAGAGAATTCTAATGGGAAACCGTGTCACAATAACAGGAGAATGTCGAAATGCGGATGTCAAAGACCTATGAATAGAGTAATGCCTACGCCAGTTGATGTGTCTCCATATCCTTGCTTGCCTGCTAGAAATTCAAGGAATTGTTGTGGAAATCATCCGCCAGTGGTGAGTCCGTATGATCCTTGTCGACAGCCAAACTGCTGGGGAAATCCTACGAACCAGTGGGATCGATGGAATATGTATCCTGGTATGAATGAGTGGGATGAATACTGGTACCAAGATTGGGGAAATAATTAAAAATACGGAAAACATTATTATTTATAACAAAAACCAATGGATTAATAAAAGATCCTTTGGTTTTTTGTTTGTTATTTTTGTTTGTTTTATGTTGGTGCATCAGATTTCTAACATTATATCTTACCTACATAAGTGTATACTTAGTTTTTTTATACAAGCTAAGAAGGTTTACCGCCTAAAAAGCTTGTGTTACAATATGTAATGATAAAAAATGATATTATTCGACTTGATTGGAGTGTAATAAATGGCGGGACATTCTAAATGGAAAAACATAGCTCATAGAAAAGGGAAGCAAGATGCTGTCAGGGGAAAAATATTTACAAAATTGTCTAAAGAAATATTCATCGCTGCTCGTCAAGGTGGAGGAGATCCAAGTGCAAATTCTAGGTTAAGAATTGCTATAGCCAAGGCAAGAGAGAATAACATGCCAAGTGACAATATAGAACGAGTGATTAAAAAAGCCACTGGTGAATTAGAAGGTGTAAATTATGAAGATATTGTTTATGAAGGATATGGACCTAACGGTGTAGCTATTTATGTTGAAGTTTTAACAGATAGTCGTAATCGAGCTGCTTCGGACATGCGTCATATTTTCTCTAAATATGGTGGTAATCTAGGTGAATCAGGCTGCGTAAATTGGATGTTTGATAAAAAAGGTGTCATAAATATTTTGAAAGAAGATAATTCTCTAGATGAGGAAGAATTAATGATGTTGGTTCTAGATGCCGGGGCAGAGGATATGCAAAGTGATGATGATTCATATGAAGTAATTACAGACCCAGACTCTTTTGAATTAGTTAAGCAATCATTGGATGATGCTGGTATAAAAATTGCTAATTCTGAAATCTCGATGGTTCCTCAAAATACTATAATCCTAACTGGCGATGACATCCCTAAAATGTTGAAATTGATAGAAAAACTTGAAGATAATGATGATGTTCAAAATGTTTATTCGAACTTTGACATAAATCAAGAAGAAATGGAAAAGTTTAATAATTAATAAATAAACCCTACGAATTATGGTCATACTGTTAATGATGACTAAAAAGTGGGGTGATTTTATGTATGATAAACCTTTTATATTTAGCTTGATTGTTGTAAGTGTTCTGTTAATCTCATTATTTGTGCAGAATTTACGTTTAAGTAGTGAGAGGGAAATAGACTATAGACAAATATCAGTAACGGAAGAAGTTTTAAGGAATGAAACAATTGAGCAGTATTAACCTTTCATTGTAATTAGATTTTACGCCCTAACTTTTATGTTAAATATAGACATAGTATTAAGTATTAAGTTAAAAAAATATAGTTGCATTAGATTTAATTTCGTGATAATATAACAAATGTTGCTTTTAAAGTGGTTGTAGGGTGCATATCTGAATGATGTTAACTTGCTTAGCATACTTTCAAAATCAACAAAATTTAAAAAACTGTTGACACAGACATTCTGATGTGTTAAGATAAATTTTGTCGCCGCTGAAACGGCAGACTAAACATCTTAGAACAAAAGAAACATAAAGTTCCTTGAAAACTATATAGTGCAATCAAAACAACGTCGATTCAAAAGCGAATGAAAATTTGCGAAAAAGCAGATGA
>Ga0265293_10007297_pt1 | contig 17122 bp, 15 predicted proteins | sample Munlanlewell138R_FD_192505 | JGI IMG/M metagenome (GOLD analysis project Ga0265293, IMG submission 192505) | Leachate microbial communities from a municipal landfill in Southern Ontario, Canada - Leachate well 138R | ecosystem: Engineered > Solid waste > Landfill > Unclassified | place: Canada...
AAAAGAAGAGTTACAGCACCTGACGGAAACACGGTACTTTTTGTAGATAATTCCAGAAAAACACTGATCGAGTTGGATGAGACGAAAAGGGACTGGAAGCTTGAGGGAGACAGGTTTGCTTTCATTGGCCAGGGTGAAGTTGCTGAGGTCATCCAGCAGAGACCTCTGGCAAGAAGGATGCGTCTTGAATCACTGTTTGGCATTGATGTGTACAGGAAGAGACGCATGGACGCCTCTGACAGGCTTGTTACCGTTAAAGAAGAATATGAGCAGCTAAGGAACGTTATGGCAGAACTGCAGGCACGCCGTGAGGAGATCGCTCCCGAAGTAAGGAGAGCGTCAGAGCTGAGGGAGATACTCGATAAGATCGAGGAGGAGAGAAAGCTTTTATACTGGCTGAGAAGGAACAGGTCAGAGCTTTTGATCGTGGAACTCGATGAAAGCCTCGAAGAATATAAAAAAGAACAGTCAGTCGTGCTGGGCTGGTCTGACCTATGGAAAAAAGCACTGACAAAACTGGAAAACGACCTTGTTTTGCTTTCCAGGGAAAAGCAGCAGCAGACCTGGGAGCTGGAACAGAGCAAAAAGAGTTACGACGGGCTGATAAAATCCGGATATGCCTCTGCATCAAACCTGAAAGCTTCAAAAGAAAGGCTTGACCAGGCAGCGGAGGAACGAAGAAAAGCAAAAGAGCACATGGAAGTTCTCCTGGAAGAGCAGAAAAAGACTCAGGAAGAGAATAAAAAAGCACGGGAAGAACTTGAAGCGGGACAAAAGGCACTTGAAAAAATAGAGAAAAAATGGCAGGAATACAACCTCCGGCTCAAAGAGGAAAAAGAGCAGAGGGAAGCCTGGAACAATGAAAAAGGCCGTCTGGAGGCTGAACTGCAGCAGATCAGAGCGAAACTTTCATTCCTGGGCAAAGACCTGCTCGAGATCAGGAATAAAAAAGCGGGGGCACCAGACCCCGGCAAAGATATAGATGCAGAGATAAAGAAGCTGGGAAGAGAGAGAGACATGCTGTTAAAAGAGCAGGATGAGATAGTCTCCCTTCACGGTGATCTCTATGCCAAAGTCCAGACCCTTGCGGCAGAACTGCAGCGAGCCAGAAGAGAAGCCTCCAACTCAAGGTCAAAGCTCAACGAGGTTACAGAGGCAATGCAGGCAGACCTCTACCCCCGCCCCGTACAGTACCTTCTCTCCGCAGCAAGGCTGAACAGGCTTGATGCCTCGCCCCATGCCGTAGTGGATGTCTTTACCTGTGATCCGATCTACTCGACTGCGCTTGAGGCCTACCTTGGAGGCAGGCAGTTCCAGCTTCTGGTAGAAGATCTTGAAGAAGCCGGCCGATGCATAGACAAACTGAAAGTCAACGCAATAGGGAGGGCTACATTCCTCCCCCTTGAAAGATGCCGGCCCAGGTATCCCGACAAGCAGTTCAGGCTGCCCAAAGAAGGAGTAACCGGATGGGCGATAGATCTGCTCAAAGTAGATGAACACTGGCTCCCCGCAATTCAGCAGATAATGGGCGACCTTCTGATCGTTGAATCTTACGCAGTCGGGCAGGAACTGGTCAGGTCAGGCTTCAAAGGACCCGTTGCCACGCTTGAGGGAGATGTTTTCCAGCCGGGAGGAACTGTATCAGGCGGAAGATCGCAAAAATCAGGGAAGACAATAGAAATGAAGGCCCAGTTGGTGAAGCTTGAGCAGGATGCCGCAAGGTTCACATCAACTGCGGAACATCTGGCGAAAGAGTTCAAAGATGCGGAAGCACAGGAGCTAAGGGTATCAGAGCAGAAGGAAGATTATACAAGGCGGATAAGGGAATTTGACGGAAGGATCGCCCTTCTTGATGATGAAAAAGCCTCTTACTCAAAGGAGCAGAAGAGGATGGAGGGAGAACGGGGAAGGATACTGGAAGCGGTCGCAGAGGCTGGCAGACAGTGGAACTCCGTGCTTGCGTCCCTTTCTGAACTTGAGAAAAAATGGGACAGTCCTTCAAAACTCGAGGATGACCATCTGATCATTGAAGAGAGAGAGAGGCTTCGCTCAGAAGCTGCCGTTATGGCAGAGAGGCTAAGCTCCAGGTTCGCACTCATGGAGAGGGTCAGCAATGAGATCAGGTCCGAAGAGCGCAAGATATGGAGTCTGGATGAAGAGATGTCAGAGCTTGACCAGAGATGTGTCCGCGAGAGGGCCGGACTTGCAAGGGTAGGTAAGGGCTGTCTTGAGATATTTGAAAGAAGGAAGGTACTCACGGAAGAGATAGAAAGGCACGTAAGCGGTTTCTCAAAGCTGGAATCGAAAAGGGACCTGATAAGAAAAAAAACGGCCTCTGCCGACCTGCGCTCAAGATCCGCCCTCGAAAAAGTCTCTGCTTTTGAAATCAAGAGGGGAGAGACTGAGAGGGAGCTTGAGGAACTGATCAACACATGGGAAGATCAGTACCCATATCCGGGAGGATCGGCACTGCCTGAGGATGAGGATATTGAGGATCTCAGAAAGAACATTCGCGACGGCGACAGGAAGATCAAAGCATTCGGCGAAGTTGACATGGGAGTGTTGTCAGAGGACAGAAACCTCAGGGACAGGCTTGCCTTCATGGGCGAGCACCTTGATGACGTAAGGGCCAGCGCAGCGGAGCTTGAAAAACTCATTGCAGATGCAGACAGGCAGGCATATAAAGTTTTCTCGGATGCGCTCCAGGAGGTGGACAATAGGTTCTGCTCCCTCTTCCAGAGACTGTTCGGAGGCGGAGAAGCCCACCTTGAGATGATAGAGGGAGAGACGATATGGGATACCGGTGTCGATGTAGTTGCAAGGCCTCCGGGTAAACACCCGCAGAGCATAAACCAGCTCTCCGGAGGGGAACAGTCCCTTGCAGCCATATCGCTTCTCTTTGCTTCAATGGAAGTCGCCGGCTGTCCGCTTGCAGTGCTGGACGAGGTAGATGCCGCGCTTGACGAGGTCAACCTCAGAAGGTTCTCCGAGCTTGCCAAGGAGTATGCAAAGAACAGGCAGGTACTTGCCATGACACACAGGAGGGTGACCATGGAAAGGGCAGACGTCCTTTACGGAGTCACGCTCTCCGAACCGGGACTTTCCCAGGTAATAGGAGTAAGGCTGGAGGACTGGGCCTGATGAATGAAGGCCGTGAAGATCTGCTCAGGGGGGAACTGAAGATAAAGCAGCCCCGGGAGAACGAGGGACCTCGGGTCAACCTTGACACGATACTTCTTGCCCATTTCACAAGGCCCAAAAAGGGCGAGAGGATACTTGAGATCGGCTGTGCGCACGGAGCTGTTTCCCTTATACTTGCAAAACGCGGCCATACTGTTGAAGGAGTAGATATTCAATCCCACCTTATAGAGATGGCAGGAGAAAATGCTGCGGAAAACGGCCTGGAAGATAAAGCAAAATTTTACACCGGAGATATTAGGGATCACAGGAAGATGTGGGAGGCACAGAGCTTCGACAGGGTGGCAGTGAATCCGCCTTACTTTGAGAAGAATAGCGGCAGCGTAAGTCCTTCAACGGCCCTTGCAACAGCGCTGAACGGTTTGAATTGCACACTTGAGGAACTTGTACAGGCATGCCGTTATCTTTTGAAAAACAAGGGATACCTTGATATAGTAATACATGCGGGAAGAGTGGGAGAACTTCTGGCGTTGCTGGACAAATACAACATTGCGCCCAAAAAGTTCAGGGCAGTTCATCCAAAACCCGGTGCAGAAGCATCTGTGGTCCTTATAGAAGCAGTGAGGGCCTCAAAGCATGGACTCAGGATCGAAGCTCCCTTATTCGTCCTTGACGAGGATGGCAAAGAGACTCCGCAGCTGCTGGAAGCCTACAGAACGGGAGGAGAGTAAAATGCCCCTTGTAGTTGTCCCGACACCGATAGGCAATCTGGAAGACATGACGGTCAGAGGCCTCAGGATACTTCGCGAGGCGGACATTATCGCATGCGAGGATACCAGGCACACACTGAAGCTGCTGAATCACTACGAAATAAAGAAGCCTCTCATCTCATACCATAAGTTCAACGAGACGGAGAGGCTTGAGACCCTGCTTAAACGAATACGCGAGGGCGAAACTGTAGCGCTGGTATCAGACGCCGGCACACCCGGAATATCAGACCCGGGCATGATACTGATACAGGCCGTCATCGAAAAAGGTCTTCCGATGGATGTTCTGCCCGGCGCAAATGCACTCCTTCCTGCGATACTGCTTTCAGGGATGGGGATGGACTCATTTACCTTTATTGGCTTTCTGGACGGGAAAAAAGAGGAAAAAAAGTCCAGGCTTGAAGAATTGAGGCACAACGTGCAGACCCTCGTTTTCTACATGGCTCCGCACAGGCTGCTTAAAGAGCTGGAGTTGATGGGGAACGTACTCGGAGACAGGCCTGCGGTACTTGTCAAAGAGATAAGCAAGGTGCATCAGGAATCGATCCGCGGCACGCTTTTGACATTCAAGGATATCCTCAGCGAGGATAAGATCCGCGGAGAGTTTGTCTGCATAGTCGAAGGAGCAAAAGAGACAGTTCCGGTCCTTGATGATGGCGTCTGGATGGACGAGGTGCTCATGATGTGCAAAGCGGGTGAATCGACAAAAAATGTTGCAAACTTGCTCTCGATAAAGTATTGTATCCCACGAAACAGAATAAAACGGTACATTCTTGAGAATTGTACCGGGGAGGTTGTATAAATGTCCAAAGAAAATTTCTACATCACCACACCGATATACTATGTCAACGATGTTCCCCATATCGGGCACGCCTACACGACGATAGCGGCAGACGTCCTGGCTCGCTGGCACAAGTCCGGGGGAGAAAACACCTGGTTTCTTACCGGCACCGATGAACATGGCCAGAAGATCCAGACAGTAGCTGAGAAAAGAGGCATCACACCAAAAGAACTTTGCGATGAGGTCGTGCTGAATTTCCAGAGGCTTTGGGGTGTTCTTAACATATCCAATGATGATTTCATAAGGACTACGGAACCAAGACATGAAAAAGTCGTTCAGGAAATATTCAGGCGCCTCATGGCCAACGGCGATATTTACAAGGGAGAGTACGAGGGATGGTACTGTGTCCCATGCGAAACATACGTTCCCGAAGCCCAGATGGGAGAAGGCAACACCTGTCCCGACTGCCACCGGCCGCTTACAAAGATGACAGAGGAGACATATTTCTTCAAGCTTTCGAAGTATGCCGAGCCCCTGCTCAAGTATTATGAAGAGAACCCCGAAGCAATAATGCCAAGGTCAAGGTACAACGAGATAATCAGTTTTATTAAGAGCGGTCTTCGTGACCAGTCTGTCTCGCGTACGACACTTGACTGGGGGATCCCGCTTCCCGGAGATGAAAAGCATGTCATCTATGTCTGGTTCGACGCTCTCATCAACTACCTTTCGGCTCTCAACTTCCCTGAAGAGGGAGCTCTGTGGCAGACATACTGGCCTGCTGTGCGCCACCTTGTCGGAAAAGACATAATAAGGTTCCACTGTGTAATATGGCCGGCCATGCTACTTGCACTCGGTGTAAATCCGCCGGTCAGGGTATTTGCTCACGGATGGTGGACTGTTGAAGGCGAAAAGATGTCAAAATCTGTCGGCAACGTTGTAGATCCCTTTGAAATGGCGGATCTTTACGGTGTAGACGCGTTCCGTTATTTTGTGCTTCGCGAGGTTCCTTTCGGCAACGACGGAGATTTCTCTGAAAATGCCATGGTACACAGGATAAATTCAGATCTGGCAAACGATCTTGGAAACCTTCTCAGCAGAAGCCTCCAGATGATAGAGAAATTCCGTGGAGGGGAACTCCCCCAAAGCTTTAAGAGCGAGGATATCGATAAAGAGATAGAGGATCTTGCAAACAAAACAGTTAAGGAAATGGAGACATTCATGGATCGTTTTGCTTTTGACGAAGCCCTGAAAGCTCTCTGGACATTTATCAGCCGTTCAAACAAATACATTGATGAGACACAGCCGTGGAAGCTTGGTAAAGAGGGCGAGATCGAAAGGCTTGATGCTGTACTCAGGACACTTTGGGAATCACTCCGGCTTTCCGCAGTACTTGCAGCTCCCTTTATGCCCGAGACATCCGCCCGTATCTGGGAACAGCTTGGCCTGACAGGAAGTCCGCTTGACGGAGGACGTGCTTCATGGTCATGGTGTGGCACAGAGAGCCCTGTGACAGTGAAGAAAGGATCCATACTTTTCCCGCGCATCGACATAGATAAATGGAAAACAGAAAAAGAGGCCCGTGATCTTGAAAAGAGGGCGGCGGCAGACCCTACAGCATTTTATAATTTCGATGACCACGAAGCCGAAATTGGGATAGAAGATTTCAGCAAACTGGAGTTCAGGGTAGCGTTGGTCGAAAAAGTAGACGTAGTTCCCAAGGCAGACAAGCTTTACATCCTGAGCCTAGACCTTGGCTATGAAAAACGCACGATAGTATCAAGCATCAGAGAGTTCTTCAAGCCCGAAGAGCTTGAAGGCAAAAAGATAGTGGTGCTGTGCAACCTGAAACCGGCTAAATTCCGCGGAGTACCCAGCAATGGGATGCTTCTCGCGGCAGAAAGCCCTGACACCAGAAAGGAATCTCTCACGCTTCTGACGGTAATGGATGATTCCATACCGATAGGAAGCAGAGTCCACTAAAAAACATCGGGGGCGGGCACAGCGGCCCGGTCTCTAAACATACCCGAAAAGCGAAAGCCTGACTGAAACGGACATACTCCTCCCTGATTCAACAAGAGGGGAGGAGCCGTCCTTTTGAGCGGGCATGATCTGAACTTATTTGGTACGGCAGGCCTATAAGCCTGAGCCCTCCTCTATTTAAGAAAGGGGCAGAAGTATGTTTCTTGTAGATACTCATTGCCATCTGAACAAAGAATATTATCCGGACGGTCTTTCAGAAGTCTTCAGAAACGCCCTGAAGTCTGATGTGAAGCGTCTCCTTTTTGCCTCGGCAGACCTTGCTTCCACCAGGGAGGCAGTGACCCTGGCTGAAACTCACGAAGGAGCACCGGAGATCTGGGCGCTTGCAGGAGTCCATCCTCACGAAGCTTCCTCCGTTTCTGGGGGTCTTCCAGAAGAGCTGGAGGCCCTCGCCAGGAGCAGCAAGGTATCCGCAGTCGGCGAGATAGGGCTGGATTTCTACTATGATAATTCTCCAAGGGAGATACAGCGGGAGGTATTCCGCTCTCAGGTATGCCTTGCAAAAAAAATAAACAAGCCCGTTGTTATCCATGTAAGAGATTCTGCAAAGAGGTCATCAGGAGATGCCAATTCCGAGACACTGGCTATTCTAAAAGAGGAATCAGCCGACCTGATAGGCGGAGTCATACATTGTTTTTCCGGAGACAGGCAGAATGCGATCGATGCACTTGATATGGGTTTTTACATATCTTTTGCGGGACCTGTCACGTATCCAAAAAACAAGGCGCTTAGGGAGATAGCAATGGACACAGTCCCTCTTGACAGGATACTCTGCGAGACAGATTCACCATACCTTGCCCCGCAGCAGATAAGAGGCAGGACAAACGAGCCGTGCCATGTCCGTGAAGTTTATGAGATGATATCGATGCTCAAGGGCATGTCGCTCGAAGAATTTTCCGCAGCTGTCAAAGAGAACGGCGAAAGGCTCTTCGGCTGGGGAGGTACGGATAATGTTTGAGTACAGGCTTATTGCACAATGTCCTGAGACGGGCGCACGTGCAGGAGAACTCATAACGCCGCATGGTGTTATAGAGACCCCTGTCTTCATGCCTGTTGGCACTCAGGCCACTGTTAAAGCGATGACGCCGCCGGAACTTGAAGAGATCGGAGCTCAGATAATCCTTGGCAACACATACCACCTCTACATGCGTCCCGGGGCGGATATCGTAGAAGAGGCAGGCGGGCTTCATAAGTTCATGCAGTGGCACCACCCCATACTCACCGACAGCGGCGGGTTTCAGGTCTTCTCCCTTTCAGAACTTAGAAAGATAACGGATGAGGGGGTCGAGTTCAGATCCCACCTTGACGGCAGTAAACACTTCATGCGCCCCGAAGATTCCATGGACATACAGCAGAAGCTTGGAAGCGACATAGCGATGGCTTTTGACGAATGCGTCGTCTGGCCGACCACTGAAGAGTATTCAAGGGCAGCCATGGAGAGGACTATAAGTTGGGCCGGGAGGTGCAAAGAGCACCATTCGAGAGTGGATCAGGCCCTTTTCGGTATTGTGCAGGGCTCGATGTTTGAAGCCCAGCGGATAGAATGCATAAAAAGACTTGAAGATATCAGCTTTCCCGGCTACGGGATAGGAGGCCTCTCAGTAGGGGAGTCGCATGAGGACATGTACAGGATCCTTGACGCATTATGCCCCGAAATGCCCGTTAACAAGCCCCGTTACCTGATGGGTGTCGGACATCCCGCAAACCTGATCGAGGGTGTGGCTCGCGGCATAGATATGTTCGACTGCGTCCTGCCCACGAGAAACGGAAGAAACGGCGGCGTGCTCACGAGCTTCGGAAAACTTAACCTCAAGAACAGGGGCTTTGCCAGGGACTTCACCCCGATAGATCCATCATGCGGATGCTACACCTGCAGGAACTTTACAAGAGCCTACATCAGGCACCTATATACTGCAGGAGAGATACTTGCTGCCAGACTTTGCAGCTGGCACAACCTTTATTTTCTTGTCAACCTGATGAAGGATGCCAGAAGGGCAATAATAGAAGGCCGATATCCTTCGTTCCGGCGTGATTTCTTCAGTAAGTACAACGAAGGACCGATCCGGCCATGATGAGCAGAATGGAAGAGAAACTGGAAGGACGCAAGACCGGGATCGATGGTGAAATGCTCTCGGAGATAGGTCTGGCAGCCCAAAAAATTCTTTCCGGAGAGCTTGTCGGCTTTCCTACCGAGACAGTCTACGGTCTTGGGGCAAACGCCCTTGACGCAGAAGCAGTAAAGAAAATATATTCTGCCAAAGGACGTCCTTCAGACAACCCTCTGATAATCCATGTCTGCGACATAAAAATGGCCGAGTCGGTGGTCGAGCTCAACTGGCGCGCGAGGTTCCTCATGGACACATTCTGGCCCGGACCACTCTCTCTTGTGCTGAAAGCGAAAAGGATCGTTCCTCATGTAACACGGGGAGGACTGGATACTGCTGCAATAAGAATGCCGGATAATCCAATAGCACTTGAACTTATCCGTGCCGCCGGGGTTCCGATCGCCGCTCCAAGCGCCAACAGAAGCGGAAGGCCAAGCCCCACAGACGCAGTGACGGTTAGAGAGGACATCGGAGATGCAGTGTCGATGGTCCTTGACGGTGGACCTGCAGTAGTGGGCCTGGAATCCACCGTACTTGATGTAAGCGGGGAAGATCCTGTGCTCTTAAGACCTGGCGGAGTCTCCAAAGAAGAGATAGAGAGAGCTCTCCATATACCTGTCCTTCTGCCGTGTGACGGGGAGTCGACCAAACGTTCTCCCGGAACACGCTACAGACACTATGCTCCCGAGGTCCCCCTTGTGCTGACGGACAGCTCATACAGCAGTGAGGCAGAGGGCAAAAAATGGGCATGGATAGGGACATCCGAACCTGAGCATTCACCTGCCGTAAAGATCATATTCAGGGATACAGAGGAATATGCCAAAGAACTTTTTCGTGCCCTGAGGACGATCGAAAAAAGCGGAGCGGAAATAATTATCGCTCAGATACCTGACGAAAGTGGTATCGGACGTGCTTTGAAGGACCGTCTGATACGCGCTTCAGGCATTTGACGCGGTTCGGTTACAATGCTATAATTTGCGCTGCTTCCGGGGCGTAGCGCAGTCTGGTTAGCGCGCCTGGTTCGGGACCAGGAGGTCGGAAGTTCAAATCTTCTCGCCCCGACCATCTCGAAATAATGCCCCCGGCGAATGCCGGGGGTTTTGTTTTTCAGCAATTTTCCATATTTGACTATCGCTGTTCAATCTGTTATAGTCTTCAAGTGAGGTGATTTCTGTGCCTGAGGATAAGACCGTCGCTCAAAACCGTAAAGCGCGGCATGAGTACTTCATAGTAGAGTCTTTTGAAGCCGGACTGGTCCTTTCGGGAACAGAGATCAAATCAGTAAGGGAAGGCCAGGTAAACCTCAAGGACGGATATGCCAGGGTAGAGAACGGAGAGTTATGGCTTTACAACGTTCATATATCACCCTACGAAAAGGGAAGCTACTACAACAAAGAACCTTTAAGGCCGAGAAAGCTTCTTGTACACAAGTCTGAGATCAGGAAACTTCTGGCAAAAACAAGAGAAAAAGGTCTTACGCTCGTGCCCCTGAAGATATACATCAAGCAGGGAAGATGGGCGAAGTGCGAAATTGCCGTAGCAAAAGGCAAGCAGCTCCATGACAAAAGAGATACTGCAGCAGAGAAGGATGCTAACCGCGAAATGGAGCGGGCTATCCGCAACAGGTCGCGCGAAGGCTGATCATCTGCAGTATTGAAAGCGGGACCGGATAATCCGGCTCGTACATAAGGGGACGTATGGTTTCGACAGCAGGTTGGAGGATCGGGAGGAGCGGGTCGAGGATGGGGAATCCTCGTTAATCCGGCTCCAAAACAATAATCGTCAATAACGATTACGCACTCGCTGCTTAAGTAAGCGGCGCGCTCTCTAAAGCTTCCGTCATCGGGCTCTAGAAGAGTGTCACAAAGATGACTGGGATCTCTTCAGCGCTTTCTGGGAGAGGTTCGAGACTCTAGGGAAGGCTTGGAAATGCGGATCCTGTCTTTGGGAGCCGCAGATCCGAAATTAAAACAGAGACTACACTCGTAGTGCCTCCCAGATTGGCCCCTGTTGGACCGGAGTTCGAATCTCCGCGTCTCCACCAATAACTCAACAGACCCCGTACAGGGGTCTGTTTTTTGTGTGAATTTGATGATCCAAAATAGTTGGAGGGATCTGTGAGATGTATTTATTGCAATCATTTATAATTGGCATGATCAAACAGAAACTTCGGTAATTTCCAAAGTCCGGCTGACAAGAAACGACCATAACAACATTCATGACAGTCTTGTGTAGAAAGCTGATAAATATTAACAAAATGAATAAACGCAGCAAAGCATGATCATCAAAATATTTTTTTGAAAGCAGGATGCCGGGCATGGCTAAAATATTCAAAACAGACAATTACTTTTTTTCTCTGCTTATTATATTTATTCTAACTATGACCATACTTGTCCTTTCATTATCTGTGTACAAGCAGAAGGACGTTGTCAACGATAAAAATTTTTTGGAACAAAACCAGGCTGCACTTGTTAAAATTGGCAGAGACCTCACTATAAACGAATTAGAACAAATTGTGACCGATATCAAATACTTGAACACCAGCCCTTTATTTTTGGAATATATAAATAATGGCATGGATAAAAATAGTGTTGAAAACGAGTGGGAGGCCTTTTCTGACAGCAAAATGAAATACGACCAGCTTCGCTATCTCGATGATCAGGGAAATGAATTGATGAGGATAAATTACAATAATGGAAACCCTGAAAGAGTTACGGAAGAGCTGCTGCAGAACAAAAAAGACAGATATTATTTTACGGAGACGATCAAGCTTGGCCCCGGTGAAATATATATGTCAAAATTTGATCTCAACATTGAAGGGAATTCAGTAGAGCAGCCGGAGAAACCTATGATTCGCTTCGGACTTCCGGTTTTTGATAAAGACAATGTCAAAACCGGAGTGTTTGTAGCAAACTATTTAGGAGAAAAAATCAAACAAAAGTTTTTGAATTTAACTGACGGAACTGCAGGAAGCCTTCAGCTCATAAATAAGGACAGTTATTGGCTTATTGGCCCGGATAAAGCTAAAGAATGGGGTTTTATGTATCCCGAAAGAGAAAATTACACATTTAAAAATCTGTTCCCATCAGAATGGGAACGTATCAGTAAAGAAAAAAAGGGACATTTTTATACTAAAAACGGATCGTTCACATTCGATACGATAAATCCCAAAGAAGAGCTTCGGAAAAGATTAAAAAAAGAAGATGATACATCATCAGGGATAAATGCTTCCGACATGCAGTGGATCGTAATGTGTCATACATCCGACAAAATGTTTTATTTTGCAAATGACGAAAATACTTTAGTGTTAAGCATCACGAATACACTGCGGTCCCCGATGATACTTACCGGCCTCATCTTGGCATCACTGGTTTTTTCCATCGTATCTGTGCTTTATATTTCGGGGAATAAAAAAATCAAAATAATGGCTACCTATGATCCAATGACCGGCAGTCTGAACAGAGCGACAGGAATACAGATGATCGAGGACCTTATGCGGCAAAAGAACGATATCGTTATTTGTTTTACAGACATCAACGGACTAAAGGAAATAAATGACATACTTGGGCATGAGCAGGGAGATGACCTGATTTTAACCTCTGTAAAAATAATAAAGGAAAATATCCGGGAAAAAGATTTATTGATAAGACTGGGTGGAGATGAATTTTTAATATGTTTTGTCAATATAGGCATTGATCAGGTCGAAACGACGTGGCTTAGAATATTGGATAAAATCAAACTTGCAAACGAAGGGGATAAACCATACATAATTAGCCTTAGTCACGGCATTGCAGAAATTAAAAAATCTGAACGGACCATGCTCGATGAAATGATAAAAGAAGCCGACATTAAGATGTACGATGAAAAAAGATCGATCAAGTCACCAGATTTCAGCGTGATCAAGAAAAAATAAATATTAGTCCAGTATGATAATGTTAGACAAAACGACTATGTTTTCTGCTAAAAAAAACTAATGTCGATCAAAAACCGGAAAAGGTGAAAGACCAATGGACGGATACAAAATCTTTTCGATCTTAGTCGGACTTGTCTACATGGCGGTGTTGGGGGTAACGGAAAGCTTTAGGGAGACAGGTAGGGACCTCTTTCTGGATCTCTTAATTGCCCTTGTGTTCGGGGGAGCTTGGTTTTTCGGTAAAAAATTTTTCAAAATGGAAGATGATGCGGGAGCAAGGGTGTGGGCGATCGTACTCGTTATCGCACTTGGCCTTTTTGTAATAGTGATGTTCAATATTTTCTCATATCAAAGCCGCTTCGGCTTCTAACTTGGCTTAAAGAGCAGTTAAATTTGCAAGCCGGAAAGGCTCTTATTGAGCCCCCTGGTTTTTTTTAAATATTAGTGAATTGATTGTGCTGTTCTTTACATTGACATTGGCCGTTATAATTGGTAATATTCGTTTAAATGAATATTCATTAGAATGAATAATAAACTTGGAGGCAAAAAATGTCTGAGGAGCGATGCAAGGTCATTTATTCTTCAGCTTTCGTAAAATGGCTGGATTCATTAAATACTGAGGAACGAAACAGTTTAGCCGCTTTCATTAAATTATTGAGGGAACATGGAGTGACACTTGCCGGGCCTTATTCAAAAGCTGTACAAGGTTCAAAAATAAAAGGTTTGCGTGAACTTAGAAAAGTATTGAACGGGAGAAAAATTCGCATACTGTATGCTTTTGACCCGCTGCGTCGCGCGGTAATACTGACAGGAGGAGACAAGACTAACGATAAGAGATGGTATGAAAAGAGCATAGCGATTGCAGAAAGAGAATGGAATAAATGGCTTAAGGTCAATTCCCGTTAGTCAGAGAAATATGTTTTGTGAGGGGGAATCAATTATGAATACCGTTCTGAAGGATAGGAAGAATCTATCCCAAACTAATGATAGTACATTGATCATGCCTGAAGGATTCATATCTTCTGAAGAATATGAAAAAAATCTTTCTGAAGAAGAACAGAAATTTATTCAGGAAAAAGCGAGGGAAATGTTCACTGAACTTAAACTTGAGCAGCTGCGGAGGAGCTTTAAGGTTTCTCAGAAAGAGCTGGCAGAAAAAATGAGGGCAACACAGTCTCAAGTATCAAAAATTGAAAAAAACCAAAATTTGGAAATAAGAACGCTGAGACGTTTTCTAAATAGCCTGGGACTTGAAATGGTGATCTATGCAAAAAGGGAAGACGGGGAACTGATACCGATAACAAAATCCCAATGATCCAGCAGAAAGAAACATTTATAATAAATACAAAGCTCTCTGATCCTGTAACAGATATTTGCAGGTTCAGGGAGCTTTGTTAACTCTGTGAATCGCGAAAAGAAGAATTAAAATTTACGCTACAATCTTTTTATCTCAAAGCTGCATGAGGAGGGATTCCTGCATGCGGCTGTCGAGTTGCAGTTGGCTCATACAGTGTCCTCAGAGGTATCCAAAGCGTACAACTATGCGGAGTACCTGCCGTACTGGTCTGAAATGATGCAATGGTGGGCCGACTACCGGGACTCCCTGAGAGACAGAGCTCCTAAGCCGCTCAAGCCTACTTTTTAGCTACGGCAACAGAAGACAGAAGCATAGCCGCGATAGCAGATCCCGCTTTTATGGGGTCTGCTTTCAGTATGAAGGACAATAACCCTATGAACACGGCTGTAGCTATAACTCCCAGGACTACCTTATCTTTCCGTGAGAATGACTCCTTCTCAGTCAGCCATTTAGTTCCCTTCTTAAATCCATACACAAGCAATCCCAATACCACTATATAGATCACGAAGATTGTAACTGTCATTTGGTCCCACTTTCTCTGCAAGCCCTCAGGTATTCTGGCAGAATTATATTTTAGATATTTTCTGAGTAATATTGTCGAAATGTGAGCTCTGGATCATATTCACACTGCACATGGAGACTGTTGTTATATTCTTTCCAGCTTTTATATATTGAAAAAGTTAGATATAAGTTTAAAATAGTAGCTATTAAAAAAGTAATTAATAAAGTGACAATGATATTATTTTTAATGTTAAATGCAGTAAATGTAAAAAACAGCATTGGAATAATTGTAATAATAAGTGAAGTTTTCCAATTCTTTATTTTTTTGATTGTTTTATATATCCCGTAAATTAAAACAAGAAACAGGGTAGCTTCCCAGGAATCTTCGATTCCACGCATAGTAACTCACCCTTTGTTATATTAGTTGTTTATTTTTTCATCTTCATTTTTTTCGTATATATATTTATTTCCTTCTGCATCGACATAATATTGATTATTGTCATTTTTAGCCCGTTCTAGTTTTCTGTTTTTAATGTACATGCGTATTAAACCTATCGTTGAGATAACGATTAAAATTAAAAAGAACCCTGACGAAGTAGAAGCTGCTCTCAAATTAATCATCCCCTCTTTGGATTATTTCCATACCAGACTAATTTACCTATTATACGCAGCAAGCCTTCTTTTTGATTATCCAGGGTAAAGGTACGTTTCCAGCCGTCTCCAATTGCCGAACGGACATCTATGCCCCTGCCGTTGATCTAGTATATGTGCTTAACGGCAATGCTTTTGTCGTGACCTTAACTAAACATTTTCGAGTCTCCAGTAATAATATCACAAAATTATTTGCTTGTTAAATTTTATTGCACTTTCTGAAAAAAGGTTTTAAAGTTTATGGGACTTGTTTGTTTTATAACCAGCCTGGGACTTGAAATGGTGATCTATTCAAAAAGGAAAACGTATACCTGTTTGTGATAACAAAATCCCAATAATGTAAGAAGAAAGAAACATTTATGAAAATACGAAGCTCCCTGGTTCTGCAACATATATTTGCAGTATCAGGAGCTTTGTTAAATCTGTGATCTGTGAAAATAAAAATTAAGAATTTCCGTTAAAAGCTGCTTCAGCAAGTAGAGTTTTTGTGTCGAAGAGGGGGATCTTTGTTGTTCTTGATTATCTGCCCCGGCCGATACAATAAACACCAGAAGTATATTAAATTTTTTGTCTAGTCCAAGGATAAGCTCTCCTAAATCCTTTTGCCTCAGCTTCTTCTACTGTAAAAGCGTAAAATTCACCTCTATTTTTTTCAATTATCACTTGATCATAATTTATGTCATAGGGCAAATGATAGATTTTTTTCTCAGTTGATCTATTTATGTTGCACTTGATCAACGGGTAGTCGCCTATTTCCTCGTTTTCGTGCACCTCAATTTTTAGTGCATCTGCAAAGGCTTTTGCTGTGTCTGAAAGTTTTGTTTTAGTCCAGAAGCATGCCCTGCAGTTGCTTATTTTTGCAAGATCGAAGACGTCAAATATCTTCCGCTGAAAATTATCATTATTATCAGTTTGTAGTTCAAGCATATACTTCATGTATGTACCAAATAATTGGTTTATATGTTTTTCGTGGATAGTTTTATTTTTTGACCAATACTTGCACTGTACAATTAATGTCTCGTCTTCTCTTACACATATTAGATCACGGCCTAAATCTTCGATGCCTGCAAGGATGCCCTTGTACTCAACGTCATAGCCTTTTTTTTCATACTGAAACCCAACATAACGCTCGTAGTCCCTCCCAATTTGACGTTTTGTTTTTTTACGCGTTTTATAATAATCGAGGGCTCTTTGGTTACGATCCTTTTCCGATAATTTTTTGTATTCTTCTTTTGAAAGCAAACTTGATGCGGGGTCAACGTTTTGAAGAGATAAATCATTTTTAATTTCAAAATCAGAATTTTCTTCCACTAGTTCTTCAAGTACAGGTGCCAAAGATTCATAATACGCAAGCTTGGCTTCAGCTGATATTGCTCGGTAAGAGTATTCATTAATTTCATTTTTCAAATCTTGTATTATTTCTTTTGGCGTTTTTGGTAATCCATATTTTTTCGACGACGTCCAGTTAGCCAATGTTTCTACTTTGGCTCTTTTTATGTCCCTCATTACCTTGCCAAAGATTGGGAAGGAGTTAGTAATGTCTTTGTATACTTTGTCATGTAATAAGTCTAAATTTTTTTTTCTTTCTTCAAACTCATTTATTGCGATTTCGTATTCTTTTCTTGCCACATCATAGTCAATTTCAACATTGATTTTTTTACTCATTTTTCTACAACTCCCTAAACAATGAATTAAAACATTCGATGTTTTTTATCCTCCGAGAGCTTCTCTTACTGCTGCTTCTGCAAGCAGAGTCGTTGTATCGAACAGAGGGATGGTTGTTTGTTCCTGTTTAACGAGCAGCGGAATTTCTGTGCATCCGAGGATTACTCCTTCTGCCCCGCGGCTCCCCATTTTTTCGATGATCTC
>Ga0265293_10007298_pt1 | contig 17121 bp, 16 predicted proteins | sample Munlanlewell138R_FD_192505 | JGI IMG/M metagenome (GOLD analysis project Ga0265293, IMG submission 192505) | Leachate microbial communities from a municipal landfill in Southern Ontario, Canada - Leachate well 138R | ecosystem: Engineered > Solid waste > Landfill > Unclassified | place: Canada...
AAAACAAAAGTAGAAAAAATGTTTGATAGTTTTTATAACAACACCATTGGAAGATTAGTGACACCTTATGTTGGGATCATAAAATTTTCTAACGGAAAGTTTAGAATTTTTCGCCGCATCTTACTTACAGTTGGCGTTATCTTGCTTCTTGGTATTAGTTTGAAAAATATTATGCCTACTATCGGTAAAGATGCTATGCCGCCTATGGATACTGGTATTATAAAAGCTCAAGTTGCTTTTAGTGCCAATGAAACTGTTGAGAGTGCAGAGGAAAAAATCAAACCGATTTTAAAGTGGTTACATGAGCAAAAATGGGTAAAAATGAGTTCAGTTGCCTTTGGTACAGAACCCGGTGTTTTATCTCTAGGAAGTGGAAATTTACCTGCTGAAGCTACTCTTACCATTAACTGCATCAATAGATTTGATAGAGAAGAGACAATCTGGGAGCTTGAAGATATTATTCGTGAGAAAATTTCTCATGTTGAGGGAGTTAAGAGAAATGATGTTTTTGACTTTGGAGCAACTGCACTCTCAAGCATAAAAGCAACTGTGGATGTGAGGCTATCCTCCGCGGTTGTAGAGGGACTAAGTGATAAATCGTATTTGGTCAAGCAGGCTCTTAGCGATGTTGCAGGACTTACCTCTGTAAGTACAAGTTGGGATAAAGACTTTATGGAAGTTGAGTTAAGCATAGATGAAAATAAGGCACTAAGTTATGGAATTACGCCATATCAAATTGCTATGCAACTTCCAATAAAAGGTGAAATAATCGGACTCAATGCAAATTTAGAATCTATGAATACCCAATTTGTAAGGCTCTACTTAAAGGGGAAATTTTCTCAAAATATTGAGACTTTAAGACTTCTTCCAATCGCAACACCGATGGGCGAAATACCACTTTCACACATTGCCTCACTCAATCGTCATCTTACCTTTGCAAAGATAGAAAGAGATAAGATGCTCTACTCTTTAGATGTAAATGGTTATCGTTCAAAACGTCCTGTTACCCACTTGACAGATGACACAATAGAAGCATTAAAGAGTGTAAAACTAAACGATGTTATAGTTGAGCAAACAGGAGATATAGCTCAATTGAACGATAGTTTCAAGCGTATGATAAAAGCCATTGGGCTTGGAGTTATAATTTTAACTATGGTTCTTATTGCGATATATCGTTCTGTTAGGATGGCATTGATTATGATATTAGTTTTACCTTTGTCATTAATCGGTGCAGCTTGGGGAATGTTGATTTTTGAGAAACCTAGTTGTATGCCAAGTTTGCTAGGTATTCTTCTACTCTTTGGAATCATAATAAAAAATGCAGTTCTTCTAATTGACTTTTATCAAAACAATCGTGAGAGTGGAGAGGGTGCTTTTGAGAGTGCAATAGAAGCAGTAAAAGTTCGTTTTCGTCCTGTTATGATGACTGCTTTTGCTACATCCGCAGGAATGATACCTATAGCCTTAGAGCAAGCCGTTGGGCTAGAGAGGCTTAGCCCTTTAGCAGATGTTGCAATCGGTGGAGTTATAGTTGGAACACTTCTTACACTAATCTATGTACCAATGTTTGCTTATATATTTGATAAAGATAAGAGTAGCGATAAAGCAGAAAAAGCACCGCTTTAATAAGGAAATAGTAATGGATAATGAAGCTTGTCACAGTTGTGCTATCAAGCACTTGAAGCTTTATATATAAATCAAGATATATTGATATTTGAATTTAATTCTGCTATAGTTTTATCTTTTAAGATAAGAGGAGTTACGCATGGCGTTGGCAATGTCCGTTTTTTTGGTTACTTTGTTCTTTATAATCTGGCAACCAAAAGGTCTTCAAATCGGCTCTTCTGCAATCATGGGAGCGATTGTTGCACTTGTAGTTGGGGTTGTAAGCTTTGCAGATGTGATAAGTGTAATAGAAATTGTCTGGGATGCAACGCTGGCTTTTATCGGGATAATTCTTCTTTCTATGATTTTGGATGAGATTGGTTTTTTTGAGTATGCAGCCATAAAGATGGCAAAACTTAGTGGCGGGAACGGACATAAGATGTTTGTATATATACTGCTTTTGGGTGCAATTGTTGCCGCATTTTTTGCAAATGACGGTGCGGCGCTTATTTTAACGCCGATACTCCTTGCTAAGATGAAGTATCTTAAGATGAAGCCGTTGGCGATATTTGCTTTTTTAATGGCAGGCGGTTTTATCGGCGATAGTGCATCAAACCCGCTTGTTATCTCAAACCTTACTAATATAGTTACAGCCGGTTATTTTGATATTGGTTTTGTCGAGTATGCAAAAAATATGTTTTTACCGAATTTGCTTAGCATCATCGCTTCCATTGCGGTTTTGTGGATCTATTTTCGTAAAGATATCCCTTTTACGATTGATGTATCAAAACTTCCAGAAGCTTCATCTGTGATAAAAAACAGGATTATGTTTATGTTTAGCTGGTTTTTTCTCACATTTTTAATGGCAGGCTACTTCATGGGCGATTACTACAATCTCCCTGTCTCTCTTTTTGCACTCGGAGGCGCTCTGGTTCTTTTGGTAATTGCAAATTATTACAAAGCACTAAAACCTATGGCGACTATAAAAGCCGCACCTTGGCAGGTTGTATGGTTTAGCATCGGTCTGTATGTTGTAGTTTATGGCCTGAAAAATGAGGGTTTGACGGATGTTATCGCTTCTTGGATTAGGGAGTTAAATATGCATGGAGATGCTATTGCTATTATCGGAACCGGATTTCTCTCGGCAATTGTAAGCTCTGTTATGAACAACATGCCGACAATTATGATTATGGATATAGCTATTGATCAAGTTGGTTACGTTGGAAATGAGGCGCTTGTTTATGCAAACATTTTAGGTTCAAATCTTGGTCCAAAAATGACTCCTATCGGTTCCTTGGCTACTCTTTTATGGCTGCATGTGTTAGCTAAGAAGGGAGTGAAAATAGGGTGGGGCGAGTATATGAAAGTCGGACTCATCATAACGCCGCCGGTGCTTCTTATTGCACTTCTTGGTTTGATATAAAGGGTTATTTGTCGTATAGGTAGAGTTTATTGTATCTGATTATTTTAGTTAAATCATCAGCATATTTATCGCCGATTTCAGAGTAGTTCTCTAGTTTCTCTACTAGCAGATACGGATTATCAGTCTGCATCTTAAGCTCTCTAAAGTCTTTGTAGGCTTTGGAGCGGGCAAGTGTTTTGTAGTAGTCTCTAATGGAGTCTTCAATACTTGGGTATCTTTTAAGCCAAACTACTCTTTCGCCTCTTTGTTTTGATGCTGATATTCGTGGCTTATTTTTGTTTACAGACCAGATGCCGTATAGATTGTTTGCCTCTTTGAAAAACCTAGATTTTGCCCAGGCACTCTCCATAGCAGCCTGAGCAATAGCTATGCTTTTTGGGTGAGGTTTCAGAGCCATTAGCAGCTCCTCGTCACTCTCTGCCGAATATGCCTCTTTTAGCTCTAAAATTTTATCTCTGTATAGAATATTTGTAAGATTTTGCGAAATTTCATTGTACTGATCTTCAAGTTCATCATGAACTCTGTCTATCGCGGGTATCACTAAGGTGCTAAAATTTTTTTTGTTCTGATTTGCCAATAACATTTTGTTTGTAGGTTTTTTTTTGGTTTCTTGAATATTCGATATATTTGATGGTTGCTCCCTCTCTACTAAAAAAGTATCATATATAGCAAAGATGATAAGAGCTGCCAAATAGATAAACAGCAGATACTTTGATAAAAATTTCAAATCAAAAACTCCATCTCTAATTTTTTTGCATACGAGCCAAGCATCGCTCTCTCAAAGTCGTTGTTTGTAGAGTATTGGTAGCCAAAAGTCTGGCTCCACATGCTATGCTCTTCCATGCATAGATAAAAGAAAACATCCTTGTGCCAAGGGGCAAAACTTCCATAAGCATGTCTGAACATCTCTACTTTGGTTGCAAGCGGATATGAGTTTTTTCCACTTGCATCTTCAAATGGCATCTGAGTTATTTTACTTCTAAATTCCCGCTCTCTTAACTGCTTGATAACAGGTTTTATAAATGTCAGCGTTCCAAAGCTAACAAGTGCAACCTCGTTCGCCTTAAACTCTTTTATCAGCTGAGAATAAACCTCGCCATACTCATTTAAATAATCCTCATACTCAACAATTGGGTGAAAATGAAAACCAATCTTCACTCCCTTGTCTGCTACTCTTCTCGCAGCGTTAATTCTTTTGTCTAGGGAAGCTGTTAAATGCTCCTCATTTTCTATAATAGTAGGCGTGTTAAGTGACCAAGTACAAAGTATGTTTTTAGGTACATCGTTTTCTAGGAAGTAGTTAATATTATCAGACTTTGTTTTAAATTCTAGTATTACGTTTGGATTCTCATGTGCAAAAAGAAATAGCGCATCTAAAATGCCCTCTCTGTTTCCCCACATAAGAGAGTCGGAAGCCTGACCTGTTCCGATATGGTAAGTTCTATTTTTTTCAAGTTTTAAATTCTTTAGTTTTGCTCCAAAACCGCTGTCAAATGTTATAGTGTTTTGATTGTAAAATGATTGTATTGAGCAGTATGAGCAGTCAAAGCCGCAGCTCTCAACAGCATCAAGTGTGAGGAGGTTGCAGCACCTAGTCTTCTGTGATGCAACAGGACAAAGTCCCAGACCAAAACCCTCTTTTTCCTGAGTCTTAAAGTTGAATTTTTGCTCATCTCTTATATTTTTGAGTTCAAATTCTTTATAGGAGTTGGGCTTTTTTCTGATATCTTCATATGCTTTTATGAGCCTTGAGAAAACAACTTTTTTTTGAGGATGAGTTGGAAAAATATCTATAATTCTTTTTTCATCCCACATCTGCAAATCCCTGCTAATCTCTACTAGGCGTTTGATTTGTGAGAACGAGAAGTTCAACTCTAAAGATTTTATTTTTATAAACTCTCGCTCATCTGCGCAAAGTTTGTAAAAAGTGCTATTTTCAATTGCGCTGTTAAATTTGTCTATATATGAATCCATTTTGTAATTTTATCTAATTTTGGTATTTTTATAATAACGGTTGTCCCTATATTTAAAATAGTCTTAATTTCTATATCATAATGATGGATATCTAAAATCATCTTTACTATAGAGAGACCCAGACCTGTTCCCCCGTCTTTCCTTGAGCGGGCTTTGTCTGCTCTGTAAAATCTCTCAAATATATGCTCCAAATCCTCATTTGCTATTCCCTGCCCGTTATCTTCTATTATGAGTAGGTACTCTTTGCTGTTTTCATCTAAAGATATGTTTATAAAAGAGTTACTGTTGCTGTAGAGTATAGCGTTTCTGATAATATTGCTTATCGCAATTTTTAAGAGTGTTTCGTTTGCATAAATCGTTATAGGAATAATTTTTTTTATCTCTATATGTATATCTTTACTTAGAGCAAATTTTTCTAGCTGCGAAATCGTGTCCGTTAAAACTTCATCCAGATATAGCTCGCCGAACTCGTTAGCAAGCTCGGTCATATCTTTTTTAGCAAGAAAAAATAGCTGCTCAATCATTTTTTGAATACTTATGCTCTCTTGTAAAATATCTTCTAAAACTTCTTTGTACTCCACAGGTTCTCTATCTTGCTTTAGTGCCACTTCTATCTCTCCGCGTATAACTGTTAGCGGTGTTTTTAGCTCATGTGAAGCGTTGTTGCTAAAGTCGGTTATCTTATTAAACGACTCCTCAAGATTGTTTAAAAGTTGGTTGAAAGTTGCTACTAAATCCTTGATTTCACTCGGAATCCCCTTTGTGCTTACTCGGCTAGAGAGGTTGTTTGCTGAGATTGATTTGACAGAAGAGATAACTTCCTTTACCGGCGAGAGTGTTCTGTTTATCAAGATGCCTGCGATGATTAAAAACACAACCAAAAGAATCGGTGTTGCGATTATTAGCCCAAGAAAAAGTTGCTTTAAGTATAGGGAGTCCATGTTTTTTTGCAGAGCAAGTTGAATAAAAACTTTAGTATCTGTTTCGTCAAAAATTAACATAGAGCTAACTCGATAGTTCTCTTTGTTAAAATAATATATGCTGCCTAGATGCCCGATTTCGTTTAGAGGTACATCAAAGAGCCATTCATGCTCTTTAGAGGAGAGTGTTTCATGCTCTATCTTTTTGCTCTTTTTATCGTAGTAGATGATTTTTACAAAGAGTGGTTCAATCAAAAACTCGTCTATCAGCTCATCTGCTACATCTTTTGCATTTTCACAATCCCCTCTTTTAAAGTCCGGTATGACATCTATGGATATCATTTTAAGTTCTGTATCGGTTGTGTTTAAAACCCCTTTTTTTGCAGTGCTATAGATAAAGGAGCCATAAATAGTTAAAATTACTACATTTATGATAAAAAAGGAAAAGAGCAGTCTTAATTTTAAACTCTTAAGCATTTTCATCACTGAGTATGTAGCCTAAGCCGCGAACGGTGTGTATAAGTTTCAAGTTGTAATCTTTATCTATTTTGTTACGCAGTCTATAGATGTAAACATTTATTATATTGCTCATACTCTCTTGCGTCATGTCGCTTAAGTTCTCTTTTATAATAGTCTCTGTTAGTAATTTTTTGCTGTTTCTTGCTAAAAATTCAAGCAAGGCGTACTCTTTGGCGGTAAGATTTATTTTTTTATTAGCTCGTTTAACCTCACGTCTTGCCGTATCTATCGTTAAATCAGCTATAGTTATTGTACTTGAAGTGGTTGATGCGCTTCTTAATTTAACACGGATTCTAGCAAGTAGTTCTTCAAATGCAAAAGGTTTTGTGAGGTAGTCATTGGCGCCGCTATCAAGACCTTTGACTTTGTCTTTTAACGTATCTCTAGCAGTAAGCATAATAATGGGAACTGTTATATTTTTTGCTCTGATATTTTTGCAAACATCCATTCCGCCAAGCCCTTGAATCATCAAATCGAGCAGAACAATATCATAATGATTCATTTCAATCATATATATGGCTTCATACCCATTCTCTGTAACATCTACGCTGTAGGACTCTTCTTGCAGACCTTTTTTTATGAAGGAGGCTATTTTTTCATCATCTTCTACAACTAGAATACGCATAACCTTGCCTTTATAAAAGTTCTTTTAAGAGCATAGCCCAGGTCACTATAAATAGTACAATACTTAAGAAGACTATAGTGCTTCCGACATCTTTTGCGCGACCCGCCATTTTATTATAATCAAGGGTTACCAAGTCAACAACCCTCTCTATAGAACTGTTGATAGCCTCGGCTATCAACAACCCCATCAAAGAGGTAAACATCAATAATTTTTGAATCAGACCTAAATCTATAAAGATAATTACCGGTATTAAAATAACAGCTATTAAGAGTTCTAATTTGAAAGAGGTTTCGTTTTGAACCAAATCTTTTAGCCCACTTAGGGCATAGCCTGTATTTTTAAAAAAGTTATACTTTGGTTGGTTTCTCAACTTTTCTCCTCTATCTATATAATTTCTTGTTGTACATGTGATCCAATGTTATGACAAAGGCTAATGCATCTTGTTGCAACTCTTCATCATTCTCAATAGGAGTCAGATGATTTTTTGTATCCAAATATGTCTCTGGATCCTTATATGAAAAGGTAAGTGGTTTTTGACCTGGTCTTATAATCGCTACTTTATCATCTACTCTTAGTGCGTATGAAGAGTGAAACTGCATCAGTGAGATGTTTTGCTTTTTATCGCTAAATATAGAGTGACCCATGATAGGATATTTTAAATCAAGACCTATTAAATCAAGTGCCGTTGCCAATACATCAGGCTGAGAAGCAATTTTATCATAAATCATAGGTTTAATTCCATCTCCTACTATAATAGCGGGAATATGAAACATATCTACCGGTACCATATCGTCTCCATAGACTCTTACGTTATGATCGGCTATTACTACAAAGATGGTATCTTTATAGTAAGGCTCTTTTTTGGCAAGCTCAAACAGACGACCAATCGCATGGTCGGCATATTTTATAGCATTTTTAACACTGTTTGGCGGGACATCTTTTAGAAGTTCAATCTTCTCACATGGGAACTCAAAGGGTGAATGATTTGATTGTGAAAACATGACTGTTGCAAATTTTTGATTTTTTGCATACATATTTTTAAACTCCTCATTTGCCTTAACCACCAGATCTTCATCGCAAACTCCCCATGGAGCAACAAATGTAGGGTTCTCAAATTGGGGTTGATCTATAATCTCATTAAACCCGTTTCCGGAGTACCAACTTCTCATGTTGTCAAATCTGCTCTCTCCTCCATATATGAAGGAGGTGTGATATCCAAATGGCTTAAGAGCCGAGGCAACAGTAAAAAAGTTACTTTGAGATTTGTTTCTCTTTAGTACGCCGACTCCGGGAACAGCCAAATTTCCTGCACTAACAGCTGCCAGTCCTCTAACGCTTCTCGTCCCGTTTGAGTATAAATCTTTAAAAAGTATCGCTTCCTTGCTTAATCTGTTGAAGTTTGGAGTTATCCCATCTTCGCCTCCTACAGCACTCACAAACTGATAACCCAAACTCTCTTGCACAAAGATAACTAGATTTTTAGATTTATCACTTTTAAAGTGACTTTTTTCGACTCTTGAGAAAATGGATTCTTTATCGTCTGATTCAATATTTAGTCTTTTTTTAACTCTCTGCAGGGCTTCGTTTGTATCCATTTTCCCATACTGTTTTACTTCCCCTCCTTCATGTACAAGATTGCTGTAAATAGCATAGCCTATACTATGAAGCGAGTTTTTAGTTATTTCGTTTATCATCCTATTTGTACTGTACATAGCATCTGATATATTAGCCGGCCTATGCCCAAAAGATGAACGAACTCCGATAAATAGAAGCAGCAATATAGGTAAAAACATAGCGACTCTTTTTATATAGAGAGTATCAAATATCTTTAAAAAATCATCTTTTGCAAATTTTAAATAAAAATATATAAATGCCCCAATCATGCCAAACGCAATAAAAAGTTCTACTTTATAATCTGCAAATATCATGGCAAAGACTTCACGCGGATATATAAGATACTCGACAAAAAGATAGTTTGGACGCACATCGTATTGCGCCACAAACGAAAAAGTTGCATTCTCTATATAAATAACGAGTGAAAATATCGCTAAAAAGTAGTATTTTAAAAAAATGTTTGTAAATTTTTTAAACCTTGCAGGAGTAAAAGAGAGAAATATCAGAGGGATAACTAGTAAAATAGAAGCAGCAATAGTATCCATTCTCAAGCCGTAGATAAATGTCAACCAATAGTCAACACCGCTGTTTTTAAAGTTATCGAAATAAATAGTAAATAAAAGTAACCTGCCTATAAAAAATATGGATATTAGGAGCAAGAAGTATTTAAGTAATTTTTTTGCCATGCTTATTTTCGCCTTTTATGTTTATACGTTTTGAAGTTAAAAAAATATAGTTTTTTAATTAAATCAATATGAATACATTATGAATTTTTATTCATCTTCAGAATGAAAAAAGATTCATCTATATTTCATCTATTTTTTATTTACGTTCCTTAATATACCACAATTAATTATAAGGATATTTTATGCATGATAGTATGCCCAAAAGATGTAGCTATATAACTTTAATTTTTTGGTTGTTTTTAGGTATTTCTGCCATTACCAGGACGGCTCTTCTCATCAAATCCGTAAATATGCTAGATCTCTCTTTAATAGAGATTTTAAAGATATATCTAATAGGAGCGTTTTATGATTTTGTGAGCGTTAGTTATCTAGTAGTGCCGTTTGTCATTTACCTCATTTTTTTACCAAAAAGATTTTTTAATCACGCGCTTAATCGCTATATAACTTATATTTTTACTTTTATAATTATTTTTGGGGCGGTATTTTTGGTATTTAGCGAATGGTTTTTTTGGGATGAGTTTAGTGTTAGATTCAACTTTATTGCCGTTGATTATCTTGTTTATACAAAAGAGGTAATAGGAAACATAAGAGAATCATACCCGATGGGCATTTTGATTACAATTATCTCACTTATAGCCGCATTTATTTTTTATATTATCTATAAAACACAATATATTGAAAACTTTTTACAAAGCCAAAGCAGCCTTAAAGATAGATTTAAACCAGCACTCATCTATCTTATAATACCCGTAATATCTTTTGCGGGAGTAACTCAGGAGTTTGCAAAGATATCAACAAATCAATACAGCAATGAACTTTCTAAATCCGGGCTATACTCCCTTTTTGCCGCTTTTAGAAACAATACTCTTGATTATGATAAGTTTTATATAACGGATAAAGATGAGAGTGTAATGACAAACCTCAAAAAAGTGATAGATGCTAACAGTTCTGCTTTTTTAAATTCAAATGATGTAACAAGAGCGATAGTAAATCCCGGAATAGAGAAAGATTACAATATAGTTATGATTGTAGTAGAGAGTTTAAGCGGTAAATTTCTTGAATCTTTGGGAGGAGAAAAAGGATTAACTCCAAATCTTGACTCTTTAGCTCAAAAAAGTCTGTTTTTTACCAACTTTTATGCAACGGGCACGAGGACGGTTCGGGGAATGGAGGCGATAACTTTATCTCTGCCGCCTACGCCCGGACGCTCAATAGTCAAAAGACCTGATAATCATAACATGTACTCAAGTGGATTTATCTTCAAAAACAGAGGGTATGAGACTAAATTCATATACGGCGGACACGGCTACTTTGACAATATGAACGAGTTTTTTTCAACGAACGGATTTAGTGTCGTAGACAGGAGTGATTTTAGTAAGGAAGAGGATACTTATCATACGATTTGGGGAGTTTGTGACGAGGATTTGCTAAACAAGAGCCTAAGTGAGGCTGATCTCTCTTACAGAGCGCATAAACCTTTTATGAGTTTTATAATGACTACCTCAAATCATAGACCTTATGATTATCCGGATGGGCGTATAGATATACCTTCACATACAGGAAGAGACGGAGCCGTTAAATATACTGATTATGCTATAGGAGAGTTTATAAAAAAAGCCAAAGAGAAACCATGGTTTAAAAACACTATTTTTGTAATCGTGGCAGATCACTGTTCAACAAGTGCAGGCAAAACAGAAATCCCTCTTGATAAGTATCATATTCCGATGATTGTCTATGCTCCTGAGATACTAAAACCTCAAGTAGTTAGCAAAATCTCAAGCCAAATAGACATTATGCCAACTCTTTTTGGTATGTTAAATTGGTCATACAAAAGCAAGTTTTACGGTAATGATATTTTAAGTGCTTCCTTTAAGGAGCGTGCACTGATGGGTACTTACCAAAAACTTGGGCTTTATAGAGAGAATAAACTTGTTGTTTTGTCTCCTACAAAAAAAATTAAAAGCTATGAAGTAGTTGAACAAGATATCTATGATACAAAGTATAAAGAGATAAATATAGAGAAGTATTTAGAAACAGAGGCTGTAAGTTATTATCAAGGAGCAAGCACTCTTCATAAAAAGGGTTTAGATAGATATGAGAGCCAATAGGCAAATTATAGCTACGCTGTTTTGCCTTGTAAGTCTTTTTTTTCTTTTTGAGTTTACAAATATTGATATTTTTGTGCAAAATTATTTTTATGATGCTACAACACAAAAGTGGCTATTGTCGCATCAAAGAGGAAGTTGGCTAGATATACTTTTTTATACAGGCATTAAAAAAGCAATTATAGTTTTTGGAGTTTTAATTCTTTTTTTATATCTCTACTCTTTTAAAAATTCGGCAAAGATTTTAAAAGAGTATCAAAGAAGACTGCTGATAGTCCTGCTAAGTCTTATAATAATCCCAATTTTTGTCGGGCTTTTAAAAGCATACTCAAATGTACCGTGCCCATGTGATTTTACATATTTTGGAGGAGATTATCCTTACATTAGAGTTGTTGATAGTATGCCGCAAGGTATTTTTAAAAAATTCAAATGTTTTCCCGCCGGTCATGCAAGCGGAGGTTTTGCTCTTATGTCGCTGTTTTTTTTATTTAAGGAGCGAAAAAACAGGTTTATTGCCCTTAGCAGCGCAATTATAATCGGTTCAAGTATGGGAGTTTATAAGATGCTAATTGGGCATCATTACTTAAGCCACACCATAATTACAATGATTTTAGCATGGTTTTTAATTTTGGTAATTTATAAAATCGTAAAATAAATATTGCATTTTGAAATATTATTTCGCAACAAACATTTTTTTCACTACCATAGTAGCTAAAAAAAGGCATAGGATGATTTTAGGAAAATGCCCATACTGTAGTGACGGAAACGTTGAGGTAAGAGACAAAGAGGTAAGCGGTAAAAAAGTTAAACTTTATGCTTGTTCAAATGCGCATTGGAAAACAGAAGATGGGGAACTCTTTGAGCTAAGAGATGATGCTTCATGTGAGTTTAGGATTTGGCAGAACGCTCTTGGCAAATATGGAAAATGGCTTACATATAAAGAGGTTAGAGAGCTTTTGGAAAATGAAACGATTGAAGTGGAACTTCTTAGCAAAAAATATGGCAAAAAAATCTACTACAATAAGCAGATAATTATAAATCCAGAGTATGGGGTTAGTGTTTTATGGGATTAGTTTGTAGGAAAAAAGAGTAAAAGTAGATAAGCTTATATAAAACATAATGCTTTAATAAATCTTTTACATTTATTTGTGTATAATCCTCCTCCGCTTTGCTGTTTTGACATAAGCTAGAGTATTTTTACCTATATAGTGATATATAGATAAAAGTATTGGCATGCAAACAGAGATGCTTGCCTAAATGCAGCAAAGATTGGCATAAAGACAAATAGTGAAGCTTATAAGAGGCTTGTCCCTCTCGCCGTTGGCGTAGCTTTAGTGAATGAACGAAAAGTCGAAAATCAGCTTCGGTTTTTTGTGAGATAAATATAGCATAAGGACTTTCGATGAAAGTAAGAGCTTCAGTTAAGAAGATGTGTGATGATTGTAAAGTTGTCAAAAGAAAAGGCATTGTAAGAGTAATCTGCAAAGTTAAAAAACATAAACAGAGACAAGGATAACCATGGCTCGTATATCAGGTGTTGATTTACCAAAGAAAAAAAGAATAGAGTATGGTCTAACATACGTCTATGGGATTGGTCTTCAGGCTTCTCGCAAGATTTTAGATGCGACTGGCATAGACTATAACAAAAGAGTTTACGAACTAAGCGAAGATGATGTTGCAGCGATTACAAAAGAGATTCGTGCAAATCATGTTGTTGAAGGTGATCTTCGTAAACAAGTTGCAATGGACATTAAAGCACTTATGGATTTAGGTTCATATAGAGGTCTTCGTCACCGTCGTGGTCTTCCATGCCGTGGTCAAAAAACTAAGACAAATGCGCGTACTCGTAAGGGTAAACGTAAAACTGTCGGCGCAGCGTAAGGGATTAACAGATGGCAAAAAGAAAAGCTGTTAGAAAAAAAGTAGTAAAGAAAAATATTGCACGTGGTATATGTCATATCTCTGCATCATTTAACAATACGCTTGTAACTATTACAGACGAGATGGGTAACATGATCGCTTGGAGTTCTGCTGGTAGCCTTGGTTTTAAAGGTAGCAAAAAATCTACTCCGTTTGCAGCTCAAGCAGCTGTAGAAGATGCAGTAGCAAAAGCTCAAGTGCATGGTGTGAAAGAACTTGGTATTAAAGTTCAAGGTCCTGGTTCAGGAAGAGAAACTGCAACTAAAGCAGTAGGTTCTATTGAGGGTATCCGCGTAACATTTATGAAAGATGTTACTCCACTACCACACAATGGTTGTCGCGCGCCTAAGCGCCGTAGAGTTTAAGGAGATTACTGATGGCAAGATATAGAGGTCCAGTAGAAAAAATCGAAAGAAGATTTGGAGTTAGCCTTAACCTAAAAGGAGAGCGTCGTTTAGCAGGTAAATCTGCATTAGAGAAGCGTCCGTATGCTCCGGGTCAACATGGTCAGCGTCGTAAGAAAGTATCCGAATATGGTTTACAATTAAATGAGAAGCAAAAAGCAAAATTCATGTATGGTGTATCTGAGAAGCAGTTCCGCGCACTATTCGTTGAAGCTAAAAGAAGAGAGGGTAATACAGGTACAAACCTTGTTACTTTAATTGAGCAAAGATTAGATAACGTAGTTTATCGTATGGGTTTTGCAACAACTCGTCGTTTTGCACGCCAATTAGTTACTCATGGTCATCTTTTAGTAGACGGTGCGAAATTAGATATTCCTTCTTACCGTGTTAAGCCTGGTCAAAAAATAGAGATTCGCGAAAGCAGCAAGAACAATGCTCAGATTAATCGTGCTATAGAGCTTACAAACCAAACTGGTTTAGCTCCATGGGTTGATATTGATGCTGATAAAAAATTCGGTATCTTTACTCGTTTACCAGAGCGTGAAGAAGTTGTTATCCCTGTAGAAGAGCGTTTAATCGTTGAGCTTTACTCGAAATAATAGTTAAAATATAAAAGGCGTAAGAGACATGAAAAAGATTAAAACTACTCCACTTGCTCCTCAAGAGTTTGAGGTAGAGCAGATTAGTGAGAATGAAGCTAATATAATGGCATATCCTTTTGAAACTGGATATGCTATCTCTTTAGCTCATCCACTTCGCCGTTTTTTGTTAAGTAGCTCGGTCGGTTATGCGCCAATAGCTATTAAAATTGAAGGCGCTAAGCATGAGTTTGACTCAGTGCGTGGTATGCTTGAAGATATTTCAGATTTTATTTTAAATCTAAAAGAGATTCGATTTAAATTGCTTGAGGGCGCTACAGAAGCAGAAGTTAATTACAGCTTTACGGGTCCTTGTACTATTAAAGGCGGCGACCTTACAAATAGCGAAGTGGAAGTGGTAACATCGGATACTCATTTGGCTACGTTAAATGAGGACTCTGTGCTTAACTTTAAAATTAGAATCGCGCAAGGTATCGGTTATGTTGCTAGTGAGGATACTCATAATGGTCTTGAAGAGGGATATATAGCATTAGATGCTTATTTTACTCCTGTTCGAAGTGCAACATATAAAATCGAAAACGTACTAGTAGAGGACAATCCTAACTTTGAGAGAGTAATTATAAATATAAGAACTGATGGACAAATTTCTCCATTGGATGCATTTAGAAACTCTCTTGAAGTTATGTATGCTCAATTAGCTGTGTTTAACAGTGAAATAAGTGTTAAGTCTCCAATTACAATCGAGAGATCTGAAGAGAGTCCCGACCTTAAAAAACTAGCTATGCATATCGATAATTTAGGTTTGAGTGCTAGAAGTTTTAACTGTCTTGACCGTTCGAGTATAAAACTTATAGGTGAAATAGCATTAATGAGCACAAATGATCTCAAAAACGTTAAAAATCTAGGTAAAAAGTCATATGACGAGATTGTTGAAAAACTTCAAGAGTTTGGATATGAAGTTGGCGGCGATCTTGCAGATGAGATTATTAGTGGACTAAAAAAGAAAATAGAAGCTTTATAAGCTTGTAAAAAGAGGAATTATAGATGAGACATCGTCATGGATACCGTAAACTAGGTCGTACAAGTGCACACCGTGCTGCTTTACTTAAAAACCTTAGTATTTCGTTAATTGAACATGGTAAAATTGAGACTACTGTCATGAAAGCAAAGGAACTACGTTCTTATGTTGAAAAGCTTATTACAATCGCTGGTAGTGGTGATAGTAATGCTCACAAGGCAGTATTTGCGGCGCTTCAAAGTAAAGAAGCAACTAAAACTTTAGTAAATGAGATAGCACCTAAGTATGTTGATCGCCCGGGTGGTTATACTAGAATTATTAGAACTCGTATTCGTCGTGGTGATGCTACTACTATGGCATTTATCGAGCTTGTATAATTAGCACACAAGAGGAGCAAGACTAAAGAACTGTTTTTGTTACACAAAAATGTTTCTTTATAAACTCCTTTTTCGATGCTGAGTTAAACTCAGCATCAAGCCCACGCACAAAAAAGCCATGCTTTTAAAACTTTTCATTTACTTAATGAAACTTCCCAATTCCAAAATACTTTAACAAAAAGTGAGACATTATGAGTAATTTCGCATTTGGAACTTATAGAATTAGTGATATAAATCCCCAGCATATTGAAGCTTTAAAAGAAGCGATAGAATCCGGTATAACCATGATAGATACATCTTCAAACTATATGGATGGCGGAGCTGAAAGAGCCATAGCTCTAGCTTTTAGAGCGTTTAGTGAAGATAAAAAAGATGAAGTTGAGATAGTAAGCAAATTTGGATATCTTCAAGGAACAAACTTACTCAAGTATAAAGAAGATGCTTCAATAATTCAAAATGAAGAAGAAGTAGTAAAATATAGCGATGATTGCTACCACTCTATAGCAAAATCTTTTATGCATGAGCAGTTAAGTGCTTCTTTAAAAAGACTGGAGATGCAGAGGCTTGAGTGCTATCTCATTCATAATCCAGAGTATTATCTTTTAGATGCAATCAACAGAGGCATTTCAAAAGATGAGCGGCTTGATGAGATGTACAGAAGACTACAAGAGGCTTTTGTAGGACTTGAAGAGGAAGTTAAAAACGGTAGAATCGGTTCTTACGGGATAAGCTCAAATAGTTTCTCCCTGTCGCACTCCAGTGAGGAGTTTTTGCCTTATGAAGATTTGCTAACGCTTGCTTATAATGCTGCCATGATAGCAGGAAATAAAAATCACAGTTTTACAACTATAGAGCTTCCCATCAATATTTTGGAAAAAGATGGACTCAAATGCGCTTCATGGGCAAAAGATAACGAGCTAAGAGTGTTGGCAAACAGACCGCTTAATGCCAAATATAATGATATGATGTACCGTTTGGCAGATTATGATGAGAGCAGGGATTACTATAACTACTTTAATGAGCTGATGGAAGTCTGCGATAACGAAGCCTTAAGACCTCTTTATAATCTTTTGCAACAGCTAGATGCGAGTAGGCATAAATTTGGATGGATTGGTGACTATGATGTTTTTTTATATACTCAAATAATACCTCATATGAGAAAAACTCTGCAAAAAGTAGATGAACAGAGTAGCCAGACAATGCTTAACTTTATTGATCTTTTTCTTACAGAGTATAGAAAAATGGTAGCACATGAGTGTTCAAAAAGAACTAGAGTGGAGTTAAAAGAGTTTTTTAAAGAGTGTAACGCTTCCATGCAAGAGTGTGGGCTAC
>Ga0265293_10007299_pt1 | contig 17119 bp, 12 predicted proteins | sample Munlanlewell138R_FD_192505 | JGI IMG/M metagenome (GOLD analysis project Ga0265293, IMG submission 192505) | Leachate microbial communities from a municipal landfill in Southern Ontario, Canada - Leachate well 138R | ecosystem: Engineered > Solid waste > Landfill > Unclassified | place: Canada...
TGGCATACATCCCCTGTACCCCCTCCGGTACATAGGTAGCATAGCCGGGAGAGGAGCCATTGACCACGATAGGTGGGCCGTACTCCCGCTGCACAAACTCATTGGTCCAGGTGATATCCAGATCCTCCGCTGGCGTCCACAGCAGGGAGCCACGCACAGCCTGGGTATCCTGGTAATTCAGATCACTGCCGTCGACAACGTTTCTCACCCAGCCGTCCCTTTCGTGGTGCTGGACAGTGATTTTGCCTGCCAACAAGTTATCGATGATAGGGAAGTTGACCGCCGCGCTCAAATCCCGACGATCCCAGTTGCCGAGTGTAGCCCGCACCTTGCCTCCCCATTCACCAGTAGGCTGTTCGGTGATCACGTTGACCACCCCGCCTGTGGTGTTTGCCCCAAACAGTGTACCTTGGGGGCCACGCAGCACTTCTATCCGCTCAATATCGAACAGATCCAGGAGGGATGTCATGTTGAAGAGCTGTGGGACGCCATCCAGCATGATCCCCACGGTATTTCCAGCGTAGGGATCGGGCTCCACCACACCGATGCCGCGAATACTCATCACCGCGCCATTGGGAGTGTTAGTGAAGCTGTCGAACTGGACATTAGGGACACTGATGTCCTGGATCGATGTGATATTGGCCCGCTCAATAGCCGCCCCGGTGACAGCCGCCACTGACAGCGGCACCGTCTGCAGACTTTCGGCTCGCTTCTGAGCAGTAACGATGATCTCTTCAAGACCGCCACTTTGCGCCAGCCCATGAGGTGCCAGCAAGCCCAGCCCCGCCACAGCAATACCCATGCGGCAGGCGGTGTGAAGTGTTTTGACTCTGATACTCGAGTAACTTCTCATTGTGGAGCTCTCCATTTTATTTATTGCGTTGTGTAATGCAGATCAGCTCTGATCCTGTTGAAAGTCAGGCCTCACCTTGTTATGAATTAGATTGCTAGTTCTATTTTATAACCCAATCCCCTCCCCTTACAACCTCCCTAGCAGACTATCAGACATCACTCTTGGCTGGTGAGGGGGCGCTTGATACAACAGCCAAGCGCCCCTCAATCGCTATCGGAAGCGGTAGGTCAGCTGCAGCGCCACCGTGCGCGGCATAGCGGTATACCCCAGCTGATCCGCATATACCCCACCGGGCAAGGGTGTGCTTGGGCCGTCAATCACTCCGGAAATAATATGCTCATCCGTCAGGTTCTTGCCCAGCAGTTGAACCTCCCAGCGATCGTTTATCCCCGCGAGAGCCACACTGGCATTGAAGGTAGTGTAGGAATCACGCTTGGCATGCGGGTTCGCAAAGCCGGAAGCGTTATAGTCATCGCTGTAGATACCGTCCAGATTGAAGGAATACCCCCAGCCATTGTCCAGATTGCCGTTATAGCTGAGCCCAAAGGACGCAGCCCACTCTGGTGCCATAGCGGTGGATTTGCCACTGATATCCTGGCCCGGTGTACCGTTGGTACCCGGTACTGTCGTATTACAGCCCTGCTGAGCCGTCTGCCCCGCCCAACAGGGCGCAATAAAGTTGTCGTACTCAGCCTTATTGTAGGACAGGGAGCCTCGCAAACTCAGGCCGGGCACTGCGTGGGGGGCAAACTCGGCATCCAGCTCAATCCCCTTGGTAGTGGCCTCCCCCGCGTTGAGGGTGATATAGGCAAAGGTCGGTGAGTTAAAGAAGTCTACTTGAAGGTCTTCGTATTCATAGGTGTAGACTGTGGCATTGAGGCGTAACTGGTTATCCAGCAATGTTGTCTTAACACCGACCTCGAAGCCTTCAACGGTCTCCTCGTCGAAGACAAAGTCAGAAGCAGAGCCACCCATGAAATCAGCCGAGAAGATCCCGCTATTAGAAAAGCCACCCGACTTGTAGGCTGTCTTGTAAGCGACATAAGCCATCACTGAATCGTTGACCTGCCAGCTCAGGCTCGCTTCCGGCGACCACTCGCGGAAGGTCTGGTCACCGACCGCTGCCTCATTCTCCCGCCAGATACCGCCGAGACCCGGGTTGTTGTAAGGATGAATGAATGAGGACTTTTTCTCCTCGTCCGAATAGCGAGCACCGGCGCTGAGCTCAAGGCTGGGGGTCAGCTGATAGGTGATCTGGAAGAAGGGTGAAATCGTCTTGCCGTCGGTGTAGCTGTCCTTCTGGGAACCGACAAACACCAAACTCGGGTCTGGTGCTGCACTGTTCATCAAGCCTCCAGTAGCGACCCACTGATCAAACTCCCGCTCGGTCTCCTGGTAGAGTAGCCCTACCATAAAGTTGAAAGCCCCATCGTAGTTACTGGCTAGCCGGATCTCTTCAGAAAACGCATTCCAGGTATTCTTTTCAGTTGCGAAAGTGGCATTAGGCATCGATTGAAAGTCGCCAGAGAGCCCAAACGTGTTTGAGTTGTCCTGGTAGTTAGTAATCGAGGTAAGAACATAATCGCTAAAGCTATACTCGATATTCGCGGTCAACGAGTAGGATTTATATCTGTTAAACAAATCGCCATTGCGCTTTGCGTGAGGCAATGTCGCCGCCAACTCGGCGGGCATACGGTTCTGCGTGATCACGAAGTTGTCGCCACAGCGCAGATCAGGGTTGAGAGCCCCCACTCCTCCCGGGCAATTGAAGGCTGTATAGTTCCACGAGGAATTTTGCACCTTGGCGTCGGTAATGGCGCCCGTAAAGGTCATCGCCAGGTTGTCGGTGGGGTTGACCGTAAAGGTCAGTCTAGCTAACAGCTCTTCTTCACCCGGCGCATCGCGGTTATCGGTCGGCGAAAATGTCGACAACACATCACCAGTCGCCACATCAAAAGCATCGTAAGGCTGCAGAGTAGAGCGGTTCTTGAAATAACCGCCATCCATATCGGAATAACGCACTGCCAGCCGCGCCCCCACAACATCCGTAAGGGGACCTGAGAGAATGCCCTCGTAGCGCATCTGCTCCCCTTCGAATTCATAACCTACCCGAGCTGTAGCTTCAAACTCGTCTGTAGGCTTGGCAGTGGTGAGCGAAATCACCCCCGCAGTGGCGTTCTTGCCGAAAAACAGGGACTGCGGGCCTTTGAGGACTTCGATCTGTCCCAGATCAAACATTCCCTCGTTCAGCACCCGTCCCTGACCGTAGTAGACACCGTCCAGAATCACTGCCACTGATTGCTCGATCCCAATACTGGTAGAGTTCGAGCCAATGCCCCGCAGAGTCATCTGGGCACCGGAACCATTGGATGCACGACCGACAAAAAACTGCGGAGTCATGGAAGCAATTTTTTCCAGACTGGTCACATCGAATTTCTCGATACGCTCCTGGGAGATAGCACTAACGTTGAGAGGCGCATTCTGCAAGCTCTCTTCCCGTTTGCGGGCAGTGACGATGATTTCTTCAAGCCCTTGTGAGAAAGCTGGCAAAGGCACCATCAGACCGGTGCTCACCAGTCCCAAACACGCTGTGGAAAGTATTTTTCTTTTCATGGGTCACTCCTAGCTCGCTGTATGACGAATAATTATTATCACTACTAGAAATACATGCTGCCGGTGATGGAAGCTAGCAAGCCTCCCCTACGGCCTCAGCTGCGATCGTTATAACAGCGATAGAGGAAGAAAAGCAAGGACCTTTACCCTCTCCCTGCCACCGCATAAAAAACGAGAAAGGACACCCGTTCGCTGCCCCTGCTGCCAAGACAGTAAGGGCAAACAAGCAAGAGAGATAGAAAATCAGCGCAGACAGGGCTTTCCGGGGAATGACTCCTATCAACACAGCCGATAGAAGCCATTCCCCAACAGGCAGCTTTATAGATCTCGGGCAGCAAAGTGCCCTTCTCGTACCGCACTCTGCAGGCCGCGCGGAGAAAGCGCGTCGCCCACCACACGTACAGTGGGAGCCCCCGCCTGCGAAAGCTCTTCGAAGACATCCCGGTTGGCTGAAGCCGGCCCCACATGCACCACCAGATCAGCATCAATCACCTGCTGACTGATGCTGTAGACTGGTGCAATAGTCGCCCGCCCTGGTGCCACTTCCAGCAAACGGTGACGTGACAACGCCGTAAAGCGATCGCCGCGCCGCCCCAGACGCTCAAGGGTAGGCTCAATCAGGAAGGCGGACTCCAACTCAGGACCAACTGCCGCCCCAGAAGTAATCACCGTTACCTTCAGCCCCTTGTCCAGCAGATAATCTGCAACGCCGAGGGCTTCGTAATGGCCGAGATCGTCTACCACCAGAGCAGATTGCGCCCCCTGCGGTAAATTGGCGGAAAGCAACTCAACACTTGTCCAAATACGGGCTGGCGCCTCGACACCTATCTTCAGGCCTGGGCCATATCTGTCCAGAGGTGTTTCCCTCGGCAGCGCCCCGGTAGCCAGAATCACCGTATCCGGAGCAGCGGCAAGAATATCCGCTCCATCCACATAAGTGTTCAGCTTTACTTCGACTCCCAGTCGCTCCAACTCACCTTCCTGCCAGTGAACAAAGTCCATCAAGCCATAGCGTGTGGGCAGACGAGACGCCAGGTTCATCATCCCTCCTAGGCCCTGTCCTGCCTCCACCAAAGTCACTTTGTGACCGCGCAGAGCCGCCACTCGGGCTGCCTCCAGCCCGGCAGGGCCACCGCCCACCACCCACACTGTGCCGGGGTTGGCACTGGTGCCAATCGCCTCTTCACCCTGGGTCAACTCCCGGCTCGCGGTAGGATTGACCACACAACCTACACGCCGCTGGGGCCCCATCAAGTTGCCTACACACCCCTGATTACAAGCAATGCAGGGGCGCACTTCCAGAGCCTTGCCGGCACGGGTCTTGGCCACCAGGTTGGGGTCCGCGATGTGGGCACGCGTCATGCCAACCATCTGTGCCTGGCCGGACCTGATCACCTGATCCGCCTCCTCCAGGGTGCGGAAGCGCCCCATCACCAGGGTAGGAACACTACACAAACGGGTCAGTGGTTCACTCGTGGGCAGCTCATAACCCGCCGGCTCGGCCATACCGCCAATCATCTTGTGCAAAGCGTAGTAGCTGCCCAAGGACACATTGACATAGTCCACCAGTGATTCCTGCTCTACCAGCTCAATCACCCGCGCGTTTTCGGTAAAGCCGACCCCACCGGCTGCACCATCTGGCGACAGGCGCATGCCCACAGCAAAGCCAGGTGAAACTGCTCCGCGCACAGCGCGCAGTACTTCGAGCAGAAAGCGGCAACGGTTATCGAGGCTACCGCCGTAGCCGTCGGTGCGGTGGTTGGTATTGGCAGACAGAAACTGCTGAATCAGGTAACCGTGGGCACAGTGAATCTCTACGCCGTGTAAGCCACCCTCCTCACAGCGTCGGGCGGCGTCAGCATAGGCCGCGACGACCTCGTCAATCATAGCCTGCGTCATAGGCACCGGTACCACCCCAAGCATAGGGCTGGGGACATCCGAGGGAGCCCAGGGGGGGCTACCATCCAGCGGCTGGGCATGGTGCCCCGCGTGCCACAGCTGCTGGAATACTGCCGTACCGTAGGGTTTCAGCGTCGTCATCAAACGACGGTGGGCATCCAGCAGGGTATCGTCAATCATCACTGTCCCTGGCGTAGTGGGATGCACCGAGAGAATCTCCAGAATGATCAAGCCGACACCACCCCGGGCACGGGCGTGGTGATAAGCGATCAACTCATCCGTAATTCGGCCCGCGCCGATATTGGTACCGTGCGCTGTACTGACAACGCGACTGGGCAGGGTTACCCCGGCTATTTTCAGGGGTTCAAGAACTTTCAACATCACCGTTGTTCCTTTCTTATGACGAGATATGCCGTTTATCGAGTTTGTAACGGCGCATTATCCCGCATTTAGTAACCTGAAGAAAGGTAAGGATAAGCTGTCAATTTGGAGAGGCATTGAGCAACCGACATCTTTTACATTAAAAACCTCTACCCCCGACTAGGGCAGCAATAGAAAAACCACCAAGAATACTATGGTTACTCAATTGGTTATAATAGCCAACACCCCCCAGCAGGGCTTCAACGCCCTATTGGAGAAACATCAACGAGCCCTTTGAGGACTCAATTGATCAAGACTCCTGGGCATCGACAGAGTCACAAACCCCCAGCGTTCGTTGACGTCAGGGGATGCTACAAACTGTATTGGTCGCATCAAGAACAGCGAAGAAGCGCCCAATCCCAATAAACATGGCCACATCAAACCCAAGTTCTACAATTTCCTCTTCGGTGAAATACTTGTGTAGCCGAACAAAATCCTCGTCACCGACGCTATAATGATCCATGGCCATTTTTTGACCAAACACTATCGCCGCTTTCTCACGGTCCGTGAAGAGTGGTGAAGCCTCCACCCCAGGCAGAGCCTCTACCATCTCTTCTGTCAGCCCTTGCTCAATAGAATCCTGATAGCGCGCACCCAGGCAGTTTTTGCATTGATTCACCTGGGCAATGCCCAACCGCACAAGCTCGATCAGCTTGCGATCCAACAAGCCCTCCATTTGCAGCTTCCAATAAAAGGGGCCAAAGGACTGGACAATATCGGGGCGATGCGCCACCGCCCGCATCCCATTGAAATCACCAGTCATTCTCCCTACATCGGCAACAATCTGTGCCATTTCGGGAGTCATTTCAGAAGTTTCGAGCAGGCGGATACGCGACATGTGGTTCTCTCATTTAGCAGAGGGCGAAGTTAATAATACTTGTCATACGCTTTATGCGTCGAGCCAGTATAGGTGTGCTCTGGACAGGCTTGCAACCAGAAGCTTTTTCCAATCTGAGGTGGGTTTGAAGAGCGAATTAATTGCAACCGCCCAAACCTCGAGGAACTGGTGGTGAGGCTGTGCTCCTTGCCATGCTCCTCGACGGATCAAGGTAAATGTCGCCGGCCTCGAGCTAGCGACAGATCACATTGATGATAAATGATCTCTTAACTCACAAATTCACTGGGCCGTATAGCCTCCATCCACAACGAACTCTGCTCCAGTAATATATTTGGCCTCGTCCGAAGCAAGAAACAAGACACAATTGGCAACATCATCTGGCTCCCCCATATGCCCCATAGGTATAGTCGCGCTGAAAGCTTCGAACTGTTCCGGATTCTCTCTCAGTGGATCATTCTGGAGATTAGTCATAATCACACCAGGGAGCACGGAGTTACAGCGAATACTTTCTTTAGCCCACTCCACCGCAACTGTTTTTCCAAGTGACCTTACACCAGCCTTGCTGGCGGCGTATGCTGCACTACCAGGCATACCAACAAGACCAACCATCGACGATATATTGACAATTGAGCCGCCGCCATTGGCCTGCATAGCAGGAATAGCATATTTAGTACCAAGAAACACACTTGTCATATTCACCAGCATTTGTTTGTCAAACGCGGCCAGACTCATATCAGTCATCCTACCAAGCACAGCGATACCCGCATTGTTTACCAAAACATCAAGCTTTCCCCAAGTCTCTACTATTAGGTTAATGGCTCGCTGCCAATCGCTCTCACTGGTGACATCGTGTCGGCAACTAATCACTTCACCGCCCAACATGCGAATTTCTGCCTCACAGTTTCTAAGGCCATCTTCGTCAATATCAGTGATCAGCAACTTCGCTCCCTCCAGGGCAAAGCGACAAGCTGTAGAGAACCCAAGCCCCGGATTGGACGCAGCACCAGTGATAAGCGCTACCTTTCCTGCAAGTCGTGACATAAATTTCCTATCTGAGTGATGGTTAAAATAGGTGCTTGCGCAAGCTCTCGAGTTCTTCGCAGGCAGAAGTATCTTACCGAATGCAAGCAAAGATCTTCATGTCGTCAACTCAAGCACCCTTAATCTTCAAGATGCAGCTGCTGGCTTAAAAACGCAATATTCTTCCTTCTCTGCAAGATCAAAGACAAAAAGGAACTTTGCCAGACCACCCAAAAAGCTCATGACCGTGCCCAGCTCCAGAATTTGTGCATCATCAAAGTGGGATCTCAACCGTTTATACAACTCGGGCTCTAAATGGCCTTCGTCGTTAGTCAGCAGCATTTGATCTGCCAAGGCCAGCACCGCCTGTTCGGCATCGTTAAATACTGAGCGGTCCCCCTCGATCGCATTGAGCTGATCAAAAGAGAAACCAGCCTCTTTTGCCCCTTCTGTATTATTGAGGTTGCAAGTTCGACAACCATGGCCAAGACTCAAGCGCAGTCGAGCCAGATGCTTGTAGCGAGGGTCTACTCTGCCTTTGTCAAAAATGTTCTCATAAAAATCAACCATGGTAAAATCAAGCAGCTCAGGCGCTACAGCAAGTGCTTCAATATAAGCAGCTTGTCCCGTCAGCTTATAAATAGAATCCCAGAACACCTGAAGTTCCGGCGTGAGCTCATCGCGACTGCGACGCTTTATGGTTGTGCTCATTGTGATACTCCTAGAGTAGAAAGTGTGAAAGATTTAAAATCCAGCTCTCAGAAAATCTCTCCCGAGAACTGGACCAATTACTGCTCAATACCGGAAAGTCAACTGTAGCGCTACACTACGAGGCAAAGAAGTGTAGCCCTGCTGATCAGCATATGCGCCACCTGGTAAGGGGGTGTTGGGGCCGTCCACTACGCCCGAGACGATATGCTCGTCTGTTAGATTTTTGCCTAGCAGTTGTATTTCCCAGCGATCCTCCACCCCGGCCAGAGCAATGCTGGCATTGAAAGTGGTATAAGAGTCTCGCTTAGCGTGCGGATTAGCGAAACCAGAAGCATTGTAGTCATCGCTATAGATGCCATCCATATTGAATGAGTACATCCAACCGTTATGCAAATAACCAATATAACTTAAGCCAAAGGAAGCAGCCCACTCCGGTGCCATCGCGGTCGATTCCCCACTGATATCCTGCCCAGGCGTACCATTGGTACCAGGCACTAGTGTATTGCAGCCTTGACTAGCGGTCTGTGCCGCCCAGCAGGGCGAAATAAAGTTATCGTACTCTGCTTTATTGTATGAGAGCGCTCCACGTAAGCTAAGGCCCGGCACAGCATTAGGTGCAAACTCTGCATCCAGCTCAACCCCTTTAGTGGTGGCCTCACCCGCATTAAGAGTAATATAGGCCCAAGTAGGAGAGTTGAAAAAATCTACCTGGAGGTCTTCATAATCATAGGTATAGACGGTTGCGTTGAGACGCAACTGATTGTCAAGCAGAGTTGTTTTTACACCAACCTCGAAACCCTCCGCTGTTTCTTTATCGAAAATAAAGTCTGAAGCAGACCCGCCCAGAGCTTCAGCAGAGAAAAGGCCACTATTGGAGAAACCACCAGACTTATAGGCTGTCTTGTACGCGACATAACCCATCACCGAGTCGTTGATCTGCCAGCTCAGAGTTGCTTCAGGTGACCACTCACGAAAATTTTGATCCCCCACCGCCACTTCGTTATCCCGCCAAATACCACCTAGGCCCGGATTGTTGTATGGCTGGACGAACTCAGACTTTTTTTCTTCATCAGAATAGCGGGCCCCCAAGCTTAGCTCAAGGTCTGGGGTGATTTCATACATAATTTGGAAAAAAGGTGAGATAGTTTCCCCATCGGTATAACTGTCCTTCACTGCCCCCAAGTAAAGAAGGCTTGGATCTTCTACCGCACTGTTCATCAGACCACCTAACGCTATCCATTGATCAAATTGACGCTCAGTTTTCTGATAGAGAACCCCCATCATAAAATTGAAAGGACCACTGTAATTGCTAGCTACGCGCAACTCTTCCGAAAATGCCTTCCAGGTAGTTCTTTCTGTGGCGAACCCTGGAGTTGGATAAGATTGGTAGTCTGCAGACACAGCGAATGTATTCTTATTATCTTGGTAGTTGGTTATGGAGGTTATAGTAAAATCACCCACCTCATAGTCCACATTAGCAGTAAGTGAATACGACTCATATTTATTAAACAGGTCACCATTACTGCGAGCATAAGGCATGGTTTCAGCCAGTTTCGACGGCAGTCTGTTTTGTGTGATAACAAAGTTATCACCGCATTTGAGACTGGGGTTTAATGCACTAATACCACCAGGGCAATTAAAACTTGTATAGTTCCAAGCGGAGTTTTGCACCTCGGCCTCAGTGATTGCACCGGTAAACGTCATAGCCAACTTATCGGTTGGATTGACGGTCAGTGTCAGCCTAGCTAACAACTCTTCTTCACCCGGCGCATCGCGATTGTCGGCTGGCGCAAACATTGACAGCACCTGATTTGTCGCCACATCAAATGCATCATAGGGCTGTAGTGTTGAGCGGTTCTTGAAGTAGCCCCCCTCCATATCAGAGTAGCGCACAGCCAAACGTGCACCAACAGTATCCGTAAGAGGGCCAGATAGGATCCCCTCGTAGCGCATCTGCTCTGCTTCAAACTCATAACCCACTTTCACAATAGCCTCGAACTCGTCTGTGGGCTTAGCTGTAGTCAGGGAGATAACCCCGGCGGTGGCGTTTTTACCAAAGAATAGTGACTGCGGCCCTTTCAGTACTTCAATCTGAGCTAAGTCGAACATACCCTCATTCAACGCTCTGCCCTGGCCGTAGTACACTCCGTCCAGAATAACTGCCACAGACTGCTCAACCCCGATACTGGTTGAGCTCGAGCCGATACCTCGCATAGTCATTTGCGCACCTGAGCCGCTGGCTGCTCGCCCCACAAAGAACTGAGGTGTCAGGGAGGCAATTTTTTCCAAACTAGTTACATCAAATCTATCGATGCGCTCTTGAGATATAGCACTGACGTTCAAGGGGGTATCTTGCAGACTCTCTTGCCGTTTTCTCGCTGTGACGACTATTTCTTCAAGCCCTTGTGAAAGCGTTGGCGCAGCCTGCCCGGACGCACTGACGCCCGCGACAAGGGCACCAAGTAAAAATAACCGCTTGTTACTGGCTTTCGGCATACATTCAATGTTCTTTGTATTAGGTTTCATAGACTCTCTCGTGTCGTTATAGCTACTCTTTGTTGTTCGCGCTGCTGGTCCAGCATTTTCTTTTTCCACCTCGAACGGACATGACTCACTAATGACGATAGTGACCCTCCCCTCAATACTGTAACGAAGCTCCACATCCTTCAGCAGTAAGTTCAGTGCACTCACAGCTGAATAGCGGCCTGTAATTGGCCGCGATTGATACCCTCTCACAATCCTCTCAGCAAACAGGATTTGCATCCCCGTCTGCTCCGCAAGGCTGGTGAGCGCCCGCCCAAGCGGTTGCTCTGCAATCTCGATGGCAACGACATCATTAACATTCTGCCCCCACGCCGATGCCGCCACACTCAACCAAGCACCCAGTTGCAATGTTCTTTTTAGACCGGATATGGCCTTCAAGCGTAAAATAGTCAGCCGCCCCCTGTGGCATGGCATATTCCCGAAACTCCTCAATCAGTTATTGGCATCACCATAGACAAAGACGCAACAGCGACAGAAACCCGACATGGAATGGACAAATAAAATTGTTTTATTATGATAGCCACTGAACTTGCCCTATTCAGTGCAGCAAAAGAAACTGCGCGTCAACGGCGCGCATATAACCATTATCATTGCGGGTTAGGGGTATCACGCTTCATGTCTTCACAAAAAACAGAACTCGAGCGGGCCTTTATTGACCACCAACATACCTTGCAACTTTTTCTATACAAATCAGTAGACTCCCGCGACGATGCCCAGGATCTGCTTCAGGAATGCTATGTACGTTTAGTGAAGAGCCCCACCCCACCAGAGTCCGCAGAAGGTACTCGCGCTTATCTATTTACGATTGCTCGAAATTTAGTCACCGATCTCTTCCGCCGCCGCTCGGTGAACGGCTACGGCAGGAATGTTGACGTCTCATCACTGGAACTGCAAGACCCCGCGCTGTGCCCCGAGCGGAGCCTGGAACTGAGCCAGGAGCTGCAGTGTCTCAAACGCTGTATCCAAAATATGCCCGAAGCGACCCGTACCATTTTTCTACTCAGCCGGTTCGAAGACATGACCTACCCCCAGATCGCCAACTCGCTCGGGGTCAGTACGCGTACCGTGGAACGCAAGATGCGCGAAGCCATGACTTTGCTGAGTAACAGCCTGGAAGGAACCGCTCATGAATAAGTCTCGGCCCAAATCCGGCTCTCCGCGGCCGGTATCGTCCATCAGTACCGATCACCGCTCCGAGAAGGCATGGGAGCTTAGCGGAAAGCTCCGTCACGACCCCGATATCACGGCTCTGCTACAGCAGGCGAAACTCTCGCGCCGACGCAGGCCCAGCCGTCTGTGGCAGGCAGGATTGGCGGTCGCTGCTACTCTTCTGCTGGCCTGGGGTGGCCTTTTCCTGATATCAGACCCACTCGCCCCGACAGCGACAATGGCCCTTACCGTCCCAGTGGGAGAGCAGCGTACAGCAGAACTACCCGACTCATCCCAGGTAGTGCTCAACAGTGGCACCCGATTGGTGGCGACTTTCAACAAGACGACCCGTATCGTGACTCTTCTCGAAGGTGAAGCCACTTTTGAGGTCACCCGCGATGGCAGGGCATTCGAAGTACATACCCACGGGGGTGTCACTCGGGTGCTCGGCACTGTCTTCAACGTTCACTTGACTGACAACGGCATCACCCGGGTATCCGTTCTGGAAGGAAAGGTACAAGTGAAGGGCGCCAAGCGGCGGCACAGCGAAACCCAAGTCGAGCTAACACCGGGCCAGGCGGTCAATTATGGACACCGGGGGCTTTCATCCGTTGAAGTCGCCGATAACGATCGCATCCTGTCCTGGCACAGCGGTCGGCTCCGTTTTCAGGAGTGGCCATTGAGCCGTGTTATCGCAGAGTACAACCGCTATACAGCTGACAAAGTCAGAGTAGAAGGTGGAGAGGATATCCTTTTCTCCGGCTCTTTCACCCTAGAGAATAAAGAGGAACTCCTTTCCACTCTTGAGAGTGTCTACGGCGTCCGGATCAAGCCTCTATCACCGCACAGCTGAGAAGAGCTCACTACTCTGTACAAAAAACACCAACCTGATTGTTTTTAATAGAGGCCGGTGATAAAGTCAAAATCTCATTGCGATCCGGCCTGTACAGGCCGGACCGAACTATAACCATGTTAATAAAAGGGAGCGAGTCAGCCTACATCGACAGGCACTTCTCTCTGCACGCAGGGCAAACCCTCGACAACGACCAGAAAATTCGTTGCCACCACCGACATCAAACTATTAACAAATACTTGGCCACTGGCCGTGGAGGTCAATCATGATTCGCGGAGCCCACCATGTCGCTATTTCTACTCCTAACCTGGAACGGCTGTTAGGTTTTTATCGGGATCTGATGGGATTTCAAGAAGTTCAACGCACCGCCTGGGAGTCAGGTGTTGAAGCAATTGACCAGGTCATGAGTCTCAAAAATGCTGCTGCCGCCCAAGTCATGCTTAAGGGCGCCAACATCTGTATTGAGCTGTTCGAGTTCAAGAGCCCTGACCCCGAGCCTATGGACCCCCGGCGCCCAGTCTGCAACCATGGCCATACTCATATCTGCTTCGACGTGGTCAACATTCAGGACGTTTATGAGCGGCTGCTGGCAGCAGGTGTTGAGTTTCACTGCCCACCTCAGGATTTCGGCCCAGTCCGCGCTACTTATGGGCGCGACCCGGACGGGAATGTTTTCGAAATCCAGGAGCTGATGGAAGCCGATGATCCCGCTCGCGTTTTTGACGCAAAAGGTGGCGTAGTAAGCGTATGAGCAGTACTGATTCCAAATGCCTGGCCGGCAAAACAGCCATCGTCACCGGTGCCGCTTCCGGACTTGGTTTCGGTATTGCCAGCCGTTTCGTCGCGGAAGGAGCGCAGGTTATTCTCGCTGATATCGACACCGACAATGGCACTGCAGCAGCCAACTCTCTCGGTGAAGCGGCGCACTTTATCCGTCACGATGCCAGCTGTGAAGACAGCTGGCAAAGTCTGATCGATGCGACAGACAAGCGTTTCAATGGGCTTTCCATTCTGGTCAACAATGCAGGTGTGACCCTGATGGGATCAATAGAGGATGTCAGCATCGACGACTTTGATCGCACCTGGGCTATCAATACACGTGGCACCTTTCTAGGTTGTCGCTTTGCCATTGAACTGATGAAGCGAAACAAGACTGGCGCCATCATTAATATTGCTTCGGTATCCGCCTTCAAGCCTCAACCGGAGCTGGTAGCTTACAACACGTCCAAAGCCGCTGTGAGTTTGATGACGCAATCTATTGCCCTGCACTGTGCAAAAGAAGGTTACGGCATCCGCTGCAACTCTATTAACCCCGGCGTTATCCATACGCCGATGCTGGATAAAGTCGTTGCCCAGGTAGAAAATGGCGAGGCCTTGATGGACAGCTACAAAGCCATGCATCCAGTGGGCCGCATTGGCGAGCCTGAGGATATCGCCAGCATGGCAGTGTACCTCGCCTCCGATGCAGCGTCGTTTATCACAGGCAGCGCTTTTACCGTCGATGGCGGGCTTGGCATTAACTAAAGTAAAGGCCGTGCCCTCTCCTCCGGCAGCAAGGAGCCCGCAGCCAGAGGCAAGACGAGCCTGACAGTTGGTTATTAGACGCCTCAAGGAGGCTTAAACGACTCAGCTTGCCTTTATTCTACTCTGCAAGCCGATCTCAATAGCTCGCCCGAAGCAGGCTATTGAGATCGTCGAGAGATATCAGGCCTCCGCGAAAGGAGACAGCCGCTGACTCACGCGAAGATGTTCCGGAATACGCTCAACACCTATACGCCGATCAATTTCTTCATGAACCCAGTAGATACGCCGCTCCTGATAGCAAAGCTTCATACCAGTAAAGGCACCGGACTCAAGTGACTCCTGAATGCTCGCCAAAAACTGGAAATCTTCTCTCTGGATCCTGTCGTAGTTAGCCACAAAAGTTTGCCAATATTCAGAGTTCTCGGCAGTTTCGTTGGGATCTCCTGCACCGACAAAAATCAGCTCACATTCGCAAGCCCCTTTGCCGTCCGGCCAGAACAACACAAACGGAAAACCTGCAGAATCAAACGGGCTGACAAAGTTAGGGAAAATCCCGTAGGCCATGTTGTTGGCTCGAAACACCTCTGGAACAGATGGAATATCGTAAGCCTCCGCATCCGTCCCCCAAGTGCCACCGGACTGATTGAAGCGCTTGGGCAACGCCATGCGCGTATGCCCCCCCGAATACAGCCCAATCGCCGTACCCTTGGCATCCAGCAGCTTGGCAACCGTTTCCGGATGAATGGCCTTGACATGATAGGCTTCAAGAAAAGCGTCCAGAGCCGCTTTCCAGTTGCAGGGAATCCGGTAGTGCAATCGCCCTTTGACCCGCAAGCTCTTCATATCGAGGGGTGCGAGATCGTCACTGATGGAAGCAAAGTGCTCCGCCAGCGGCGCAGCATCATCATCCAGGTTGATAAAGACCCAACCGCCCCAGACATCACAACGTACGGGTAACAAACCTCGCTGGGATTTATCAAGCCCTCCAAAGTCATGCTCCTCAGGGATATTCACCAGCCGACCCTCAAGATCATAGCTCCACAGATGGTAAGGGCACATCAATAAATTGCGCTTACCATCGCCCTGAATCAGAGCGGCACCACGATGCCGGCAAGTATTGTGGAAAGCTCGAATAACACCGTCCTTGCCCCGCACGATGATAATGGACATGCCCAAACGCTTGAACAGCTTGTGGCTGCCTGGCTCTTCTATTTCATCAGCGCGAATGGCACAAAGCCATGTTTTCTTCCACAGGTGTTCAATTTCCAGATTATAAAACTCATCGCTGATATAACGGTCACCGGGAATCTCAGGCAGCTCAGGGAAGCCCTCTGGATAATGGTCGCGCTGAAGTTCATATTGAATCTGCTGAACAATTTTTTCTGCTGTCGCTGCTTTCATAATTATGATGCCCCCTGTTTCAACACTAGCACTCGCGTGCTAGCCCGCACGTAAAATTTCTAACAACTCTCAAGCCCCCTCACCCTTGGGATAAGGCTTGGCCAGTACTCCACCGTCCACATACATCTGATGACCAGTAACAAAGCTTGACTCATCACTGGCGAGAAACAGCACACAACTGGCAACCTCTTCGACCGTGGCAATACGGTTGAGCGGTTGCATACCTGCATAGATACGCTCCAGCGCTTCCGGGTCGGGAGCACTCTTCAAATACTGCTCTAACAGTGGAGTATAGGTGGCAGCAGGGTGAAGAGAATTACAGCGGATATTGTAGCCCTGCTCACCACAGTGCAAAGCTACCGTTTTAGTAACTGCGTCCTGAGCTGCTTTGGCTGCGCCATAGCAGACGAACAAGGGGCCGGGGCGAACGCTCTCAACCGACGAGATATTAACAATCGACCCGCCACCAGCCTTCTTCATGCTTTCGATAGCATACTTGCAGCCAAGAAAAGTTCCTTCTCCATGGACAGCCATATGTGTTCGCCACTCATCGAGACTGGCGTCTTCGATATGTGCAGGGCGAGAGATACCGGCACTCTGCACCAGAATCTGGAGGGGGCCAAATGTCGCCTCAACTTTGGCAATGCTGGCTTGCCAGCCTGCTTCACTGCTGACATCGAGCTCAATAAACTGGCCTTTATCCCCCAGCTCTGCTGCCAATTTTTCCCCGTTGGCGACATCAATATCGGCAATTACTACTTTCGCGCCCTCAGCGGCCAGCATACGCACCACGCCAGTACCAATACCGGCAGCACCGCCAGTGACCATAGTCACTTTGTCTTTGACCCTGTCCATTATTACCTCACTTACCCACAGAAATTAACGGGCTGTCCAGCCACCATCGGCAGTCAGTAGCGCACCCGTGGTAAAAGACGAGCGGTCGGATGCCAGCCATAGAGCAGCTTGGGCCACTTCATCCACAGTGCCTAACCGGTTCATGGGATGCAACGCCTGCAGTGCTGCTATTGCCGCCGGATCTGTCACAGCATTCTCCAGCATTGGGGTGCGGATATTGCCGGGACACAGACCATTGACACGAATATTGGCTTCGCCGTACTCCACCGCCGCAGTGCGGGTCAATCCTGCCACTGCAAACTTACTGGAGACATAAAAGGAAGCACCAGGGAAGACCTTATGACTGAGTGCTGACGCCAAGTTGACAATATTACCGCCATCCTGCTTGAGCATCTGGCGCAGCTCAGCGCGCATAGACAGCCATACACCTTTGACATTC
>Ga0265293_10007300_pt1 | contig 17118 bp, 14 predicted proteins | sample Munlanlewell138R_FD_192505 | JGI IMG/M metagenome (GOLD analysis project Ga0265293, IMG submission 192505) | Leachate microbial communities from a municipal landfill in Southern Ontario, Canada - Leachate well 138R | ecosystem: Engineered > Solid waste > Landfill > Unclassified | place: Canada...
CATACCCAGCCTTTCCTGGCACGGCTCAACACCAGCACGAAAACCGGTATGCCGAGCAGTTCGGTGACGATGCCGATGGGTATCTCGATGCTTGCCACGGATCGCGCGGCAATATCCGCGGCGACGAGAAAGGTGGCGCCAAGCAGCGCACTGGCGGGAATCAGCAGGCCGTTGGAGGGGCCGACGATAAGCCGGGCGACGTGGGGGATGATCAGCCCCACCCAGCCCACCATGCCCACGGCGGAAACGGTGATCGCCGATATCAGGGTGGCCAGGCCGATGACGGCATAGCGCAGGGCCGTCACCGGGATGCCCAGGGTGCGGGCCTCGTCATCCCCCATGGACAGCGCATCGAGCGCCCGCCCCATCAGGGAAAGCAGCACGACGCCGATCAGCACCGGCAGGGCCATGAAGGTGAGCTGCTCGGTGCGGATCATGCCCATGTTGCCCATCAGCCAGTACACGATGACGGGCAACTCGCTTTGCGGGTCGGCCACATATTTGACGATGGTCAACAGCGAGGTGAACAACGCCGAACTTATGACGCCGCCGAGCACGAGCATGATGATCGAGGCGCTGCCGAACAGGTTGGCGATCCCCAGGCCGACAAGCACCGCCAGCAATCCGGCGGCAAACGCGCAGACCTGCACCACCACCCAGCTCCCCGACATCAGTATGCCGATCGACGCGCCGAACGCCGCGCCGGCCAGCACGCCGAGCAGGCCCGGCGAAACCAGGGGATTGCGGAACACGGCCTGGAACGCGGCGCCGGCGGATGCCAGGGCCGCGCCGATCAGCACGGCCGCGGCAATTCTCGGATAGCGAATGTCGATGATCAGGTTGCGCAGGGTCTCATAGCGCTGTTCCTCCATGCCGTGGATGCCGGCCGCCGCCATGAAGAACCGGACGATTTCCGCCGCCCCGAGGGGAAACCGCCCGAAACCAAAGGCGATGACGACGGTGGCCAGGAGCAACAGCGCGAACAGGCCAAGCCAGCGCAAGCCCATCAGGGCACCGCCGCGCGGTCGCTGGCGGGAGCGGCGCGCTTCATCCATACAGGATCGGGGCTTGTGAGCGGATTCCGGCCAGCGGGAGCATGGTCATGCCGCCCTCAGAATTCGACCGAGGCCGACAGGCGGACTTCCCGCGGCATACCGGAGAAAGCGGTGTTTGCCGCAGTGCCTCCGTTGATGTCGCCGGGAAAGATCGATATCCAGTAATGCTCGTCGAAGGCGTTGAGCACTCCCAGCCGGAAGGTCGTTTTCCTGACGAAAGCCTGGGTGGTGTAACGAAGGCCGAGATCGACCGTCGTATACGCCTCGGTCCACCCCGTGTTCAGGTTGTTGATGGCCCGCTTGCCGGTGTGGTGGATATTGGTGCTGAACGATAATCCGGGCACTGTCGACAGGTGGTATTCCAGCAGCAGGTTGGCCTGCACTTTCGGGGTGCCGACCACGTATTTCCCGCTTTTTGCCCGGTCCTGGGTATCCTCGAGGCGCGGGTCCAGGAGCGTCACGCCGCCGTACAGGTTCAGGCCGCTGAACACTTCTCCGTTGATACCCAGTTCCAGACCCTTGTTTACCTGGAGGCCGAGTTCCTTGAAGAGCCCGTCGGCGGGATCGGTGAAGGCAAAGGGGCGTTCGATCCGGAACACCGCGACATTGACGTCAAAACCGGAAAGCTTCGCTTTTACCCCCGCCTCGAGCTGCTCGCTGCGGTAAGGCGCCAGGGCCTCGCCCGGGTTGCTCACCCCCGTCGCCGGCGCCGTATCGCCCCGTTGCAGGCTGTCGGCGTAGGCAACGTAGGTGGTGATATTGCCCACGGGCTTGAACATCAGCGCGGCGGTGGGGCTGAATCCCTCGTCCTCGTACCCTCCGGTAACGGCGCCGGTGGGGCTGAAGTTTTCCACCTCGATCCAGCTGTAGCTGCCCACGATCATCGCCGACCACCGTTCGTTGAACGTGATGGCATCGCCGATGATGGCGGATTGCTGCCAGTTGTTCGACGACAGGCGGCGCGACCCGGCCTTGCTGAGGGGCACCCTGGGGAAGCGCACGGGGTCGTCGATGTTCGCGCTGCCCAGTGTATGGGCGATCGCGGGACTGCGCGCGACCTCGATATCCCAGTCGAACCCGGTGGTGCCGACGACCACTTCATGGCCTATGCCGCCGGTCTCGAAGCGGCCGTTCAGGGTGGCCGTGTTGCTGGTTACAGCAAAACGGTTGGGTGCCGACGACGATACCCTGCTGGAGTAATTGCCGAGATTGTCCGTCAGCGTGTTGCTCACCGTGGCCACCCAGCGGTCGGCATCCTGCTGGAGGATGCCCGCCGTGACGCTCCAGCGGTCATTGAAGTCGTGCTTGATCCGGGCGCTCGTGGTGGTGGTGTCCAGGCTCATCCCGGCAAAGCTCTGCCCGTAGCCGGCCCGCGCCGGATCGGGGGCGTCCGGCAATTCGATCGACGATGCGTAGGAAAAACCGCCGGGGAAACCGAACTTCTCGAACTGGTAGTAACTGCCGTTCAGTTCGAGAACCGTGTTCGCCCCCAGATGGACGTCGATGGCAGCGCTGGCAAGCTCGCGGTTGATGTCGCTGTGGGGGACGTAGCCTTCACCTTTTTCCTTCAGCAGGTTGACCCGGTATCCCACCGGGTTTTCCCGGCCGATATGGCCGCCAAAATCCCCGTGGACAAGCCCTGCGGCGCGATGGGAATAACCCAGTGTCAGGCGGTTCAGGAAATCCCCGGTGGGGCGCTTCTGGATAAAGTTGAAGTTGCCCGCCGGGCTGGCGGGGCCGTAGAACGCGCCGGTCAGGCCGTTGATCACCTCGAGGCGCTCCATCATTTCCACTGGCTGGGCCGTCGTGCCCACCACGTTCATGCCGTCGAGATGGTTGTTGGCCACCGGGTCCGACTGCATCCCCCGTGTTTGCGCGCGCCCCACTTCCGGCCCGCCGCGGGCCTCCATCTGGGCGGAAGGCAGATATTTGAGAAGTTCCGGCAGGCTGTTTACCTGCTGGTTCTCGATCAGCCGGCTATCGACCACAGTGATGGAATAGGGTGTGTCCTGGAGAGCGCGCCGCTTGAATGGCCCTATTTCGGCGGAACCGGGGCGAAAACCGCTTTGCCCTGAATCCTCCGGGATGGCGCTCTCTTCAACCAGTACCTTTTCCAGGGTGACCGCAGTGGTCTGGCTCCCTGTTTGTCCTGGCGCATCTGTTGATGCCTTGCCGGTATCCGCGCCCTGGGCTGTTTGCAAGGCCAGGGCGGCCGCCACGGCGAGAGCGGTCCGGGACAGTGTCAACGACTTGGGCCGAATGGGTTTGCGTGGTCGCGTCGGCTTGATCTGCATAGAGTAAGTCCTTGATGCAAGTTGCGAATATTCCGGGATGCTCGCCAGCTACAGAGGCGTGGCGAAGGTTCTTCGACGGCCTGTGGTCGTGATCATCCCGGTCGGTCAATCAGGCGCCATTGCCTGGGGAAGCCACGCGAGCGACGTTACTTGCGGGGATGGAATATCAAGATCGTTATATTCAAAAAAGTATAACGATAATGTGGCGCAGCACCAACATAGTTTTCAGCGGGTTGTAAGTAACTGCCCGCTGTCGATGGCTGTCCCTTCCAGGGACCGGCCCTGATCTCGATTGTGGTGTATGGGCTGGATAAACGTTGCCCCGGGAAGGCGTTTCCCAGAGGCGTGATCCCGCCAAACGCGATACTATCTTTTTACATACAGGCTCTTTACGTGCAGACTTTTCTTTGCTGGTTAGTCGTCCCGGAACCAAAAGCAGCATCGAGAGCCACGCATGGTCAGCTTTGGGTAAAAACAGCAGGCCGAGATGGCCGGATAGAAAAATAAATGCGGGAGCATTCAGGCATCCGCCCCTGATTGTTCCGATTGCCAAAAGGAAGGAAACACATGTCTTCAGAAAAGCAATATACCAAGGGACCGCCGGCCCCGGTCTTTATAAGCTTGCCCGCCGACGAGGGTGTTCACACAGCGCCGACCGTGGATATCTGGTATGTCTCCTGCACCCTGGCCACCGGCGAGCGACGGTTCGATACCCAGGTTGTCGCGGTGACCAATATTGCCGAACCCGTGACCACCCATGCGTACCTGGTCGAGTCGGGCACCGGGGAGCAGCGGCACGAAATACGCAGCCATTCGGATATCGCTTCAGGCATCAAGGCCGGCTGCCTCGATATCCGGTTGCCCAATCTCAGCCTGTCCGGCAGCCACGAAGGCTTCACGCTGTGGTCTGCTGTGGGCAGGGACAGCATCGAGCTCGTACTGTCTCCCCGGTCACCGGTTCTCTATGCGAACGGAACCGGCCTGTTCCCCTGCCACGGCGGTGGCACGCACCAGTACTCCCTGCCTGATCTTGGCGTTTCGGGCGCCCTGACCATCGATGGTGAAACTGTCGATGTTGAGGGCCAGGGCTGGTTCGACCGCCAATGGGCGCCATCTGCGGCGGCATTCGGATCTGGCGACGGGTTTATCTGGATGGGGCTGTGTCTCAGTAATGGGGATAATCTCAGTCTGTGGGACAGCGTCGCGCCAGACGGTAACCCCTATTGCTGGGCGACCGTGGTGCGGCCCGACTCAACCCACATCATTGCTCCGGTGGTGCTGAACACAGGGCCGGGCGGTTCCGCCGCACGCGGTCCCTGGGTCGTGGGTATCCCCAGCCTCGATGTCGAGCTGACCGTCTCCCAGAAAGCGATTCACGACGAGGGCAACTTCTACAGTGGGGCCTGCACGGTCAGCGGCACTCGCGGATCGGCGCCGGTGACGGGCTATGGTTATGTCGACGTTCTGCAGCGGTGACGGCGGCAGGCGAGATCAGCGCTCGCAGCGCCGTCATGGGCGGCTGTCATGCTCCGGGTGAGCCCAGGGTGAGTTGCCGGTGAGTAACATTTCATCGGCTCCGTCGAGGGTAACGGTGACCGTGCGCCCGGCAATCAGTTCGACACCCTGCGGGATGGCGTCGATACCGATGCGCACCGGCACCCGCTGGGCCAGGCGGATCCAACTGAAGGTGGGGTTGACGTTGGCCAGCAAGGTTCCCGAGGCGGTGGTGCGCTCGCGGTCGTCTATACCGGCGGACAAACCCTCCACATGGCCGGTAAGCGGCTGGTCCTCCCCGACCAAATGGATGGTTGCCCGCTGGCCCGGGCGGATATGTTGCAACTTGGTTTCTTCGAAATAGCCCGCGACATGGAAGCTGTCGCTGTCGACCAGCGCCATGACGGGCTCGCCCGCGATGGCATAGGCGCCGGGGCGCAGTGACAGGTTGGTCACAATGCCGTTGACCGGGGCGCGCACTTCGGCCCGCTCCAGGTTGATCCGCGCCAGTTCGAGGTCGGCCATCGCTTCCTGGTATTGCGCCCGGGCTTCTTCCAGCGCCGATTGGCTGTTGTCCCTCACCTGCTGGGAAACAGCATGGCGCAAGGCGGAATAGCGGCGCCATTCGCGCTCTGCCGAGTCCCGCCGGGCCTTCGCCGTGGCCCCCGCAGCGGTGGCGCGGGCGACGGCGTTCCGCAATCTGATCTGGTCCAGGGTAAACAGCACATCACCGCGCCGCACCACTTGGTTGTCGTGCACCTGCACGGACTCGACCCGCCCCGATACATCCGCCGCGAGGGGCACCACGTCGGCGCGGATCTTGCCGTCGCGGGTTTGCGGGGCGTAGGTGTAATAGGCGTAAAGCTGCCAGAGAACAAGCGCCGCAGTGAGGGCAATCGCGGCGGTCACCAGTATTTTGGACAGGCGAACCAGGGTAAGTCGAGACATGGGGCCATTATCCTCGTCAGGTGGTCAGGCTGCGCAGCGCCAGCATGGCAATGCCGGTCAAGAGCAGGAACAAAGCGGCATCGAACAGCGGGCGCTGCCAGACGATACGGTAGAATCCGACCAGCTCCAGCAGCCTGGATAATAGCTGTCGACCGAAGAAGGCCAGCAGCATGCAGAGCAGCAAGGGCGATATGAGCACGCCAGCGACGTTGATCTCTCCAATCATGTGGCAGGCACCCAGGCCGGAGCCTTTTCAAACAGCGCCATGCGCAGGCCGACCAGTGCGCGGGTAGGTACCGCGCTGTCCCGGTGATGCCAGAGGACATCGAGGGTCTGATCGATCAGGGCGAGCAGGGCGGCAGACGGGGTTTCACGGTCGACATCCTCGCGCAGACGGCGGAGCAGGCGATCGGCGGTTCTTCGGTACTCGGCGCTTTGTGCATCGGCCCAGATGCGCAGGCCGGCCACGTTGGCGCCGATACTCATGCGTTTCAGCAGGCTGGCGCTGAGCTCGGTCTTGCCTGGCGCCGCCAGGCGCAAGGTCATCGAGGCCAGCCGATCCAGGGTGCGGGCTATGTGCGCCTGTTGGGTTCGCGGGCTGGCGCTGCGGCTGAGCCGGATGGTTGCCTCGCTCTCCATGCGCATAAGGCGCAGCAGGGCATGCTCGGCCCCCAGCGTTCGGAACAGACCCGCGCAGACCAGTGCGACAAAAATGCCCGTCAGACTGCCGAGGCCGTAGTCGAGAAAAAACGCGAAGTCATAGGGCGCGTAGTGCCCCTGCAGATTGATTGAGCTGAGCCCAAAGGCCAGCATCAGTATGGCCATCGGGTTGGTTGCGCCCCAGACACCCAGGGGCAGCGTGAACAGACCCATTACCAGAACAAAAGTCGGGAAGTCATTGGCCAGCGGCAACAGCCCATAGCAGAGCCCGCCGACCAGCACCATGGCCAGCAGGGCGGAGCGACCGAACAGGGCGATGGCCCGGCCCGGCTCGTCCACGCCGCCGAAGAACCCCAGCGCGACAGTTCCTATCAGTGTCGCATTGGCGCCTTGCTCCCAGCCTGTGGCCCACCACAGGCCACATAACAGGGCATAGGTGGTGAGAATGCTGGCCGCGATGCGCAGCGCCAGACCGGTATCCGGTGGCGGGGTGACGAGCGGGGTTTCATCGACATCCCGGGCCAGCGCCGGAACAAGGCTCGCCGTGCCGTCCAGGGCCCGGTCGATCACCACCACTTCGTGCCACAGGTCGACCAGTTGTTCGGTGAGGTCTGCCACGTCGTGATGAATCAGCACCGCCCAGGTGCTTTCAGTGGTGTTTTGTGTGGTGCCGGGGAGTGCGCGAATGCGCTGCGCCAGTCTGGGTGGCGCAGCCGAGCCGGCAGTGATCGCGACCTGGGTGAGCTCCAGCGAGGGCTGCAGCTGGGCGCGCTGGCTCGGGTCGAGACCCTCGAGGCGCAGTTGCAGTTCAGACAGCAGAGGAATGATGCGCAGCAGGCGCTGTTGAATTGCCAGGGCATGGCGCAGATCACTGCGCGACACTGTGGGGTCGTAGCGCAGCTGGGCGGCCAGTTGCGACAGTTGGCTGATATCGCTCAGGGTGCGCAGCCGGTCGTGGTGGCTGTGAGTGCCGCCGGCAGAAGCTTCCAGTGTCGCCTCGATCCAGTTTTGCATATCCGGCAACCACCGATGCAGTGAGCTGCGCAGGACACTGTCCAGCGAACGGGGTGCGATCACGCTGTCCACGATCCCGCAGACGAGGATGCCGATGCTGATTTCCAGCACCCGGGCAGTGGCCATGTCGAACATCAGGTCAGGCTTATCCACCCAGGCGACGGCGACCAGCATCACCGTAATACCAAACAGCTGAAACCCGTAACTGCGCGGGCTGCGATCGAGCAGGGCGAGGTAAAATGCCAAGGTGGCCAGCAGTCCGGAGATGATCACCAACAGCAGCGGGGTGCTGGCCAGCAATCCAACCATGAACAGCGCCGCCACACCGGCACCCAGGGTGCCGGCAAAACGATATGCGGCCTTGGAGCGGATGGCGCCGGTGACCGGATTCATCACTACGCAGCAGGTCACCAATGCCCAGTAGGGCTGTGGCGACCCGAGCTTGACGACAATTGCAAAGGCGATCATGCCCGCCACAAACAGCTTCAGGGAGAACAGGATCTGCTGGCGGCCGATGGCTATCATTTGCGGATGCGTGCCTGCTGGTGATAGTCGATGGCACGCTGTTCAAATAACCGCAGCAGCCGGGTGGCGGTGGCGATATCCTGCTCGGACAGGCCCTCGAACAGCTCCGCGCGCAGGGCGTCCAGCGCCGCTTCCATTTGCAAGGCGATACGGCGACCTTCGGCGAGTACATGGATTGCCCGGGCTCGCCGGTTGCCGGGAACCTCCCGGCGCTGCAACAGACCAGCCGCTTCGGCCTGATCCAGGGTGCGTACCAGCGCGCCGGGGTTTACGCCTATTTCCTCGGCGAGCACGCTTTGTTGCACGCCATCCCCCAGGCGGCGGGCCAACAGCACGGTTTTGACCAGAGCCGGACTCAATCCGGAGTCGGCCAGCGCGATGGTGGCCGCCTGCTCCCAGGCCCGGCGCACCGGCTGGATCGCGTTGGTCAAGGCATATAATGCAGCGGCTGACGCCATGAATTTCTCCCGATCCGCCATAGTGGTTGGGCATAAAAAGAATGGCTGGTCTCGATATGCCGTTGCCGTGGGCCAGCCGGGATATAATTTACATAGCAATTATTGCCTTTGCAATGATTTTCTTCTTTCCCAGGTGGCGCCGGCTACGGCCATAGGGATCCCGTGTCATCTCCAAATGGAATGACCGCTGTCACCAGGGAGACTCTACCCCTGGTCTCCCGGCGCGGCCCGGGTTTTGCAGGAATCTATCGGTGGGCACCCGGTTCTTGCCGGCGCCGCGCCGGGGGCGGGGTGACACGTTTGATGGTAGTATCTCCATTGCAGCTGCTCCCGGGAGGAGATTTTCCTGGCGAGGCGGGTCAAAGCGTTCTTCGATCCCGGTGGGATGATGAATCCCGGCATATTCCCCGATGCATCAAAAGGAGGCTTCACCATGGATAACCAGCCTGTTCTGGAGCAACACAGCGGCGTGAGCGTGACCGAGCAGCAAAAAAACACTGTGTTGCTGGTATATATCCTCCAGGCGCTGAGCTTTGTGGTCGGCGTCACCGCCATCGCCGGGCTGATCGTCAACTATCTCAAGCGCGACGAAGTGCGGGGTACCTGGCTGGCATCTCATGTCAGCTGGCAGATCAAGACCTTCTGGTATGCCCTGTTGGGCTCGGTGATCGGCTTTCTGCTGCTGATCGTGGGGATTGGCCTGCTGGTCCTGCCGCTGGTGGCGCTGTGGTACATCTACCGCATCATCAAGGGCTGGCTGGCTTACAGCGAAGGCAAGGAGCTGCCCGATGCTGTCTTCTGAGACCGTTTACCGCCACCGTTTCGCCGACGGCCGGCCCTTCTTCCAGGGGCCGGGCAAAGTGGTGTGCGTGGGGCGCAACTACGCCGCTCATGTCCGGGAGCTCGGCAACGATATCCCCGACGAACCGCTGCTGTTCATCAAACCCGCCACCTCGCTGGTGGCGCTGGACCAGCCACTGGTGATTCCCGGCCGCTTTCAGCCGTGCCATTACGAAACCGAGATCGCCGTGCTGATCGGGGCGCCGCTGCGTTGTGCCCAGCCACCACAGGCCCTCGGCGCCGTCGCCGGGCTTGGGGTGGCGCTCGATCTGACCCTGCGGGAACTGCAGGATTCACTCAAGGCCACCGGCCAGCCGTGGGAGAAAGCCAAGGCCTTCGACGGTTCCTGTGCGCTGTCTCATTTCACCCTCTATGGCGGCGAGGACCTCGCCGCCATAGAGCTGAGCCTGACCCTCAACGGCAGGCGGGTACAACATGGTCACAGTGGTCAGATGTTGTTTCCGGTGCTCGATCTGCTGTGCCGGATCAGCGCATTCTTTACCTTGCTGCCGGGGGACGTGGTGCTCACCGGCACACCGGAAGGCGTCGGGGCGCTGGCGGAGGGCGACCAGCTGCGCGCCGAACTGCCGGGCCTGATCGGTGTCGACACTACCGTGACCTACTGCTGATGGCCGGCAGCGCCGGCGCCGGCCCGGATACTGATGCCCGGCAGCACCCTTTCGAGCGACTGACTCCCGAACTGATCATGACGGCGGTGGAGAGCGCCGGGTTCGTTTGTGACGGCCGCTTCTTCGCGCTCAACAGTTACGAGAACCGGGTCTACCAGGTAGGCATCGAGGACGCCCAGCCGCTGATTGCCAAGTTCTACCGCCCGGAACGCTGGAGCGACGCCCAACTCGCCGAGGAACACGAATTCTGTTTCGCCCTGGTGGACCAGGAACTGCCGGTAATCGCCCCGCTGCATCTCGGCGGGGAGTGCGGCGGCGCCAGTATCGGCCACTGGCAGGGGTTTCGTTTCGCGCTGTACCCGCGCCGGGGCGGTCACGCCCCGGAGCTGGATAACCTCGATAATCTCCATACCCTGGGCAAGTTTCTCGGCCGCATCCACAGCGTGGGTGCGGCGCGCCCCTTCGTGCATCGGCCCGCCATCGATGCCGCGACCTTCGGCGATGACAGTATTGCTTTCGTCAGGGAGCACTTCATACCCCGCGAACTCGATCCCGCCTACAGCTCGGTGGCCCTGGAACTGATGGTGGCGGTGCGGGAATCGCTCGCCACCCTGGGGCCGCAGGACTACATCCGCGTCCACGGCGACTGTCATGCCGGCAATATCCTGTGGCGGGATAATCTGCCCCACTTCGTCGATTTCGACGACGCCCGCATGGCGCCGGCGATCCAGGATATCTGGATGCTGTTGTGCGGGGAGCGCGACCGCCAGCAGGCACAGCTCGGTGAGATCCTCGACGGCTACAGCGAGTTCGGCGACTTCGCGCACCGCCAGCTGCGCTGGATCGAAGCGTTCCGCGCCCTGCGGTTGCTGCATTTCAGCGCCTGGCTGGCGCGGCGCTGGCGAGACCCGGCCTTTCCCCGCGCTTTTCCCTGGTTCGACAGCCCGCGCTATTGGGGAGACCATATTCTCGAGTTGCGCGAACAGCTGGCGGCGTTCAATGAGCCCGCCTTGCAGTGGTTGTAGGCAGGCTGGGCCAGTGAACACCCGGCGCCGGGGGCTGTCTCAGCTGTGAACCAGGACCGACCGCAGGAAGCCGTGCCGTTGCAAGCCAGACCACCAGACGCCATGTCACCAGAAGCCATGCCATGATTCGAAGAGTCGCCCTGGGTCTGCTGGTCCTCGCGCTGCTGCTGGCGGCGCTGGTCGGTGTCGTCACCTGGCAATTTTCGGGCCTCGTCACCCCCCAGATCGAGCGCTACCTGACCCGCTACGGAGTCGACTCTCTGCGTACCACCGAGGTCAAGTGGCGCTTCAACCGCCTGCGCCTGGAGACCATCGAAGCCGACGGCACCATCGATGGCAATGACTTCACCCTGCATCTCGACAACGTCGACGTCGGTTACCAGTGGTGGCGGCTGTTCAGCGGCACAATCGACAGCATCACCGTCGGCGCGGCGCAGGTTTCCCTGGCCGTCAGCGCCGGGGAGGACGATCCTCCGCAGCCTGCGCAACCCCTCGACCTGGATCTCGTCCCTCTCCTGTCCGGGGCCTGGCTCGAGCAGTTGCCGGCGGCAACCATTGCCTTGGAGCAGGTGTCGGCCATCATCGCCGTAACGGGTGGCCCGACCCTGGCGGTGGAAGGGCGCGACTGGCGCCTCGATGGCTGGCACCTCGATGACCCGTCCCTTCACGAGAAGCAAGGCCGTCTTGCCGCGGCCCTGACGATCCGCGACCAGGCCGCCCCCGGGATCCTGCTGATGCTCGATATCGCCGGCGGCCGCGCCGAGCCTCTGCACATCAGTGCCGGCCTGTCCCGCGAAGGAGTGCCGGTGGCCAGTGCCGGCCTGTCCCTGGCGCAGCAGGCGAGCGGCGCGGATGCCCTGGCGCTCGCCTTCAAGGGTGAAGTGGACCACATCAACCTGCGCCGGACACTCGATGCCCTGCGGTCCGCCGGCCATCCCCTGGCCGCAGAGTTGCCGGAGGATTGGCCGCAACCTCTGCCGCCGGTGGCGGGGTTTTCCCGCTTCAGTGGCACCATCGAGCTGGCGCAGCGAGTGCGGCACAGCGCCGTCGACTGGCTCCTGGCGGGGGTGCTCGACGCCGGGTTCAGTCACCGGGTCGAGCTCGCCGGCTGGCCTGACCCGGCGCTCGGCGAGACCCGCCTCCAACTCGACTACAGGGCCGCGGGCCCGCTGCGCCAGCTCGGCCTGGTCGCCACCCGGCCGCTGCACCTGGAAGGTAGCTATACCCTTTCCGGGCGGGAGTTGCCGGCGCCGTTCAGCGACTGGCGCGAGGTGCCTGTGCGTCTGGAGATCGCCCCGCAAGGACCCATCGCCATCAGCGCGGCGGGAGTGACCCTGGCCGGCGCCGATGTCGCGGCCGAGGTCGGCAGCGAGGGCTTGATGCTGGCCGCCAAGGTGGAGCTGGCCGCCATCGCTGCCTCGGCGGACGGTGTCGCCGGCGAGGCGCAGGTCAGCCTTGATCTCCAGCGGGATCAGCGCTCGCTGCTGGCGCCGGCGCTGACCGCGAAAGTCGAACAGCGGCAAGGCAAATGGCGGCTGGCGGGCACTGTCGACGAGCGGTCCTGGTCATTCGCAGGCCAGTGGCAGGCCGGGCTGGACGAAGACGGCGGTTACCACCTCAGCCTCGATGGCCGAGCCGGCAACCTCGCCGCCCTGCTGGCGACGGTCCGCAGCCTGGAGCCCCTGCCGTTGCCGGTTACCCTCGCCGAGGGCGAGGGGCGGTTCCGCTATCGGATCGCGGGTGACGGCGCCGCGCCGGCGCAGAGCCTGGCGTTCGAGCTGTCCGGCATGGCCGGCCTGGTGGAGGATATCGCCGTGCGCAACGCCAGTCTCGAAGGCACCATCGACAGCAACCCGCTGTGGCATTCGCGGGGCGATATCCAGTTGCGGATCGACGATGTCCATGCCGGTATCGCGATCGACGACATCGCCACCGCCGTGCAGCTGTTGCCCAGCGCCGAGTTCAGCGCAACACGCTGGTCGGTGCGAAGTTTCCAGGCGGCGGTGTTTGACGGTACCATCGACCTCGAGGCGCCGTTCGCGCTGGCCATTCCACTCGATGACCATGAAACCGTCTTCAAGCTGGAGCTGTCCAATTGGCGGCTGGGACGGATTCTCGCCCTCTACGAGACCCAGGGCCTGCACGGCGAGGGCGTGCTCAACGGCCTGTTGCCGGTGCGCCTGAGTGCCGGCGGCATCCATGTCGAGGGCGGCGAACTGGCCAGTCGCCAACCCGGCGGCAGTATCGTCTATGATAGCGGCCTCAGTACCGGCAACCAGCAGCTCGACATGGCCTTGCGGCTGCTGCGCAACTTTGAATACGATACCCTGGCGGTCAGGGCGGATTTTGTTCCCAGCGGTGACCTGACGCTGGCATTGCAACTGGCGGGCCGCAACCCCGGGGAGTTCGACGGGCGGGCGGTCAACTTCAATATCAACGTGGAGGAAAACCTGTTCGCCCTGCTGAAAACCTTGCAGTTGACGGACGAAGTGATCAACCGGCTAGAAAACCGTCTGCGCCGCTGAACCGCGGCCAGCATTACAGGGAATAACCATGAAAAAAACGATGTTAGCAGGTGTGTGGATCGTCGCGGCGGTGCTGGTGGCGGCCTGTAGTCCGACTGTGCGGGTCGAGGCCCCCAGCGAGCCCATCACCATCAATCTCAATGTCAAGATCGATCACGAAATCCGCGTCAAGGTCGACAAGGAGCTGGACGAGCTCTTTTCCGGTGACAGCGATATTTTCTAAAGTTGGTGGAGAAGACCATGAAAGCGTTATTCAAACAGTTTCCACAATTGAAAACCGCCGTCCTCGGCGCCACCGTCATGGCATCCCTGCTGTTCAGTTCCGCACTCTGGGCTCTGGACCTGCAGGACGCCAAGAAACAGGGCCTGGTGGGTGAAACCGTCAGCGGCTATATCGCTCCGGTGGGTTCGCTGACTCCGGAAATCAAGACCCTGGTCAGCAGTGTCAACGACCAGCGCAAGGCGGAATATCAGCGTATGGCCCAGAAAAACAACATCTCGGTAGCCGATGTCGAGGCCCTGGCGGGCAAGAAAGCCATCGAGAAAACCCCCGCCGGGCAATATGTCAATATCGGCGGCCAGTGGCAGCGGAAGTAATTCGGCAGCGACCGAGTCCATGGCCCGCTGAGCGGGCCATTTGCCATCCTTCCGGGCAGTGGACCGGCCGCAGCTCGGCAGAGTTTCCTCTCGGTTGAGGTCCGTCGCCGGCCAGTCAGACCGCGCTGGTAGGCGCCTTGGCAATCACCGGCCGCGGCCGGTGCGCCGCCGGATCCCCGTCGTCGATCTCCTCAGTGTCGATGTCTTCCTCGCTGTCGCCGTCGTGAAGCCATTCGCGCCAGATCGCCAGCAGCAGGGCCATCAATACCGGCCCGATGAACAGGCCGATCAGCCCCATGGTCTTGACGCCGCCGATCAACCCGAAGAATGTCAGCAGAAAAGGCAGCTTGATCGGGCCGCCCACCAGGCTTGGGCGTATGGTCTTGTCGACGATGAACAGCTCGATCGAACCCCACAGGAACAGCCCGAGGCCGGCCAGCGGCGAGCCGCTGCCCACCAGGTAGAGCGACACCAGGGTAAAGGCGAGGGGTGCGCCGCCGGGAATCAGCGCCATGAAACCGGTGATGATGCCGAGCGCCACCGGTGACGGCACGCCGGCGATCCAGTAGGCGATGCCGAGGATGATGCCTTCGCCGATGGCGATCAGGCCCATGCCGACCACGGTGGCGCTGATGGTGACGGGCACCATGCGCGAAAAGCGTTGCCAGCGCGCGGGCAGGATGCGTTCACCGATGCGGTCGAGCTGGGCCACCAGGCGGTGCCCGTCCTTGCAGATGAAAAACAGCGTGAGCAGCATGAACAGCAGGGTCAGGGCGATGGAAAATACCTTGGTGCCGGTACTCATCACCACCCGTGAGATATTGCCCAGGTGCTGGCCGCTGAACAGCTGGACGATCTCGCTGACCGCTTGCGGGTGATTCAGGTACTCGTTCCAGCGGTCGGCCACCCAGGCGCCGCCCAGGGGCAGGGCGGCGATCCAGTCGGGGGCGATGGCGCCCTGGCGGTTCGCTTCCAACAGCCAGCCGATCCAGGTGCGCGCTTCGTGCAGGGCGAAGGAAAAGGCCAGGGTCATCGGCACGATCAACACCGCGAGGATCACCACCAGGGCAATGGCGGCCGCCAGCGTGGTGCTGCCGTTGCAGGCGCGCACCAGTCGCTGGTACAGCGGCCAGCCGGCGAAGGCGATGATCAGCGCCGCCAGCACTGGCACGATGAAGCTGTGGAAGAAATAGACGCCCGCGGCGGCGATCAGGAACAGCAGCCAACGGGCCACGGGATGGGAGGGCAGGATCGACTGGGCGGGAGGGGTTGTTTCCATGCCTGCCATTGCATCACAAATCGCCCAGTTTATGGAAGTGATGTCGCCGCAAAAAAGGCCGTGCCGGGAAGGGCTGGCCGACGATTGCCCTGGCCGCCGCGCCGCGTCCTCAGCAGCGGAGTGGCGGACGTGTCGACCAGGGCTGGATCAGTTCCAGGGCCCGGCACATCCTGAGTACGATACTCTCCTGCCCGGCGGGGGCGATGACCTGCAACCCTACCGGCAGGTCGTCCACCAGCCCGCAGGGAAACGAGGCGGCGGTGCCGTGGCTGACATTCACTACCGAGGTGTAGTGGGTGCCCATGTGATCGTCGTCGTAGGGCTGGGCCCAGCCAGCGGGAATGGGTGGCGCCACCACCGCCATGGTGGGAGAGCAAATCACGTCGTGACTGGCAAATATTCTGTTCAGTTGCTGCTGGGCGGCGGCGGTCATCGCCTTGGCTTCCCGGTATTCGGCTGCGGAGGGGAGCGGTGCTTGCAGCAACTGGGCAACACCGGGCATCAGCAGCTCAGGATCCCGCAGGCACTTCGCCAGATTCTCCTGTGACTGCACATAGGGCAGAGCAACATCGGGTTCATACAGGGCGTAGCCCCGGGTATAGATGCCGAAGGCCGGCCAGATGTCATCGATATGAATGGCGGGTTCCTCGACGGTGGCCCCTGCCTCGGTGAGGCGGAACGCCGCGGCCCGGGCCGTTGCGATCACCCGGGGATCGGCGGCAATCCAGCCAAAATTCCCGGTCCAGGCGACCCGCAATCCTTTCACACCCCTGTCGAGTTCCGCCAGGTAATCGCCGGATTGCCGTTGAGGATCGGCCATGACCTGGAGCAAGAGCGCGGCATCCCGCACGTCCCGGGTCATGGGTCCCAGGCTGGCGTGGGGGCTGTAACTGAAGGTCCCCTGGTCCGGCACGCTGCCGGGAGTGGGATGCAGACCGAAGACGCCATTCAGCGCCGAGGGGATCCTCACCGATCCGCCACCATCGGACCCCACCGCCAGCGGCGTCATCCCCGCCGCGACGCAGACCCCGGACCCGCCGCTGGAAGCACCGGATATCCGCCGGGGATCATAGGGGTTGCGGGCTTCCTCGCCGATTCTGTTGACCGACCTGGGCCACATGGCGAACTCCGGGAGCTGGGTCTTGCCGATGATGATTGCGCCGGCAGCCCGCAGCCGCTCGACCAGGGCGGCGTCCCGGGAAGGGGTGAAATCCCGGTAGACCAGGGAGCCGCCCGTCGAGGGTATGCCGCGGGTCCAGATATCGTCCTTGAGGGCAATGGGTACGCCGTGCAGCGGCCCCGGCAACTGCCCGTTCCTCACCGCGGCGTCCGCCGCGCGGGCCTGTTCGAGGGCCTGCTCGCCGGCCACCGTGATGAAGCTGTGGAGCTGGGGATCGAGGCTCGCGATCCGCTCGAGGGTCGCGCCGACAAGTGTCTCTGCGCTCAGGTTGCCCCTGGTGATTTCATTGACGAGATGCCAGGCGGGAAGCCAGGCCAATGCGTCGGTTACCTTGTCCATCGCCGCTCTCCTCTTTGTAGTTGTCCTTTCCGAGAATTGTCCCCTTTCGAGAGCAGGTGTCAAATGGGCGGAGTGCCTGTGGCCGGAAACTGGCGAATTCCGACGGACGAATGCCCTCCGTCATAGAACAGGCCCGGACTTCCTCCCGCCGCTGTATAGCGGAACCGACGCGGTGACTGCCGGGCCTTTTGTCTGAGGTGGTATCATGGCGCCCCCTTGCTGAACGAGCCCACGGCACCCCATGCCCGCCATTCAC
>Ga0265293_10007301_pt1 | contig 17110 bp, 6 predicted proteins | sample Munlanlewell138R_FD_192505 | JGI IMG/M metagenome (GOLD analysis project Ga0265293, IMG submission 192505) | Leachate microbial communities from a municipal landfill in Southern Ontario, Canada - Leachate well 138R | ecosystem: Engineered > Solid waste > Landfill > Unclassified | place: Canada...
TACACAATAGTTTCTTCAGGTAAAACAAGTAGTTTAGACGTAATTCCTTGTATTAAAAGTTCATGACTACCGCCCGGCAAGTCGCTTCTACCAACACTTCCAGCAAAAAGCACATCGCCTACAAAAATAATTGATTTTTCGGCATTATAAAAACACAAGCTTCCTTTACTATGTCCAGGCACGTGAATAGCATATAATTTAGACGAGCCAATTTCAATAATGCTACCATCTGAAATGAATTTGTTAATTGCTGGCGGTTGTTCCATGCTTATTCCAAATCGCAATCCTTGCCCTATAGCATCTTGTATAAAAAAGTTTTCTTCTTTATGAGCGTATGTTACAACATTCGGAAATTCCTTTTTTATATATGCAGCACCAAACACATGATCTAAATGGCAGTGTGTGTAAATAATTGCTTCAAGTTGTAAATTATTTGAAATAATGTGTGATTTTAATTCTTGTTTTTCTTGTTCAAAAAAACATCCCGGATCAATAACGGCACTTTGTAATGTTTTGGTATCGTGAATAACATATGTGTTTTGCCCAAAATGATTGAATTGAAACTGTGTAACTATCATATTGATTTTTTTTGTAAAAATAGGTAAAAAATACTTGCAACCGATAAAAACTTTAGATGTATATTGTTTTTTATTCGCTTATTCCTTTAAGCATAGGAACAAACGAAAAGGTGCCATGCTCTTTTTTTTCAAAATCTGTTTCAGAAATTTTTTTTATCGAAAGCATTGTTTGTGAATTTCCTTCGCCAAAAGGAACCACAATAATTCCTCCTATTACAAGTTGTTCCAAAAGAACTTTTGGAATAAAAGGAGCAGCTGCAGTAATGAGAATTTTATCAAAGGGTGCAAATTGTGGAAGTCCTTTAAATCCATCTCCTAAAAATGTTTCAACATGAAGATGTAATTTTTTTAATTGTGTTTTTGTGGCAAAATATAATTTTTTTTGTCGCTCAATAGAAAATACCCGAGCACCCATTTTTGCAAGAATCGCCGCCTGATATCCCGAACCTGTTCCTATTTCAAGAACTTTTTCGTTATGTGTAATATTCAGTAATTCAGTTTGAAAAGCCACAGTATATGGTTGCGAAATTGTTTGTCCAGCATCTATAGGAAATGCTTTATCTTCGTATGCATGACTTTGAAGAGCTTTGTCAAAAAAAACATGTCGTGGCACCTGTTCAATTGCTTGTAAAACAGCAGAGTTACGTATTCCTTTTGTTTGTAAAAGTTCAACAAGTTGTTTTCTTTGTCCTTTATGTAATAACGAATCTGTCATGATTTATTCTTGAGTTACAAATATAGTAAAATACATGGCAATTGCCGATGCTGACATGTAAAAAATATAGAAATACATCTTGCGTTTTGTTAAAATCACCTATATTTGTGAAACTGTGAAATATTTATGAGTGTATGAGGTTTTTTTTGATACTATATTTATGCTATTGTTCCATATTTACACTATGTGCTCAGCAAACATTTAATTTAAAAAACTATTCAAAATCAGACGGTTTAAGCGACAATTATATTTTTGATATTGTTGAAGATTCTCGTGGTGTTATTTGGTTTCCAACAACTTATGGTATAAACACTTTTAATGGAACTGATTTTTATTCATACACAAAAGAAAACTCACCTTCAGCACATTTAATACGAAATGATTTTGTGTGTGCACATGCACATACCGATGAACGCTTGTTTTTTGCTGGATTTAATGGGTCAATTATGTATTACGACCATGGCACTGGAGATTTTCATGATGTTTCTTTGAATTATATTAGCATGTATGAATATCCTCTGTTTCGAAAATTTTATCAAGCAGATTCTTCAGATTTATATGTGCTTTCTGCTGATGGTGTGTATCGTTACAGCCCTTTTGCTCATAAATTTTTAAAAGCATTTCGCGAAGTGCATTTTTTAAATCATGCTGATGTTTTATCAATGCATATAGATGCTCATAAAAATTTTTGGTTTGGAACTAATACGCAAGGATTAGTTTGGCTTTCAGCTGATTCTGTGCAAAAAATATTAATCGATTTAGAACCTTATTCTGTTACAGAAAACCCACGAATACATGCTATTTTACCTATTTCTGACACTCTTTTATATGTGGGAACAACAAATGGTTTTTATGCTGTAACGTATCATGAATTTGGTGATTTTTCTGTTGAGCAAAAATTCCCTGAATTGTCAGCTGTTTTTATATCTGCACTCGAAAAGGATTTGCAGGGAAATGTGTGGATAGGAACAAGTTATAGTGGTGTGTGGGTGTATACAAAAAACGGAGAATTAATACGATTACAGCAACATCAAACAAGTAATATTCCTATTGCTGCTGTAGATAAAATTTTATGCGATTCCGAAGGACGAGTTTGGATTGCTACCTATGGTGATGGGTTGTTTTTGTATAATCCTGTGTATAATGGAATACAGCATACTGATGTGCAATCTGGATTAGGAAGCAATATTGTGAGTGCAATACAGAGTGATGTGTTTGGAAATATTTGGGTAGGAACTGATGGTGGAGGAATAACTATTTTTAATTCGAAATCACAACCTATACGCGTTCTTAATCAAAAAACAGGTTTGTCGTCAAATTCAATTATGAAAATGATACATGATGGCGAAACTATGTGGGTCGCATCATGGCAAGGTGGAATTATGGGGATATCTATGAAGGATTATACCGTGCGTGTGTATTCAGAAAAAAACACTCAATTGTTACATGATGCTATTAAAGCTTTTTGTTTTAAAAATTCAGATACCATTTTGTTGGGAACACATCAACATGGTTTGCATTTGTTTTCTTTACCATATGAAAACATTCATTTTATTGATTCTATTGATTATGGTGCATATTTTCCTCCTCAGCAAAACTTTATAAATGATATGATATATGATTCAGATTCAGTGCTATGGGTTGCTACTATTCGAAATTTATATATTGTTGAACATAATGAAGTAACGCAAATTTTAGAAAATGATGTACATGAACATCCACATTTCCCTTTGTTTGTACATTCTTTACATGAAACTCATTCTCATGAAATGCTTGTGGGAACAAATAAAGGTGCATTTATTATTCATAAAAAAACAAAAAACATACAAAATGCTTCTGAAATAATACCCGAACTCGCAAACGTTGAGGTGTTTTCTGTTTTTGCAGATGTATCTAATAATTTTTGGTTTGCGAGTGCACATGGTTTGTTTGTGTATAAAGCACAGTCGCAGACATATAAAAAAATTGTTGTTTCCAAAACATCTTCTCATTTATTTTATATTCCACGTGCTGTTTTTCAAGATTCAAACGGAAAAATGTATTTCGGTACCAATGAAGGTCTTTTTTCTTTTTATGAACACGAAATATTGCAACGTCATACAATAGTAGATATGTTTTTTTCTGATTTTTATGTGTCACACCAAAAGGTTGTGCCAGGGTCAGATTTGTTGCCAAAACACATTTCGCTATTGCAAGGTATTGAACTTTCTGCTGAGCAAAATGTATGGGGTATTGCCTTTGAATCGGTTTGTTTTAATTCACCCGAAGCTGTGGAATATGCCTATTTTCTTAAAGGATTTAACGATTCTTGGGTTCCAATCGGAAAAACACGAGAGCTTACATTCACAAATATTCCACCAGGAGACTACACGCTTTACGTGAAAGCGTGGCAGTTTAATCCTGAACATGCAATTGTGCAAAGTCTTACTATTACTATTACTCCACCATGGTGGAAAACGCCTTGGTTTTTGCTGCTTGCTTTGTTAACTGTTTTTGCTCTATTATATGGATTGTATTATTTGAGACTCTATTCTTTGCAAAAACAAAAACGTGTACTCGAAAAAGAGGTGTTTGCACAAACAAAAACATTAAAACAGCAAAAACAACAAATAGAAGTGCAAAACTCCGAGCTTAAATTCGTATCAAAACAACTACAAGACAGTAATCAAGAATTGAGCGAACAAAAAGAAGAGTTAGAGGATTTAACGAAACAATTACAAGAAGAATCTCTTGAATTATCGGAACTTAATAAATCGTTAAAGCAATTAAATGAAACAAATAATCAGCTTTTTTCTCTCATTACACATGATGTAAAAAACTCTTTTTATTCTATTCAAGGATTAAGTGAAATGTTGCGAAATGATTTTGACTCAATTCCTTCGTCTAAAAAACAACGAATAATATCGCTAATCTCTCTTGCAACACACAATGCGTCCGATTTACTCGAAAATTTATTGTTTTGGTCAAAAGGGCAATCAACTACAATTGAATGTCGTCCTGATTATTTTGAAGTGGTCGAAATTATACAAGATGTTATAGAGTCGTATCAACATGTGGCACAAGAAAAAAACATTATAACACATTTCAAAAACACGAAACATGTGCGTATGTATGCCGATAGAGAAATGATAACAACGGTGCTGCGTAATATTTATAACAATGCTTTAAAATATACCGACAAAGGTGGTGTGGTTGTTATTTCGCTCAAAGAAAAAAATGATTTTGTTGAGGTGAAAATAAAAGATTCAGGTATTGGTATTGAAGCAGATATTCTTGAAGGATTAATGGATGTTGAAAAAAAATCAATGAAAAAACAACATACATTACATGGCTCTGGATTGGGATTATTGGTAAGTAAACAATTTGTTGAAAAAAATAAAGGCGAAATACATATTGAATCTTCTCCAAATAAAGGTACCGTGTTTTATATTCGTGTTCCAATAAAACCCCAACATGTTGATAACTCTACTATTGCAACTGTTTATGAAGGTGAGCGAATGCCAATAAAAGAACATGCATATCGTATAGCTATTGTAGATGATAATCCTGCTATTTTACGTTTGTTTCGCGATTTTCTTGAACAAGACTTTATGTGTGTTTTATTTACTTCGGCACGAGAATTTTTAGAAACTTTACAACACGAAACGTTTCATATGGTTGTTTCAGATATTCTGATGCCTGAAATAGATGGATTTTTATTGTGCAATACTATTAAAAACAAGAAAAAAACAAGCCACATACCAGTTATTCTTATTTCTTCTATTCATGATGATAATATTAAACGACAAGCATATGAAAGTAATGCTGATGCGTTTTTGCAAAAACCCGTGAGTAAGCCTGTGCTTTTAGCTTTGATTCATAAAATATTTTTGCAAAATGAACAAAAAGAAAATAAAATTAGTTTAGAACATATACATACTGATGCTCAAAATTCCGATACATTTATGATGCGTTTTGATGAATTGTTAAAACAAAACATTGCAAACTCTGAATTTTCTGTAGAAGATATGGCAGAATATATGAATATGAGTCGCACACAATTATTCCGAAAGGTTAAGCAGGCATATGCAATATCTCCGAAAGATTATTTTATTAAAATGCGAATGAATGCAGCGGCTGAATTATTACAATATAATGATTCTCGTATTATTGAAATTGCGTATGCTATCGGATTTTCTGACCCTTCATATTTTACGCGATGTTTTGTGAAACATTACGGTGTTACCCCTTCTGATTATCGTGATTCTTTACTTCGTCGCTAGTTGGTAACGGTATTTTTTTTCTAGTTTTTGGAACAAAAATCCCATATCGTACCCATTTGCTGATTGATATTTGTTATACTGTATCAACTCGGAAAATGAAAAATGGTTTTAAAATTTTGTATATAACAATTTTTGAAGTTTTTTTACTTCATAGTTTCTGTTATGCTCAATTTGAAACGTCTTCAGAAAATTCTGATTTTGAAAGTGGTAATTTTTCAAATTGGACTGGTGCAACAGGATATTGGGTTGATGGGAAAACAGATTACGCACGTATTGTAATTAATAGAGAAGATAATTTAGTTGATGGAAGACAAACAATTATCTCTGAGCTTGAATATGATAAATATACCTGTGGGCAATTGCCAACGTTGCCACCTGATGGAGGTAAATATGTTGCAAAACTTGGAAATGATATTAATGGAGCACAGGTTGAGCAATTAAAATATTCATTAGCGGTAACCGAAGAAAACGCATTGTTTTTATATAAATATGCAGTGGTTTTCGAAGATCCAGGTCACGAGCATAATCATCAGCCATTTTTTGATTTGCGTATTCTGAATGAAAATAATGATTTGATAGATTCTGTTTGTGGATACAATCATATTATTTCAGGAGAAGGTGCCGTAGGGTTTAATTTGTGTGAAGTTACGGAATTAGATCCACGTGGACGATTACGAACGAAAACTATTCGTTGGAAGCCGTGGACAACTGTTGCGTTAGATTTAACGCCGTATATCGGACAAACGGTTACTCTCGAGTTTACAAATGCAGATTGTAGTGAAGGGGGGCATTGGTCTTATGCGTACATGGAGGTTGTTACTGGTTCTATGGAGATTAGCGTGACTGCCTGCGATTATGATTTGAATGCGACACTCGAAGCCCCTCCGGGATTTAGTGCGTATGAATGGAATACTGGTGAAACAACGCGTAGCATTATCGTTAATCAATTTGTTGAAGGAGATATTTTTGAATGTGCTATGACAAGTATTCCTGGCTGCGATGTAACTTTGCAAGTGCCTGTTTATAGGGAACATGTTTCGGTTTCTGCTCGTGATACTTCTGTGTGTTTGGGAGGTTCTGTTACGTTGCATGCGTCGGGTGCACATACCTATTTGTGGAGTCATGATTTAGGTACATCAAGTGTAGTTACGGTTTCTCCTAAAAATACCACTACATATATGCTTGTGGGTGGTTCCGAAGCGGGTTGCCTTGATACTGCATATATTACAGTAACAGTATTTGAACCGCCCCTTTTAGAAATTGTTGCAAATGAACCGTGTGCCGGTGGAGAGATTATATTACAACCTCAAACACAAAATCTGAACTCTTTTTCATGGAGTGGTCCTCGAGCATTTGTCTCTACTCAAGCTCAACCGGTTATTTCTCCTGCGTTGATTACACATTCCGGGGAATATTTATTAGAAGCATATGATGCAAATGGTTGTAAGGTATATGGGAGTGTTGATGTTGTGGTAAATCCACGACCAAATGCTCAAATTGTATATAATGATATATGTGAGGGGGCGGATATTCAACTGAGCGGATTCCCTGCGAACATGTCACGATATGAGTGGATAGGTCCTGATGACTTTTCTGAACATACGCAAAATGTTGTTCGCGAAAATTCTGAGGTGTCTATGTCGGGAATTTATTCTTTGGTTGTAGAAAATGAATATGGCTGTGTTGATACAAGTTCAGTGGAACAAAAAGTGTATCCAAATCCGATTGCGGCATTTTCAAATACTATTCCATGTGCAGGTTCTGAAATGGAGTTTGTGAATGAATCAGAGGGGGCAAATCAGTGGTTTTGGAAGTTTGGAAACGGACAATCTTCAATTTCTGAAAATCCAAGTCCAATTATTTATACAAATGCACAAGACTATACTGTTGTATTAGAGGTTATGAACGAATATTTTTGTCGAGATGTTATTTCTCATGTAGTTTCTTCATATCCTGTACCTGTAGCAAATTTTGAAATAGATAATGCATGTATCGGTGAGCAAATTACACTTAAAGACTTATCGTATATCGAAAAAGATGCTATTACATTACGCGAATGGGATCTTGATGTATACGGAACTTCTCAAGAACAAAACCCTACGTTTGTGTTGTCAGAGTCAGATGTAACACCGGTATCTCTTATAGTGAGCACTGAGCATTGTTCTGATACTGTGATGCGTGAAATTCAACCGGCGTTAAAGCCTACACTTGTGTCTAGCGCCCACTCCGGCTGTTCTCCTTTATCTGTTACATTTCCGTTTAATGAAAGTGGATATAGTTATAGTTGGGATTTTGGTGATGGCATTACGTCATATCAACGAAACCCTGAACATGTGTTTTTTAATGATTCCGGCGTTACTATCACGTATCTTGTAAAACAAAATGCGTCAACGAGCCAAGGGTGTAGAGATTCAATTACCCATGAAGTTATTGTGTATTCAAATCCTGTTCCTGATTTTGTGCCTTCGAGCACGCAAATTTGTAGTGGTCAGGATGTTGATTTTCAAAACATGTCTTTGTTTGGAGACACTTTTCAATGGGTATTTGGTGAATTTGGAACATCAACCGAAGTTAATCCTACATTTACATTTTATAATAATACGGAGTCGGTACTTTATGTGCCGGTTAAACTTATTGCAACAACCTCACATTTTTGTGTTGATTCTATTACACGGTATATTATGGTGTATCCGTATCCTGATAAAGGTGTTGAATTATCCCGTGAACAAGGGTGTAGCCCTCTCATTGTAGAGTTGTCAACGCAATCTTTTGGAGCTTCATATGAATGGGATTTTGGTGATGGAACCTTTGAGGTTGGTTCGCAGCGTGTAGAGCATATTTTTGTGAATGAAACAAAAGATGTTGTTGCGTATCCAATACGTTTAAATGTTTCTACTAATAAAGGGTGTGGTGCAGAGTTTTTTGATACGGTATTTGTGTACCCAAGTCCCAAAGCTCTCTTTTCTATCGATGCTAATGTTGGGTGTTCTCCGTACACGTCTCACATACTCAATGAAACAGAGGGGGCTATTGATTACACTTGGTATATAGATAATGCGCAAGTAGATACAATATCTGATACCGGATTTGATTATTTTCTGCGCAATGTAACAATGAATCAGCAGTCTCATAGAATTGATTTAATTGTGCAGAATGAATATGGATGTACCAGTAATTATTCACGATCGGTTCTTGTGTATCCTGAAGTAGTTGCGGAATTTGTTGCAGATCCTTTAAGTGGCTGTAGTCCGTTCGATGTGAGCTTTCAAAATCAGTCGACAGGTGCTTTTACGTATAATTGGCTTTTTGATGACAGCACAAATTCATCAAATGAACATACACAACATACCTATGTGAATATTGGAAAAGATATTGATTTGTATAATGTGCGATTAGTTGCGATATCTGCGTTTTCTTGCGTAGACACCTCAGAAGTTACTCAAATTAAAGTTTTTCCTCAGCCAAAAGTTGAATTTAGCACAACACCTATGTCAGGATGTTCTCCTCTTGAAGTTACCATTGAAGATAAATCCGAAGGTGTGTTTTCTTATATGTGGAATTATGGAGATGGTACAGTCTCTAGTTCATTGCATTCATTGTATACGTATAGAAATCTTACATCAGAAAATATTGTATATTCGTTAGAACTGGTGGGTGAAAATCAATATGGTTGTGTGAATACGAGTGTGCTCCCAGTTACTGTGTATCCTGAAGTTATCCCCGATTTTTATCCTCAAGTTGAAGGTTGTAGTCCTTTGAAAGTTCAATTTGAAAACTTTACGGTTCATGCGCAAAATTATTCATGGGATTTTGATGATTCAAATATTTCTACAGTCGAACATCCAGCACATGTTTTTGTAAATCAAACGCAAGTAATAGTTGATTTTAATGTTACTCTTAAGGCTACTTCGCATATGGGATGTTCAAAAAGTATTTCGAAATCAATTTCAGTATTTCCGAAGCCTATTGCAGATTTTATTGCATCTCCTTTAGTAGGATGTTCTCCTCATTCTGTCACCTTAGAAGATATTTCTGTTGGGGTAAATTCATATCAATGGGATTATGGTAATGGAACTGTCAGTTCAAGTTTGATTCCGAATTATACCTATTCCAATATCTCTCATGTTACAGGATCTTTTGTAATTCAATTAGTTGGGGAGAATCAATATGGGTGTTTTGATACCGCAACACAAACAATATCAGTATATCCCGAATTAGAACCTGATTTTGGACCTGATACTATTGGATGTAGTCCTTTAGAAGTTTCGTTTAAAAACAAGACCGAAAATGTTGCACAAAATCTCTGGTTTTTTGGAGATGGAAAAGTTTCTACGGTGAGTGAACCAGTCAATACATTTATTAATGAAACATCAGAAATGCAAGCGTATACAGTTACTTTGCAAGTAGAAAGTCATATGGGATGTGTGTCGAGAATTACCAAGGATATTCTAGTGTTCCCATCTCCTAAACCTACATTTGTTCCAAGTGCTTCTTATGTAATATTACCTGAATCTACCATCGAATTTACCAATACAACCGAAGGTAATTGGTCATATGAATGGAATTTTGGTGATGGGAGCCCGATTTCTTATACCTCACAACCACTTCCGCATAAGTATTTACGAACGGGAACGTATCCGGTAATTTTAAAAGCATATAGTCCCGAATGTCAAGATACAGTTATTCACTATATTGTAGTTGCAGGTAAAAATGTTCGTGCAGGGTATGTTGCTTCAGAATCGGGCTGCGAGCCTTTAGATGTGCAATTCTCAAACACTTCGGAGAATGCGCTTGAATTTGAGTGGGATTTTGGAGATGGAAGTTTTTCAACCGAAGAACATCCTCAACATGTATATACCGAACCTGGAACTTATGTGGTACAACTAACTGCCCGTAATGATGATGAAACCGACATTAATAGATCTCACGCAATAACGGTATATGAAGCTCCGAGAGCGCAATTTAGTATTAATCCAGATATTGTATATGTACCTGATGCAATAATTCAAACCTATAATCAATCATATAATGCCGCGCATTCACAATGGTATTTTGGTGATGGCACCACAAGTTCAGAACATCAACCTAGTCATCAATATCAAACTGAAGGCATGTATGATATTGCGCTTGCTGTTGAATCATTTGATGGATGTAAAGATTCAATTATGATTCGAGAAGCGGTAGAAGTGCTTCTTGAGTGCGGATTAAAATTTCCAAATGCATTTACGCCGATTGAAGATCAAAATGATGGCTACTATGATTCGAGTGTGCCGGAAATTACAAATGATATTTTTCATCCAATTTTTAATAACATTATTGAATACCAATTGCAAATATTTAATAGATGGGGTGAAATCGTATTTGAAAGTACTGAATTAGAACGTGGGTGGAATGGTTATTATCAAAATAGTATGTCGAAATCAGATGTGTATGTGTGGAAATGTCAGGCAACATGCTTGGGTGGAAAAAATATTGAGTTGTTGGGGAATGTAACTCTTTTACGGTAATTATGAGGATATACGTATATATAGTTTTGTTATTTTTGTGTATTGGTAGTACCTATGCGCAGGATCCTCATTATTCTCATTTATATGCTATCCCTTTGCAATTGGGACCTTCGTTTGCGGGGTCAACAGGTGGTACTCGAGCAGCTTTAAATGTAAGAGATCAATGGACTGCTGTACAACAAGAGTATTTTACATTCAGCATTATGGCAGATCATTATTTTTATGGGACTCATAATGGTGCTGGTATTGTATTGTATAGAGATCAAGCAGGAGCAGGTAAGCTTGCAACATCTGTTGCAAATTTACAATATGCATATTCAATAAATGCTACAAAAAATATTGCGTTCCGTCCAGGTTTACAAGTAGCATTTGCGCAAAGAAGTATTGATTATTCGAATATTGTTTTTGGTGACCAGTTAAGTTTTCAGGGTGATAGAGATATAACTATGGAACCTTCATTGTATGAGTCTGTGAGTTATATGGATTTTGGTGCCTCGTTGTTATCGGTTGTTTCGAATTATTGGGTAGGAGTTACTCTCGATCATATTATTCAACCAAATCAATCGTTGTTACAAGAGCAATCTCTTGTTCCACGACGATTATCTTTATATGGAGGAGCAAAATTTTCGTATAAACCACCTTCGCAAAAAAAACGTCGACAAAGAGAGAATATATATGTAATGCTTCATTATAATGAACAAAATAACGCAAAACAAGGTTATTTAGGGAGTTATTGGGAACATAATTATGGTATTTTAGGCGTGTGGTATAGAGGAATCCCTTTTGCAAAAGCCTATGAAACATATATGAATACTGATGCTTTGATTTTTATGCTTGGTTTTAAAAAAAGTATATTTACATGTATTTATAGTTATGATTTTACGATTTCAAAATTAGTTTCTAATACTGCCGGTTCTCATGAAATTACCCTTTCTTGGAATTGGCATAATTCTAATAGTGAGAAACAGAAGAAAAAACGCATGCATGTTGTTCCATGTCCTATGTCTGATAGTCCTAAAACCCAATATCATCAACAGCGTTCAATGTAATTTTTTTTTTTGAGATTTTTTCGAAATGCAACAAAATTCATATAAAAACGACACAAAAGTCACATGAAGTCTGTTTGTTTTATTAGAATTTTACGGCATAATTATTAAAAAATATTATGTACCTGAGAAATTTAACACATACATCTGTAGTAATGGGGAATCTACAAATATGCAAAATGTTAAATTTTCTCTTATGGGTACATAATAGTGTTTTTGGTATTATATTTCTTAAACATTATTCTAACTCTCAAATAAATAATGTTTTGCCTCGCCCTAAAAACAATTTGTCTTATGCGTAATTTCTATTCATTTCTCTCAAAGTTAAAGCTTTCGCATTAAGACAAATTTATGAATGTGTGAAACTCAACTTGTTAAATCTCCATTTAACAAGTAAGTTTCGCACATTTTTCCTTTAATACTAAATTTATAGAATAAAATAAGAATAAAAAAAGCTCCTTTTAAAAAAATAAAAGGAGCTTCCGAAATAAACCAAATAAACACTTTGTTTAATTGAGAGCAAATTCAATATGAACAATCGAATTGGTTTGAATGTTTTTAAAAGCTCTGCAATAATTTTGTAAAAACACGATTTTTTGTTGTAAACGATTTGTTTCAAATGGTGTTTTAATACAAGCTTGAGAGTTTTTTGATTGAGTAAATTTTTGATTCATAGGCAATCTTTTTTTTATGTTTTATGTATCAGTAACGATACTTTTTTCTGTTTTAGTATAAAGTATGTTTTTTTTTGTTTAATTTGTTGAAAATTTAAAAAAACTTAATGAAAGTTAGTTCAAATAAAATACTTGTACGGTTTTATAAATGGAGATTAGAGAGCATTACAGATATGCAGTTTATGTATATTTTAAGTGTTTTTACTGGTCTCATTGTTGGAGTTGTTGCTGTTATTTTAAAAAATCTTGCTCATTTTATTTCGTATGTTTTACATGTGTGGTCGCCGTTTGGTGAAGGAAATTTCTTCTATTTTTTATTCCCGATAATTGGTATTACACTCGCTGTTGCCTTTATGAAATATTTTGTTCGTGAAGATGTGAAACACGGCGTTCCAAGCGTGTTATATGCTGTATCTATGCGGCGGGGTAAAATCAAACCTCATAATATGTACTCATCTATTATTACAAGTGCTTTAACCGTTGGTTTTGGGGGGTCCGTTGGACTTGAAGGACCGAGTATTGTTTCTGGTGCTGCGTATGGGTCAAATATTGCGCGATTTTTCAGATTAAAATATAAACATGTTATTTTGTTGATAGCCTGTGCTTCTGCAGGGGTTATGGCAGCAATTTTTAACGCTCCCGTTGCCGCTATTGTATTTGTTTTAGAAGTTTTGGTTTTAAACTTATCTATGGCGTCCATTGTGCCTTTGTTGTTGTCAGCATCTTCGGCTACCTTAATGTCATATTTCTTTGTTGAACAAGATGTTATTTTTTATTCGGAAATATTTCAAAAAATTGATTATAAGTTGATTGATGTTCCTTCGTTTATTCTACTTGGTGTTATTACTGGCTTTGTTTCAGTGTATTTTAAACGTATGTATGTGTATATAGAGGGACTTTTTGAGAAAATAGCAACAAAACGCATGAGGCTGCTTGTTGGAGGTGTGGCTCTTGGGGTATGTTTATTCTTTTTTCCTTCATTGTATGGAGAAGGGTATTCGGAAATAAATATGAGTGTGAGAGGCGATTATTCATATTTGTTTGACAATACTGTCTTTACGATTTTACGGGACAATATTTTTGCGGTAATTTTTTTATTTATTGCAGTGATTTTAGTAAAAGTAATAGCAACTTCTGTAACATTTGGAGCTGGTGGAGTAGGAGGAGTTTTTGCACCTTCGCTGTTTATTGGTGCTAATATAGGTTTTTTATATGCCGTTATTTTTCAGTATTTTGATATATATGTTTCGACAAGCGTATTTGTACTTCTAGGAATGGGAGGTATGATAGCTGGAGTTTTACATGCTCCTTTAACAGGAATATTTCTTATAGCCGACATCACAACAGGATATAGTTTGTTTGTTCCATTGATGCTTGTGTCGGCAATATCATTTCTTACTGTGCGTATGTTCGAATCGCATTCGGTATATACATATTTATTGGCACGCAGGAAACAACTGTTATCTCATAATAAAGATAAATCAGTGTTAACCTTGTTAAATATTAATAAATTAATCGAAACTGATTTTATGCCTATTTCAATTAATGCCAATTTAGGAGAATTGATAGAAGTTATAAAGGTTTCGAAACGAAATATTTTTCCGGTGTTAGATGACGAACAACGTTTACACGGAATTATAAAACTTGATGATATTCGTCAAATAATGTTTGATGAAACACAGTATAAAAAAATAGATGTGAGAACATTAATGCATATGCCGCAATATTATTTTTCACCCGATGACCATATGGGGGACGTTGTTAAGGCAATTCAAAAAACGAAGCATTACAATTTTCCGATTCTTAAAAATGGTCGTTATGTAGGATTTATATCAAGAGCCTCTATTTTTAGTGAATATAGAAAAATTACAGCATATTTTTCAGAGGATTAATTGCCAAAAAATCCCATGTCAAATTATATAAAAAGCCTTGTTTTTTATATGAATAATTCCGTAATTTGTAAAGATGCAACTATTTGAAAAAAAAAGTTGTCATATAATATGAATATTGTGTAATACACTATATAAAATTAAGCTTATGAATGCATTTTTACCAAGTCGTTTTTCGCAAAAAATATTTGCAGTTTTTTTTGTTTTATTTACAGGATTTATTTCACCATTATTTTCTCAAGTAGATTTTGAGTTTTGGTTTGCAGCACCGTATGGTAATCAAAACCATGCTCCGCAATGGCCTACCAATTACCAGTATAAAATAGGTGGACGCCCCATCTTTTTGCACTTGGCAACGCAAGATGCTGACGCAACAGTTGTGGTTTCAATTCCGGCAAATCCTTTGTTTGTGCCAATTACAGTGCATATTCCAGCAAATAGTACTATGCCTATTGAACTAACTTCATGGATAAATGATATTCAATCTTCTAAAACAGACGGAACTGTTGAAAACAAAGCGATTTATATTCGATCGTCTGCACTTATTACAGCTTATTATGAAATTGCATCGGTTTTAAATACTGATATTTTTTCCTTAAAAGGACAAAACGCTCTTGGAACGGAGTTTTATGCTCCTATACAAAATTTATGGAGTAATGACCCTATTCATAATGGAACATCTGTTAGTCCTATACCAGATCCCGCATATTCTTATATTATAATTGCTGCTACCGAAAATAATACCGAAGTAAATGTAACTCCTTCTGCGGCTACACCAACTACAGCTGCAGGGATTACGCGAACAATTTTGCTGAATCGTGGAGAAACATATGTGATTAGAGCTTCAAGCCAATCGGCAGATGCTGGAAAATTGGGAGGAACGTATATTACTTCAAATAAAAAAATTGCAGTTACGGTTGCTGACGATTCTGTGTATCCACAGGATTATGTTAATTCTGGCGATTGTGAGGATTATGCAGGTGACCAGATAGTTCCAACAGATATTATAGGAAAAGAATATATTGTAGTAAAAGGTCAGGGGTATAAAGGAGCGTCAGAAGGAGATCGTGGTGTTGATTTTCAAGAACGAGTATTTATTACAGCAACTGTTGATAATACCGAGGTCTTTGTAAATGGTTCGTATTACACTACACTTGATGCGGGTAAACAAACTTCATATCAACTTGGAGGTGGGACAACTGCAAATTACACTTTTATTACTACTTCAGAACCTGCTTATGCATACCATCATTCAGGGTATCGATGCGAAATGGCATCAGCTATGTTACCTTCGGTAGATGGTTGTACAGGGTCATATAAAATGGGATTTGTGCGTACATATGGAAATCATGCAAATGAGGAATTCTATATGAATTTAATGGTGAAAGGTGGTGGTGAAGGGGATTTCTTGTTGAATGGTGCGCCAAATGAAACTATTAATAATGCAACTTTTCAAACTATTATTGGTACCGATTGGCGTGTAGCACGTATTTATTTTTCTCCTTCTGATTTACCTGTGGGAGCGTATTATTTGCAAAACACAACTTCGCTTTTTCATATGGCTATGATGAACTCTACGGCACATGATTGGGGAGATGGTGCAGGATACAGGTTAATGGGAGCTATGTATGGTTATTTTTCTAAATTTAGCGACAATGAACCTACGGCTATTATTGTAAATAATAATGACACCTCAATTGTGGTTTCGCAGGGGACTCCAGTGAGTTTGCTTGCTGGCGGTGGGTATGAGTTTTCGTGGACAGGGTATGTGTGGAACGGACTCGATTGGGAGCTGTTGCCTGAACCATATTATATGAATGTTACTGATGTTGAAAACCCGTATGTAATTATAAATACGTTGGGTGTATATAAATATACAGCTTCAATAACTACTGAATGTTATGGAGTGCAAAACAAAAGTGTACTTATTCGTGTTGTTGAACCCGTAGATTTAAATAATGTGTTTGACACTGTGTGTGCAACATACCCGTATGTAGATATAAGTGAATTTTATAATTTATATAACTTAAATGATACAATAGTTGGGAAGCAAGGCTTGTTAACTGGATATTATGTTGATTCTTGGTATAAGGAAGTCGCTGGAGGAACGGAAATCTGGGATGATTTTGAAGCAAATAGAGTGTTTGTAGGACAGCCTAAAAATGGTACCATAACTACCGTAGCTAATCCAACTCCGAGCACTGCAAATCCTTCTCCGTATGTTGGTCATTTACGTAAAACAAGTATGGATAGGGATAACCCCGCAGGTTTAGAACCTGGGTATAACGACTGGAATTTATATAATCAGTCTGTATGGTATGACATTGATTTAACTACATTTATTAATTTAAGTCAGGGCACGCAATTTAGTTTTGATATAATGTATGACGGAACTACCATGCAGTCATGGGAGTATGGAAATCATATGGTGTATCTCGA
>Ga0265293_10007304_pt1 | contig 17104 bp, 11 predicted proteins | sample Munlanlewell138R_FD_192505 | JGI IMG/M metagenome (GOLD analysis project Ga0265293, IMG submission 192505) | Leachate microbial communities from a municipal landfill in Southern Ontario, Canada - Leachate well 138R | ecosystem: Engineered > Solid waste > Landfill > Unclassified | place: Canada...
TCGGCGCCCTGCTGCTGGTGCGAGACGGCCAGTCCGTACGCGGTATCCGGGTCGTCCCAGGCGGTGAAGTCGTCACCCACCATGTCCACTATCACGCGGCACTCGGGGCAGGCGGCGCGCACGCCGAGCTCGTACCCTTGCGCGAAGTTGCGGATGAGGGGCACGTCCATGCCGCCCACGAAGCCCACGGTAGCGGTCTGGCTCATGGTGCCGGCCAGGTAACCCACAAGGTACGAGCCCTCCTGGTCCTTGAACAGCACGCTGCGCACGTTAGGGCGCGGGGTAGCGACCTCGTCAATAAGCACGAAGCTGGTGTTAGGGAACTCGCCCGACACGGTGTTGATGGCGTCCGCCTGCAGGAAGCCGGCTGCCACCACCAGGTCGAGCCGCGTGGCCGCCATGCGCCTCAGGGCGGTGACGGTGGTGTCGGCACTGCCGTTGTAGATGAGCACGTCGACGGCCGTCTCCCCGGCCAATTCCTGCACGGCCCGGGTGAGCCCGGACCACGTGCCCTCGTTGAAGGAGCGGTCGAACCAACCGCCGCCGTCGAACGTCACGGTGACCACCAGGTCCTGCCCGAAGGCGGATCCAATAAGTAGCCCCGCGGCGATGAACAGTGCAATAACGCGCTTTCGCATCGGCCTTCTCCTTATCCCGCTGCCGGGCGGGCAACCGCGGGTAGCGTATACTAGAGGTCGCTGTGCAAGGCGGAAGGTTTCCACATCCCGCGAACTCCGAGTGCTGCCCACGGGGGCCAATACCATGAGAATCCAGGGGCAAATCGAGGAAGGAGTGTTGGTGAACCTCCTCCAATACCTCAACCTCAACTCCGCCACCGGCGTTCTCAGGCTCCAGTCCCCGCGCGGTGTCTCCGGCGCCATCTTCACGTCCACCGGTCAGGTGGTTCACGCCGAGACGCAGGCCCTTGAGGGCGTACAGGCGCTCGTGGCGCTGCTCGCGTGGAAGACGGGCCGCTTCGCGTTCCAGTCCGCCATAAAGGCGCCCAGGCGCACGGTCGATAAGCCGCTCGACGCGCTCCTGCTCGAGGTTGCCTACCAGACCGACCACGCCGTTGATCCCGGCGCCGTTCAGCTGGGCCCCGAAACGGTGCTCGCCCCCGTCAGCCTGCCTGCCAACCAGCAGGGCAAGCGCGTGGCGTTGCCGCTGGTGGCCATCCGCATGCTGCCGCACCTCAACGGCGTAACCCCGCTCGGCACGGTCGCGGCCAACCTCGGCGTGACCATGGACGAGCTACTGTCCGCCGCTAACATCCTGGTCGAGAACGATCTGGCCTCCATCTCGGAGGGTCGGATGCTCGAAGAGGGATTTATTCATAACCTCACCGATCTGGTGCGTGACATCATGGGGCCGCTGGCGGACATCGTCATGGACGAGTCGCTGGACGAGCTGGACGCCACCGCCTCCTCCGTCCCGGAGGCGCAGTTGCCTAACCTGCTCGAGCTGCTCGCACAGGAGTTCCCGGGCCAGCTGCGTGCCACCTTCCAGGGGCGAGTCGAGGCGTTACTCAGAGCTCACGGCCTCAGACCCAACCGCTGAACCCGCTCCCCTGGCGGCTCGTCCCGAACCCGGGCAGAATGCGCGCCGCGTGCCAGCACGGCCCTAGTGGCGCGTGAGGAGTGAGTGATGGCCGAAAAGTTCGTAGTTTACGTTTTCGCCCCGCCCGAGGGCGAGGCCGAGGCGGCGGGCAACAAGCTGGCGGAGCTCCTCAAGCTCGAACCATCCAAGGTGAGGGGTCTCATCAAGCGCCTGCCCGACGTGGTCACGCGCTCCGTCAGTGAGCGCGAAGCCATGGCCGCCGGCCGCCGGTTCCAGCAGGCGGGCTTCGAGGCTGAGGTCCGTAACGCCGACACGCACGCCGTGCACACCCGCCTGGGGCAAGGGACCAGTGAGCTGTCCGGCGAGCCCGCCAGCGGGCTGGCCTGGGCCGACGAGTCCGGCGACGGCGCCGACTGGCAACCCGAGCACGGAGCCGCTAAGGACGCCGCCGGTTACGGCTTCGCTGACGACGCGGTGACGCCCGAAGACGAGTACGGCTTCGAGTCCCGCGCGGGGTCAGGCACTGACACCCAGACCGAGACCGAAGAGGAGCGCGCTTACGGCCGCTCCAGCCGCATCATCGAACCCAAGCCCAAGGACGAGCCGGAAGCTGCCTTCCCGGCGGGGACCGAAGTTGAAGCGGTGGACGCGAGCCCCTTCGACGCCGACGCCGACTTCGCGCCGCGCGCGGGCGACGATGCACCCGCTGCCTCAGCCTGGCAGCCACCGGCGGAACCAGAACCCGCCGCGCCGGCCGCCCGCACCGCAGAGGCCGGCGCTGACGCCGCCGCACGCGCCCGTGGCGCCGTGGAAGCGGCCGTAGCGGCCGCGGCCGTAGCCGACGACGGCAAGCCGAAGCGCCGTCGCGGCAGCCTGCGCTCCAAGTTGCTCTCCACCGCCATCATCCCCGTGTTGCTCACGATCGTCGGGGCGCTGGCCGCCACCTGGTTCACCGCCCGCCCTGCCCTCTACGATCAGCTCCTCGAATCGGCCCGCAACCCCGCCATCGCCACGGCCGCCACGCTCTCCAGTACGCTCGAGCGCGCGGGCGGCGACGGCATAGACCACCTGCAGCTCCTCGAGACCATCCTGATAACCAGGCAGGCGTTCGCGCGCCAGAACCTGTCGTTCATCCTCGCCACCGACACCGACGGCAACCCGTACTCCGGGTCGTTCCTCGGCGGTTCGAGCTTCCCGGAGGAGAGCCTGGCGCTGCAGAACGCCGTGCGCGAACGCGCCATCCACGCGGTCGAGCAAGGCGGCTCCGGCCGCACCGGCTGGGCTGAGGAGGGCGCTACCAGCAACGTGGAGGCGTCCGGCGGTCAGCGCATCGAGATCGTGGCGCAGCCGCTCATGTCCGGCAACCAGGCCATCGGCGCCGTGGTGGTGGGCGTGACCGACCAGGCCGTGACCCAGCAGGTGAACCGCATCGTCATCAACGTTCTGCTCTTCAGCCTCATCCCGCTGCTCTTGGCCATCTTCATCGCGGCCACCCGCGCGCGCCGGCTGACCAACAACGTGCTGACCCTGACCCAGAAGGCCGACGAGATCAGCCGCGGCGACCTGGACGAGCCCGTGAGCCTGCGCTCGAACGACGAGCTCGACGACCTCTCCGCCGCCCTCGAACGCATGCGCGTGAGCATGAGCGGGGCGCTAGAAAGGCTGCGCCGCAGGCGCTGATCCAACGAGACCCAAGAGAGAGGCGGCGCTACGAACAGCGCCGCCCTTCCTAGTTCAAGCCTGGTGACGGGCTAGCAGCCGCTGGTGCGCTGCGGCAGGTACTGGATGTTCACTCCCCGCGCCTCCAACGCCATGGCCGTGGGTTCGTTCTCCATGGCGGCGGGCAGGCAGTTGTTACGCACGTCGAGAATTGTCAGATCTTCGAGTGCCAGCAAAGGCGTCAGGTCACTGACGAAGTTGAGGTTCAGGCCGAGCACCTTCAGGTTGGTCATGCCACCTATGACCGTGAGGTCGTCGTTCTCCGGCAGCTTGTTGGTCGCCAGCTCCTCGATCTGGGTCAGGCGCGCTAGGAAGCTAACGTCCTCGTAGCGCCCCAGGTGTCCGTAGAGTCTGAGCGCGCGGAGGCCGTCCAACTCCTCCAGCAGAGGCAGGTCCAGCACTGGGAGGTCGTACACCGTGAGGGTCGTCAGGTTGGGCACCTGTGTGATGACCGCATGATCGTCGAGTGGCGCCCTGAACGCCAGGTCCCGCAACGCGGGTAGCTCTGTGGCCACGCTGAGGTCCGTGACCGCGGTGTTGAACACGTGCAGCAGCTCCAAGGCCGGTAACCCCGCCAACGGGCTCAGGTCGGCCAGATCTGGGTTGTTGTCCACCCGCAGCTGCTCCAGCGAGGTCATGCCGCGTAGAGGCGAGAGGTCGGTGATGGCATTGCCGCTAAGCGCCAGGTCGCGCAGCGGGAGATCTTCCAGGGGTGAGAGGTCAGATATGGTGCCTACCTGTAAGAAGAGTTGCTGGAGGCTGGTGGCGTGCTGCAGGCCCTCCATGCTCCCTATCCCAACGTCGAAGGCTCTTAGGGCCACTATCGACGCGAGGTCCCCGCAGGTCACTTGCGGCTTGCCTAACGACTCGACTACCGCCGTACGCAGATTACGGTCAGGTATCTCTGCCAACATGCTTGGGCTGGCGCAGGCGTCTAGCTCTGGGCCATCCGACGTGGGAGTGCAAGCGGCCATGATGGTCAGGAGCGCGGCGCCCGCAATCAAGAGTACAAGTGGTTTCCGCATCCTCATATTCGTCCCTTCTTGGGCCATGAGTCCCCCGCTGGCAACGTGCTGGCCAGTCCTCCGCCCGCAAGCTCGTGGTTTGCATGCAGGGTAATGGGAGGGGTATTAGCCGCGCCTTAAACGGCCGCCGAACGCCCGCGCGGAACGGCCTAAAGGTATGCTTCTAACAGCCAAATGATGAGTTTTAGACCTCGAACCAGCCGCTACCTGCCTAGGCCAAGACTGTTATCGCTACTTCCGGAGAGACCGGGTTCCGTGGTCTGGCTAGAGGCGCCGTACGGCTATGGCAAGAGTGTTCTGGCCAGCCAGTGGGCCGCTTCGCTTGAGCCCGAGGGCTGGCGGGTGATCTGGTTAGCGGCAGACGCGGACGACCTGCGCCGCACCGTCGCCGACGGCCTAAGCCTGCCGACAAGCTCACCGTGGGGAGCGGTCCTCGAGACCTTGTGGTCCGAGCCGACCGTTCTCGTGCTCGAGGACTTGGAGAACCTAGCGGACCACGAGGAACTCGTGCCGCTTCTGCGGGACCCGCGCGGGCTGTTGCTCCTCGCCAGCCGTGGGCCGCTACGCACCTCCGAGATCCCCAGGCTCCTGACCAGCGGGCGCCTCACGCACCTGCGCTCCTCGCAACTCGGCTTCACCGAACGGGAAGCCTCGGCTCTCATGTCGGACGCCGAGGGCTGGAAGGAGCTCTGGCAGCAAGCGGGGGGCTGGCCACTGCCTCTGCACTTCGCCGCCCTTACGGGTGAGCTGCCCGACGGGCAGCAGCTGCTTAGCGGCCTCCGCGGCAGCCTCGCTCCGGCCGAGTGGCAGGAGGCCCTCCTGCTCTCCACGCTGCCCGACCTACCCGCCGATGCCGGCACCAAGGAGACAGCGCGCCTGGCCAGTAACGGCTTCGTTCAGTCGGGAGTTTCGGGTTACAGGCTCCACACCCTATTGGCCGAGCACATCCTCGCCAATCACGCTGCCGAAGCGCTACGCGCCCTCAAGGAGGCGGCTCCGCGGCTGCCTCGACTGCTGTACGGGGAGGCGCTCGAGAAGCTAGGCGCCCTGGACGAACTGGCTCCCTTGCTGGACGACCCCCAAACGCAACTTAGCCGGCAGGCACCGCAGACTGTGCTGCGCTGGGACGCTGCGGCGCGTACCCCCGTTTCCGCCAGGCGCCACGTGACGGCCGGCATGGCCAACACGGTGCTCGGTCGCCACACCGAAGCCGTGGGCCGCTTCCAGGCAGCCCTGGATCAGGGCGGGCTGGACGAGACGGAGGAGCTCTTCGCGCTCAAGGGCCTGGTTTGGTCACTGGCGCTCACGGACCGCTCGGCCGCAGTTGGAGTCATGGACCGCGCGGAGGCACTGCTGGAGAGCGCGGACCCAGAGATGGCGGGTAGGTTCCTGGCGGACGCCTCGTACGTTCACGTGGTGGGCGGCGATCACGACGCGGCGTCTGCTCTGCTGGAGCGGGCGCTGCGGATCCTGCCGCCCGACTCCAGGTTCCGCATAGCCTGCCACATCAACCTGGCGCTCAACCGCTGGGACACGCTGGGAGACTACGACGGCCGCCTGGCCGCTCAGACCAGCGCCCTGGCGGACGTATGGCGGCTCTACCCGAGCGACGCGCCGGGGCAGTGCCGCGACGTCGCCATGCTGCTCTCGTGGGCGGGCGACCGCGCGGGCGCACGCGAACACCTAGTTCAGGCTCTGAGCTGGGAGAAAGCCAGCCCGGTTGTCGGGCTCGAGGCCCGCGCTGCCTTAGCCGCCATAGACGGTGACGCGGCGGCGTTCCCGGACCTTTTCGCGCGGGCGCAACTATGGCAAAACGACCACACGCTGGACTTGATAGCCATGTACGCCATAAGCACGTCACCGGACAGAGCGGAGTACTACTTCGAAAAGGTGCCCGCCCCCGCGCTGGCCACAGCCGCCTACGCGCGGCACCTCCCGGACCGCGACGAGGCGCTAAGACTAATAGACGGCGCTCTGGAAGGTCAGGACGAACGCGCGTTCAAAATCTATCTCCTGGCGTCCCGTTACATCGTCAGCCGCGATCCAGCCGACCTGGAGAGCTTCCTGGCTCTCTCCACGGCTGGCGCACGGCTGCTCCCCGGACACGTCCCGGTGGAAGCGCTGCCGAAAACCAGGCCGGAGTTGGCGAAGCATTACGACATCGAAGACCTGCTCGCCACCGACTGGAAGGAGGCCATCAGCGCGCGCCTCGAGGAACTGCCCGACCTGCACGTGGACGTGCTCGGCAAGCTGAACGTGAGCTTCGCGGGGCGCAAACTCGAGTTCACCGAGCGGCCCATGCAACTGCTGGTCATGCTGCTGCTGGGCCTCAGCCGCGAGGAAGCGGCGGACGCCATCTGGCCGGACGCCCACGTCCTGCGGCAGCGGAACAACCTGAGCGTGCAGCTGAGCGCCCTGAGGAAGATCTTGGAACCGTGGGGCAGCAGCCACTTCCTGCGCGACGACGGCCTACAGCGCGTGCAGAGCGACTATCACAGGCTCATTGCCGCTCTAGCGGCCGACGACCACGACAGTGTGCTGAAGCTCTACCAGGAGCCCTTCGCTCCCAGCGTGGACTTGGGGCAGATGGAGCACCACCGCTCCTGGCTCCGCGAGCAGGTGCTCGCCGCCCTGCACACGGCCGCGGACACAAGCGCTAAGGACGCCGGCCGGTTCCTAACGAGGATCCTCGAACTCGACCCGCTGAACGAGGAGGCGCTCCATCAGCTACTGGAGCACCTGCTAAGACGCCGCAGGCACGTGGAGGCGCGCAGGCGCTACGAGGAGTTCGCCGAGCGCCTGAGGGAGGAGACGGGCCTCGAGCCGCAGGACTCCACGCAGGCTCTCGTCAGCTGAACCCAGCGCCAGCGCCAGCCGAGCGGAGTCGGGACCCCTTGGCAGCCGGACCGACTAACTGCAGACGGTAGGGAGGAAGGTTCCCGCCACGTTACCGACCACGTCCAACCCGATGAATAACTGAAGGGCTTTGCCTGCGCCGTAGTAGATGCCCAGCCCGACGCCGACTGCCATTCCCACGCCGGCCATAGCTATGTTCTGAACGATGCAGCAGCCGGCAACGTGCGGATCTGCGATCTTGGTGCACTCGTGAACCCCGTAGACGGTGAAGCCAGCGGTGATGGCCATGCTCACCTCGAACGTGGTCAGGTACTCAACGAACGCGTTACCGCGCCCATCGCCACCCCGGCCGAGCGTTTCGCCCGTCACCGGGTCCACACGCCACCAACCTACGTCCGCCACCCGCTGCACACTGTGCTCGGCCGGCAGAACCACGCTGTAACCCTTGGCCAGGTCGTCCGCGATAGCCGCCCGCGCTTCGAACGGCAGGTCCAGCGTCTCCACGGCGCCGATCTCGGCTGCACCAATGAGTCGCAAGCCCTCCAGGCTCCCTACGCCCTCGAGCGCGGTGAAGGCGGGGACCACCGCTTCACCGGTGGCGGCGAGCGGTAACTCCTCCACGCGCGTCTCCCACACACCTGCCCGGCGGTTAGCGGCCGCGTCGAAGTAGACGCCGTCGGCGCCAACCCGCAGGCTCCAGCGCGGGTTGGCCACCACGTCCACTTGCGCGTGGGTACCGTCGATGCGTTGGCTCATGATGACCATGGCCGGCGCCGGCCGGTAACTCAACAGTTCGTCGTCCGCCGGAGCGTCCCCGAACGCGGAGAAGAGCGTGAGCGGTGCGAGCGGCGCTTCCAGGTCGCTCTGGGCGGAGGTCATCTCCGGCGGCTGCGTGCCCTCTAGTGCGCAAACGAGCGCGCGGTCCACGAACTCGCGCATGGCGATGACCGACTCGAGCGAGCGGTCCTGCACGTACGCCTCGGCGTAACGGCCGGGGTCGAGCATCAGGGTGTGCGCACTGGCCAGCGCCGCGAAGGCGTCCTTCTCGCTTACTTCGGGGTTCAGGCGCACCGTGCCGGCCGCCCGTGACTCGGAGCCCAGGCGGTCCACCACCATGCGCCTGTGGGTTACGGGCTCCTCGCCCGGCGCGATGAACGTGAACTCGAACCACTGCGCTGTGAGGCTCACCGCGTCGTCGATGGGCTCAGGTTCCGAATCCGATCCGAAACCTATGCTGCCTAGCGCGCCTATGCCTTGCGACATGGCTCCGGACAGCGACTGGAACACCGCCGCGAACGGACTATTGGCGGCTTCGGGCGGCACCAGGGTGCCCAGCATGTCGAAGGCCTGACCGCCCGCCGGCAGGTCGCCTTCCAACATCGGGTAGAAGAAGTTGGTGGCGGCCATGAGGGCGTCCACGTCTCCGACGTCCTGAACCGCCTCCGCGCCGTCGGGCACGTTGGCGTAAGTAAGGGCCACCCCGTACATGTTGGCTACCGGCCGCTCCCATGCTTCCATGAGGGGCGCCACCACCAGCTCGTCACCCAAGCGTCGCTCGATGAATACCTCGAACCTGAAGCGGTGCTGAAGCTCTTCGGGAATCTGGCCAGAGAAGGCCTGAGTTGCCTCCAAGCCCAAGAACTCCTGGGGCACCTCACCGCCGAACACCGGGTGCGCTTCGGCCCACTCGTCGCCCCCCGAGAACCTGTAAGCCACCCAGTGGTACTCCCGTGCAGCGTCCATCAGCGTTGCTCGGGCGTCAGAGCTCGAAGGCGTGACGCCTGCAAGCAGCGCGTCCATCCGCGCCACGTCGCTCTCCAGCACTGCGATCTCGGCGGCCAGTTGCCGCTCCACCTCGGCCAGGTCGATATCCAGTCCCAACTCCGGCGCCGCCTGAGCAAGAGGCGCCGAGGCGTCATCGCCGGGCACGAGTTGACCCAGAAGCACCGCCACCTGATCGTCCGTGAGGCTGGTTCCGCGTATCTCCGCTTCGTAACCCGCGTCGAAAAGCAGGACGGCCGTAAGGAGAGCCTGGTCGATGGCGTTGCCGCCACCCCCGGCGAGGGTGCCCTGAGCACCCCGCAGCACGCCCTTGTAAGGCTCGAAGCGCACCACTCGGTTGACGTGCTCCACGATGAACTCGGCGTCCTCGAACGCGAGCTCCAGGCCCAGTGCGCCCGGGTCGAACGTCTTCCTGTCGAGCTCGGCGCGCATGACCTCCAGCGGGTCGTAAATGGAGTTCAGCTGCTGTCGGGCAGCGGCAAGTTCCGAGTTCTGCGCCTGTGCAGCCACCAGTTGCGGACCGCCTGGCGCGCCAAACAGCAGCGCCACGGTCAGCAGCAGCTTGATGATCCGGCGTGCCTTGCCGGAAGTTCCGGAGTTCCATTCAGATCTGTTGTTCATGTGAACGCTCCGTCCGCGGCGGGCCGCAGGAAGTGAAGTGAAGAGGTTGCACCCACAGTACTCGCATGCCGTCAAACTTTCGTCAATGTGGGCCTGGCAGCGAGAGGTTACGCGGGGCGCCAGGCTCGAGCAGAAACCAGCCCGAACCCTGTTGCGGCCCCCCGACCGCGTCTCCCGAGCGCCTGCCCATGGCGGCCTCAGCGAGTACACTTAGCGCCGCATGCGAGACGCTTCTCCCGGTTCTTCAGCCCCCAAGACCCCCGCCGCCGGCGCCACGGGCGCTACCCGCTTGTCGCAGGAGGTGGCGCGCCGCCGCACGTTCGCCATCATCTCGCACCCGGACGCGGGTAAGACCACCCTCACCGAGAAGCTGCTGCTGTACAGCGGCGCCATCCGCGAGGCTGGTTCGGTGTCGGGGCGCATGGGCGGCGCGGCCGCCACGTCGGACTGGATGAGCATCGAAAAGGAGCGCGGCATCTCCATCAGCTCCGCAGCTATGCAGGTCGATTACGACGGTTACATCCTCAACCTGCTGGACACCCCGGGCCACCAGGACTTCAGCGAGGACACCTACCGCACCCTCACGGCCGCCGACAGCGCCGTCATGCTGCTCGACGCCGCTAGGGGCGTGCAGGAGCAGACGGTCAAGCTGTTCACCGTCAGCCGCGAGCGCGGCATCCCCATCTTCACGTTCATCAACAAGCTGGATAGGCCCGCGCAGGACCCGTTCGACCTATTGGCCGAGGTGGAGCGCGTGCTGGGCATCGTGGCCGTGCCGCTCACGTGGCCCATCGGCTCGGGTCCCGACTTCAAGGGCGTGTACGAGCGCCCCACCGGTCGCCTGCACCTGTACGAGCGCACCGAGAAGAACGCGCGCCAGGCGCCCGTGGTGACGGTTTCGCCCGACGACCCCAAGCTCGCCGAACTGCTCGGCGCCGACGCGCAGGCCCAGCTCATTGAAGACATCGAGCTGCTGGACGTGGCGCTGCCCACCTTCGACGAAGCTGAGTTCCTGGCGGGCCAGATGACGCCCGTGTTCTTCGGCAGCGTGCTCACCAACTTCGGCGTGGAGGTGTTCCTGGACCACTTCCTGGACTTAGCACCACCGCCGGGACCGCTGCCCACCACGGACGGCGAGGCGCAGCCCACCGACGAGGAGTTCACCGCGTTCGTGTTCAAGGTGCAGGCCAACATGAACCCGCGCCACCGCGACCGCACGGCGTTCGTGCGGGTGGCATCGGGCGTGTTCCACCGCGGCGTGCACGCCGTGCACGGGCGCACCGGCCGCGAGGTCAAGCTGGCGCGGGCGCACACCATGTTCGCCGACGAGCGCGCCACAGTCGACGAGGCGTTCCCCGGCGACATATTGGGGTTGATCAACCCGGGCACCTTCCGTATCGGCGACGTCATCAGCAGCAAGGGCGCCGTGCACCTGCCAAGCTTCCCGCGCTTCGCACCTGAGCGGTTCGTGATCGTGCGGCCCAAGCAAACGGACCGCCATAAGGCGTTCCGTAAGGGCCTCGAGCAGCTGACGGAGGAGGGCGTGGTGCAGCTCTTCTACCCCGCACAGGGCGCCCGCGACCCCATCCTCGGCGCCGTGGGGCAGCTGCAGTTCGAAGTGTTCGAGCACCGCATGAAGGAGGAGTACGGCGTGGAGCTGTACCAGGACCAGCAGCCGTACCGCGTCATCCGCTGGCTGGACCAAACGCCCGCCAAGCCCGTGCGCTTCGGCATGCTGGTGCACGACCAGGACGACCAGGCCGTGGCGCTCTTCAGGTTCGAGGGCGAGATCAAGTACTTCGAGGACGAGCACCCCGAAGTGAAGCTGTACGATTCGCCGGGCGCGGTGGAGGTAGTGCGGCTCTAGTCCGCGTTTTCTGAACTTCGCGGTGAGGCGCAGATGTGCCGTGCTCGTTGTAAGAGGGAGACGACCGTGCCCATTAAGCGTTTCCGCAGCATCGAGGACGTGCCGCCGCCCGAGGGCCATGACCCTAATGACCCAGAGGCAAGACGGAAAGCCGAAGCCTATTTTGGTGAGCTTTCACACCAACTGCCGCCCCTCTTCCCACCGGGGATATACAAGTACCGCTCGATAGAGGAAGCGGGCGCAGCCAAAGAAGCGGCCATAATCGCGCGGGCGCGCGCGCTGCGTAGAAAGTGAACGTGAATTGGGGACGTCGTTGCATTCAGACGACCTGCATATCGAGGACGCCATGGTCAGCTCCCTGGTGGACCGCGATCTACCGGAACATGCACTTCAGCCCCTAACCAAGCTGAAGGCGGCCGGGTCCACCAACACCCTGTACCGTCTCGGACCTGACCTGCTGGTGAGGCTGCCAAGGCGGCCCGGCGGCGGCGCGAGCATTATCAAGGAAGCGCGCTGGACGCCACTTTTGGCTGATGCGTTGCCTATTGCCGTGCCGCAAGTCGTTACGGTTGGCAACCCCGGCTTCGGGTATCCGGAAAATTGGTCGGTTACGCGCTGGCTCGAAGGTGAGCACCCCGTGCGCGCAGAACCGGGCGTTGAACCGGGCGTTGAAGCGGCTGCAGTGCGGTCGGCCCTTGCCGAAGACCTTGCCAACGTCATCGGTGCACTGCGCGCGCTAGAGGTGCCTGCCGACCCGGGGCCCGAACTACGCTGGTACCGAGGTAGCGCTCTAGCGGGTTTCGACTCCGCAGTACGCACTTACATCGACCAGTGCAGGACCTTGGACGGACTCGATGTCGATCTAGTGAAAGCCGAAGTGCTGTGGGAGGAGGCGCTAACGCTTCCCGGCGCCCAAGGGGCCGGGCCCGACCGCTGGTACCATGGCGACCTGGTAGCCGAGAACCTTCTGGTAGCGAACGGCCGCATTGTCGCGGTTCTAGACCTCGGTTCGGTGTCGGTGGGCGACCCGACCGTCGACCTTCACGGCGCCTGGGAGATATTGGATGCGCCCGCTAGGGCGCTCTTCGCCGCTAAGCTCGGCGTGACCGAAGCCGAGTGGTTAAGAGGCCGTGCCTGGGCTTTGGGAATAGCTCTCGGCGCCCTAGCCTACTACTGGAACACCCTGCCTGAGAGGCGCCGTGACCGGCTGGCGATGCTGCGCAATGTGCTGGATAGCTATCTGGACTAGGGCGAATTGCTTCCATGTAGCTCCGTGCCTATGACATGGGTCGAAATGCCGTCCATATGATAGGCAGCCTATGACATGGCCGCCGAAACGCCGCAGTATGACCGGTCCGGCAGGGCGAGCCTGCTTACCCTTACGCCTCGTCCCCCAGCTCCTGCACCACCAGGTCCGTGAGCCGCTCGATCATCGCGCGGTCGAAGTCGAAGCTGATGCCGGCGGCCTCGTACAGTTCGTTGAGGGGCCGGGTGGCTCCTAGCGACAGGGCCTCCAGGTAATCCTTGAGCGCCGCCGCCTGGTCCTCACGCGCCCGCTCCCACACCTGCAGCGCCCCTAGGTACGCGATGGCGTACTCGATGTAATAGAACGGAATCTGGAACACATGGAAGTACTGCCAGCCGCGGCTCTGCGAGCGCTCGAAACCCATGTAATCCACGCCGACATCGAACCGTGCCCCGATCTCGAGCCAGGCGGCGTCTATCTCTTCCGCGTTTGGCCCGGTGCCGTCCTGCAGCCCAGGGTGGGTGTAGATGAAGTGCTGGATAGCGTCTATGCGACACGCCTGCACGAGCAACTCGAGGGCCCGCACCAGCAGCGACGCGCGTGAGCGCTGCGCGTCCTCGGCGCTGTAGAAGCCCCCCTTGGTGGCCTCCAGGTACGGCAGGGTGAGGAACTCCAGTGCCTGCGACGCGAGTTCGTTCATCTCGGGCCTATCCGACATGTGCACCAGCAGCGGCCAGCGCTCCTGCGTGCGCAGCGTGTGCAGGGCGTGGCCCATCTCGTGACGCATGATCAACATGTCGTCGTCGGTGCCCACGGCGTTCATGTAGATGAACGGCATGCGCGAAGCGGCGAAGTACGACTGGTAACCGAGACCGGGCACCTTGCCGGGGCGCGACTCTATGTCCAGCCAGCCGTCACGCAGCTGCTCGAAGCCCTCCCCCACCGCGGGGTCCACAGCGGAGAACATGCGCACCAGGCCCTCCTCCAGCTCCGCAACCGTGTTGAACGGCCTGAGGGGCGCGCGTCCCCGCACGTCGGGCCTCAGGTCGTAGGGCCGTAACGTGTCGAGACCCATGATCCGCTTGCGCCGCTCGTACACCTGCTTCAGGCGCGGCACCACCACCTCGGCCACAGCGTCGTGCATGCGCAGGCAGTCGTCTGGCGTGTACTCGTGGCGGTGAAGCAGACGCCAGCTGTACTCGCGGAAGTCCGCCAGTCCGGCGTTCTGCGCCGTGCGGTGCCGCAGGGCGAGCATCTGTAGGAAGATCTCGTTCAGCTGGGGCCGCAGGGCCTCGCGCGCCTCGTCTATGGCGCGGTACACGCGCTCGCGCTTGGCGCGGTCCGGCTCCTCCAGCAGAGCGCCAGCCGCCTCGTAGGTGAGGCGCTGGCCGTCCACCTCTATCTCGAGCGTGCCCATGAGCTGATCGAAGCGCTGCCCTAACTCATCTAGCTGGGCTCTTAGCTCCACGTTCTCGGGCCGGAACAGCTCCACGTCGTCGCGCATGGTGGCCCAGGCCGTAGCCAACTCGGCCGGCGGCTCGTAACCCTCCACCGCCAGCAGCTTGCGCGCCATCTCGTCGCCCAGCACTTGCATCTCGGGCATGACCTGCGTGACGAACGCCAGGAACTCGGCCGCGGCCGACTGGTCGGCGGTGTTCGCGTCCTTAGCGCGCGAGAGGCGCGAGTAGGTCTCGTGCACGTCGCGGGTCAGCTCGTCGTTGCGGCGCACCAGGTCCGGCACGCCGGCGGCGCTCACCTCCACCGCCAGCAACTGGCGGGCGCGGTCGGCGAACTTCTTAGGGTCTGGGTGGGCGGGTGTGTTGGGGCTCATTCGTCAGCTCGCTTTCTGGAAATCCTCGAAGACTCGTCTAGAAGCTCTAGCGGTAGCGCCTCCACCACCCGCCCCTGGTACCCGGACGTGGTGGTGGCCATGCAGAGGGAGTCGTAGATGGCTTCCTCGGTGGCCTCGATGGCAGCTAGGAAGAGGGGCGACATAGCGTCGTTGCCCACCTCACTCGGACCGGCCGCCGCTTCACGCACTCGGCGCGGCGCAGCGCCGCCGCCTAAGCGCCTGACGCTCTCGTCTGTGGAGAACGCCACCGCGTAGTCGCCAGAGCCGTTCGACATGGCCGCGCCCGTCCGGGCGAGCCCGGCCATGGCCCTGGCAGCGAGCCGGGTGAGGTTACGGTCCGAGAGGGGCGCGTCGGTTGCCAGCACGATCATGATCGACCCGTCCGGGCTGTCGGCGCCCGCCAGCTCCTCGCTCAGGTAGTGGCGCCTCGCCCGCACGCCCACCGGCAGGCCCGCCACCTGCAGCACGCCGCCGAAGTTCGTCTGCACCAACGCTCCGACCGTGTGACCGCCCAACGCGGGCGGCAGGCGCCGCGAGGCGGAACCGATGCCGCCCTTGTATCCGAACGCTACCGTGCCCGTGCCGGCCCCCACGGCGCCCTGCTGCACGGGTTCGGGCGCGGCCGCGGCCAGCGCATCGAGCACGTGATCGTGCGTCACGGCCCTGGCCCGGATGTCGTTAAGCACGCCGTCGTTCGTTTCGCCCACGAACGGGTTGATGGAGCGGACCGTGCCGTTGCCTGGCATTTCCAGCATGTAGGTAACGAGCGCGTCTGCGGCCCGCGCGGCGCAGAGGGTGTTGGTCAGCACGATGGGCGTCTCCAGCTCGCCCAGTTCCACGACCTGTGTGGCGCCGATGAGCTTGCCGTAGCCGTTACCCACCGCCAGCCCCGCGGGCACTCGCTGCCGGTACGGGTTACCGGGGTGCGGCAGCACCGCCGTCACGCCCGTGCGCACGGCTTCTCCCTCGAAGAGGGTCACGTGGCTGACCTGCACGCCCGCCACGTCCGTTATGTCGTTGCGGGCGCCCGGCTTCAGCACCCCGGGCGAGATGCCTAACTCGCGTAGGCGCAACCTGCGACCTGCTAGGTCACCGCCCACCGTTTCGCCCACCACCGCACGGTCGCTACCCCCGCCGGGCCCCGAGCGCTCACCGCTAGCCATGCACGCCTCTTCGCATACCTAACGGTACCGCCTGGGGACGAGCGCACTTGCGTAGGGGCCGGTCACACACGATGATTAGTCATGGCTGCGGCGCCAGCCGCCAACCACCCACCGCATACTTCGGCGCCCCGCGTCTTCGCTAGAGAGAGGGAACCCATGAGCGACTCCACCGAAACGTCCGGCAACCAGACCAGCGCCCCGACCGAGAACCAGCTGGTACGGTCCACTCCCCTCCAGTACCTCGACAAGGCCATGGCTGGACTCCGCAACCTGGGTCTGGTGCCCTCCAGCGTCAACAGCCACGAGGCGCCCATCGTGGCGCTGCTCGACGAGATCTCCGACCTCGACCAGGAGCGCATCGTGGCCATCACCCGCACGCTGGCGCAGGCGTCCTTGTTCAACGACGTGGTGCGCGAGCAGGTGCAGGCCATGGAGATCGGCACGCGCTACGAGGAGATCACCAAGTCGTTCAACTCCATCCGCGACGACGCCAAGTCCATGGTCGACCAGTTGGAGGACGGCAAGCTCTCCACTTTCGAGCGTCTCAGCAACGTCTGGATGAAGGTCACGCGCGGCGACATCGCTTCGCGCTTCGACAAGATCAAGAGCACGTACTTAGACGTCACCAAGGACGCCGGCGACCAGATCCGCCGCGAGCAGACCATCCTCGAGGCGTACATGGACTTCCGCGGCGCCCTCAAGGAGTCCGAGGTCCTCGCCTTCGAGGTGCTGGAGAAGGCCGAAGCCGAACTGAACGCAGCTAACGCCGCGCTGCAGGCGGCCATGGCCGAGGTCGACGCTTACGACGGTGGCGACCCCGCTACGCAGGCGCGGCTGGAACTCGCCCGCGACGAACGCGTGCGCGCCCTGCAGACCACCGACGGCCGTTACCAGATCGCTAAGGACCTCTCGGACAACCTCACCATCAGCTACAACACCTCCGAGGTGGTCATGGCGCGCCTCATGCAGACGAACACCGCCAAGCAGCGCGTGCGTCAGCAGGCCATCTCCTTCTTCGGCACCAACGAGACGGTGCTCACGGCCCTCACGGCGTCGTTCACCGGCCTGCACGGCCTGCACGAGTCCACCCAGGCGCTGGAGGCCATGAAGGAAGGCGTGAGCCAGTCGCTGGAGACCGTGGCCGAGATAGGCGGCAAGGTGCAGGAAGCCGCGCTGCGCGCCGGTTACGGGCCCACCATCCGCGCGGACGCCGTGAAGAAGCTGGTGGATTCCGTAGTGAACTACCAGGAGCGCTCGTACCAGATCATCGACGAGATGCGTAAGCAGTCGACCAGCAACGCGCGCGAGATCGGTGAGGCGGTCGAGGACGGTAAGCGCAGGCTCGCCGAGCTGGCTCGCCAAGGGCAGCAACTCGTGATGCAGAAGGATGCCTGAAGCGAGCGCGCTACCTAACCC
>Ga0265293_10007305_pt1 | contig 17103 bp, 28 predicted proteins | sample Munlanlewell138R_FD_192505 | JGI IMG/M metagenome (GOLD analysis project Ga0265293, IMG submission 192505) | Leachate microbial communities from a municipal landfill in Southern Ontario, Canada - Leachate well 138R | ecosystem: Engineered > Solid waste > Landfill > Unclassified | place: Canada...
GTAGGATTCGAACCTACAATGCTCTCTAATCTGGAGACAATGCCGGTTATAAGCCGGGTGTGTTACCAATTACACTACAGGACCATTAATAAAAAATCAACCGTGTCTATTTTGATGGTCGAAGTGGATTCCGGAATCCGCTTCAGTTATCAAGAGGATGGGCAAAGTCACGGACAAATCCCTTAATATCCCCATTTTGCTTTTAATATTGCATATCTTACATTAAGAAGATATTTGATATTACAAAGCCATCGCAGACAAAACTACATTTACTGGGGTGATCGGTGGGAATCGAACCCACATTACCAGGGCCACTACCTGGCGCTCTGCCATTGAGCTACGATCACATCGGTAAGGCTCATGCCTAAATCATTTCAGAGTGGTCTTTATATGATTGACTATATCATTTTTCGTATTATTGCTGAACCCACCCTTATAATCTATAAAGAAACTTTGCCCCCGATTTACTCACTTTATATGTCCTTTAACCGCACCCTCACAGATATAAGAAAGGAATCACCTGTTTTCAATCTCGGATTCAGTTTTTTACCTCTTATCAATGTTTGGTGAGGAACTCACTTGACATAGGAGGTTTTCTATCCGTCCCGAAGGGGTCTATTTTCGGGAAATTTCTCTATCTTTTCTCTCAATCATTAAAATAATTATATCAGAATTTTAAAAAAATGTAAATTATTTTTTTCTTTAATTAACTCTTTTATTTTTTAAATATTTAAACCTTTGTCTTTTTAATCTTTCAACATCTATAATCAAGGCAACTTCATTTTCAACGATATATCCAATATCATAAGTAGAATATCCCATTTTACAATATTCCTTTATAATTGGAGAAATTAATCTTTCAATTTCCATTGAAAGATTTAAGGCATCCGTTGTATAACATTCATTTTCATTAAATAATGACTTCATAAATTTTTATATCTTTCTTATTGAATTTATAGTTTTTTCAATCATACAAAATACATATATAAAAAGTTGTTATTTATTAACTATCCACATTCCAAGGTGAAATCTTCTTTCAAGCATAAAAGACCATGTTACAAACGGACAATGATAACCTATTTTATCAATATAAAATTTTTGAAGTTTATCATCCAACTCATCAGAAAGATACTTATGTTGATATTCACATATCATTATCAATACATAAGATATTACTTTTAAAATTGGTATAAAAATATATTCTTTTATCAACTTTCACCTCTAAAAATGGTAGGCGAGGAGGGATTTGAACCCTCAATCCTTAAAGGCCACAGATTTTAAGTCTGTGATGTATACCGTTCCAACACTCGCCCATTAAATTTTGGCAGCTCCGTCTGGAATCGAACCAGATCTAAGAGGTTCAAAGCCTCTCGTGCGGCCATTACACTTCGGAGCTATTAAAATGGTAGCCCCAACTGGATTTGAACCAGTGGCTTTCTGCTTGTAAGGCAGACACTCTCCCGCTGAGTTATGGGGCTATTTAATTGGTAGCGGAGATGGGATTCGAACCCATACTTTACAGGGTTTGGGCCTGCTGACTCTACCAGATTGGCCTACTCCGCCTTTTTAACAATAATATATCCACACTTCATATTCATTATCATAATCGAAACCCATTTTATTAAGTTTTTTTACATCAGATTCAGATATCAATCTAGGATTATGTGGTATACCTGTGTAAATAATATCGTGCTCGGCATTTAAATACTCATCACCACGGGCATATTTACTTAAAATCTTCATTCCTTCAATGAAATGTTTATACATTTTTTTACTCACCTTCCAATTTATTCATTCTTATTGGTTGTTTTTCATATTTTTAAAATATTGGAACTTTCTATATCTCCACACCCTCTAAATCAAAAAGATAAAAAGAATCATCAATCAGTATTTATCTCTAAAAATGACCCATCTATAGAAATTTTCCCATCCAATTCAAACCAACCATTCTTTTCACCACCATTTAATTCATCTACAATCTCTTTTGCACAAGAATCGTCAATTTCAATAGAAAGTAATAATTTAGCCATTTTTCATCCATTGCTTTTTAATTTTTTTATTTTTCCATGATTTACGGGTTCTTACATCTGATCTCTGATAATCATCCCATGCTCTTGGTAGAGCCTTTGGGGATCTCTTATTTCTTATATACTCTGGATATTCATAATATGCCCTTCTATCAGGAAGGGCATTGGACATTTTATACCAATGTCTAAATTTATATCCTCCTAGTTTTCTAACTCCTGGTACAGGATCTATACGAAAACGAAAAACAATTTTTTGTAAATATCTTGGCCAAGCAAATTTTCTGACTATAAGATCACCTCTTATAAATTCCATATTATAACCTCCTAAATTTATAAACTCAGAAGGTGTCTTTTATGAAGTAAATCATACAATCTCCTTTATTAATTCTTCTATAAGAAATTTTGCTTTTTTAAGATATGGAACATTATTTGACCGCCGATGTTCAGGTAGATTAGGAGGGTCACAAATGCTAATCGTCGCATTGGCTCCTATCCTCTGTGCATGTTACGGTAATTGCGGTCCACCAAGTTCCAGAGGTTGCCGTTACGGAAACACTACCCTTGCAATCCTCATATAATTTTTCCCTTATACTTATGGCATTCAGGACACCACGACGCCATTTTATCTGCGCATGTTTTATCGTCTGGACACTTCATGCCGCCTTCACATTAAAATGGAGCGGATGGAGGGATTCGAACCCTCATCAAAAGCTTGGAAGGCTCCTATGCTACCATTGCACCACACCCGCTTTTAGATGGAGCCGCGACGAGGAATCGAACCCCGATCAACTGGGTACAAACCAGTTATAATAATCCGTTATACGACCGCGGCTAAAAATTAGTTAGGTCGGCGTTTCGCCTGTGATGCCCTTCACTTTAAAGGTATAGACCTAATAGACCTTACACCCGCCGGCCGTGTCAGCCACCTCATTTTTTATGACATTGGAATTTTAAGAGTATTAGAGGTTGGTTTGATAATCTCTTAAAATTTGGCAACCAATGTCTTTTTATTTAAATGGCGGAAGGCCGGGGACTCGAACCCCGAATGGCATTACCACTACTAGTTTTCAAGACTAGCCCCTCGTCCAGCCGGACACCTTCCATAAATCTTTAAAATAATGAAATTATTTTAAGAATAAAATCATATAATATAATAAAATTTGTTATTACAAAATTTTCAGGAATAATAAACCATTCATCTTTTTCACTATCATATATCCAAAAATAAGGATTTGAAATCATTTTTATTCTCTTTTTAATCATTTTATTTATTATAAAACTATTAATCTAAAAAGTAAACTTTCTCTAATTTGGCGAGCCGCCAAGGATTTGAACCCTGATCATCTGGGTTGGAGCCAGATATGTTACCATTACACCAACGACCCATATGATTGGTAGCGGCTGGGGGATTCGAACCCCCACTTTATAGCATCTCGGGCTATCGACTCTACCAATTGGTCTAAACCGCCATTAAATTGGTGGACATAACGAGAATTGAACTCGTTCCCTGCAGGAGTTTCCCATACGATATATATCTCTATGCCCTTAAATTGGTGGAGATGCCGGGGATCGAACCCGGGTCCGCAGATATTCAACTTTTGTTGAATTACGATAATTTTGTGGAGACCTGTTTTTACGTCAATCATAACCCGTTTCCCACCATCCGATTATGATAAGTACCACTAACCCTCTTACTATAGCAACAGGCACCTTTACTAATAGTCGTATCCTTCTCTATTCGATGTTAAAAGATATAGAAGGCATCTATCTAATAACGGTGAAAGATTTAAGCAGCCTTTAAGAAGAAATTATCTTCGATAGGAGCCACTGTTACTTCATCTTTCAGAAAAATATTACTATTTTTTGCATTTATATTTATTTGAATTGTTTTAACGAAGTCAATTCAAATTCGTATCGCAACATCCGTCTCTTTATCCCCGTCGAATCCATTTCATCCCCATAAAAAATTGGATAAAATACCCGACTTATATAGGCTCGGGCTACCTCTAGTTATTACTATCTTTTACCTGAAGTCTTTTTTGTTCTCACTCCGCTCATATCACCTTGAATTTTAGCCTTTGTATTATCAATTATCTTTTCAAGCTGAATACACTTTTTACCATCTTTTTCATCCTTGGCTTTCTTCAAGGCATCTTCTAACCGAACCAAAGCTTCCTTTCGTCTTTGATTTCGTCTCTCCGGGAAATTCATCGGCTTCATCTTCTCATTTCCTTTCATTGAGGTTTATATAAATATTTTACTATACTTAAAACTATATGTAAACTTATTTATTTTATTAGAAATCAGATAATTTCAATTTTGAAATTATTCTATTTCCTCTACGATCTTTTAATTCATATAGAGGTTTTAAAATTAAACCTTCAGGCGGTGTATAACGTAATTCTGATTTAAAACCATTAATACAATGTGATATAGCCACGGATAAAGGCCCAATATCAATAATCGGAACTATTTTAATATCAAGAGTTTTTGCAATTACCTCACATGCTTCTCTTGTAAGCCACATTCCGCCTTCTGTACCTGAAAAATATACATCAAAAAGTATAAAATCCACACCATCAGGAATATAATCTCCACCACCCTTTTGAATTTCTCGTCCATACCCTTCACCATAAAGGGTGAAGATTGGTTCTTCACCTTCTTTAGCAGGAAAAACACTAGCCATCTTCTCCGGTATGAAAGTTTCCATTAACTTCTGAACCAAATCACTTGGAATTTGTGAATTTTTATTCTTACCTTTAAAAACAACTTTTTCACTATCCCAAATAACACGAATATTGGTACCATCAACCTTTTCTGTCATAACCCAATCAATATCTTTAAGAAGTTTAAATTCAGGTCTTGACCATTTACCTGGTACAACAGTACAAGAACGACCTGCATTTTCCGATCTTAAAAATAAAGTTTGTATTTTTTGATATGTTTTCATTTTACCAATTTTTCCTATGCTTTTCTTTTCTGGTATATTTTTTCTTATCCTTAAAATCACAACCAGGACGAGGAATAGGAATTCTTACGGGTATTTTTTTACCATTTTTATCTCTCATTTTCCTCAATCCTTTCTTAGTGGCACCCCTGGGGAGAATCGAACTCAACCGCTCCAAGGTTCGTAGCCCTAGGCCTGAAATTTCCATCAGCAGGGGTATTAAAATGGTGGATCCTCCAGGACTCAAACCTGGAACATACCGGTTATGAGCCGGTGGTTCTATCAATTGAACTAAGGATCCAAAATGGTGCCGGTGGCTGGAATCGAACCAACACGGAATTAACGGGTGATTTACAGTCACTTGAGCCCACCACCTGCTCAACACCGGCATAATTATTTTTCTATTTCTATAATCTTATTTAAAAGGTTCCTAGCTATAATAAAATCTTTATCCTTTAATAAAACAATTATTTCATCTATTATTTTTTCACGAAACTCAATATCATCTCTTAATCTTTTTTTAAGTATATCATCCCAAAGTGGGTAAGTAAATTTTTTTTCTTCCATAAGGTTCAATTAGATAATACTATAAAATTTCAATAGTTACATCATACTCTTCTGTCTGCAGAATCGTAAGAATTAAATCTCCATTTATAGCATTATCCTTTTCAACTTCTATAATTTCTTCATCTGATCCTGTTTCATAATAATCTAAATCAGTTTCAAATATAAATTCCACCAACATTCTTACTTTTTTTTTCTCACCCATTTTTTCACCTCTTATTGTTTTTGGCTCCTTCGGGTGGATTCGAACCACCATCTTACGGTTAACAGCCGTAGGTCCTGCCTTTGAACGACGAAGGATCTATTAATTTTTTATGGAGGACCCCCAGGGAATCGAACCCTGTTCAACCAGTTTAACAGACTGGTGCTTTACCGTTAAGCTAGAGATCCTAAAAATTATGGTAGGAGCAGTGGGATTCGAACCCACACTGTACAGGGTTTAAGCCTGTTGACTCTACCAAGTTGGTCTATGCTCCCATTAAATTGGTGGGTGTTAAAGGATTCGAACCTTTAACTAACAGGTTAAGAGCCTGTTGTGATACCATTTCACCAAACACCCAAATTTTATTCTATTGATAATATCAAAATATTCCTATCAGATGAAACTTTCCAACCATTTTCCCTAAAAAGATTTACTACTTTATCTCTGTATTCAAATATCATTTCTTCTGGATAAGGAAAATATGAATTTTCCTTACCATTTACTATATCATTGGAAACATTTCTTAAAAATTTTTCAAAGATATAATTTTGACATTCATCAAAATATTTTGATATTGTTCTGGAGTTGGCACAAATATTTTCTTTATCATTTTTTCTCCTAAAATGGTAGTGGGTAGAAGAGTCGAACTTCTATCTACCGATTATCGGTCGGTTGCTCTACCATTGAGCTAACCCACCATTAATAAACTTCCTCATACACTACTTCCGCATTTGGGCATACTTTTTTAAAAACATCTTCCAAAAGACTTCTATCATCTTCCTGATCTATAGAAAATCTTTCTCCATCTACAATAATTACAAATCCATCACAATAATCTTCAATAAGAATTTTCATTATAAATACCCATAAATTTGGTCCACCTGAAAGGAATCGAACCTCTCAGCTCCAAATTACCAAGTATTCGATGGTAGCCATGGCCCACCTTCAACCGAGTAACCGGGCTTAACGTCACCAGACAGGCAGTTATTTGGTGGACGAGCGGGGAATCGAACCCCGACAAAAAGCTTGCAAGGCTTCCGTGCTCCCGTTATCACTACTCGCCCAAAATTTTTATGGTGGAGAGGGCCAGAGTCGAACTGGCAACGCGTAGGACTTCACTCTACCGCTCTACCATTGGAGCTACCTCTCCTTTTCTCTATAAAATTGGCGACCCGTAGGGGATTCGAACCCCTAACTTTTGGTAGACAGCCAAAAATGATTACCCTTTCACCAACGGGCCAAAATTGGGTGAAATCTTCTTACTCATCAAGACATCGCCCGGGTTTCTTGACTTTCAAGGTTATTTCAATTTCGAGCCTTTATAAATTAATTCTTATGGAGCCGTGGCAGGGAATCGAACCCGCCTGCGACTGGTTTAGAAGACCTGTGCCCAAATCCATTGGCAGGGGCAAAACTTTTAATCTTCAAATTTTATTGGATGAATCAAATAATCAACCCATCCCAAATCACCTGAATACCATTCACCATGATTCTTTACCCATTTAATTTTATTTCCATATTCTTTTTCAGCAAATTTTTTAGCGGATTCAAGCGATTCAAAATTCTTTACCCATCTCAAAGTTGATCCAGCTGAATGCATTGGACCACCAACATTTGTTAAATCTTCTGAAAACATTGTATACATACAAACCATCCTTTCATAGATGGAGCCGTGGCGGGGAATCGAACCCCGGTTACTTCCTTACCAAAGAAGTGTTTTACCATTAATACTACCACGACATTTTATTTAAAATACCTTACTGTTCCTTGAGTAGTAAGCGCTTCATTCCCTTTATTTCTATAAATATTACCTCTTTTATGTTTTGCTGGTGTCTTCCAAGATGCTGGTTTAAAAATATCACCTGTTGATATTTCAATAAAAGAATGAACGCTTTTGTGCACACCTTGAATATAAATAACTTTCTTGTATTTAATACCTCGTGGCTCAACCATAATCTTTGCTAAATCAAGAGAAGGGAGTCTTTTCCTAAGGTCATTGTTAACTAATGATTGAACATTATCAACATATTCATCAAGTGCTTTTAAAAATTCAGTAGTCATATTATTTTCCTTTTACTTATTTTTAAAATTACTCATTAATATCATCAGTATCGTTATATTTTTCATCCTTGTGAAGCTCAAAACACTTTCTTATAATAAGGATATCATAATATATACACCAAATAGGGATAGACAAAATAATAGCGCCTACTATAACATTCATTTCACACACCTTTCTTTTTATGGTGACTCCGGGGAGACTTGAACTCACCATCTCCAGGTTGAAAGCCTGATATCCTTGCCTTTAGACGACGGAGCCAATTACATTTAATTTTTTTATGACAGTAGGACCGTTTTCATTCCTATCGGTTCAGGTGAAACATGTAGTTTACAGGCCGGCCACCTTTTAGCAGCTAAAATTATGATTACAATCTACATAGCTAGTGTGGATTCTTGAAATCGCTTTCGGAGCAATCCGTTGGTCATAATTACCCATAACGAAGGATGTCGCCGTCATAAAAAATTGTGGTGTCCGTGGGAGGACTCGAACCTCCAACAAATAGCTTCTAAGGCTACCGACTCTACCAATTGGCCCACACGGACATTAAATTTATTGAAGGTATAACGAACTTTACTACGCAACTTTAGAATCTTTAACATAAAATCAATGTAGTGGCATATACTAATCTTATATTGTAAAGAAAATTAAAGTTGATAAAGTGCCACCTTTATTCTCCAACGTATTTCGTCGTTAGAAACCACTACCTTCAAGATGGTGGGTCCTGGGGGATTCGAACCCCCACTTAACAGATTAAAAGTCTGTTGTGCTACCATTGACACTAAAGACCCAAATTATGGTCGCGGGAGGGGGATTCGAACCCCCGCTAGAAGCTCCCAAGGCTCCCGTGCTACCGTTGAACACTACCCCACGATATAAGTGGTAGCGGCGCCGGGAATTGAACCCGATGGATCTGTAGGTTATGAGCCTCAGATGGAAACCATCCTCACCGCGTCAAAATCTTTATGGAGAGTCGAGAGGGAATTGAACCCCCACCGTTAGACTGGCAATCTAACATGCTACCATTAAACACCACCGACTCATTTATTCTATTTTAGAATTTACATCTCCCTATTTTACCCTTTAAGAAAGTACCAGGCGAGTGGTTTAACTATCTTAAAGTCGCCACCGATAAAATAGGGACATATAAATCCTAAAACAAAAAGGGGATTCAGTTTTATGGCTGAATCCCCTTTTCTTAAATACTATGATGGGTTATTCAGCCAATCATATCTCTTTCCCCTTATAGGTATTTAAGATATGATTCCATGTGTGTGGTTCAATATTAATAAACACTAAATTCTTTTTATTTACTCTTTTCATCGTTTCCATAATTAAAAACCAAAATTCAAAATTCAAATTTTTCTCTCACTATTTTTATTTATTTTTTAAAAACAATCTTTTCTCACTCAATAAAAAAATTATAACAAATTTTTGGAAATTCGTAAACTAATTTTTTTTTATGAAAAGGAAAGAATTGGTGGGTTACCCTAAGGTATTTTTCATAATTTTTATACCGCCGCCCACCTATCGGCCGGTTTTACACTAACACATTTAATATCATAAGAATTAATAATACACTAATTATTACTGTCCAAATACAATCTTCAACATCCATTATTATTACCTCGGCTCAGGTCCAAGTTTAAATCGGAAATACGGGTATTTATTAGTTTCCTCGAATTTCATGTTCAAGTTTAACATTATCTGACCGAGGGAAGCCATTGAACCCGGATGTTCGATTGCATTTTCCAACAAGGAAACTCGCATCGGAGAAAGTTTCACCTGGCCGGGGCATCCCACAAAAGTTACACTTTTCTTGCCACGGTAGAAATCACCCTTACAATTCGATCTTTCACAAGCATTACAATCATACCCAGTACTTTCTCTATCAGCTTTCATTTTATTTTCCTTTCTTGTTTTGTTATTTACAACAACAAATTTAATGCTAAAAGTAAATATCTTTTTTTACTTACTCTTGATAAGAGATTTAATTTTCTTTTTCGGTCTCAACTTAATTTTTTCTGCCTGTTTCTTAGTCTTTATTGAAACAATATCATCAAAAGACTCATTCGCGGTTGAATCTTCGTCCATGTCTTCATTTTCATCGTTAAATGTTTCAACAAGAATATCATTAACAACCGGAATTAAATCATATCGTAAATAACCATCATCATCCAAATTTTCCTGTATAGCCTTTTTAATAACATTTAAAGATATAGAAGAAATCACACCCTTAGGAAAACCACCAGAATCGGATCTTTTAAAATCCAAAAGTCTTACAGTAAAATTATTATCTTCACTAATTGTTACAATTCTTTTCTTTTTCGCCTTTGCTCCAGAAGTGTTTACAGAGGTTGTTTTTACGGACGAGATCACCATAAATTTATAGCCTTTTATGGGATCGGCCGTAGTGGATGAGAATATCATTTTTGTATTCTCATCCACCTCAATATATGGAGTACCTTTGCTAGAAAGCAAAATTTGCATTATTCCTCCAATTCCTCATCCATATCATTCTCACATTCAATACACCAACGACACAAAAATTCACCATCTTCATCATCACCCAATTCAGACGATTCATACCACCAACCACATCCATCACAAAGAAAAATTTCTTCTTCAATTCTTGATAAATCCTCTAGATTTAAATCCTCTGATGATAAACCATAATCATCAAGGACATCATCCAAGGTTAAACAAGTGCCTTGCAAATTTTCTATAATATCTTGTAATTGATCCTTGCTTAAAGACATTCTTAAATCACCATATTCCTTTATCCTATCAAAATCAGGATAAACTGTCAATTAATTTATTTCTCAAAGAGGCCCATAATTCCAGACCAAAATCTGTAAGATCATCGGTATTAACACGTTCGGTTATTTTCAGTACATACTCAATGGATAAATTATGGCAATTCATTTCAGTAATGACTGGATGATTACCATTACCGAAGTTATTAACACATACAATTAGAAGTGTTTTTTCATCCTCGGTTAACTTGGTTGGATTCAACCTTTTAATTGTAGTATTAAACATATTTTTTCTCATTTCTTTTTTAAATTCATTGTTTGAGCAAAATCAATCAATTTGGAAAAACGGGTGAAAATGTTCAATACTTCACTTTATATCCCTCACTTTAGAAATTGAATTAATGGCACATCTACCACCATCAAATATGGCCATTTTAGCAGTTGTGTTTAAAAGTGTAAACCACTGTTTTTTTGTTTTCACAAAAATTTTTAAATTTTTACCCCTATAATTTGTGTTTGGATTAAGTAAAGCATCCGGTCGAATGGTTATAGGTCCCCTTGAAATTTTTGATTTTTTTACACAAACCGGCTTTTCCATACAAACCATTTCTTCTTGAATTATCTCCAAATCCTCAGGAGTCACAATTCCCATAAATTTGATATTTTCATTATAATCCAATTTACCCCTAGTCAAAATCAAGAAAGACTTTGATTTTTTTTCTTTAATATAAATTGTAAATGCTTTACCTTCATTTCTTTCCGGCAAAAGAAAAAAAGTATTAATTTTATATACTGTTCCTGCAAACAATGTGGATCGAGGTCCTAAATGACCATTATTATAAAATACTTTATGACCCACCTCGATTTTCATTTCAAATTCCTTTCTTTATTGGGAAAATCTATCGTGTTACTTACTTACTTCATAGGATTCATAGGCGTCCCGTCTTCCTATGGATTTCAGATATCGGTTTACTCTGAGTGACCTATTCCACGATAGATTTAAAATTATGACCAAATTTCATCCAACAACTTGTTAAATTAAACACTGGATTCGGTTATTAAATAATTAGCCCGGGATCATTTATATACCGATGCCGGGTCACCGGTTATTAGTTATTTACTTCACCGACAAACACACGGTGCATCGCCATTGACAACCCGTGCCACCTTTACCACGGGCTTTATTGTGGAGACGTTTTCCATTACCATATTTCTTATCTTGAAATATATGATCACAAGAACATGGCAAGATAGCCGTATTTCGGTTTGGATCAACTGTTACATTACCAATCTGTTCTTTTTTCTTTGCCATTTTACTTTCCTTTCATGTTGCTTGTTAAAAAATTAAACGGGGGCTTACGCGTAAATACCCCCGCCTCAAGTTTCCGCTTAGTCAATGGAGTGTATCGTGGACCCATACATTCATGTACGGCTCCTAACCGACTTTATCTCCTATAAGCTTCGTTAGCTTATCATCCGCAAACGGGCTCGTTTTATTGCCTCAAATTTCAACAAGATATTTTATCTGTTTACTCTACAAGGCTTTACCACCGTTTTATAGGACACCTTAAGGATTCAAGGATTTTGGTTCGTTAGCCCCTAACAGCTAGCAAGGTAAAAGGCCATTTACCTCCGGTGTCTACTCCTTTTAACTAATTAAAGGCCTTTAGTCTCAAGGATTCAGGGTTTCTGTACCATCTTCTTCATAGTATAGGCTAACTCATAGAGGAACAGGTTGTGTCCTCCGTTGCTCCTACTACAAACCCTTTTTCGGAGCTATCGTCAATCAACACGACTTGGAAAGGTTGCCATAACACTATTGTGTTAATTTACCAGGTAAAAAAAGCCCTATGTATCAATTGACGAAATTATATAAAAACATCAATAAAAACAATCACAACAATAGACCATATTAAAACTAACAATGATACTTTGAAATCTTCGCTTATTTTTTTCCACATAATAATACATCCTCAGATATTTGTAAACATTATTTATTTTAAAGTGGGCCGGTATTTATTTATATACCGTTGCCGGCTCAACGGATTAAAATCCTACTTTGTTTCTCTGCCGAAGTCGAGATCACCCATCTCATGATCACGCATTCTATTGAACTCCGCAGCGTTTTCCAGATCGGCCAACTCATGGTCTCGAATTTCTTCGATTTTTGCGACACCATCGATATTTTTATTATGGTAATTTGCACATGACGCAAATCCAATCGTCATGGTTACCACCACTGTCGCCACCAACACTTTTAAATGTTTCATATTTATACATTCCTTTCTTTTTTATATAATTCAAACGTATTACAGTATTTATACACAACACATTAAAATGGCTGGGTATTATTTTTTATACCGTTGCCCAGTCAACGGAACTTCCGTCATCAGGCGAAAGTAATAAACTCAAAGTCCCTAACCTTCAGATCCTTAGAGACTTTCCTAAGGTTATCAGTAAACTTAACAGCGTTGCCCTTGGAAGTAAACACACGGGCCTTGCCGGAACGGGCCATCAGAACACGACCCTTCTTCAGAACAATGGTTTTCACAGCTTTGGCGGCCATATTTAGACCCTCCTTTCCTGGGACTTGAATATTTGAGAACTCATTTAATAAATCAATATTAAAACATTTGATTCATCAAGTCAACTCTCAACAATTTTTTATTTTTTCTAATGTTTTTAAAGTTTTTTGACCCGGGTCGAAAAGATTGAAGTGAATGAACAGCCGTTTAATAACACCTCTACTCCTGGTCTGCAGCCCAGTTTCATGGCGGTGAGGATCCTATCCTCAATTACTGGCTCAAGATATAAATCTAAAGGTTAAAGGTTAAGTTGAAAAGTTTTTAATTGACTTGGATTCTTGTCTCAATTTCTGTACTGAGTTTAACAAACTCAGGTCGAACAGTAAACAACAATTTTTTCGAGAAATTTTAGATGTTTTAACAGGACATCAAGGATTATTCAACAATGTTGTTTCTAACCCTAATTAACCCGTCGATCCTTTAGTGTCTATTGAAAACCTTAATGGTTTAAATGACTTGACGGATCGATTGCGATGATTAAACACTGTCTCGATTTTTACTAAGGATAACACTAACAAATTGACCCGTCAATTAAGAAAATTTTTTCAGGTGTCTACAAAAAGTCACACACCCTTGACGAGCCTTTTCTCACTCACTGAAAGCATCATAACATACTGAAATCTCAAGGTAAATGACCAAAAATATATAATAAAAACAAAGGCTTAGCCGTAACCTCTTGAAAGGATATGCATGTATACTAATGCTCACACCACATCGCCCCAACCACTTGATATGGTAGTGGAAATACCAGCGGAGGTGAGCCAGGATCGTGGAGGTTCGATCCGAAAGCGGTATGAAGGTCAGACTACGCTGCTCAAATCATTAGACTTTTTTAACCATTTCCGTCGATTCTACTGGACACTCAATAAATACAGGGGTTTACGCTGCGTAATTATATATAATTATAGATCACCGTCCAGATAGACCCTACAGGGCCAAGAATGTATACAAAAGTAGACGAATGAGATTTATTTATTCACTGAATCACATTCAATCATTAAATCTTATTCAATAAATATTGATTAGTAAGAACACTATGGTTAATGAATCTTCAAGTCTTATTTGCTGAATCTTATTTATTAACTGAATGTTATTCATTTATTCAATTAATCTTATTTATTCACTGAATGATATTCAGTCAATATTATCTATTTATTATATAATTAAATAATAGTCTTTAAATGACCTATGGTTAGTGAATGTCCAATAGTCATTAACTAAATGATATTCAGTCAATATTATTCATTTGAGTTTACAGAGCCCGAGAACCGTGTTATCATTGATAAAAATGTGTATGTTTCCGTAACACCATCGGATATCTATATAATTAAAGATAATAAGTCCTTGTTTTTATTGAGTATACACCAGGATCGACGGAAACGATCTAAAATATCTAATGATTTGAGCAGCGTAGTCTGACCTTCATACCGCTTTCGGATCGAACCTCCGCGATCCTGGCTCGTCCTGGAGGGTCGGAGCCAGCAACCATAGGGCTCCTCCGGTTAGATTCGTGTACTAAAATATACATGTCACGGATAAAGACAGCGTTCACATATGTAGACACCTGAAAAAATTTTCTTAATTGACGGGTGACCGGCGTTATAGTATACTGTTTTCAGATGGTTAGGGTAAAGGGTTATTTGATGTGGGAATTTTCAAGTATTTTCAGACCCTAAGTCGAAACCTTTAAAATTATTAGAAAAAAATTATGGTTTACGACGCCGACCCCCTTTGTTAGTATGTATCCATCGTGAGACAAGAACCCAAGTCAACTAAAACTTTTCAACTTTACATTTAACCAATATTGAAATACAATAGTCTTGTAATTGGGATCCTGTGGATCTCTCCTCCATAGAAAAGGCCTTAAAGGCGCCAGGGCCGAAGTATTGGAGTTATTTTTGACTGATTATCAACCCTTTTAGTGACCGGTCACAAAATTTTTAATAAAATAAACACTTTGAGAATCGAAAAAATCAATTAAACGGGGTACGTTAAAGAATAAAGGTGACACTTTATCAACCTTTAGAGTAGGTTAGCGACGATTAATATATGTCACTATATTGTTAATATCTTTAAAGAGTTGCGTAAAAATCCCCTATAAACATTTATAATTTAATTGAGTCTTTGGATACTCAAGAAAGGAAAAGATAATGTTTAACAAGGAAAAGGTGAAAATTCTCCGAATTGAGATTACAGAGGCATTAAAGGAAGTAGAGCGTGCCCATGGTGTGAAATTCAACCTTGGTGTTATTTCATTCGGTGAAACAGACTTCCGGACGCAGTTGACTTGCATTATGCCCGGAGTTAATGGTGATAATATTTATGAAATTGAGTGGCATAAATTTCATAGCAATTATGGACTTGTTAAAAACGATCTGGGACGGGAATTTATTCCGGCACCAGGAGCAGATACATTCAAAATTGTTGGTATCAAAAGAAGCAATCGTAAATATCCCATAATTGCCCGTAATACAAGGACAAATAAATTACATAAATTTACTGTATTTGCGGTTACAAATGGGTTTATGTAGAATATTCCTACCCGGGTGGGATAAAACCCGGGCCACTTTCAAGTAATACTTTAAATGACTGAAGCGGATATTCTCAGGAAACGATGGTTCACCGCTATATAAATAGAACCGTATCATATACTGTAGTGGTATATGGTCTAGACGCCCAGTGTGGACTGCTGTGACCCGTCCGGCTCTGATATAACCTAGCGTATCCGTGAGTCCGGCACGTTATCCGGACACAATTTATAATTTATTTCTCAATTATAAGAAATAAATTTCTCAATTTACGATCTTTTTAATTTTTGTTAGAATGTTTTTAGTGAGTGAGAAAAATGTTTTTCATTTTAAACGAAAGGAAATGACAATGGCGGCATTTGATCCGACTAAGGATAAAAAATTGGCGAGCAAAGTGCTGGAAAGCAAAGACGGTGGTACGACTTCTATAGTTGTTTCCGCCCATGAGTACAATGGCGGTGAGCCGAAGATCCAGATCGGTAGAATAGTGTTTTATAAAAATGGCAATACCGGCCATAAGAAAGTCGGACGTATGACCCTGGAAGAGTCCATGGCAGTTGCGGGTATTATTCCTGAAATTATGTCCGCAATTAAATAGGGTATAAACCGGGCGTCTTATTCGGTATATAAAAATCAGGCGTTGGTCTGGTCCGAACCGTATAATCGGACCACCTCTTTTTAATTAGAATTTAAGAAAAAAAATAATTTACTTAATATTCTGATTAGAATATACTAAGAAAAAGTAGTTAAAAACCCAAAAAGAAAAAAAAGTAGTTTACACAAAAAACAAGCTGAGTTATAATGGGTTTAAAAGTAAAAAAGAGTGTTTTAAATAACCACACAACATTCCCCCATAAAAAATAGGGGAAACATTGAAAGGAGAAGTAAAATGAACAAAGCTGATCTCAAGAAAGCCGTTGCGGCCGACACTGGACTTACCCAGAAAGATGCGGGCATTGCCATCGATGCAGTTCTCGAAAACATCAAAGCAGGTCTTGTTGAAGATGGTAAAGTGACCCTGGTGGGATTCGGAACCCTGAATGCAGTGATTCAGGCGCCTCGAAAAGCCCGAAACCCCAAAACCGGCGAGGCCATCGACGTTCCTGAAAAGGTCGTTGTGAAGTTCAAGCCTGCCGCGGCCTTCAAAGAAGCTGCACTCGGTGCAAACCTGCCTGTAAAGGCGACCAAAAAGGTAGCCGAGGATGAAGTTGACGGTGAAGTTGAAGCTGAAGACGGCGAGTAGTAAAAATGGGGCGGGGAATAGTTCCCCGCCTCATATATAACCAAAATACTATAATCATAGAAAAGATAAGCTAATAATGATTAGGTTTCCGCCTATTAATAATTTATAGTGAATTATAAAAATCTAACGGGGGGATTGTGTTTAACACAATTCCCCTTTTTTTGTTTACAAAGTTGATTATATATATCATAA
>Ga0265293_10007306_pt1 | contig 17099 bp, 23 predicted proteins | sample Munlanlewell138R_FD_192505 | JGI IMG/M metagenome (GOLD analysis project Ga0265293, IMG submission 192505) | Leachate microbial communities from a municipal landfill in Southern Ontario, Canada - Leachate well 138R | ecosystem: Engineered > Solid waste > Landfill > Unclassified | place: Canada...
GCGAAGCGCGCATAGAGATCTTGGGCATCTTCAACAACTCCCGCGCTTGCCGGTTTTGGCAGGGCAAGGCAACACAAAAACACCAAAAACGCGCCCAGAAATTTGGCTAAATTCCCCGATTTTTGCCCGTGTTTTTTTAGTTGCGTCATAGCCTAAATTCTATGAATTTATTATAGCAAAAACAAAACCCGCTTGGCAAATATAATTGTGATATTATTTCGCGCGGGTTAGAAGTTTTTCTATTTTTTCATAGAATGACGGGAGATCGGCATCATTGACGATAATAAAATCGGCGGTTTTGACACATTGAATAAGCTGCTGTTTTGATTTATCGGCCGGTGCCAATTCACGCGCCTCGGATTTTTTGAAATTCGCGAAAGTAATCGGTTCGTTTTCTTTCCTTCGCAAGCGTTTAGAAATTCTCAAAAATCTTTTCTCTTGCGGCGCGTCCACCGCCCACAGAACAAACCCGGCGCTTTGCCGCAAAACTTCAGCTTCACCCGGATTTCTGATGCTGGTGATAACATAACTTCGCTCGCGCTTAATTCTTGCCAACGCTTTTTGAGAAAAAACTCCGGTTCCGTATTTTCGCCTCATTTGATTGCCCAAATCCTGCAAATTGCGGCGAGTTAATTCCACTCCTCGCGCTGCCGCTTCTTCGCGGATAATATCCGAAAGCGAAATGTGAAAAAATCCCTTGCTTTCCATCAAATACCGCGCAAGAGTATCCTTTCCCGCCCCTGTTGCCCCGGTAACCCCAATAATCATACATTTTTTAACGACTTAATGATTAAATGCTTATATGATTAAATGATTAAATGATTTCTACCATTTTGCCTTGTGCAGACCGATATCATAGCCAAAACGATTGAATAAAATATGCACAAAGAAAGTCATCACAAAAATTGTTCCCCACACCAGCAGATCGCCGGTTAAATATCTCCCCACATAGACACCCAAAAAAACAAAACTGCCGATCACATAATTGGTTTGGTCCCAAGGCATAAACGGCGCGCCGGGCGGCAAGTCCAACCGCCGCTTGACAAACGCCGCGGCAAGATCGCCGCAAACCGCGCCGCCGGCAAAAAGCAAGGAAAAAAACCACAAATTAACCGATTTGTAATCCAAAAGCGAAAGCTCCATCGCCCAACCAAATTTGTAAAGCCACCATTGCAACAGGGCGATTGCCATCCCCACAATCAACGCGCTGGCAACGCCGCGCCAAGTTTTATGGTCGCCGAATATCCGCTTTCCCCGCCAGCTCTTGCCAAAATCAACCGGAAACGCCAGTTTTGGAAACAACCCGGCGTTGCGCGCCAAAGGCGGCGTCATATTGGCAAAATACGCCGGCAAGAAAAAGTACAGGCACGAAATAATAAAAATAACCTCTTCCATTATGCTACTTTACTACTTTATGGTAGAATTTCCAATACTATAATCTTTTAAAAACCCATGTTAAAGTGTGATTTACACATACACAGCAAATATTCATTTGATAGTTTGGCCGATCCCAAAAGGATTGTTGATTTGGCGTTGGCGCGCGATATTCATTGCGTTGCTATCGCCGATCATGGCAACACCCGCGGTTCTGTTGAAGCGCGCGATTACGCGCGAAAAAACAATCTGCCGATTTTGGTGATCATCTCCGAGGAGGTTAAATCAAAACAAGGCGACATTCTGGCGCTAAACATCAAGGAGCAAATCCCCGATCACCTGCCCGCCGATGAAGTTTTAAAAAAAATCAAAGAGCAGGGAGGGCTGGCGGTCATCGCCCACCCTTTCGGCTTGTGGTGCAATTTCAAAGATGATTTAAAAAACTATTTGGGGCAGTTTGACGGCGTTGAAGCGTGCAACGCTTCGGTTTTCGCCGGAAACAAAACCGCGCGAAATTTCGCGCTAAAACACAATTTGCCGTTCACCGCCGGATCAGACGCGCATTTTGCCAACCGCTTCATCGGCAAGGTCCGGCTGGAATTGCCATTGGATTATTCGCCCGATTTAACCGCCGCGCAAGTGATTGAATCAATCAAGCAAAAAACCGGCAAAATCGCCGGCGCCCCCGAACCTTTCCTCTCCAAAGCCCTTGACCACGCCTTCCGAACCCTTGCCAAACTGAAAAACATTTTTCAATAGCGGCTCACATTTTCAAAGTGGGAAAGTTTGTATTTAACCAAAAACATCCGGCACAATCATACTTCCAAAAATGGCGCAAAATTATTTTTTGATATGACTTGCAAATCGCCTTGGCCGCCCAAATCTTCGGCGAATATTTTTTGAATTTTGGGTAAAGTCGGTTTTTTGTTCCATTTAAATTCAAAACCGGATAAAACCCGATTTTCGCCTTCAATGAGATCTATTTCATCTTGCTGATAGGAGCGCCAAAAATAATATTCTGGGTAGCGCGACAGCGCATCATTTCTCTTCATTCGCTCAACTAGGCAAAAATTTTCCCAAAGCTGGCCGATATCGCTTCTCTTGTTCGTTGGAGAAAAATCGCCTGCCAACGCGTTTCTAATCCCCAAATCAAAAAAATAATATTTCTTCATCTTGGAAATTGATTTACGCTTATTGGAAAAATAAGGAGACAAGGGAAAAATAATGTGGAGCTTGTGCAGAATATCCAAATAATTCAAAACCGTTTTGGCATCAAGATTAAGCATCTGGGCAATCTCGGTGGTGGAAACCTGCCCGCCGACTTGCAGCGCCACCAATTTTAACAATCCTTCCAGCGAACGAGTGTTTCTGATGTATTCAATATTCAAAACATCTTTGAAGAGATAGTTTGACGCGATGTTTTTAACAATTGCCTCTTTGGTTTCCCTATCCGGCGATGTCACCACTTCCGGATATGACCCATAAACCAAATTTTTCCCAAGATCAAATTTGCCGGCGCTTTGAGCTTCGGCAAAAGAAATCGGATACATCGTGAACGCGAAATAACGGCCGGTTAACGGCTCATTGATGATATTGGAAAGTTCAAACGCCGATGATCCGGTGGCCAAAATCTTGAGATTCGGCAAAGTGTCAAAAATCACTTTCAATTTGATGCCGATATCTTCAATTCTTTGCGCTTCGTCAATCACCAAAAGATCGTAATTTTTAAATTGCTCCACCATCGCGCGCGACGGTTCGCCAAGGCAGCCGCGATCATCAATTAAGTCGCCGTTTAGATAAAGGCTGTTTTTATATTTGGCCAAAATCACTTTTGCCAGCGTGGTTTTGCCGGCCTGGCGAGGCCCGTAGATAATTAAAATTTTCCTTTTATCAAGGTTTTTCAAAATTTTTTCTTCCAAATAACGTTTGATTTTAAGCATAAATGGGGCAATTTTTGCCAAAATTTAAATTTATGGAATATAATCCATAAATTTAAAATACCACCTTTCAACCCCTTGTCAATAGCGGCTCACATTTTCAAAGTGGGAAAGTTTATTTTTGGGGCCGAGGATTTTGACAAAGACTTTTGGACGATCGTCGGGCAAAAGCTCCACGGCAATCACATCAATTTGCCATTTGACATTTAACGGCACTTTATTTTTTATCAGCCACAGCTCCGCGGCTTTGGCGATTTTCCATTTTTTCACCATATTCACTTTATCCTGCGCCAGATATTTTGCATTTGCCTTGATAGTTTTCACTTCCACGAAAACAAAAACATCGCCCTTTTTGGCGATAATATCCACTTCGGCGATTTTGGGCCCGCCCGAAGCGCGCAAAAAGAAATTTTGATCCAGAATTTTATATCCCCGGCTTTGCAAATAATTAGCCGCGATCTTCTCCCCCTTCGTTCCGATTATTTTTGTATTTTGTTTGGCCATTGAAAATGATGCCATCTCAAAAAGTGTTGAAGTCAAACTTCAACATGCTTGTTGAAGTTTGACTTCAACGCGCAGGCAATTTGCGATATTGCTCATCCAATTTGCTTTTTAATCTTTTGTTTCTGATAAACGAAACGATAAAATAAAGCGCGGTTGAAACAACTGCCAAAATGATCAAGGTGAACAATCCCACAAGATTGTTATAGGCTTCCCACCACGGCTTGCCAAAAAATTCTTCCTTGACGGAAGGCAAAACAAACAATGTGCGCAAAAATTCCCCCGCCGACAGATTTTCGGTTTTGCCGATCGCTAAAACATAATTGCCGCGATTGCCGGAGTTAAAAACTTCAATCTCGTATTTTCCGGCCAAAACCTCTTGTTCATACTCGGGGCCTTCGGCATAATAATCGTTGCCAAACGGCTCGTAGTTAATCAGCCAAAAAGAATCATCGGCTGGCACTTGGGCGAACAATTCGCCGTCTTTGTAAATCGTTGCCGAATAATCCATGCGGCCGTTCTCCACTCGCGGAGAAAGCAGGCCGGCGTAGAGCAAAAACGGTTTTTTTGAATCAATTGAATAAACCGCCGGCTTGCCTTCCAGCCAGCCGTAATAGGCCTTGGAAATCTCCGGCTTTTCAACTTTGATTTCAACATTCCCTCGTTCCAGCCGCGGCAAATGCGCGCTCGCCGGCGCGGCAAACCCCAGCCCGCAAATCAATATTATTCCCAAAAACCATTTTGCATTTTTTCTGTTCTTCATCACTTCCACAATACCAAAAATCCAAAAAAAATTCTAACCATAAACCTCGCGCAAAAATAAAACATTGGGATTTGTCAATCAAACGCGGCTTTGGAATTCAAGTTTTTCAGATCCGCGGCAAACTCGCCCAGGGCAAGGCGCGAGGAAAATTTTTGGGGGAACATTATCGTAATTCCCGAATCAAGGTTCACTTTGATTTTTTCTCCTTCGCGTCGCTCGTCGGCGGTTTTTTTATTTTCAAAATCATCAATAACAGTATCATCATCCAAACTTTCACCTTCGCGCGCGGACGGCAATTCAACATTGGCTTTTGACGGCATATTTTCGGGCAAGACCACCCGCCCGCTTTCAAAAAGGCCGGCAAATTCCATCGTTTTGGCAAAATTCATCGCCGCGTCGGGAGCGGCCTTTTTGGCGATGCCGTAGTCCGAAATCAACAGCAAAGCCAAATTCTTGGGCAGGGATTCGCCGGCAAACCGCGCGGCCAGCGCGCGATAAAGCGCGGGGCAAAGCGCGGCTTGGGCAATATTCGCCGCCGCGCCCGCCGCCGGATATTTAAAAATCGCGCGGGCGCTCTCGGTGATTGAATAGCGGCCGCTTTGGCGCGACAAAAGCGAAAATTGCGCCAACGCGCCGATTTTGGGCGACGCCGCGCCGCAAAATCCGGCATAGCCAAGCCCGCGCGATAATGCCTCGCGCGAATGCGGCCCGATCCCCAAATCATCATAAATTTGTTTTGCCGCGTCAATTGCCGCCCCCAGCGGCAAAGCCGGGTAGGCGCGGCTGCGAACTTTTTTCCCCAATTTCTCAACCATATCCATTATTTTATCTTTTTTTATCTTAACAAATCTTTTTCTGTTCGGCAACCGCCCCAAAATCCCGCAACATTACACCAAAAAACACATAAACCCGCCTCCGTCCACACTCGTCCACACTTTTCCACAGGTTATAAGATAAAATAATAATTTTTATCTTAACCACAAGATAAAAATATCACGCCCCACGGACGTTGAAGTTTGACTTCAACGCCAACTCAACACCAATCCAACGCCAAAATTTTGCCAAAACAAAAACCGCCGTTGAGGCGGTCTGCCGCTCTGTGGACCTGCGGGGAATCGGACCCCGATTACCTCCATGCCATGGAGGCGTGATACCACTATACTACAGGCCCGTTGACAACTGACATATTACAACAAATTACCAATTTTGCAACCTTTCTCCTCACTCATCAACTCATTGCTCATTCACTATTTTGGCACACCGCCTCGGCATGGAACCGAAGTTTTAAAGGGAAATACGAAAAAGCGAATTCGATCAGAGAAGAAAAAATCAAACAAGGCTGAATTCTTCTTGGCATCTATGCTTTTGCGACCAAGGAATGTTCTTTATCCCGTAATTATTCAACGCCGACAGGGCGTCCGCCGATATTGAATTATCGGTATCGTTATAAATTACATAATTCGAGGTTTTGCTTTCGCGCATTACGGCAATATCGGTAAACGAAAATATCGAAGCCATCACTTGGTCTTTTTTAGGCGTGTTGATAGTTTTAATCAACCTCTCCGGCCTTGTTTTCGTGCGAGCAACCAAGAAATCAATATTATGGTCAAAACCGGTTTTGCCGGTGAGTTTAATGTCTTTTGCATAAATAATTTCTTTGGTTTTAAAAAATTTCTCCACTTCATCTTTGAACAAAGAATAAATATTTTCCCGCGACAAAACGAACATATCGTTTATCGCCAGCATTGCTTGCAACAAATAATGCTTCTTTTGGCCAACATTGTTCATATTGGCCTCAATGCAAAGTTGGTTGTTTTCGCCGATTTTTACGCCAAAACCATTCAAAGCCATTTTAAAAATCGTTTGCTTGCGATCGGTGTTTATCTCAACTCCTGATGCCGTCAAGTCCGAAAGGATATACCCATCGTCGCTTAAAATAATTTTATCTTCTTTTTTGGTAACATAAATTTCCAAATGATCGTTGTGCCGATCCAAAAACGGTGTGGTAATTTCGCAAAAACCATCCTCCTTGGCAGTTCTGATGGAGGTATTATCCTTGATCCATTTTATGTACTGATCTATTATTTTTTGGCAGTCTGGGACAGGCATTATTTTGAAAATAAAGTTGGCTGATAAGCCGAGCTTACCGGCGGATGATTTTGAATGTTGCAATATCTCAAGAAAACAGGCAAAACCGCTTCCCTTTTTAAATTATTTTCATCCAAGCCGATTTCTGAAACCGGAAACGCGATCTTGTCGCCGAATCCTTCGCGATAAATATGAACGTGTGGTCCGCAAAAACTTTTGCCATCGCTATCGGGGTTTGTATGCGTGCCCATTGAGTCAAATCTTAAAAGGACGATAAAGGGATGCCTATTGTTAAAAGTATACTTCTGGAAATTGATTATGCCGTGGTGATAATTAAGAACGAATGTATCATTGCTTTCAACTGAAACAATATCCCTTTCCCATCGGGGCGTGTGCAAATCAATCAAATCATCGGTCTTGAATTTCTTTTTGTATCCCAAAAGAATTTTGAATTCATCCTGCGTGATCATAAATTAAACCTATTGTAAATTCATTTTAGCGCAAAATTAACTCTTTGCCACATCGCGCAACCGCCCATAATCAATTTTAAATCGCTTCAATAAAATCATACGGCTGAATAATTTGCAAACATAATCTTTTGATTTTTCATCTTGCAAACAAGAATCTATTTCAATATTAACTGTCCCAGATTTTTTATCTTTGCTGAACAATAAAAAGGCCTCATTAATCCGATATTCAAGATCAATAGCTTTAATATCATCCCTCGAAACATATGCATCCCTGATAACATTGAGCCTATGTTCTAATTGGTAAAAATAATCTTTTTTTATTTCTTCGCAATTATGATCATGGACGGAGAATAGCCCCTGCACTTCTTCAGGGAAATCTCCTTGTTTAGCTTTTTCAATTTTAAAAATAATTGCGTAGCAATCATAACAATAACCCTTCGCAAATATTTTTTCCCGTAAACAATTTTTACATTTGTCTATTTTATCCATGAATATTTCTATTAAAATTATTCTTGTGCGTTTACTATTTGCTGAATTTTAAATATAAAATCATTAATCTGTGTTTTTATTTCTTCTCTTAAAAAACGACTGCCTTTCTCATTCTTAAATGCTTCCAATCGAAAAATATCGTATTGGGATTGTCTGTAAAGCTTGAATGTCTGCGAATTTCTTTCGTCATAACGACTCTCGTTAAATTTCCCGCCTTTTTTCTCTATACGATTTATAGCAGCTCGTTTGCAATTTTCTTCCGTGCCCCACAACAAAATAGGAATTACGCCCAGCTTCATTAAATCGTTAAGATTCTCTCGCGTGAACCTGTATGTGGTTGGAAATGAAACAATAATCCCATTATTTTCAACTTCGTAACGCTTTTTTAGCTCATCCAAAAAATATTTAAACTCTACTTTTAAAAAATCCTTATCCCATTCTGGGGGAAAACCGTGCGCCGCAAAAGTATTTTTGCCGTTATTATCAGTATCAATTTTCAAAAATAGATACTCGTATTCATTTTTGATCAAATTAGAATAAAAAGATTTTCCTACTCCGGATGGACCAAAAATGAAAACGATTGGTTTATACATATTTTTTGGCTTTAATAATTCGATTTTAAACCAATCATAAAAAGAGTTTTTATCCGGCAGGCTCATTTTCAAAGGCTTGGCCGTAGTCTTTGGGGGTGATGACCGTGTCGAAAAGGCCAATGTCTTCGCCTTCGTGCTTGTTGATGCCCGCGTAGGCCAAGCTGGCGTCTTCATAGCGTTTGAATTTATAAACTGCGTCGTTCATCAAGGCTTTGTTGAAAACGCCCAAGCTCACAAGCAATTCAAAATCTTTTTGGGTCAAACCGGTAACTTTTTTAAAGCCGTTTAATTTTCAAACATCTAATAACTTTATTTATCGTTTTATCAATGTCTTTTTTAATTTCGTGTTCCCAAAATCTTAGAACTTTCCAGCCGTTTTTCCTTAAAAAAATAGTCGTCCGCTTATCCCTTAGTCTATTTTTTTCTATCTTATTCCTCCAAAAATCATTTTTTAATAAATGTTTCCATTTTGGATATTGCCATCCATGCCAAAAATCGCTATCAAGAAAAATAACAATTCTATCGTTATTAAAAACTATATCCGGCTTTCCTTTTATCGTTACGACGTTCGTTAAAAATTTCTTTTTAGTGCCTTCCTTTAAAATTTTAATAAAATTTTTCTCGAATTTTGTTTCCTTGGAACGAATTTTTGACATCAGCGTGGATCGTTTCTCCTTCGTGAGTGAATCTTCGCTTCTTATTTTCTTAAAATCTCGATTTAAATAGTTGTTAGTTTTTTTCATGCTCCGGCGTCAAAAATAGCGGAAGCCGCAACGTTAGGTTTGATCAAAAGGAATTTAGCGTCAAGCATTTTTTTCCACTCATTAATTCTATCTTTTCCCGTAATTTCATTTCGCCAATAATAAGAAATTTTTCCATCATCCATTGTTTTGATTTTTTCTTTGATCGTTTTCGCCCTAATAAACATTTGATAACCTAATTGAGGAATAAGAAATTTTTTGCCATTAATTTTTATTTCCATTTTTCCACCCGCCGTGAATAAATCTCTAATATTGGCGGAAACAGCGTTATATTCCGATATAAGATAAGCGGCTGGTCGTTCGAATTTAGTTTGGCTATTGCCAAATAGTTCGGGGAATAAAATCATTGACTCCACTATAAAATTTTCTTTTTCTTCGTCGCTTAAATGGCGGAAAGGTTTAATTATCGGACTAACCGCTTTTTCCATTTCATCTTGGTCGATCCACCATAATTCTTCGCCATCTTTTAATTGCGCTCGATAATAATTTCTTATTGTTTTGACGGGGTTTGGGTCTTTTCTTAATTCATCGTAACCAACGCCCATTTTATCAAAAATTGATTTACCGTTTGGCAAGTTCATGTTTATCCTATAACGTGGATAGTGCGTTACCGTTACTTCGGATAGACATTCTTGATAAAGCCGATATTTAATTTCTATCGCTCCGCCGAATTTTCCAAACATTATGTAAATTCTTTTTACCTCTTCGACCCTTGATGATTCAAGAACGCTGTTACCTGTTGATGTCCAATGATTTCCCGTCGTCATCTTTACTTCAACGCCAAAATATCCATTAGCGATAATGTCGGGAAATTCAAAATCTTTAGCTTCTTTGATCGTGCCGTCAAAAATAGTATTTTTCGCCGCCTCGCGCATGTTTTCGAAAACAACCGTTTCAAAGGCCGCTGGAGTGATCGCCTTTTGCTTCATTAATCGATCCATCATTGATCTTTTTGAATTCTCAAGCAGATTGATAAAATCTTTTTCCTCAATGTCGGATTTTTCAACGTAAATCATGATTCTAAATTTTTATTTAAAAATTTTTCGATTGCCGTAGCGACATTCCACGCTAATACCGGCGGCACCGCGTTTCCTATTTGTTTATAAGCTTCGGACGTGGAAGGATAGAATATAAAATCATCGGGAAACGATTGAATTCTAGCCGCTTCTCTGGCCGATAGTCTTCTTTTACCGTTCCAATGATATTCTATATTACCGTGGTGCTCCGTTCTCATGGTAGGGCCAGGCTTATCGGCTGAAACGATGGTATTGCCTTGCCCATTGTTTCTTTTCGCCTTTGACCAAAAATGATTCGGACTATCGCCTTCTTTGACATTCTCTAAATCTCCAATAGCTTCTTTTAATGAAACCCAGTTATCTTGATTTAAAATTGGATCGGGATGTTCGAATGGAGGAAGTTTGTCTTTCCTCGTGCCGACAATAACAACTCTCTGCCTCATCTGAGGCACACCGTAATCTGCAGCGGTTAATAATTTATAGCGCACATAATAACCAAGTTTCTCGAAATCTTTGATGATCGTTTTTATGGCTTCACCATTATCCATTGTTAAAAGGCCTCTTACGTTTTCACCGACGAATAATAATGGCCGAGTTCTCTTAATGACTTCCGCCATGCTCTGATATAGCACCCCTCGCTTGCTATTAAATCCCTTACGCTTCCCGGCGTGGCTAAAGTCTTGGCATGGAAATCCGCCTAAAACAATATCCGCCTTTTCGGGAATTTTTTTATCGAATAATTTCGTCGAATACTTACCGCTAAGTATTTGAGTGATGTCACCGCAAACAATATCCTGCTTGAAATAATTCGCGAAAGTTTGGCACGAAGATTCGTCAATATCATTGGCCCAAATAATCTCAAATTCATTGGAAGAATAATTTTTGTCCAAAAATTTAAATCCACCGATAAATCCCAAATCCAAACCGCCACATCCCGAAAACAACGAAACGACTGAGTAGCGATTACCTTTTCCCAGACTAGCTGATTTCGAATTTTCACCATAACTCCGCCCTGCCTCCTTAACGATAAAAGGACCTTCTAGATAGTTGTTTGTTTTTTTGACGCAAACAACATTTCTTCTCTTTGTTTCCTTGATTTTTTTCTTTTTTTTCATTTTTCTTTGTCGGTTTTTCATGAACACATTTTTATTGAGATTATCATTTTTATCCTGTTTTTTCAATCAAATATTTATCAAAATTTTCAATCCGTGTTTTTTAAACAATCCATTGTTTCCTTTCCGATATCAGCACCAAAAAATTTCCCGTTCCGCAAGCCGGTTCCAAAAACCGCGACTCAATCCTTTCCGTTTCGCCGCGAACCAAATCAAGCATCGCGTTTACCTCCCTCTCTTGAGTAAACACCTCCCCATGGTCCCTAACCCTCTGCTTAGAAACCACCTGCTTGTTTTGCTCGCTCTTTTCCATATGATTATGTTCGTCAAAGTTATTATTTAAAACACCCTCTTTAGATTACGGAACAAACAATTGTTCATCCGCAATATTACCAACATTTTGCATACTCCAACCGTCAAAATTTCTATTTTCTCATTTTTTATTTGATTTTTTATTCGATTTCTCTTTATACCCATCATCATATAAATAACTTCCTATATCTAACCCGATATCCCAAAATTTAATCAATTTAGCAACATCTTTTTTTATCTCTTCTATGTCTTCAATTTTTATTTTTTCTAATACTTTTAGATATTTAGGTTTTATCAATAAAATATTTTCCGGATATCTAAACGCTGTATTTTTTTTGTCTTCAATCAAAAAATCAGGCCCGATTTTTTCTACTAAAAACAATAAATGATAATATTTTTCTACCAAATCATAACATTCGGCAATTGTTTTCTTCATGGCATCAACTTCGGTTAAGTAATAAACACCCGATTTTTTCGCATAGTGTCTTTCCATTTTTTCAAAATCAATTTTATTTTCCAATTTTATAAAAAGCCCACTGATATCATGCGTCCAATCATTTTTACCTAAACAATCTTTATCGTCAATAATGAGCAAAATAAGTTTTTCAAATATTTCCATCGCATGCTTAATGTTGTATATCGTTGGTATATATAAAAAATCTTTCTTGATTTTCCCATCCACCGCGCTTCTTATCATTTCCTCGCACGCGATTAATGAAATTTCCGAATATCCCATTCCAAATATAAGCCATTCCCCTATCGGGTTAAATTCTTTTATTAATTGACTATTTTCCATAAAATTTATTTAATTGTTTTTAAAAATTCTTCAATTTTGTCGTAACGCGCTTTATTCCCGTCGCGTATAAAATCATATATCGAATCATTTTCTTTAATATCCAACTCTTTGCAAATTTGAGATGCAATATTGGAAATATCTAAAACTAATGTATCCATATTTGAGAATACGGATATTGTTTTTTCTTCACCGATTGCTACGCAAAAATAAAAATTATCTGACTTACTTCTGCCATATTTTCTATCAACAAATGACGGAAATATAGTAATTTTCTTATTCAATGAAGCAAAAATATGCTGGATTGCAATCTCTGCTTTTTTGATTTCTTCAATTGTTAATTTTCCATTTTTCATAAAATTTCTTGATTTTTTAATAAAATTCCGACCTTTCTCCCTTACTTTCATTATACTTTTCAAAATTGGGGTAGTAAAATATTTTTGAGGTTGTTTTCCCGCGATCATTCCCTTGACAAACCGTTGTGAAAAGCTATGATTGGGATATAAAAAGTCGGTAGATGTGCGGATAGCCATGGCCGATTTTTTTGTATTTCAAGCGAGTATTTCAAAAATTCCGGGATTGTTTTTATCGGTCATTTTTCTGTTTATCAACATAAATATTAAAATCGGGGTAGTAAGAAATCTTTCGATGGTTTTTGCATTCTTTGCAAAAAATCCCTCTATCGAAAATTCTTGGCAAAAACTTTCGGTAACGGGATTCAAATCCATACAGCTCTCTGTTTGATAAACAGTTGCGTCTGCCATTCCGCCATGCCGACACAAAGTGTGTGTTGGGGGAGTTGGGATTCGGACCCAAGGTGGTTTTTCAGTTGCTTTTCAAGCAACCTCTCTCGGTCACTTGAATTAGCACTAGTTGGTGCCCCCGCCAGGAATCGAACCCGGAGCTAAAGCTTAGGAGTCTCTTGTTTTGTCCATTAAACTACGGGGGCAAATTTCGCCGAAGGCGAAATCGTTAATCGTTAATAGAAAATTCAGTTTCGCACTTTGCGCTTTTTGCTTTGCGCTTTTTACTTTACGCTTTCAAAGTTTAGCAAAAATCGCGCTTGTTGGCAACCAAAAAAGATGATAAAATGGCAGATAAATTACAAAACTGAAAAATTATTATGGTTTCAAAATATGTTTCTCCGATTGTTTCGGTGGCAAAAAAAGTTTGCCCGGCGGTGATCACGATTGTGGTTTCCAAGGATGTTTCCCGCGTGGAAGGGTTTTATTTTGTGCCTCTGGGAGATCAACAAACCGTGGTGCCCAAAATTAACAACCCGCAGGAAAAAACCAAAGTCGGCGGCGGTTCGGGATTTATCATTTCTCCCGACGGTTATATTTTTACCTGTTCGCACGTGGTCGATGATGCCGACGCCAGCTACACGGCGATTATCGATCCGGATCACAAATATGAATGCGCGGTGCTGGCCAAAGATCCCCTCACGGATGTGGCAATTTTAAAAATCAACGCGCAGAAAAAACTTCCCTGCCTGAAAATGGGCGATTCGGCGGGGATTCAATTGGGCGAAGACGTGCTGGCCGTGGGCAATCCCATGGGCGAATTTGACGACACGCTTTCGGCGGGCATTGTTTCGGGATTGAGCCGAAAAATCACCGCGTACGGCGGCAATAATATGCAGGAAACGAGCTTGCGCGGGCTGATTCAAACCGACGCGGCCATTAACCCAGGAAACTCGGGCGGGCCGCTGGTGAATATGAAGTCGCAAGCCATGGGCATCAACACGGCGATGGTAATGGGCGCGCAAAATCTCGGATTTGCCATTCCCATCAATTACGCCAAAAAAATGCTCGATGAAGTTTTGAAATACGGCAAGCTGAAACGCCCGTTTATGGGCATTCGCTACGTGATATTAAATCCCGAAATATCGCTGGCGAATAAATTGCCGGTTGATTACGGCGCGCTGATCGTGCGCGAGACATTCGGCGAACCGGCGGTTATCGCGGGCAGCGCCGCGGATTTGGCCGGCCTGAAGGAATATGATATCATTTTGGAATTTGCCGGCCAAAAAATATCTCGCGATCAGTTGCTCACCGACATTTTGCAAGATTGCAAAATCGGCGATGAAATTCCCGCGGCGGTGATGCGCGACGGCAAAATTTTTAAAACCGGCATCCGCCTGCTGGAACGAAAAAACTGCTGAATCTGTTTTCAACCCCGAACAAAACAAAAACAGCATCGGCCGATGCTGTTTTTGTTTTGTTCGCTCGCGCCGCCTAAGCGCGGTTTAACTTGGGAACAATCATTGCCGCGTAGATCGCGGCCAAACCCACCAAATCATAAACAATCTTTTCGATCGCGGACATGCCGCCGAAAAGCGATTGTACCAAATTATAATCAAATAATCCCACCAGCCCCCAATTCAAACCGCCAACAATCACCAAAACGAGAGCCGTAATGTCGAGCCAATTAAGTTTCATAATATTATTGACAAATTATATGAACAACTTACTTTGCCGACCTTTAAGAAATTATATAATATCCGCCAAATTATTGAAAGGTTTTAAAAATTTCATCGCAAGCGTTTAGGCGCGTCAATGAAAAATCTTTTGGGGCAACGTGCAAATATTCATCCGTCGCCGCGGCAATTTCCTGATCGTCATAAGCCATTTGGCCGTATCCGCGCCGAATAACAAATTCGGCGTTGCGCTCTTCCTGGCCGGGGATGGGATCAATCATAATAATCCTTTTCCCCAGTGCCAAACATTCGGAAATCGTCAGCCCTCCGGGCTTGCTTATCACAACATCGGCGGCTTTCATATATTGGTCAAGTCGATTGGTCCAATTGAGCAATTTAAAATTCACGCACTGCATGGGAATTTCTTTTCTTATTTTTTTATACAGCGCGGCATTGCCGCCGCAAACCATAATCAAGTTCAACGGCCGCCCGCGCGACAAAATCCCCTTTAGCGCCGGCAAAATAAAGCTTTTGTCCAAGCGGCTCACAAACAGCGCGGTTTTTAAATTTTGGTCAAGACCCAATTTCCTTTTTGTTTTTTGTTGATTGTAATCCGCGTAAAAATTCTTTTTTACCGGAATGCCGGTTATTTTGATTTTTGAACCGTCCACTCCGGCAATCGCGAGATCGCGGCCGACAAAATCATCAGCCACAAAGAACCAATCTACCGCCGGAACGTTATACAAAGAATGACCGTGATAATCGGTGACCACCATGGCAAGTTTCGCGTTTTCCATCCGGCGGCGGCAAGAAGGCGCCAACAACTGGGCAACGCCAACATAGGTGAAAATCACCGCGTCGGGCTTTTGGGAAACTATATGCCCGATTAACTTGCGGCAAAAAGGCGCCTGCAATCTGCTGATATGGCGCAGCGCCCGCGCGGGCAAGCGATGGTCAAACGCGTCATATGCCCTGCCCCAAAGCCCGGGAAACTCCCGCACCATAGTTTCATACATTGTTTGGTTAAAAAGCCTTGCCAGCGGCGGCGCGATATCGCCCGCGTCCAAATGAATCGTTGAAATATCGGGCAGGCAGTCGGCGGCATAATCGGCAAGCGCCTGGCCGGCGCGCAAATGGCCGAATCCCGCCTTCATTGAAACAATAATAATTTTTTTCTTCATATGCCGTTCAATCCTCTTTGTTAAACTTCAAAATCACGGCATAAATGCCGGCCATCACCGCCCAAGAAAAAACATCGCCGGCTGCGCCGCCGGGAATATTTGAAAACAACCTGCCAAGATCAAGAATGTGGAAATAATTCAACAAGCGCGAATCGCCATCAATGACGGCAAACAAAAAAAGCAACGCCATATGCGCGATCGCGGATCCAAGCATCAGAATGAACAGCGCGTTTACATATTTGTTTTCAACAATTTTGATTTTCATATTTTACTCGTTTGATCGCTCGCCAAAGTTGTTGAAGTCAAACTTCAACACGCTTGTTGAAGTTTGACTTCAACATGTTTAATCATCCGGGGCGATCGGCTTCTTCTCTTTGGCGCAAATAATCCGCCAAAGCCGTTTTTTCCGCCGGCAAATCCGCAAACGAGCGGCAAATGGTCTTTGGCAGGGAAGCATCCAGCTTAACGGATTTTAGATCCGGCATAATGAATTTGTTAAAAACCTTGCCAACATCTTCGTTGCTCCAATCATCCGCGCCAAAACAGCGGTGCACAAACCCGAAAGACGCCGCCCAAATGATCTTTGTTTTCCATTTGCGATTGTCGGAAATAAAATAAACCCTACCCCAGTAAAGCCCGCTATTTTTATCCGTCTTGAATTTTTCCTTAATAATTCTCATCCTATTCCCGGTACGATTAGTAACGCACTACGAATAAAACTCCTTCAATTCGTAATATACTACGAATAAACCATCGCCTTGTTAATGTTTGTTCCATTTTGGTTTTTTAACTTTGAATTTTGAATTTGTTTGGGAATTGAAAATTGGAAATTGGTCATTCCGCTTTGATGGTTATCAAAGCGGCATGTTTCCGTGCTTGCGAGCGATTTTGGGTTCGCGTTTGGTTAAAAGCGATTCCAAGGTTTTTGCCAAAACCGCGCGGGTGTCTTTGGGATTGATCACCATATCCACTTGCCCCAGTTTGGCCGCGCGAAACGCGCTGATGTATTCCTCCAGCTCGGCGGCTTTTTTTTCTTCGGTTTTTTGCGGCTCTTTGGCATCGGCAATTTCCCGATGGTAGATGATTTTTGCCGCCTGTTGCGGACCCATCACCGCGATTTGCGCCCCGGGCCAGGCGATCACGCGATCATAACCCAATTGCCGGCTGGCCATGGCAATATACGCCCCGCCAAACGCCTTGCGCAAAATTATCGCAATCTTGGGCACCGTGGCCTGGGCATAGGCATAGAGAATCTTGGCGCCGTGGCGAATAATTCCGCCGTGTTCTTGC
>Ga0265293_10007309_pt1 | contig 17097 bp, 19 predicted proteins | sample Munlanlewell138R_FD_192505 | JGI IMG/M metagenome (GOLD analysis project Ga0265293, IMG submission 192505) | Leachate microbial communities from a municipal landfill in Southern Ontario, Canada - Leachate well 138R | ecosystem: Engineered > Solid waste > Landfill > Unclassified | place: Canada...
CTGAAAAACCAGAAGAGGTGGACGAAAGTAATCATATATATCTAAAGAATAAAAATCTACTCAATGAAATTGTAGAGAAAAAACTTTTATGTGCATGGATAGATATATTAGCCCAATATGGTAAAGATTGGTTAGATGGTAAAGAGCCTAAATTAACTGAGAATTTTAAGGAGACTAAATCATGTATTGAATCAGTAAACGATATTTATGCTGATTTTATAAATACTCAACTTATTATTACCAATGATGATACTGATAGAATTGACAAAAATAGTATGAGGTCCAGATTTATAGAAATGTACCCAAACAGACACCCATCAATACAACAGATATTATCATCTCTTAGAGACAAAGGTATAAAATATAATCCAAAGTATCGTGCAAATGGATTGCAAGGTTGTTATATTGGTGTCAAATTTAATGATGATGACAAAAATGATGATAATATGTTTGTAGATGAAAACCCACTTGATAATGGTATAGACAAAGTAATAGCTAATAATAATGAAGTTGAAAAACTAAAGGCAGAAATTAAAGCTCTTAAACAAGAACTTGAAAAAGTTAAACAAAAACCAAAATTAACAATTGATGAAGAATATATTATGCTAATGGATGAAATCAAAGAAATAACCCAAAACAAAAAGCAAGCCAAACGTGGACGACCAAAAATTAACCCAAATGATATATCTGATGACAAAGAAACACAACAACAAAGACTACAAGAACTAAACACAATATTAAGTTTTGATTAATTATTTATTATTTCTTTCAAATTCTTTTACTAAATCAGGAACATCTTTTAATAAATTAGTTCTTGGTTCATACGTGCTTTTGGAAAAGTGTTTCCATTTGACCTTAAAGTATATTTTATTTTTTATTTTCTTTCTTTCTAATAGTTTTTCAACAATCCATTTTTCTATGCCCTTTTCTTTATGTGGCATAATATCAGCCTCAGTAGGTTTAATTTCTTTATTACTAATAACTTGTAGTTGACTTTTTGTATATGATGTAGAGTAATCTATATTTCCTTCTCCATCATCTATTAAATACATAGGCACAGTATTAGGAGCTATTGAAACTTTCATAACAGTTCTAGGTTTTGGATCCCATCTTATATCTGTTTCTCTAAATCTTCCGTGTAATCTTTTATTATCATATACATTTCTAGGCATATCTAACATTACCCTTACTTTTGTTCCTTCTTCTAATAAATTACATGCATCACCTTGACATGGTTGATCATACTTTAGTTTTTTATCAATAGTTCTTTTACGTGTCTTTTGAGTGATTTTATTTATTAAAGTAATAACTGTTGGTAAATAGTCAATCCAAGCTTTAGAAACTTCCCCCGTTTGCAACTCTTCGGCGGTCATTCTTTTGAATAGATGCTTACCAATATCTTTATTTTTTATTTCAACAATAGCTTGTTGTCTATGTCTTCCAGGTTTTGCAACTTTAACATTGACTCCTAAATTATTTTCAAAGTACTTTTTAACATCTCCTTTAAATTCACTACCAGCATCTACAGATATAATATTAGTTGGTGGTTCTAGTATATCCCTTTTGTAAATCTTTTTAAAGGCTTTAATAATCTCTTTTGGAGTTTTTGTTTTCAATGGTTCAGCATCTACGAGTCTACTACCAACATCAACTACAACTAAGGCATATTTAAATCCGTCATCATCTGGTAGAAATAAAAGGTCTGCTTGGTGAAAATAGTTATTTCTGAAATCAGGATAAAAACTCCTATTTTTTCCTTTGTCTCTTTTTACTTTTCTGTATAATAAATCAACTTGTTTCTCTGATTTATCCTTTTTCATCTATATATTAACATTATAAATTATAAATTGATTAAAGCTATATAAAGATTATAATATTATATTACATTATAGTATAGTATAGTAAATGAAATTTGTAGCAGAAAAACCAGAAGTAGCAGGAATGTTAAAAAAGAGCAACAAAACACTTTATAGGTCAAAAATAAAAGTAGAAGGTGCAAAATATGATGATTTAAAAGAGTATGTAAAGAAAAAGAGAGACAAATTAAGGAAAACAAATCCAGATGCATCAATGGGGGTAGCTATCAAATATAAGGCTGTGTCAGTACCATTACGTGGTTATATGTGGAAAGTATCAGACGATTACATGGATATGAGAACACAATATGATTATGAAGATGGAGATGGAGAAATAGAAGAAGCAACCATATATTTTACTTTTTAATTTAATAATTCTTTTAAGTAATATAAAACTACTTAAAAGAATAAAATATTATAGTATTATATAGTAGAAGTTATGGAAATCAAAGGAGTAGCAGAAGTTGAAAAGAAAATAATGGTACATGAGAGAGAAGCCTATAAAAAGGAGACATGGAGAGTATACACAGAAGGAGGTTATAAAGACATTTCATCATATGAAAAGAAACAATATAAGAAAAGAATCAACAACAATAAATTAGAATATATACTTGTACAAATAGAGGATAGTTATAATGGTACACTTGAAGATTATTATAATGAAATAGTAGAAGATGCTATCAAATTAAAGAAGTATTCAAGGGGGAGAATTAATATGTTTAAAACTGGTTCATATGCAAGAACTGCAATAAAATATCTATATGATATATTAAATAAAGGAATTAAAACTAAAACTGAAACCTATAACCTTTTTGACAATCTACAACCAATACAAGATTATGAAATTAGATTTCTATTACATTGTGGAGGAGCATTAAGAATTGGTAGAAAATACGAAGGACCATTATATAAATATGATGCCCGTTCCTATTATGCATCAATATATACATCATGTCATTTATTAGTACCAATTAAGGCAGGAATTTTAAAAACCTTAACCAAAGATGAATTTATAAATATGAAATATTATGACATTGGTGTTTATAGATGTGTAGTAGAACGTCCAACAGATGACAGACAATATTTGGTATGGATTAATGAAGGTAATTATTATACACATTATGAGCTAAATTATTTTAAAGAACTTGGATTAACATATGAACTATTGGAGGAAGAAAACAACTTTTTACATTATCCTCGTAATTATTGCCTTAATGGTTCACAAATATTTGGAGAGTTTGGACATGAAATATATAATTATAAATGTAATCAAGTACCAAGGGCAAAGAAATTATTGAATACATTATGGGGTATATTAGTAAGACCTAATATAGATGTCAAGGTGTACAAAAAAGGTGAATTAATAGAATTTGATGAATCTGATATTTTACCATTAGAACGAAAAAACGGAGATATTGAAGTTAAAACCTTAAGAGAAAAACCATTTGAATTTGACCTTGCTAGGTTAAAGCCTTTCTTTCTTGCAAAGTGTAGGCTAACTATGGCAAAACATATACAACCACATGTTAAAGATGTCTATTATTGTCATACAGATTCAATTATATCATCCAAACCATTAAACTTTGTTGATAAAGGTAAACTAGGTAATTTTAAATATGAAGGTATGGTAGAAAAAGGGTTTGTAAAAAACAAAGTACACAGAACTAACAATAAATATTTTAAGTTGTAATTAAATAATTTATTTTAAAAACTATTATTATATAATATAATAATGGTAAAAAAATACATTAAATTTTTTGGAAGTAGAAATGGTTGTAAAATGAATGATCAAAAATATTACTTACAATATCTACCAAATGATAATGAAATAACAACAGTAGTGGAAGGTTATGGTGGGTCATTTTCCTTAATTAGATGCCATTATTATAAAACTGATAAAGTCCTACATGTAAATGATAATGATAAGCAATTAATAGATAAGTTATTATTATTAAAAGATTATGACAAAACTAAATTATTATGTGTAATAGATGAATACAATAAATCAATAAATCCTAACTATGCATTAAAATATGATTTATCAGATAAAATTCCAGATGATGATATACGGTTTACTATAATGGATGGTTATAAATTCAGAGGAAATTTATATAAGAAGAGTCCATTCAAAGAAGAGGATATTACTAGGTTTCAAGATTTACTAAAAAGATGTATTATAACCAATAAAGATATCTCAGAAATAATGAACCAATACAAAGATAATGAAGATGTATTTTTATTTTTAGATCCACCTTATTTAAATTCTGACAACACCCAATACAAAGGACAAACTAAATATACAGCAGGAAAGAAACTAAGCGACAATACAGAACAATATATTAATGTATTGGAATTTCTAAAAGTAGCTAAATGTAAGGTCATGGCTATTATAAACAAAACGGCAATAACATCATATCTGTATAAGGACTTTATAAAAGGAGAATATAATAAGATTTATCAAGCCAGTAAAAATATAGCTACACATTTAATAATATGTAATTATTAATTTATTTTAAAAGCTATTATTATAAATAATATAATAATGGTTAATACATCGAAACAATTTCTAAAAGTTAGATTATTAGTCTTAAAAGATGAACTACAATTAAATGAACATAAACTACAAGAATATGAAAATGAACAGAATGAAGTACCATTTAAATTAGACCTTACACATGAGTTATTAAATGACAAAATAGATGAATTGAATGATACAATCTATAATTTGAAAACAGAGATTGAGGAATTAAAAACAAAATTAAATAAATAAAATAAATATATAATTATAATATATAATGTGTGGTCATATAGGGTGCTATATGAGAATGATTGGTTATAAGTTAGATATCAAAGAGCTGAGAAAGAAGAATAAACGAATTAATAATTTAAATATTAGAGTGAAAAGATTATATACTAAAATGTTAGAAGATGAACTACATAAATTTAAAAGTGTAGGTCATGACTTTCCTTATATGTTAGACATAATATATATGGAATTAAATAAAAATAAATAAATAAAATAAATAATTAAAATAAATATATAATTATAATATATAATAGATGACAAGTGAAAATCAGAAACCAAAACGACAACGTGGCAGACCTAAATTAAGTAAAGAAGAACAGATTTTAAAATTAGAAGAACAATTAAAGGATCATAAAACAGCCGAACAGATGTTAACAAATGAATGTGAACTATTTAAAAGTGTACAATCACAATATCCAATAATCACAGATATAATCAATGAGTCATTAGAAGATTTAAAAGAAGAGATAGAACATATGGAACAAGAAAAAGCAGATTTAGAAAAACAACTTGATTAATTAAAACTAAATACTACCATATGGTAATATTTAGTAAGTATATTTAAACTGTAATTGCCTCTATACCATTTACTACAGTAGCATTAGAACAAGCAGTAACAAGCCATGAAGTACCATCAGCAATCATTTGAATAAAATCACCAACAACAGCATCTTCAGAAAAGACTATCCAATTTCTGTTATCTGAACTAGTAATTGTAGTACCAATGATTGGATTACTCATAGATCTTATAATTGTACCAGTAAATAAATAGCCCGATGAAGTAAATTGTAATTCAAATGCATTAGTTGCATCTCCTATGGTAAATAAAAATTTCATACCTTTTTGAGTTGGTGGAGGTAAGTATATTTCTCTATGATCCGTATATGGTGCAACAACGAAATGTGTGTTAGATTGTGATGGCAATATTGATATATGATTAATTGGTGGATATAACATTGTGTCATCAATATTTTTAAAATCTTCAAGAAAACTCATTTTTATAATATATATTAAGAAAATATATACCATACTGATAATAAATTAGACACTAGTAAAACCAGCAGTAGAAGCAGAATTCGAACATGCAACGACTATCCAGTTAGTACCAGTACTAGTTATTTTAAGAAAATCACCAACAACAGCGGTTGTTGCCATAGTCACAGATGTAGCACCAGAAAGTGCAGCACCTAGAGTTCCATCGGCTTTACCTTTAATAAGTGTACCAACATGAGCACCAAGAGTAAATACAATAGGTTGAGCAACAGCCCCTACTTTAGTAAATGTATAAGTTAGTCCAGCAGTTGCGGGATTTGGTAAAGTTACAGAAGCACCAGGAGCACCAGGAGGTGTGCACATAAAATGTGTACCACTTTCCGCTACTGTTATAGTGACAGCACCAGCAGGAGCATTGATAGAACCTATTCTTTGAATTTCAGAATTTAAAACATTCATAGAATTTGACATGATTATATAATTAGTAATGAAAATAAAATTTATACACTAAGTATATATTATGTTAAAGTTTCAAACAACTCAAGACAGAACTTATTTTAATATCTATACTCCAACATCAAATCCATTTGATAGAAAAATATCTGATTATAATGTAAAAAATGCACCATTAGACCAAAACACAGAAATAGAAGAACCAAAAGAAAAAGAACAAACTGGTAAAGGTTCAAGAAATAATTTTGATCCAACATTTAAATCAAAAGTACCATCTAATTTACATACACCAGCATATAATACAATTATCAGATCATATAATACAACATCACCATTAAATAATATTCAAAAGGGACAACCAACTTATAAAGCATTAGTTCCAAATACTATTAAACCACAACTTAGACTAGGAGCTTTAAGATTTCAACCTACTAGTTATGACAATATGAAGCCTTTTTCATCTACAGCACCTTTCTATAATAATCCATATGCTAAACCTATAACCAATAAACTACCTTTCAAATAATCATACATTCCTAATTAGGAGCTATCATATGTAGGAAGTATAGGAGAAATATTTTATATAGTAATATTATAATGGATCAATATGAAAGTGACTCAGAAGAATTTGAACTTATACCAAGAGCTAGGAAAAGTATGCCTACATCAGATGAACAAATAGAACAACCTACAAGTGTAAAACCTAAACCAAAGAAACCAAGAAAACCACTTACAGCTAAACAATTGGAAGCACTCAAAAAAGGACAAGCAATAAGAGACAGAAACCGATTAATAAAACAAAAGAGCAAGTTAACAAAGATTAAACAGAAAGAAGAAGAAATAGAATCAATACTACAACCAAAGAAGAAGCCTGAACCTGATTATGTAGCAGCACTTGCACAATTACATTATGAGAATAAGAAATTAAAGAAAGCAATTAAAAAACCTAATAAATATGATGATTCAAGTAGTGATGAAGATGATATACCAGTTGTTAAAAAGAAAAAAGAGAAAAAAGAAAAACAACAAGAACCAAATAAACAATCAGTATATATGGATTCATTAGATAGATTATTATTAGGATTAAGAAGTTAATTATTTTAAATGCTAATTGTATATATGAAAACATCACCAAAGGTTAGAAAATCTAAGGATGGAAGGCGATATATACAATTAACAAAGAAGAAGTATTATTTACCAGATTATACAAATAATTTGAATAAGTATGATCTCATACAATGGATATTAAAGAACTTTGCAATTAAAAAACGCCGTAGACCAAGAAAACAGCCAGCAACTAAAAGTAAATCATCTATATTTTTAGATCCAAACAAAGGTATTAACAAAAAAGAACCAATATATAATGATAAAGGAAGAATGGCTTATGAAAATGCAATAAGAAGACAAGAAGGTAAAGATCCATTAATACCATTATTAACAATACAACAACCAGCACCACAAGCACAACCACCATCAGCACCAAGACAACCGCCAGCATTACCAAATAGACCACCACCAGCATTACCAGCATTACCAGCACCACCAGCACCAAGACCACAAGCACAAGATGATGATTTTGATTTATCAGACATACCATATTTAGAGGGTGAAGCATCAAGTAAACCATTAAAACCAGCACAACTTGGACATTTAAAAGGGGCAAGACATGGTTTAGATAGACAACAACGAGAAATATGGGATCTAACCGACAAACTAAATGAGGCACAATATAATCTATCAATTGCACAACAAGAAGGAGCATCAAGTAAGGAATTAGACAAACTGACTAAAGAATGGAAGAAAGCACAAAAGCAATTAACTGATACTATATCATTGTCTAAAAATTTAAAACAGGCTAATGTTGAGTTAGCAAAAATAAACGCATATGAAAAAATAAAGAGTAAATATGACTCACAGAATAAAAAGAACAATAAAGAATTTATGGATAAGTATCGTAAATCAAAATCGGAATATTTACGGGATGTTGCAGATAAATATGGTGTCAAATCAAAAAAAGAAGCTATTGGAAAAAAGGGAATTTATAAAAGTAATGTAGAATTAGTTGACGTTTTATTGGAATCAACTAATAAGAATCCAATTAAAAAAGAGTATACTCAGTTGGTTAAGGAAAATATTAAAAAAGAACAACAGAAAGGTAAAGAGACTACCACACAAAAAGAAGATTATAATATAGCTCCAATATTTGAAGAATCGACACCAGATGAAGGAGCAGGAGAACCAACACCAAAGATTAAAAGAGAACCATCACCAAAACCAAAAGAAGAACAAGAACTAGCACATGCACCAACAGCCGAAGAAATAGCAAGATACTCACAACCATCACCAGATATTAGTGATGATGAATTTGAAAGAGAACTAAATGAACAAAGGTTATTACAAAGATACAGTGGATTAACTAGAGAACAACATAGTGAATATTATGGAGATTCAGACACAGAATCACCAAGACCATATGATCCTGATGAATTGGAACGAGATATACAAGAAGGAGAAGGTATGTTTGTAAAAACAAATCAAGACCAAGGATTAAGTAATACAATTATTGACAAATATATGAAGAATCATAAAGGATATTTGGGTACAATTGCATCTGATGAAATAGTAAGTAGAATATTACCATTAATTAAACCACAATCACAAGGTAGTTTTATAATGAATCTTGACCCCCGACATAAAGCAGGTAGTCATTGGGTAGCCGTTTATTTTGATGCAAGACCTAATGGATCAAATACTATTGAATATTTTGATAGTTATGCAGAAAAACCTTCTAATAAATTCTTACAAGATAGTAAATTACTAGCTAAAAAATTAAATCCTAACTCCTTTTTAAAATTAAAAGTTAATGGAGTCCAAAAACAACATCCAAATACTACTACTTGTGGATGGATGGCTATGAAATTCATTATTGATAGAGATAGAGGTAAGAAATTTAGTGAAGCATCTGGTTATGATGTACAAAATGGAGAAAAAGAAGCTAATAAACTAAAAACCAATTTTAAACAACAATTTGGATTTGGATATATTAACCATTTAGAACAAGAAGGAGATGGTATTTTTTCAGTAAGAACACAAGCACCACCAAAGGTTAGAAAATTCTTAAATACATATGGCAATCAAAAGATAGTTAATATTGGTGTTTATAGAAAGCCTATTATTTCACTTATCCAAAAGGCGGTAAATTGGATTAGAAAACTAACAGGAAGAGAAGCTAATAAAGAATATGATAAATTATTTCACTTGTATATTGTATTTACACTTGAAAATGGACAAGTGTTTAAAATGGAACGTAACCAGGTTATGAATGTACAAAGAGCAACACAGAATGATTTAACGGGACCAAATGTAGAATCTAAATCCGTAGCTGTACCTCATATGACAATTAAAGAAATGTTTGATAAAGCAAGTGGTGGTAAAGCTGAATTCTTCCGTTATCATCCAACATTGAGGAACTGTCAGACCTTTGTTAAAGATATGCTAAAAGCTGGTGGAGTGTTAACAACTAGCTTACATTCATTTATTGTACAAGATGTTAAAAGTCTATTACCAAAGTTTATTACTGACATTGCAGAAAAGGTTACGGATGTAGCACACGTTGCCGATAAAATAATACATGGTGATGGAAAAGAGAATCGCAAACATATATAAAGACTTGACAATTCTATAAGAATAGAAAAAGATAGAAAAATGACAGACAACAGATATCATAATGGAAAAATCTATAGAATAATATCTACGGAAACAGACAAAGTATATTATGGTAGTACAACTAATAAACTCTGGTCTAGGTTCAGTCAACATAAGGCAGGATTTAAGTTATTTCAAAAAGGAAAAATGAAGAAATGTACTGCAACATTCAAGTTCTTTGAAAAGTATGGAATCGATACATGTCGTATTATTTTAGTTGAAAATTATAAGTGTGAAAATAGAGATGAACTCTTAGCACGGGAACAATATTACATTGACAATAATAAGGATACATGTATCAACAACTATAATGCGCACGGTATTAATATTGAGAGGAAAAAAACGAGACAACTGAAGTATATAGCGGATAACAAAGAGACCATAAATGATAGAAACCTCAAAAACTACTATGAAAGAAAAGATAGACCAGAATACATAGAAGCTAGACATGCCAGAAATAAGAAATGGAGAGAGAACAACAAAGAGTTTGACAAGAAGAGGAAACACGAATGGGGACAACAATTATATCATTGTAGTGTATGCAACACTGACGTCAAACGATACAGCAAATCACAACATGAGAAATCAGAGAAACATAAAAGAGGATTAGAGAATCTTAAGGAGGATTAATTTATTAGAGTATTATATATATGATTGCTGACGGAACAATATATATAATTGATTCATCAAAAAGGATAAATGGTACAGATGCCAACTTTAGTTATAAAATAGAATTACCAAGAGAAAAAGATTATAATAGAGTGGTTGTATTACAAGCATTAATACCAAAATCATATTATTTGGTCACTGCGCCATATAATACATTTATATTAGAAGAAAACGGTACAGAAGTAATAATAACTTTACCAGAAGGTAATTATAACGTCCAAAGTTTTATAAATGTAGTTAGTAATTTATTGTCGTCTAATAGTCCTAATACTTGGATATACAATATACAATACAATGATAGCTTAATAAGTGTTGAAACAGGAAGATTTAAATATATAGTTAGTGGAAATAGTGGTCAACCGTCATTTAAGTTTAATGATTATTTATATGAACAGTTTGGATTTGTTAAAAATAGTGTCAATATATTTGTTGGTGATGAATTAGTGTCTACAAGTGTTATTAAATTTCAAAATGAAGATGTAATACTTATACATTCTGATATTTCATATAATAATGACCAATCAGAGTATACAGATGTATTACAAGAAATCTATGCCAGTTCGACACCACCAATGAGTAATATAGTATATCAAAATAGTGGAAATTTAGAAGCATATAGTAAACAATTGTTGTCAAAGAATAAATCAGTATTTAGATTCACTTTAACAGATGAAAATAATAGAGAACTTAATTTAAATAATCTAAATTGTGTATTTACAATACTAGTATATAGAAAAGACAATATAAATGATTTAACAAGAGCATTTTACGCTAGAACAATATTGAATGATAAATTAATTTAATATATTTCTCTATAGAGACACAAGAATATTTTATACAATTCATATATAATGAGTGAATTCCCAGAACGAACTATAAAGGCTAATCAATTCAAATACAACCGATGGAACTATAAAGCTCCAAAATACAAATATAGTCGTCTTCCTCCACTTAATGGTAGTCAACAGGTAGATATACCTATTAATTCAACCGCTGAAACTCTTTTTGAAATACCAACAGTAGTACATAATCTATCTGAAAGTGTTCTACATGCTAATGTTAGTTATTCCGCTCAAGGCGATCATACTGCCCCTGATGGTCGTTTTAGTTGGATACATGTTGATGGTATGCCTTTAATTAGTGAAGTTGATTTATATACAAGGTCAGGTACATATTTATGTCAACTACCAAACTTTCAAAAATACATGAAGGTTGTAAGAAAGATTTATACTAAACGTAAAGAATATGAATCTAATAACCTTTCTAATTTTCTAGCACCATCTAATAGTTTACCTAATGCATCTGGTGCTGTAACTCCTAATAATGGTGTAGCATCTGTTCCATATAAAGAGAACTCTTATGTTATTAGTAATGGTACACTTGGTCTTGGTGCTGATACTGAAGTTGTTTTAACTTTAGAATTTCCATTATCTGCTATCAAAAAGACTATATTTGAATTGAATAAAGATATTGTGTTCCCTGATATTGTTGTACTTCGTATTTTATGGGGTCCTTCAAATCAAGCATTATATTATAACTTAGATGGTAATAACCCTAATGCTGCTGGTGCAACTGCTCCTATTAATGGTTTTATAGATAGACCTGCTCCTGCTTCTGCTGCTGGCTATTGTATTAGAATTTCTGATTTAACATTATATCTAGCTGTTGAACAAAATGGAGATCTAGCTCAAGAAGTAAGACAAGAACTAGATTCAAGAGGACTCAATTTACTTGTTGATTATCCACATGTATATAAACAACCTCTAAGTGGTACATCTCAATCTATGTCTCTTAGATTTAATAGAGGTCATGGTAAAAATATAGTAAGTGTTATTAGTTCTGTTTTCAATAACCAAGAATCTCTACAAACTGCATATGATAACTTTAATATTGTAAATGCCTCAACCGCTGCGCAAAGTGCTGTTGGTGCTAAAGTAACATCTTATTATTCACAATTAGATAATGTCAGACTACAAGATATTAATCTTGTATGCTCAAATGCTCAATCTGATGACTATAGACAAAACAAGAGATATTTAGAAGATTCACCATATTACAATCAAGCTATATATCAAAATAACTGGTTTCATATGGATGTATTCGCTGAACCTGACTCTAACCAAACTATTAATGATGAGGACTTAGATAAAGGACTTAGTCTTGTTGTTGAAAGAAAATACGATCTTATGGCTACAACTGCTAATGCTAACCATGTATGGTTAACTACTGCAATTTGTCAAAGAGATTTACATATTGGACGTGATGCTATACAATGGCAATAAGATTTTATTAAATAATTTTTTTCATTATTATTAATATATAGCAATAATAATGGACTTGTCAATTATTGAAGCAATTCACCCCGTGACTATTTTAAATCCACCTTCTGCTCGTAATAACTTTAATCAGAATTTATATGTACCTTTTGTTCCTGACTTTGTAATTGTTAAATCTATTACTTACTCATCAAGGATAGCTGACCTAAATATAGCTGGAGGAGACTACAATAAGTTTGTCAATATATCAACTAACTTAATAAATGATTCCGCATCTATTGGAAGTTTTGACGTACACACAAGTACATATGATGGAATAGCAGATTATGGAACATCTAGTACTTGGCATAATGTGCCTTTACTTTTTAAACTTAATAAACAAGTTCAAGGTAGTTATAACTTCAGTTTCAGAGATGCTTCTAATAACTCAACAACACTAAACGGAGATATAGCTATTCATCTAGAATTTATTAAAGTTAAAGTTGATAAACAACAAAAATTTTATTAGTTAATATTATATGAGTATAACCTTTAAAAAAGTAAATAATCAAGTTGTAAAAGCTATACCACAATATGGTGGTGAACAAAAAATACCAGTATTAGGTGAAGAATTATTTCCTGAACCATACGCTAATATATTCTTATGTGCTAAAAAGAAAAGTGGCAAAACATCAACAATATTTCATATTTTAAAAAATTGTGTTGGAAAGAATACCAAGTTATATATATTCTGTTCAACAGTTTTTAAAGATAAATCTTATAGAACTATTATTGATTATTTCACTAAAAAGAATATTGAAGTAAACTTTTATACTTCACTTTATGAAGATGGACAAGATGTGCTATTGAATTTAATTGAAGAATTAGAAAATAATGTAGAAGATGAGGAAGATGATGAAGATGAGGAAGATGATGATTACAGTGATTTACCACCAATAGTTAGAGCTTACAGATTCCCTAAAAAGAAAAAGAATAAAAAGAAAAAGAAACCTAAATATATAGCTCCTGAATATATATTTGTATTTGATGACTTAAGTACAGAATTAAAAAGTAAAACATTGGTACAATTATTAAAAAAGAATAGACATTTCTTATGTAAGATTATTATTTCATCACAATATTACCATGATTTAGACCCGCAAAGTCGTAAACAATTAGATTATTTTATTATATTTAAAGGACAACCAGAAGCTAAACTTGAATTAATTCATAAAGATGCTGATACACAGTTAGAATTTGATGAATTTATAAAAATATATAATATAGCTACAAGTAAACCCTATAGTTTTCTTTATATAAGTAGCCGTGATGATACATACCGTGTTGGGTTCAATACATTAATAAACATTGATTAATTATTTTCATGAGTTAATATATAATCATGCGAAAACGTAGAACTGTTAGAAAACAAGTTGGTGGAAACATTTTTAAAAAAATATGGTCTGGTGTAAAGAAAGCTGGTAATTGGATTAACAAAGCTGCTAAAAAAACTAAAATAGCATCTACTTTACTTCCTTTGATTCCACACCCTGCTGCTAAAGTTGCTGGTGCTGTTGCAAGACAAGCGGGTTATGGTAAAAAAAGAAAAATGGTTGGTGGTAGACGTAAAAAATTAAGAAAACAAATAGGAGGTAGTGCTTTAACCGGAAGATTATACTTTACTTAAGTTTGAATTATTTTTATTTATTAAATGCCTAATATATATAGTAATAGTATATATATGAGTCTAAACGGTCTTTTTAATAGTTATATTCCTCTTACTAATACAACATCTTTAACCGCTTCAAATGTAATAAATGCTGGGTCTGTTAATGTCTCTAATAATTTGACTTTATCTTATGTTGACCCTAACTCTATATTAACAACTGATTCTAATAAAAAGGTAATTACTAAAACCTTAAATGATGGTCAATTATTAATTGGTAAAAATAACGATGAACCACAAATTAAAGGAATTACTGGTACTAATAAACAAATACTTATAACTCATAATCCTAATGATATAACTTTCAGTACACCTCAAGATTTAGATTTAGACAGTACACCAACATTTAATAATATTAGATTAGATGGACTTACAGGTCCTTATTTAGTTGCTACTGATAATTCAAATAATCTACAATCACTAACTACTAGTAGTAATAATGGTGTTATTAGTGGTATTACTGGTTCTAATCTAATCATAGATACACCACAAGATATTAGAACAACAAGTAGCCCTACATTTAATAATATTAATGTAAATAATATTGATTGTGCTAGTATTTTATCTACTGGTGATATTAAAAGTAATACTAATATTGTAGGCAATCAATTAGTAGCTACCGGTCTAACCTCTAATAGATTAGTAGGTGTTGGAACAGGTGGTGCTTTACAATCTCTAACTACTAGTAGTAATAATGGAGTAATAGTTGGTTTAACTGGTTCTAGTCTGATTATTGATACACCTCAAGATATTAGAACTACTTCTTCACCCTCTTTTAATGGTCTTACAGTAAGTGGCATGAATGCAAGTAATCGATTAATGGGTACTAATAGTTCTAAAAATGTAGTAGCTACAGGTATCAGTAATTCAAATGGTAATTATGTAACTTATAACAATGGTTTGCTTACTTGTTCTTTGGCTCAAAATATACAACCTATTGCAACTCCTAGTTTTGCTGGCTTGTTTTTGAATAATATAACAACAGATTGTTTATTAGGTGCTGTTGGTCCATATGGTGAACTAAAAGCAATGTCTACAACTAGTAGTAATGGTGTCACCGCAACAGTAAGTGGAACAACACTGACTATAAACACACCACAAGATATTAGAACTACTTCAAACGTGGTATTTAATCAAATCCATTCTAATACATATATCAGTGCTTCATCTGTAATCGGTGCAGAACAGTTATTTTCAAATACATTCATACATTTAAATGGAGCACCATATTTTGGATATATTGCTATTGGTGAACCTTCTGGAAATAGTGGCGGTAATGTTTTGATTGATGTAATAAAACCAGGAATAAATCAAACAATATATAGATATACTGTACCTAATGCTGGAACAGATGCTGATTTTGTTATGACTGCTGGTAATCAAACAATCGGTGGCAGTAAACAATTCTCTACAAATTTAATACCATCTACCACAGCAACTTATGATATTGGTAGTACTTCAAATAGATGGCGCAATATATATTTAGGTAGAAGTGGAGGCACTGCAGATTTAGGCGTAGCATCAAACGGTCAAGCATCTTTAAATTTATATTCTGATAGTTCAACAACAGAACATATTAATTTTGGTTCTACTGGTAGTGGTTCAAAATGGCATTTTTCAAGTAGAACAAGTACTGAAAATAACGAATTTAGATTTTTTAGAGGTCCTGGATTAGGTACTGGATATGACCAAATTATGACATTTACAGGATCTGGTACTAATGAAAAAAGGGTCACATTTAATCAATCAATGGATTCGTCAGCTACAAATAATGGATCGGTTGTTTTTAATGGTGGAGTAGGTATTGCTAAAAAATTAAATGTTGGTAGTCTTGCAATTAATGGTACTGATGTTAACTTATCTAATTTGGTCACAACTAATACTACACAAACAATATCTGGTCAAAAGACATTTACATCTGATATTTTAGTTGGTTCTGGTAATGAAGGAATATTAAGATTATCTACATATGATGTAGGTCAAAACAGAATTAAAGGTGGTTATGTTGATGATACTAACCATTATTTAGAATTCTATTGTCGTAATGATTTGGTGGCTAGATTTTCACAAGGTTATGTTGGTAGTGGTCGTGATAGATGGACTGATTTATACGGACCTCTACGATTTGTAAATGGAGGCGGGTCACATTTGAACTATTATAAAGAACATTCATATTCAACATATTTTATTGGCGGTGGTGGTTCTATTAGTGCTAATGTAAATGCAACTATTAAATGCATAAGGATTGGTAAAAATGTGACTGTAGATGTGCTGGCTAGTACCTCTAACTTTCTAGCAACTGGTGGTAATCCTAATTTAGTAGTCAATACTCCAATTAATGCAGAATTCAGACCTATTACTTCTCATCGTTTCGGTGCCGCTATTGTAAATAATAATAATACTCTTTTCATACAAGCAATGACAGAAGTAAATTACGCTGGATATATTTACGTAGCTCCTGCTCCTAATGGCTATTTTGTAGGTGGTCTTGGTTCTTCTAATAATATCCGTCCTTTCTCTCTAACATATAATATTAACTAATTTATAACATATATATATAATGGAACCATCATTAACTCTACTGTTAATTACAACTGTAGCTACCCTTATTATACAAATTGTTAAACTTATTAA
>Ga0265293_10007310_pt1 | contig 17097 bp, 11 predicted proteins | sample Munlanlewell138R_FD_192505 | JGI IMG/M metagenome (GOLD analysis project Ga0265293, IMG submission 192505) | Leachate microbial communities from a municipal landfill in Southern Ontario, Canada - Leachate well 138R | ecosystem: Engineered > Solid waste > Landfill > Unclassified | place: Canada...
AAACAAGCCCATGAAGCTCATTGTGACGAGTAGCCCGGGCGGCCCTACAGACGTGCTGGCGCGGCCTATTGCTGAAAAAATGGGGGAAATTCTGGGTCGGGCGGCGGCGCTCGAACTGGTTGCCGTCTGCGGCTATATGACGTTGTTGACCAATGTCCTGAAGGTTACGAAGTGTTCACTATCCGACGGGTCGGTAGACGTGGTTTGAACGCGGGTCCACTGTGCGAATTTCGGCTTTTGAGCCGAGTTAGCGCGAGGTAATACGGCGCTGAAGGCGCCAGTAGCGAGGGAGCGCTCCCGGTGGTTGATGGGAGTGGCTCATAGATAAAAAAACAGGAGATGGCATATGAAGGTTTCTTTTAGTTATTTGGCGCGTGGTCTTATTGTCTTGAGCTGCGTGATGGCGTCGAGTTTGGCCTCGGCACAGAACTTTCCGAACAAGCCCCTGAGGCTTATTGTCACGAGTGCGCCAGGCGGCGTGACCGATGTGTTGGGCAGGACGGTAGCGGATAAGCTCTCGGCGGTTCTGGGACAGGCCGTGGTGGTTGAGAACGTCCCTGGCGGGAACACCATGATTGGGGCTTCTCGTGCACTGAGGGGGGACGCGGATGGCTACACCATGTTCATGGCATCGTCTTCCACTTTGTCTCTGAATCCGGCAACCCGGAAAAAACTGCCTTATGACGCCGAGAAAGATTTTGACCCCGTCGTCTTCCTGGCAACCAACGAGTATGTCGTGGTTTCACGGCCATCGCTGGGTGTGAAGGATGTCGCTGAGCTGGTGGATTTGGCAAGAAAAAAGCCCGGTTCAATTAAATACGGCATGAGTGTTGGGGCGCCCAACCATTTTGGCCCATTGATGCTGGAAAAGGCCGCGGGTATTGAGCTGATGGGCGTCCCCTACAAGGACGCTACTCAGGCGACAAGCGGACTGTTGACTGGTGAAATCGATATTGTTTTTGCTCCGTACCCTACGGTTGAGCATTTGATTGGGCAAAAAGTCGGGGTCTCCATGCTTGGTGTGGCGAATAAAGACCGCATGCCTCAAATCCCGGATGTCACCACAGTCGAAGAGCAGGGATTCAAAGACGTCTGGGCTTTGTCCTGGTATGGCATTGTTCTGAAAGCTGGGGCGCCAAAAGAAGCGATTGATACGCTTAATAAGGCCATCAATGACGTGCTTAAAGATGAGGCGGTGCGGGAAAGGCTGTTCCGTGCAGGCTTCAATGTGTATGGGGGCACTATTGATGAGTTTGTCGAGTACATGAAGAAAGAAGCGCCTGTTTATCAGAAGATTGCACAGGACGCCAATATCTCGATTGATTGAGCCGGTTCCCCCTCTGGCATTTCTGCTCCAGAGGGGGGCGCCTGATGAATAATGTGTAGAGTTCGAGTGTGAAGAATCTGTGTAACTATCTATATGGCGCCCACGTCCGGGCCAATGGCATCAGGCAGCATTATCTGCGGTTCGGCGGCAACGGGGCGCCGATCGTCATTGTTCCGGGCGTCGTCACGCCCGCAGTGCTTTGGATGGCGGTGGCGGATAGGCTTGGCGCATTGTTTGATGTCTATGTGCTGGATGTCCGGGGGCGGGGCCTGTCGGAAAGCGGCCCCCATCTCGACTATGGCTTTGATGCCTGCGCCGATGATTTGCAAGCGTTTCTGGAGGCCGTCGGCTTATTCAAGGTCACGGTCATCGGACACTCGATGGGCGGGCGGATTGGCTTGAGGCTCGTGCGCAGGCCGCAGCACAATGTCCAGAAACTGGTCATGCTCGATCCGCCCGCGAGTGGGCCGGGCAGACGCCCGTACCCGATACCGATTGAAGGATCAATACAGCTGGTAAACGCTGCTCAGCGTGGCGAAGCGGAGGCCTTGCTACGGTCAGGAAATCGAGCGGTGTGGCCCGAGCCTCTGCTCAGACTCCGGGCGGAGTGGCTTAGTACCTGCGATATCCGCGCTGCGGAAGTCGCTTACAGAGACTTCCATGAGCAAGACCCCTATGAGGACATGGCGGCCGCGGCGTGTGATTCGATTGTCTTGGTCGTGGCAGCTGGCAGCGGTGTGATCCTGGAGGATGATATACAGGACTTTCGCCAAGTAAATCCAAGGCTCAGGGTTCACGCTATCCCTGGCGCCGCTCATCAGCTTCAAGTTGAAAATTTTGCTGAACTTATGAGTGTGCTTGAGGCGTTGCTGGACGCTTGATTGGCGTTAATCCCTTTCCGCCAGCCATTCCTCCCTGCCATAACCATACCCTGGAAACTCCCGCTCCAGTGTCGTCTCCCCTTGCAGCAGCCGACGCGCCAGATCGGCAACGGCTTTCAGCTCTTGTTCATTCCTGACTTCCAGCGGCGCAGCCAGCGTGACGCCGGTTCCCCAGGAAAGGCGTTCCCGTCGCCAGCTTGGGCGGGCCTGATGATCAATGCCTGTTTGCCTGAGGTGGGCCAAGAGGGTGTTGAGCTTGTCGTAGTAGTGTCGTTTTTCCCCCTGGAATGGCTGCCGGGTGTAGCTAACGATCTTCTTTCGTGAACGGCCGACCCGTTTGTAGTTAGGTGTGGACCTATCAAGAAAATGGCCAAGTTCCGGTGGCTCTCCTGCTTCGCGACCTGCTTGTTCCTCAATCTGGTCAGCATAGGCTTGGCGCGGATGGATCCACCAGACCATGACGCGCCGGTCCCCAAGGATGAACCCGACGTCATCCCACCAGGAATGCGCATCCGGCAGCGTGTCTTCATAGACGTGCGGGGCATAGATGCCGTCCCGCATCACCCAGGTGCACCGGCGATGATAAGCCCGCTGTGATTCGCGCATGCGCTCGAACCGTTTGTTTTTCATTGCTTGTCCTGCACGCATTTCAATCTGCCACATTGTGCCAGATCGGCACCTGTGAGCAGGCGTTTATGTGCGATGGGGTGATGACCGGCAACGCCGCGATGGGTGATTTTCCTTGTGGCACCGCAGGATCGGATTATGATGGATGCGGGCTGGCTGTCTTACTGCTGTGCTGGCAGCACCAGGCTTAGTCGTCCTGCCCCGCAGCCAATGTCCACAGTAACCGGAGGTCTTGATGGGATTGACCGTTCACCACTTGGAAACCTCGCGCTCACAGCGCATCCTGTGGCTGTTGGAGGAGTTGGGGGTCCCCTATGACCTGCGTATCTACCCCCGCGACCCCAAGTCCCGGCTGGCGCCGCCTGAACTCAAGCAGATTCACCCGCTGGGCAAGTCACCCGTCATTACCGATGGAGAGCTGGTGGTGGCTGAGTCTGGCGCCATCATCGAATATCTGGTGGAAACCTATGGTGCCCAGACGTCGGCCGAGCTGGCGCATTTGCAACCCGTGGCCGGGACGCCCGAATACCGGCAGTGCCGCTTTTGGATGCATTATGCCGAGGGTTCGCTGATGAACTGGCTGTTGATGCAACTGGTGTTTGACACCATCCCGCGCCAGCCGATGCCGTTTTTCGTGCGTCCGATCGCAAAAGCCCTGAGCGCCAAGGTGAAGCAAAAACTGATTGCGCCGAATCTACAGACGGCGCTTGCTTACCTGGACAGCCATCTGGCGCAGCACCGATGGTTTTCTGGTGAGTTCCTGACCATGGCTGACTTTCAGATGAGCTTTGCGGTAGAGGCCGCCCTGGCACGTAGCGCGGAGGCGCAAGCCTGGCCCCATCTACAAGCCTACCGCGAGCGCATGCGCGCACGTCCCGCCTACCAGAGCGCCTTGTTGAAGGGCGGTCCGGTGATCATGCAAGCCTGAACCCGCATCGCCGCAAGGCCGGGCGTGTTCCTGTGCCCGGCCTTGCCTCTAACAACACTCCTCTCAAGCCGTCGGGCTCAAGGCGCAGCTTTTACCCAGATTGTTCTCAATGATGGTCCGGTCGGCCGCGTCGGTCTTGCCGTCGTGGTTGAAGTCATACCAACTGGATTGCGCCACGCCATTGTGCAGGTTCAATTGGCTGAGTTCCGTCCAGTTGGCCAGGTCCTGCTGGTCCACCACGCCGTCGCGGTTGCCGTCGCCGGGGCAGTGCAGCGTGTCGTATTGATAGTTGTAGCTGGCCACTTCATCGCGCTTGTCCATTTCCGCTTTCAAGACGGTATAGGCTTGCAGCGCTTCGCCGCTCAAACCGGCGGTGATGGTGGGCGAGCCCGTGGCCACGGCGCTGCCGCTGCGGTCCAGTTTGGGATTAGGCACGGCCATGTCGATTTCATACAGTTCGTCAGTGTTCTGGTTCTCCACATAGGCCGAGTTGATCGGGTTGGCGGTGTCGATCGTGTAGGTCTTGCGGTTCAGCCGCACCAATTTGTGGTGTCCGTTGCTGACGGCTTTTTGCGAGTCGGGCAGGACGTCGGTCGGGTCATTGGGGTTCAGCGCCTGGCGGTAGGACATGACCTGCCCGCATTGGCTGAAGCCCTCGGGCGGCACGCCTGCCAGCCCGGAGTCTGCGCCATACCAGACGCCGCCCTGGTCACCGCACAAGGCTTTGTTCGGGAAGATGGTGAAGCAGACGTTGGCGGCCTCCACGACGCAGGGCTGCGGGGTGATGGCGGTGGCCGGATTGGTGAAGTTGGTGCCCATTTCCGTGAAGTTCAGCGTGCGGAGCGCCTCTTGTCCCGGGGTGGTCAGGTAGGCCAGCAGCGGCTGGGCGTCCACGGGACGATTGGCAGGGACCTGGGTGTCCACGTCAGCCCCGGCAATTTCCGCGAACAGGCGGTAGAGATCAGGTGAGCTGACCTGGTGGGAAATTTCGCGGCCGGGTTCGTTGACCAGCGGTCCGGCCACCAGCAGCGGCACCGAGACGCCGGTCTGGTACGGGAAGGCCTTGGCGCGCGTGGGGTCGAACTGGCCGGGCGCGGTGAATTTCACGCTGTTGACGTAGGTGCCATTGTCTCCTGTCACCACCACCACGGTATTGGTCTTCTCCGGTTGATAGTTCAGCGTGCCGTCTTCGTTCCAGGTGGCAAGCTCCAGCTCGACCAGCAGGCGGCCGATTTCCTTGTCCACCGCCTCCACCATCAGGTTGGTGATCAGGTGATCATCAATCACGGAGGTGATTTGGCCGGGGATGCCTTCCAGTTCGCTGGCGGGCGAGCAGAGCAGATTGTCGTTGCGGCCCGGGGTGGATTCGGAAATCAATGAGAGCGGGGGGACTTGCAGCGGCGTGTGGATGGCCGAATAGCCGACCGACATCATCCACGGCGTATTTTTGTCCTGCTGGCGCGCCCAGGCCACGGCGCGGTCGGTCTCCATGGTGCTGCGATAACCGCGCGCGGACGGATCCGTGGCGGTGACTTTGCGGGTGCTGCCGTCCGCCCAGCTTTGGACGAACTCACCGGTGTAGTAGCCATTCTGCGCGGTGAAGTCCAGGTAGCTGGGGCGGCTGCCCTGGCAGGCCTGGCCCGGATCGAAGATGCCGCCGCGCTCCATGCACGTGCGGCCCGGCGTGGTGATGGCGCCGCCCCGGGCGATGGATTCGCAACTGCCGGTTGCGTCGTAGCAGGCGCCAGTGTCCGCGCCATGCGTGGGATCCATGGTGGTGTTCGAGACAAACCCGCATTTGTGCGTGCCTTCCGCCACGGTGCTGAGGCCCGCCCGGGTGTCGATCGGGTACGGTGCGCCATCAAGATAGCCGTCGAAGTAGTCCCAGCCCAGTTTCCACATGGTCTGATGTCCATAGGGAAGGTTGGCGGCGGTGTCGAGGTCCGAGCCGGTCAGGTGCATCTTGCCGATCAGCGCGCTGACATAGCCTTGCGAGCGCAGCAGCTTGGGCAGCGTGACTTCATAAGGCGAGATCTCGGAGTTGGCCAGGTCCGTGGAGACCACGGCATTCAGGATATTGGTGCTGGACGGGTAGCGGCCGGTAAAGTAGGTGGCACGGGTGGGCGTGCAGGTGGGCATGGACCAGGCTTGACGGAATTGCAGACCCGCTTCGGCGATGGCCGTCAGGTTCGGCGTTCTGGGTGGCACCGCGCCGCCGTAGCCGTAGGCGGTCAGTTGATCCAGGCCGATGTCATCGATCACGATGAACAGAATGTTGGGAGCTTGCGCGGAGGGCGGTGGAGCCGGGTCATTATTGTTGCTGGAGCAACTGGCCAGCAAGAGAGCGGACGCGCTCGCTGCGAACAAGGGGAGGGCTTTGCCGCGCAGGATGTCTTTCATGTTCGGTCTCCGCTGGCCAACGAAAAGTCGCAAAGTCGGCCTAGTGATTTACATTCGGATTCAAGAAATGCAAGAATAAGTTCGATCCAAGCAGGTGCGCAATGTTTTTTCTGAGCGAGTCATGTTTACGCCTGGCGGTCAGCATGGAGGATGGCTTGAGGGGGCTGACCCGCAGCGGGTAAAGACGGTCCGCCGCGTGGGAGTCAGCTGGATCGCTCATTGATCGGCGCGGGTTTCCGGCAACTGGCGCCATTGCGCCGTTTGCCGCCCGCCCAGCGTTACGGCGTGATGCTGGTGGCCTCCGACGCCAATTGGGCAATGGCAATACAGGCGTTCAGCCGGATCAGGTCCTGTGTCGTCAGGACTTGAGCTGCTTGGCCGCGGACTTCAACGCGCTTTGCAGCATTTCTTCAATGGACGGGTGATAAAACGGCATGTCCAGCAGTTCGTTGACGGTTTGTTTCGTGTGGATGGCGAGCGCAAGCAGATGTGCCAGGTGTTCTCCGTGGGTCAGCAGCATGCTGGCGCCGAGCAGTGCGCCGGTGCCCGGCTCAACATACACGCGCAGCAGGTTGGCTTCCGCGCCCAGAATGCGGGAGCGCCCATTGCCTTTGCCCTCGGCTTCGCCAATGACGGCGCCTTGCTTCATGGCGGCTTCAAAGCCCAGGCCGACGGTGCATGCATCCGGGTCGGTAAACAGGATCGAAATCGGCACCCGGCGCGGCGTGGCTTGACGGGACTCTCCCCGGACGTGAGCCAGCGCGGCTTGCGCAGCCAGTTTGCCCTCGTCGGCCGCTTCGTGCTGCAAGGGCCGGTCCGGCTGCACGTCTCCCGCGAAGAAAACCGCCGCGTCCGCCGCCTGCATCGTGACAGGATCGATGTTCGGTCTGCCTTTGTCATCCAGCGGAATGCCCGCCGCGGTCAAGTCCAGCGCGGCGGTATTGGGCGCGCGCCCGGTGACCACCAGCAGGCGGTCAACCAAGGCGCTGTGTTCGTCCGTGCGCATCAGCACCTTGCCGTTGGCGGGTTCGGCCTTGACGGCGGACCCCAGCCACATCGGCAGTTCTTTCCGGAACCGGTCCAGCATGCGGCCCTGGACGTCCGGATCCTGCATACCGCCCACCGTGGCGGATTGATCGGCCGCCACCACGTCCACGCCCAGCCGGGACAGGGCCAGGCCCAGTTCCAGGCCGATCGCGCCCAGGCCGAGGATGCCGACGCGTTTCGGCAGCGTTTCCAGGTCGAACAGGGTGTCGGTGGTCAGGATGTGAGCGGCCACTTCATTGAAGGCCTTGGGCACAATGGGGCTGGAGCCGACCGCCACCACAACCGCCTTGGCTTCGATGCGCTCCTCCCCCGCCTGCAGCACCCCGGGTGCGATGAAGCGCGCTTCGGCAAGGATCAAGTCGTCTCCGGCCACCTTGCGCGTCCGGTCAGCCGCGCCGTTGGCCAACATGTCCCGGGTCTGGCGCACTTGCGCCCACAAGGCCTGCTGTCCGCCCGAGGGCAGCGACTCCATGCCGGGCAACTGCCTGGCGGTCTTCCAGCGCATGCCCGCGTGCAGCGCCGCCTTGGACGGCATGCAGCCGACGCGGGCGCACGTCGTGCCCAGCGGGCCCCGGTCGATCAGCACCCCTTTCTTGCCGGCGGCCTGGATAGCATAAAAAGCGGTCAGCCCCGCTGTTCCCGCGCCAATCACGGCAATATCCACTTTCCTTGTCGGCATTGCGTCCTCCTGATTCATCGTTGCTATGCGAAGTCCTCTGGAATGGGGCCATGTTGCCATGGTTCGCGGACCTGGGATGAGTGGCGTTACTCCTTGTTGGGATTGGGCGCAGGTGCTTGAGCGAGACGGCGCGATACCTTGTCCGTGAGGCTGGCCATCGTGATTTCGCCAAAATGCGCCTCCACCAAACAGCCTTCCGCATCAAAGAACAGGGTGGTGGGCAAGCCGCGTGATTGCACCGCTTGCATCGTTCTGGAGGCGGGATCAAGCAGCACGTCGGTCAGGTTCAGTCCTTCGCTTTTCAGGAAGTCGATGGCCTGTTGAGCGCTTTCTCCCTGGTTGACCATGGCGAAAGCAATCCCTGGAAACGCGTGTTGCGCCCGTTCGAAGACGGGCATTTCCCGGCGGCAGGGCGGACACCAGCTTGCCCAGAGATTCAGCACGACGGGGCGGCCCGCGTAGGCGGCGCTCAAGGAGAGCGGGCGTTCATCGAGTGTGAGCACTTGCACGTCCGGCAGCGGCGCGGCAGTGCGAAGCAACACGGTGAGCAGGCTATTGGCGAGAGCCCAAAGAACGACGCCCGCCGCCACGCCGGTCAGCACCGGGCGGCGCAGCTTGGTGCTGAAACGGGTTTTTCGCCAGAGGTAGAGGAGGGCGGCAGGCAGGCCGACCCACCAGAGGAATCCGCCGTCACCGAAAGCAAACACTGACCACGGCCTGGCGGCGTACTCCTCCCACCAGAGGGCAATATAGGCCACGCGGGCGGAGAGAAAGCCCCAGAACGCCGCATCAAGGACCAGCGCGCCCGCTTCCTTGTGGGGCGCGTTGGCGTGTCGTTTTGCGATGTGCCGGGCGAGCAGCCACGCCAGCATCAAGGCAAGCATGACGATCACGGTCGGGGTGGAAAAAGGACCGAGGTTGATCATGCCAGGTCCTCGGCAGCTTGATGAGGACCGAGAGCGGCGCCAAGGTGCCCGGTTTTCAGATAGACCGTCACGCCGTTGGGTCCCGCAAGCAGCGCGGGGCAATCGTCGGCGGGAAACCGCAGCCAGCTGCCGCGGGGATACGCGGTGGCGGCCTCCCGCAGGCCGCCTTCCAGGATCAGCAGCTCCGCCCCGCCATTCACCGTTGCTTCGAAAAGCGGCTGGCCCGGGCCAATGCGTTCCAGCGTGACCTGTTCGGTATGGCGGGTGAACAGCGGGCAGCGTTCTCCGCCCGCCCGACGGATCCACCGGGCAGGATCATGGGTGTCGAGGCGCACGTTGTGCCGCTCGTCCGGCGGCATCTGCCGGAGTTTCACGAAAATGACCGCGCCTTCGCGGCTGAAGGGCTGATGGCTCGACCCCGGCGGGCTTCTCAGGTAGGAACCGGCCGGGTAATGGCACTGGTCTTCCGAAAACGTGCCGGACAGCACCAGGATTTCTTCGCCGCCCGGATGAAAATGGGCGGGAAAATACGAGCCGGGTGCATAGCGCACAATACTGGTGGCGCGCGCTTTTTCCGTGCCGATGCGGTCCAGCATGACGCGTTCGACGCCGCCTTGCGGCGAACGGATCCACTGGTACTGATCAGGAAGCACGGCGGCGCGGCGTGAAAAGTCGGCATGAATGAGCATGGCGGGAAGCAAAAAACAAAACGTGACCATGCTATGGTAACCGTTGGACCCTGGGCGTCAGGGTCGGCCACTAGAGATCAAGGAGCATGTTATGAGCGGCGTGAATACTTTCGGGGCCAAAGGCCTGCTGGAGGTTGAGGGGAAGTCCTACAACATATACAGACTCAAGGCGGTGGCCGATGCGGGGTTTGATGTGAAGAGCCTGCCCTACAGCTTGAAGGTGCTGCTTGAGAACCTGCTGCGCACGGAAGATGGCGCTGACGTGACGGCCGATGACATTCGCGCCTTGGCCGGGTGGGATGCGCAGGCGGAGGCCAACAAGGAAATCGCGTTCACGCCGGCCCGGGTGGTGCTGCAGGATTTCACCGGGGTGCCCGCGGTGGTGGATCTGGCGGCCATGCGCGAGGCCACCCATGGGCTGGGCGGCGATGCCAACCGCATCAATCCGCTGGCGCCGGTCGAGCTGGTGATTGACCACTCCGTGATCGTGGACGTTTTCGGGCAACCCACGGCCTTCGAGCAAAACGTCGAGATCGAGTACGAGCGCAACCTGGAGCGCTACCAGTTCCTGCGCTGGGGCCAGACCGCGTTCAATGATTTCAAGGTCGTGCCGCCGGGCACGGGTATTGTTCACCAGGTGAACCTGGAGCATTTGTCGCGCGTCGTGTTCACGCAGGACAAGGATGGCGTCACCACCGCCTACCCGGACACCTGTGTGGGAACGGACTCTCACACGCCGATGGTCAATGGTCTGGGTATTGTCGCCTGGGGCGTTGGCGGGATTGAGGCCGAGGCGGCCATGCTCGGCCAACCTATTTCCATGCTGATCCCCCGAGTGGTGGGCTTCAAACTGACGGGCTCGCTGCCGGAGGGTTCCACCGCTACGGATTTGGTGCTGACCATCACGGAAAAACTCCGTGAGCATCGGGTCGTGGGCAAGTTCGTGGAGTTCTACGGTCCCGGCGTGGCCGCCGTGCCGTTGGCCAACCGGGCCACCATCGGCAATATGAGCCCCGAATACGGTTCCACCATCGCCATTTTCCCGATTGATGACGTGACGCTGCAATACATGAGGCTGACCGGGCGCGCCGAGGAACAGATCGCGCTGGTTGAAGCCTACGCCAAAGAGCAGGGTTTGTGGCACGATCCGAACGCCGCGCCGCGCTACTCCGAGCATCTTGAACTTGATTTGTCGACGGTCGTGCCGTCCATTGCCGGACCCAAGCGCCCGCAGGATCGGATTTCGCTGGCGGATTCGAAGGAAGCGTTCCGCGGCGCGCTAGCCACGATGATGGGCGATGAGGAGGACCCGCAGAAGCTGAAGGGGTACGACAAGGCGGTGGCCGAGTCGTTCCCGGCCTCGGATCCACCTTCGCCGGAGCAGCCGGAAGTGATCTCCGAAGCCCCAACCGATCTGGTTGAGGAAGCGCCATTGAGCGGACAGCGGCGGCGCAACCCCGTGACGCTGACGATCAACGGGGAAGAGTGCCGGGTTGACCACGGCGCCGTGGTCATTGCCGCCATTACGTCCTGCACGAATACCTCCAACCCCGCCGTCATGATTGCCGCGGCCTTGCTGGCCAAGAAGGCGGTGGAAAAAGGGCTCACCCGCCAGCCGTGGGTGAAGACCAGCCTGGCGCCGGGATCGCGGGTTGTCACCGATTACTATGACCGGGCGGGGCTGACGCCGTATCTGGAAGCGCTGGGTTTCAACCTGGTGGGCTATGGCTGCACCACGTGTATTGGCAACTCGGGACCGCTGATCCCGGAAGTCAGTCAGGCCATCAACGAGCATGATTTGTCCGTGGTGTCCGTGCTGTCCGGCAACCGCAACTTTGAAGGCCGGATTCACGCTGAAGTGAAAATGAACTACCTGATGTCGCCGCCGCTGGTGGTGGCGTATGCGCTTGCGGGCACCATGGACATAGACCTGTTCAATGATGCCCTGGGGGTAGACAAGGACGGTAAGCGGGTCTATCTGAAAGATATCTGGCCGAGCCCCGCGGAGGTCGCGCAAGTGGTGGACTCGTCAATCGTGTCGGAGATGTATGAGCAGGGGTATGCCGATGTGTTTGCCGGGGATGAGCGCTGGCAGCAGCTGCCCACCCCGAAGGGCGCCATTTTTGACTGGGATCCCAGCTCCACCTATGTGCGCAAGCCGCCTTACTTCGAGAACATGCCCAGGCTCCCGGAGCCGGTGACGGACATCCGGGGCGCGCGCGTGCTGGTCAAGCTGGGTGATTCGGTCACGACCGACCACATCAGTCCGGCGGGCTCCATCGCCAGAAACTCGCCCGCCGCGCTCTACCTGACCGAGCATGGCGTTGCGCCCAAGGATTTCAACTCTTACGGATCGCGACGGGGCAACCATGAAGTCATGATTCGCGGCACCTTTGCCAACGTCAGGTTGCGCAATCAACTGGCGCCGGGCACCGAAGGCGGCTACACCCGCGATTTCACCCAGCCTGATGCGCCGGTCACCAGTATCTATGAGGCTTCGCGTGCCTATATTAATCAGGGCACGCCGCTGGTCATCCTGGCGGGCGCCGAGTACGGTTCGGGTTCTTCGCGGGACTGGGCCGCCAAAGGCACGGTGCTGCTTGGTGTGCGGGCGGTGATTGCCGAGTCGTACGAGCGCATTCACCGGTCCAACCTGCTGGGCATGGGCGTGCTGCCCTTGCAATATCCGCCGGGGCAGGATGCGGAAACCCTGGGTCTGACGGGCGAGGAGGTGTTCGACATCATCGGCATCACCGAACTCAATGCGGGGGGCAGGCTGGAAACCGTCAAGGTCAAGGCGGGCGCCGTGGAGTTCAACGCGCTGGTGCGCATTGATACGCCCAGCGAGGCCGCGTACTACCGTCATGGCGGCATCATGCAATATGTTGTCCGCAACTTGCTGAGCTAAGAGCGCCCAGCACGGTCTGGTGTCTGCCGGGAACAGTCGGCAGACACCAGCCGCCTCTCGGACTGTCGGCGCGTTGAGCGCCGAAAACGTCGATCCCTCAATCGTTTCCCTGTTTTTTCTTGATCCTTCCAGAAAATTGGAATAAATTGTTAATGATTCTTATTAGCAATGTGGCTGCGTCCCTTTCTCGCCGCCATTCAGGATCGGCACATCGCCCGCTCTCTCTCCTTACGGGTTGCAGACAGGAAAACCATGCAAAACATCTCGTATTCACCCCTTCTGCGGGTGATACTGGCCGCCACCGCAGGCCTCGCCCTGACCACGCCCGGGCTGGCGCAAGACCTTGATTCCACAGCACAAAATACCGGGCCGGATCCTGCCAGCGTCCCTACGCAGCAGCTCCAGGAAGTCACGGTAGTGGGAACGGTCAGCGAGCTGCAGAGCCTGGACTTCTATGCGCCCAATTCCAGTGCAGTGCTTGACCGGGAAGACCTGGACGCGTTGGGCGCGCGCAAGCTGGATCAGGCGTTGAACTACCAAGCGGGCATTTTGAGCGAGCCGTTTGGGGCGGACAACAAGGTGGAATGGTTCAAGATCCGCGGCTTTGATGCCACGATGTCTCTGGACGGCACGCCCACCACGCCCAATGGCTACTTTGTCTGGAAGCCGGAACTGTTTGGCGTTGAGTCCGTTGAAATTCTGAAAGGACCCAATGCGCTGATATTCGGTGCGTCGGAGGCAGGCGGCGTTGTCAACCTGGTGACCAAGCGGCCGCACAAGGAAGAGGCCTTGCTGTTGAATGCGGAAGTGGGCAATCGGGATCGGCTCGGCTTGGGGTTGGACTACAACGGCCTGGCCAATGAAGACGGCTCCGTGTATTACCGCATTGTGGCGCAGGCACGCCGGGAAGACGGCATGCAACGGCGCACGGACATGAAAAGCTATTACCTTGCGCCAAGCGTGACCTTTGATTTCACGGATCGGACCTCGCTGACGCTGCTGAGCAGTATCCAGCATGAGGATGGCCGTCCCACCAATGGCTTCCTGCCCGCCTACGGCACCATTATTGATACGCCCTATGGGCGGATCGACCGGCGCTTGAACGCCGGCGAGCCGGACTTTGACCGGCTCAAGCGCACGCAAACCAGTGCAGGGTGGTTGCTGAGTCATCAGCTCTCCAATGACTGGTCCTTCACGCAGAACTACAAGTTTTCGCATCTGGATATTGACCAGCGCAACGTTTTTGCGTTTTCTTCGGATGGCAATAGAGAGCTGCTGCGCGGTTATACCTTCACCGATGGCATTACCAAGAACCACTATCTGGACAACCGGGTCAGAGGCAAGCTGCGCTTGAGCGAGGCCGTTGAGCTGCGGCCCGTATTGGGCATTGATTACCTGAAGTCAAACACCGACGGCATGAACAATGGCTTTGGCGGCGCGCCGAACCTGGATATGTTCAACCCGGTCTATGGCGTGCCGTTCCCGGTAAGCGCCACGCCCTATCTGGTGAACGCGAAGCAATTGGGCGTGTACGCGTCCGCACAACTGCGGGTGGGCAGCAACTGGAACTTCAGCGGGGGCATCCGTCATGACCGCGTCAAAGGTGACAGCAACATCAATGGCGTGGCGTCCAGCTATGACACGAGCCATAACAGCTTCAATCTGGGCGCCATCTATATTGGCGAGGCGGGCATTTCTCCATATGCCAGCTACTCCGAATCCTTCAAGCCCGTCAACGGCGTGGATGGCTACGGCAACCCCTACCGTCCGTATGAAGCACGCCAGGGTGAGGTCGGCCTGAAGCTCGAACCGGCCTGGCTCGATGGCGACATCACCGTGGCCTATTTTGATGTGGAAGAAAAGAACGCGCTGATTTCGGACGCTTCCAACATCCAGACGCAAGCAGGCAAGCGCAACAACCACGGCCTGGAATTGCAGGGCAACTTCAACCTGACGCCAACTACTGCGGTGAAACTGGCCTATACCCGCAACCATTCGCGCCAGGACATCACTGACACGCTGACGGTCCGCACGCCGTTGATCCCGAAGCACCAGGCCAGCCTCTGGGTCAGCCACCGCCTGACCTTGCCCAACAGCAATGCGCTGACGGTGGCGGCGGGTGCACGTTACGTGGGCTCCACGGAAGATCAGCGCTATTACCCCGGGGAGAAAATCTCCAGCTATACCCTGCTGGACCTGATGGCGCACTATCAGATCAACCGTCATTGGTCCTTGCAGCTCAATGCGCGCAACCTGACTGACAAAACCTATGTCAGCGGCTGCGACTTCTACTGCTACTACGGCGGCGGCCGGACGGTCTACATGCAGATGCAATATCAGTGGAAGTAAGGCAGTCCAGCCACACGCAGGCCCGTCAGGCATGGTCCTGGCAGGGCCTGTTCACGGTTGCTTTCCTGGGGATCACCGCGGGCGTGCAGCTCAGTGATATGGGGCTGCAAGCCATTTCCCTGTCGGCCATCCAGAAAAGCTTCGGCGTCAGCGATGCCGCGTTGGGCATGTTGCAGGGGCTGGCGGGCGTGCTGGTGGGCAGCGCGTTGGCGGTGCCGCTGGCGCGCTTTGCGGACCGCTTCTCCCGCAAGCGGGTGCTGCTGTGCCTGATCCTGGCCTCAACCGCGATGATGGTGCTGAGCGCACTCGCCCCCAACTTCTCCCTGTTCTTCATTGGCCGCTCCGCAGCGGGCATTACCGAGTTTGCGATGGTGCCGCTGGTGTACTCGATGATTCCCGACCTGGCGCCGGAACGGCATCGCGTGGCGGCCAACCTCAGCTTTGCCGCCTTGGTGGCCTTGGGGGCCAGCGGCGGATTCTATTTCAGCGGGGCCTTGCTTGCCACGGCGGCTGAACGGGTCCCGCTGGACGCCGAACCGTGGCGCAAGGCCTTTTTGCTATTGGCGACCGCTGGCCTGCCCTTGTTGCTGCTGGGCTTGCTGACAGCGGATCCGTTGCGGCATGTCGGCAGGGCGGGAGCAGGCGCCGGGGTCTCTTTGCGGTTATTCCTGAAACAACGCGGGCAAGTTATTGCCCTGTTTGCGGGGGCGGCGGGTTTTCTGGTGGTCTCCGTCCAAGCGCTGAATCAATTGATTGCGCTGGCGCTCGAACGCCGGTTTGACGCCGTGCCGGGCAGTATCGGCCATGCGATGGGAATCATCGTTCTAGTGACGACCGTCGGATGTTTGCCGGTTGCCGGACTGCTGGACCGCTTGCTTGCGGCCCGCCTGGGCCGGGCCGTGCGTCCCTTGATCATGGCGGTCTGCGCGGCTGTCGCCGCGCCGGTGATGCTGCTGCTGATCTCCGTCCAAACAATCAACTTGGCGTTCCTGGTCATGGGAATCTTCCTGTTCGTGACGTGCACGGCCAATGCGCTGGTGCCGACCATGCTGCAGGACCTGACCCCGGCGAACTTGCGGGCGCGCAGCTTTGCCATCTGGAGCTTTGTGGTGTCGGTGTTCAGCGCCAGCGGGCCGCTGGTGGCGGGCCTGCTGTCAGACTGGGTGTTCGATGGACACTTGTTGAGCGCCATCACCGCCACCGCCGTGCCTGCCCTTGCCATCTCGGCATTCTGCGCTGTCCGTTCCGTCATGCTGGCGCGCCAAGAACCGATGACCACGGGCCCAAGCGCAAGCCTCGGCCTTCAGGCCGAGGTCAAGCGCGGCAGTGCTCATACGGCGCCGAAGGCGCCCCCGTATGGTAGCGGGGAAACTCCCAACTTCAGGCGGGAGTGACTCACGCTGGCCAGCAAAGCCGCCTGGTCACGCCGCCGAGACACAGCGGCGCGCAAAAGCCCAGAACAGGGCGGCCTGCGCAAATTCGGTGTTCCGGTCATCGCTTTGCTGGTGGCCGCTGTCCGGGTCAAGGGCCAGAACTGCCGGGTTGTTGCTGGTGGACACATGGCGAAGCGCGGCAATCAGCTTGGCCGGTTCCCAGTAAGGAACGCGGTCATCCTTCAGGCCCGCGGTGCACAGCAAAGGCGGATAGTCTGCCTCATGCACGTTCTCATACGGAGAGATGCCGAGCATGGCGTCATAGGCCTCGGGATCGGCAAGCGGATCTCCCCAGTCCGGGCGCAGCAGCGGAACCAGCGGATGGCTGGCATCGCTCATGGTGTTGAGCATATCAACAAAAGGCACTTGGGCGATCACCCCGGCCCATAGCTCGGGCTCCCGGTTCATGGCACCGCAGACCAGCAGGCCGCCCGCTGAAACGCCCTGGGCCACGATCTGGCCAGGCGCAGCGTACCCGTTTTCCAGCAAGTGCCGGGCACAATCGATGAAATCGGTCATGGAATTGCGCTTTTGCTGACGGCAGCCATCCTGGTACCACTGCCTGCCCTGTTCCGAGCCGCCGCGGACATGCGCAATGGCGTACCGAAAACCCGCGTCAACCAGCACCGTTGCGGGCAGTGAAAAGCGCGGTTCGAAGGAAATGCCATAAGCGCCATAGCCGGTGAGCAAGAGCGGCAGCGGCGTGCCGGGACTTGCGTCCTTACGGGACAGGACGGTGATGGGAATGGAAGCGCCGTCAGCGGCTTGCGCATGCAACCGTTCGACTTGATAGCGGGCCGGATCAAACCCGCTCAGGCGCTGCTGCGCAACCGTCAGCCAGGATCCATTGTCCAGGCTTGCATCGATGGTCCGCGGGGGGTGGGCGGGAGTCTGGTGCATGAA
>Ga0265293_10007311_pt1 | contig 17097 bp, 13 predicted proteins | sample Munlanlewell138R_FD_192505 | JGI IMG/M metagenome (GOLD analysis project Ga0265293, IMG submission 192505) | Leachate microbial communities from a municipal landfill in Southern Ontario, Canada - Leachate well 138R | ecosystem: Engineered > Solid waste > Landfill > Unclassified | place: Canada...
GCTCAAAACGCTCAAATATTTAGTATTGACCACCGCGGTGCTGATCACGCTGATTCCGTTGCTGGTCGTATTATTAGGCTCGCTTAAGACTAATCAGGAGCTTTTCAGCACGGGACCGCTCGATCTGCCGCGGAACTGGTTCAATCTGCAAAACTACGTGACAGCGTTCACCGACGGCAAGATGCTGCTCGGCTTTTGGAACACGGCGTTGATACTGGCAGCGGCTCTATGTGCCACCGTGCTGTTGGGAGCCATGACGGCGTATGTGCTGAGCCGCTTTCGCTTCAAGTTTCGCGGCACAATCAAAATGCTTTTTTTGGTGGCGTCGCTGATTCCCAGTATCACCATGCAGATGAGTACGTTTCAGATAATTGTGGGGCTCGGGCTTTATGATACCATGTGGGCGACGATATTGCTGTTTGCGGGCACGGATATCATCTCTATCTATATTTTCTTGCAGTTCCTCAACGGCATACCGGTCTCGATTGACAGTGCGGCGATTATGGACGGCGCGTCCTTCCCGCAGATATTTTTCAGGATCATTATGCCGCTGCTAAAGCCGGCCATCGTGACGGTAGTAATCATAAAGGGCGTGGCGTTTTACAACGAGTTTTACACGCCGTACCTTTATATGAAGAATCAGAATCTGTCGGTGATATCCACATCTCTCTACCGTTTTCAGGGACCATATAACACACAGTGGGAGGTAATCTGCGCGGGTATCATAATAACGATGATACCGACATTGGTCATATTCCTGCTGCTGCAAAAATGGATATACAGAGGACTGACGGAAGGTTCGGTTAAGGAATAGAAACGAGGGTTTTGACATCATGGAAAAAATCAAACTGATAATGGGCAAGTCGCTGCCGGATCTGCCTTGGGAGCCAAGACCGAAAGGATGCGGCGATGTCGTCTGGCGATATTCGGGGAATCCGGTCATAGGGAGAAATCCGATCAAAAACGTGGTACGGATATTCAACGGCTCGGTGCTGCCCTATGAAGGCGGCTATATAGGCGTGTTCCGCGGGGAACAGCGCGACGGTATCCCCCATATTTATCTTGGCCGCAGCAAAGACGGTTTTGTGTGGGGCTTTGAGCAAGAACGTGTCCGTCTTGAGGATACCGGTGGCCGCGAGGTTTGTCTCAAATATGCGTACGATCCGCGTCTTGTCGAAATCGACGGTACGTATTATTTCATGTGGTGCACGGATAACCACGGCGCCACCATAGGGCTTGCCAAAACAACGGATTTTAAGCGCTTTAGTATTATGGACAATCCGTTTCTGCCATTCAACCGCAACGCCGTGCTGTTTCCGCGTAAAATCAACGGCAGCTATATTATGTTGTCGCGCCCGAGCGACGGCGGCCACACGCCCTTCGGCGATGTGTTTTTAAGCGAAAGTCTCGATCTTGTGTATTGGGGCAAACACAAGCATGTGCTTGCGCCCACGGGCAATTGGTGGGAATCCGTCAAGGTTGGGGGCGGCGCGGTGCCCATTGAAACCAGCGAGGGATGGCTGCTTTTCTACCACGGCGTAACGAGCACCTGCAACGGCTTCGTTTACAGCGTCGGTTGCGCGCTGCTGGATCGCGAGCGGCCGTGGATCGTGCGTCATCGCAGTAAAAACTTTCTGCTCACGCCCGAGACAGCATACGAAGAGCGCGGCTTTGTGCCCAATGTGTGCTTCCCGTGCGCGGCGCTTGTAGACGCTCAGACGGGGCGCATCGCCATATACTACGGCGCGGCGGACAGCTGTGTGGCGCTGGCTTTTGCGTTCCTAGATGAGATTGTCGCCTATGTGAAGGACAACGGAATGTCTGCCGATGCGGGGAGCGCCAAATGACAAAGTCGATACACACTCTCGCGGAATGGTCCAGACACGAGCTTAAAGAACGCATTATTCCGTTTTGGCACGCGCTGCGCGATGATACGCACGGCGGCTTTTGCGGAAGGGTAGATTACAACCTTGATAAGGACTGGCAGGCCGACAAGGGCAGCATACTCAACAGCCGCATACTCTGGTTCTTTTCCAACGCGTATATGCTTTTTGGGGACGAAACGCTAATGGACGACGCGAACCATGCGTATCGTTTTTTGTGCGATCACTGCCTTGACAGCCGAAACGACGGGGTTTATTGGTCGGTTAAATACGACGGCGCTGTCAGCGATAGCACCAAGCACACTTATAATCAGGGCTTCGCGATATACGCGTTGTGCGCTTATTACGATGCCACCGGAGACAAGCGCGCACTTAACCGCGCGCATAAGCTGTGTACCCTCATCGAGAAAAAGTGCCGCGACGATATGGGGTATCTGGAATCGTTCACGGCGGATTTTCTGCCGGAGCCGAACAAAAAGCTTTCTGAAAACGGCGTTATCGCCCACCGCACGATGAACACCACGCTGCACGTGCTGGAGGCCTATACCGAGCTTTACCGAATGGGAGGGCGCGCGCAAACCGCCGACCTGCTGCGCACGCTGCTAGATATAATCGCCGACAAAATATACGACCCTCAAAAAACGCGGCTGAACGTATTTTTCAATGAGCAGATGGGGCACATTCTTGATCTTGAGTCGTACGGACACGATATAGAGGCGGCATGGCTTATCGACCGTGCGTGCGCCGTGCTCAAAGACCCCGCGTATTCCGCGAAGCTCGCGCCGCTCACCGCCGCGCTTGAGCGCAAAACACTTAGCCGCGCGCTGGAAAAATCCATGCTGATCAATGAAAGTTGCAACGGCAAGGAGGATCGCACGAGCATCTGGTGGGTGCAGGCTGAGGGTGTTGTGGGTTTTGTTAACGCGTATCAGAAAGCGCGGTCTGGCAAAGGGTATCTGAAGGCCGCTTACGACCTTTGGACGCACATTCGTGAAAATCAGATAGACCGCCGTACTGGGTCCGAATGGCTCTGGGCTGTGGACGAGAACGCCGTTCCGAAGGAAGATCAGCCGATTGTAAACGAATGGAAATGCCCGTATCATAACGGCCGAATGTGCATCGAGCTGATAAGGAGAGCGGCACATGCTTCATGAACGTTACCGTACCGAGCTTGAAAAGCATCACGCGCTGCTTGCGCGGAAAAATGAAAGGGCCGGGTTTTACAACGGCCTGTTCGAGCGTTATGAGAACCCGGTGCTCACGCGGGATCATATACCGCTTACCTGGCGGTACGACCTTGATGCGCGAAGCAACCCGTATTTTATGGAGCGACTTGGCGTCAACGCGGTTTACAACGCGGGCGCGATCGAGATGGACAGCCGCTATTACCTTGTCGCGCGCGTGGAGGGCAACGACCGCAAATCGTTTTTCGCAGTGGCGCAAAGCGACAGCCCGGTGGACGGCTTTGCGTTCTGGGACTATCCAGTTTGCCTGCCCGATACGTGCGCCGAGGAAACCAACGTGTACGATATGCGCCTTACGCGCCATGAAGACGGATACATCTACGGCGTGTTTTGCTCCGAGCGCAAGGATACGGCATCGCAAGACGTTTCCGCGGCCATTGCGTTGGCAGGCATTGTACGCACGCGCGACTTGAAAACATGGGAAAGGCTGCCCGATCTCGTGACGCCGCGCTCGCCGCAGCAGCGTAACGTGGTGTTGCATCCCGAATTTGTGGATGGCTGTTACGCGTTTTATACGCGGCCGATGGACGGCTTTATAGATGCCGGCTCGGGCGGCGGCATCGGCTTTGGGCTGTGCGCGGATATTGAAAACGCGCACATCAATGAGGAACGTATAATCAGCGCGCGCCGGTACCACACCGTCTCGGAAGCCAAAAACGGTGCGGGCGCCGTACCCATCAAGACGCCCGAAGGTTGGATACATATAGCGCATGGCGTACGTCATACGGCCGCCGGACTGCGCTACGTGCTGTACGCGTTCGCGACGGCGCCAGACGACCCATCGCGGCTGATCGCCGAGCCGTCGGGGCTGCTGCTGGGGCCGCTCGGAGCGGAGCGCGTGGGTGATGTATCCAACGTGGTGTTCACCAATGGCGCTATCGCGCGCGATAACGGCGAGGTTTACATATACTACGCGTCGTCCGACACGCGGCTGCATGTGGCATCAACGCATATCGAGCGCCTTGTCGATTATGTATTCAATACGCCTGCCGATCCGCTGCGCTCCGCCGATTGTGTGCGGCAGCGCTGCGCGATGATTGATAAAAACGCTGCGCTGCTGGAAAGCGGGCGGTAGCGGAGGATAACGCTATGCCGGTATTTAAGCTTACGCCCGTCTGCAAAAGCTATGTCTGGGGCGGGGCGCGGCTGATAACGGAGTTTGGCAAGCGCTGCGAACGCCTGCCGCTGGCCGAGACGTGGGAGCTTTCATGCCATCGGGAAGGCCAGAGCACCATTGCGCAGGGCGTTCACGTAGGCTGTACGCTTGCGGACTGGCTGGTGTCGGTGGAATGGGATGCGCTCGGGTATAACTGCGCCGGAGATTTTCCGATACTTATTAAGCTTATCGATGCCGCGCAGGCGCTCTCCGTACAGGTGCATCCGGATGACGATTACGCGGCGGCGCACGAAGGGCAGAGCGGCAAAACCGAGGCGTGGTATATTGTAGATTGTGACGCAAATAGTTACATATACTTGGGTTTTACGCGTACGCTGGATACGGAAGAGTTTGTTAGGCGCACCGGGGATGGCACGCTAGCCGAGGTAATGGAAAAAATTCCCGTCAAAAAAGGCAACGTTTTTTTTGTGCCGCCGGGTACGGTGCACGCTATTGGCCCGGGGTTACTGATTGCTGAGATACAGCAGTCCTCCAACGTGACGTACCGCGTGTACGACCATGGGCGTGTTGATATTGATGGCACCGCTCGGGAGCTGCACATCGCACAGGCCTGTGATGTGGCACGGCTGGAACCTGCGCGCACCGACTACGATTTTAAGGGGCATCTTGTGGACTGCCCGTATTTTACCGTCGACAAGTTGCGTGTACAGGGCGGCGGAATGTATTTCGCGGGTGCGGATTCGTTTCATTCGCTGCTCGTTCTTGAGGGCGAGGGCGAAATCATTTGCGGCGGCGACGCGTTGCACTTTTGCAGGGGCGACAGCCTTTTTGTGCCGGCGTGCTCGGGCGAATACGTCGTATCGGGGCGCTGCGAAGCGCTGCTGACTACAATCGGTTCAAAGGCGCGGGCGCATACGGCGGGCGCGATAGACGAAGATGCGTATGAAGGAGGGCGGGCTGCTGATGGATTATATGGCGGTGTACGGCGAATGGATTGGCAGTTCGGTTTTTGATGCCCAGACAAGGCAAGAACTGCGCGCGCTGCGCAGTAACGCCGCCGAAATAGCAGACCGGTTCGGCAAAGAGCTTGAATTTGGTACGGGAGGGCTGCGCGGAATTATAGGCGCGGGCACCAACCGTATGAATATATACACGGTGCGCAAGGCCACACAGGGGCTTTGTGATTACATCAGCGCTGTGGGCGGGCGCGAAAAAGGAGTAGCGATAGCATACGATACGCGGCGGTTTTCGGAGTTATTTGCCGAGGAAGCGGCCTGTTGTTTGTGTGCCAATGGCATACCAGCCTATGTTTTTTCGGGGCCGGCGCCTACGCCGCAGCTGTCTTTCGCGGTGCGCGCGCTTCACTGCACGGCGGGCATAGTGATTACCGCGAGCCACAATCCGCCCGAATATAACGGCTATAAGGTGTATGGAGAGGACGGCGCGCAGATCACACCGCCGCATGACGCGCAGATCATCGCTGCCGTCAGGGGCGTGGCGAGCTACGGCGCGGCCAAAACGATGCCGAAGCGCGAGGCCATTGACGCGGGGCTTTACCGCATACTTTCTAAAAATATGGATGACGAGTACATCGCCGCGATTAAGCGTCTTAGCTTAACGGATGCGGCGCACGCGCGGAATCTGACGATTGTCTATACGCCGCTGCACGGCACAGGCGGCGCGCTGACCGCGCGAATACTGGACGAGGCGGGGTTTGGCAACCTTTATATAGTGCCCGAGCAGGCCGAACCGGACGGCGCTTTCCCCACGGTCAAGTTTCCGAACCCCGAGGATACCGGCGTTTTTGCGTTGGCCGAAAGGTTGGCACTCAGTGTGGGGGCGGACATCATTCTCGCGACGGACCCGGACGCGGACAGGCTTGGAGCGGGTGTGCGCGACAGCCGTTCGGGCGGATATGTGTATCTTAACGGCAACATGACCGGCGCGCTTTTGTGTGATTATATACTCGGCCGACACGCGCGGCGCGGCACGCTGCCCGCCAACGGCGCGGTGGTATCCACCATTGTGTCCGGTAAGTTAGGCGCTGCCATTGCCGCCGGTTACGGCGTACGCTATTTTGAAACGCTGACCGGGTTTAAATACATCGGCGAAATGATCGACCGTTTCGAGCTTTCGTCGCACATATTTTTGTTCGGTTACGAGGAAAGTTGCGGATATCTGGCGGGCTCGCACGCGCGCGATAAAGACGCGATATGCGCCGTGATGCTGCTGTGCGAAGCCGCAGCATATTATAAGGAAAAAGGCAAGACGCTTTGTGAACGGCTGGACGAGCTTTATGAACAATACGGCCATTACCGCGAGAAACTGGTGACTGTTACACTTAAAGGCGCCGAGGGAGCCGGCCGGATTGACACGCAAATGGCCGGATTGCGCCGCAACCCACCGCGTACGCTTGGCGATATGCGTGTGAATCGTATCCGTGATTATAAGGTTGGTGTAATCGCGGACACGGCCACAGGCGACATACAAAAAACGCAGCTGCCTGTTTCAGATGTGTTGTATTTCGAACTGGACGAAGGAGCATGGTGCTGCGTCCGGCCTTCGGGTACCGAACCTAAGCTTAAATGCTATTTCGGCGTCAGGGGAGAAGACGACGCCGATGCGATGCGAAGGCTTAAAGCTCTGGAAATGGCGCTAAAGCCGGTGCTGGCGGTCTAAACGGGACGTTTGCCGTAAGGCGAGAGGCTCGATTCGCCGCTTAACTCTAAACGGCGCGTTTACAAGCCGATAGCCGGCAAACCCATGGTTTCTTACGGAAGAGGGGAGCAAGGCGAACTTTGCTCCGTCGTGGAATGCTTTGACTAAAAAGATATCGTTCGGATTCCATGGATAAGTGAGTAACCGCAAAAGACAGTGCGCAACATGGCCATCATAAATCCTTTATCATAAGGAAGTCTTCATGTCCTGCGTGGTCGAGCCGCTCGCCCGACACCCTATATCCGAGCCGCTGATAAAACCGCACGGCAGGATTATTCTTTTGTACCGAAAGCGAGGTCTGTTTATATCCGTTTTCGCGCAACACTTTAAACAGTTTTTTCATAAGCTTAGTTCCAATACCATAGCCACGGAATTCGGGTAAAATTGATATGGCAAGTTCAGGTATATAATTATCAATGTGTCCATAAGCCGGGACAATGCGCGTCCATGCCGCACCGATTACTTGCCCGTTCTGTTCAGCAACGACCCCCAAGTCTCCCGCCTGTACTCCAAACTCCTTTATATAAATAAATATCTCCGGCTCGTTGATAACGCTTCGTGGCGGTGGTTCTTTTTCTTCGGGAATGAAAATTGCCTGATACAAAAACTCAGGCAGGCATACATAATCGGATTCTCGCATCACACGGACTTTGGCGTTTATTTTGTGCGCCGTGATGATCGTGTAGCTATGCGTATTGATGGTGATGACGACACCGCCGCTATACACATACCAGTTCTTGCCTTGCCCAATGATAATATCCGAACGCTTCACAACATCCTTACACCAACCCACAACATCATCTGTTTGCAAATTAAGATGGCGCTTTATCCGCGCTTTTCCCAATTCCGTTGTATGGAGTTTATCAAGGCTTGCGATTAAGTCTTTCAATTGCATACCGCCTTTCCCCGGCTCTTTTTATTGCGATTGAGCTTTTTTAGCTCTCCTGCAAAAGCGTAATATTCGGGTTTCATGTCGTAAAACAGTTTCAGATTGAATGAGGCGTTTTGAATAATATCATCAAACAATTCGGCATTCATGCAGCAATGGTCGTCCGACGGTTTATTATACAGTATAAAACTTCACGACAGTGTATCATATTAGAAAATAGATAACAACCCGCCATCAACCGGATTCTGTCAATCTGCGGTGGGTTGCTTGAAATGTACCCGCAGAAAAGGAGCGGTGACGGAGCATGGAAAATCCCGCAGGTTTTCCCGCGGGATTGGAATCGCGGAGTCCACCGCGACGTGGCGTACCCGGGAGGATTCGAACCTCTGGCCTTTGGAGTCGGAGTCCAACGCTCTATCCGGCTGAGCTACGGGTACACGGCTCATTAAATATAACAGCTAAAAACGGTCAAGTCAATTTAATTCAAGCCGCTTTTATTGCCGCGGTTTGCGGCTCGCGTATTTATCAAACATAAAACATTATCAGCTTTCTTTAACAAACGCTGTTTTTTTCTATCCGAAATTGCGCACATAATTTGCGGCAAAAGGCGAAAAATATCATCAGGACAAACTTTAGAAAGGTGGAGCTGACATGCAAAAATTCAAGTCGGGTCAAAAAGCGCCGCAAAGCGGAGATTATAAGATAGTAAACGAAAGGGGACAGGTGGTCAGAAACGGCGTTACGCTCGACAAGGGCGATTCGTTTCCGCCGACACCGGGCGCAAACCAGCATTTCGTAAAAGAGTAGGGATAAAGGGGGAAAGGAATATCCGGGGATTTGCGGAACAGAAAAACTCTTTGTCCGACTATCCTCGTGCGGAGGCGAACCAGTTACTATCAGGTGTAGTAGCTGGTTTTTTGCGGATTAAAACAACATGTTGCAGGGAAAGTTAAACGTCATTTTAATAATTTATGTATTATATAATACCAAAACAAATATCAATTTGATATAATGGCTGTTAAGAAAATTTTTAAGCTTAATAAACAAAAGGATACGGGTGCGCGATGGAAGCGAAAACCATAACATTAATACTGTTCTTGATTACTTACGCGTGTTTATTAATATATTCAAAGGCCAAAGCCTATATAGCGATTGGCTGCGCATTGATATTTGCCATTCTGGGTCAAATAGGTTTGTTGCCGGTATACAACTACTTAGCTGCAATCGATTGGAATGTTATAATGATGATTGCCGGCACAATGGGTGTTGTATCACTTTTTATTGAATCGAAAATGCCTTCAAAATTAGCCGATTTTATTATAGATAGGGTTCCCAATGTAAAATGGGCTATGGTGTCCCTGGCGTTATTCGCGGGCGTTATTTCCGCTTTCGTTGATAACGTCGCAACGGTTATAATGGTGGCGCCGGTCGCTCTTAATATCTCAAAGAAGCTTAGGATATCTCCCATACCAAGCATTATAACCATAGCGGTTTCATCCAATCTTCAAGGCGTCGCAACCTTAGTCGGCGATACCACTTCCATTCTTCTCGGCGGAGAGGCAAACATGAATTTCCTTGATTTTTTCTTCTACAAAGGAAGGCCCGGGATATTCTGGGTGGTGGAAGCGGGCGCTCTCGCAACGGTGTTTATACTGCTCTGGTTGTTTAAAAAATATAAACATCCTATAAAATCTATGAACAAGACCGTAGTAAAAGATTATTTTCCCACCGTACTGCTTGTCGGAATTGTTGTTTTGTTAACGGCCGCTTCTTTTATAGGCAACAAGCCCGCCATAACAAATGGCCTTATATGCGTTGGATTAATGGTTGTGGGGCTGATACGTAAATTTATAAAGACAAGGGACAAAAATACGCTTGCCGACGCGCTCAGAGAGATTGATTATACAACGCTGAGTTTGCTGGCGGGTCTTTTCATTGTTATTGGGGGAATTAAAGAAGTGGGCATTATAGAAGATATTGGCGCGTTTTTTGTGTATGCCGGAAAGGGCAATTTATTTGTTATCTATTCTTTGATTCTTTGGGCGTCTGTGGCCATTTCCGCGGTTATTGATAATATACCGTATGTCGCCACCATGCTGCCGGTAACAACCGCTATCGCCGCAACAATGGGTATTGACCCGACGATTTTATATTTTGGTCTATTGGTTGGCGCAACCTTGGGCGGAAACATTACGCCAATAGGCGCATCGGCCAATATAGCGGGCATAGGCATACTCCGTAAAGCGGGTTACGACGTAGAGGCGAAAGATTTTATGAGAATAAGCGTTCCGTTTACACTCACGGCCGTGGCAACCGGTTATATATTGGTTTGGCTTATCTGGGCGTAAAAGCGCCGACGGTTAGAAACCGTTAAGACACATTCCGCAAAAACAAGCTTTATAATCCGGTGCGCGTTGTGCCATACTTAAATAATAGGACAATAAGGAGTGCATTGTAAATGCGCATTATATACAGCTTTAAACCGGTTTATGACAATAAAAGCCGGGTGTTGATATTAGGCTCCATTCCGGGCGGCGAATCACTGCGTAAAAAACAGTATTACGCGCATGAAAGGAACGCTTTTTGGCCTCTTATAAGCGCATTGCTTAATATGCCCTGCCCTGAAGATTATCAGGCAAGGCTTAATATGCTGTTATCGCGCGGCATTGCGCTTTGGGACGTAATTAAAAGCTGTGAAAGAAAAGGCAGCCTTGATTCTAATATAAAAAATGAGACGATAAACGACTTTGCGGATTTTTTTATAGCGCATACTAAAATAAAGCATGTCTTTTTTAACGGGGGCAAGGCATACAGCTTGTTTAAAAGCCGTATAGGCTTCGCGTTTGACAACATAGGGTTTACAAAGCTTGGGTCAACAAGCCCCGCCCACGCGGTCACGTTTGAATCGCGTATTTCCGACTGGAAGCAAATACTGCCTTATTTAATATAAACGCACACGCCTTATTCTTTTTTACACTTTCGTTTAAATAAACTTAAGGGAAATTGCATGTTTTAGCGGCTTTACAGGAAAAATAGAATAAACTATTTATGGAGCCGGTATGAAACAAATATCCTTATGGGAGGAGACATCTTCTCCGCCAAAATATAAGCGGCTTTCGGGCACGCACCGCTGTGATATCGCGGTGGCGGGCGGCGGTCTTTCAGGCATAACGGCGGCGTTGCTTTTGCGCCGTGCCGGACTTAACGTATGTGTGGCGGAAGCCGGCGCGATAGGGAGCGGCACCAGCGGGCGCACCACCGCTAAAGTGACTGTGCAGCACGGCTTGAAGCTAAAAGGGCTTTCACAAGAGACGGCGCGCGCTTATATGGCCGCAAACAACGCGGGACTTGTACTCATTGAAAAGCTTATTCGCGATTTGAATATTGATTGCCATTTTGAACGCCTTCCGGCATACGTTTACGCGCTGACAGAAAAAGAGCGGCGGGACATAATAAAAGAAAAGAAGGTTTATGATAAGCTCGGCGTAAACGCAAGTATAGAAAAAAGCGTACCGCTGCCTTTTGATATAATATGCGCTTTGAAAACGGAAAATCAGGCGCAGTTTCATCCGTTAAAATATCTTTATTCGCTCGCGGACGAATTAACTAAAGAAGGGGTTCCGATATTTGAGCAAACTCGCGTAAACAAAGTGGAAAGGAACGATTATGGCGTTACGCTGCACACGCGGGACGGGCGGATACACGCGGATGCCGCCGTGCTTGCCGCCGGCTATCCTCTGGTAGAATTCCCGGGACTGTTTTTTATCCGTATGCATCAAAGCCGTTCATACATTATTGCGGCAAAAGGGTATAAAGAGGGTATGCGCGGCATTTTTATTAACGCGGGCGAACCGGTAAACTCGGTGCGGTCGTATAATACAGACGCAGATAACTGGCTGCTCGCGGTAGGGTATGGTCATAAAACGGGCAGTGAGTATGAGGCGAACACAGGCATTGAACCGCTAGAAGGTTTTTTGCGCCGGTATTTTCCCAAAACGCGCGCGTACTGCGGCTGGTCTGCGCAGGATTGTATTACTGTGGACGGAATGCCGTACGCGGGCGCGCTGTATAAAGATAACCCTAATGTATACGTAGCGACGGGCTATGCCAAGTGGGGCATGACTAACAGCGCCGCCGCCGCCATGATTATTTGCGACGAACACACCGGAAACAACATGATAGATAAGGAGGTGCGCGCACATTTTAGCCCCCTGCGCGTTGCTCCGGCCGCGTCCGCAAAAGGCTTTGTAAAGCAAACCGCGGATACGCTTCGCACATTTGCAGCGGGCAACATCAATATTAAAGCGGGCGCTTATGACGATGTGCCGGCAGGGGAGGGGGCGGTAAGGCGCGTGGACGGTCATGCCGCCGCCATAGGAAGGGAGAAAGACGGTACGCTGCATGTATTTAACGCGCACTGCACGCATATGCGCTGTCCGGTGGAATATAACGAAGAATCCCGCTCTTTTGACTGCCGGTGTCACGGCTCGCGCTTTGGGCTTAACGGCGAGGTGTTAAGCGGTCCCGCGAAACGTCCGCTTGAACCGATGGAAGACTGAACAAGTTCCGCGCCGCTTTTTAGTTAAGTCCGCAAAATTTCTCGCCATACATCCTCTATTTTACGAAACCGACTCTTTGTGTTTGGATTCAAGCATAGCCTCCATCGCGTTGTGTACCGCGGTTCGCATTTCAAGCATTTTTGAACGCTCGGTACCGCTTTTAGCGGGATATTCCGGCTTGCCTATATTAAGGTCAACAAGCGGCTTTTTGCGCAATTTTGAAAGCAGCCCTTTAGAATTCCGGAATGTAAACACCATAGGCACAACCGGTACCCCCGATTTAACCGCCAAATGGAAAGCGCCGTTCTTAAACGGTCTGAGTTTATTGTGCCATGGCCACAAAGAAGCCTCCGGATAAAAATGAACGATTCGTCCTTTTAAAAGCTGCGTGCGCATAGACTCCATAAAGGCGTGAAGCGCTTTAGGGGATTCGGGAATCGGAACGCCACCGAGCAACCGTATTATTCGTCTTATAACGGGTATTTCAAGGTTGTTTTTCAGAGTGGCGAATAACGGTTTGCGCGGAAACAGCGTACACGCGACCATGGGCGAGTCAAGATAATGCACATGATTGGTGACGGTTACCGCGCCGCTTTTTAAAAATCGAAGGTTCTTTTTCCCGTGTATCTTCAAACCGAAAAACAGCATTGATACAATATCAAGAAGCGGTATCGCTATTATATAGAAAAGAAGCCACGAGCCTATGCGGAAGAAAATGTTGCGGTTGATAAAGCGGTATCGCGCGTCAACACGGCAGACATACGGCGTTGGCATATGCAAGGCGTGGGAATGGGGGTCGTCCGGATTAAACGCGCCCTTGCGGTGCTCCGCGACGACGCCCTTGTATACGGCTTCTATTTTATCTATAGATTTGTCAATAGAATATTCGCCCGCCTTGGCAAGATACAGCTTGCCCATGCGCGCCCGCTCGCTTGTATTCTCAATCCAGTAATCAATTTTCGCCGCCAAATCCGCGGCGCTGTTATTGGAAAACAGGCTGCGCTTATCAATCGCGAACTGCTTCGCGGCGCTTCTGTCCGAATCGGAAATAACGGGCACTAAGCCTGTCGCTATGGCTTCAAGGCACACTATAGATTCTATTTCCGCCTCCGCGGCGTGAACATAAAGGTCTGCTTGGTTGTAAGCTAAAGCCATTTTATACTGATCGACGTATTTAAAAACAGGGCGGTTTTTAAGTTTTCTTCCAACGCGTTCATAACGGTTCTTTAAAGGACCCTTGCCCAAAAACACAAGCTGAATTTTATCGGAGTGTTTGGATTTTAACGCGGCCTTTATCACAATGTCCTGGCGTTTTTCGGGCGCTAATCTGCCCGCCATGAGTATTACGAATTTATCCTCCCATTCCGAGGGCTTTTTTGTATCAATAGGGTGAAACGCATAGCTTATACCGTTGGAGATTATGTGCATTTTCGCGGCGTAGCGGTGCTTTAGAAGCTGCTTTGCTATAAAGCCGGACGGACAATGAATGTCGCGTATATAGCGGTAGAACCGGCGGCGAAACCGGCGGTATAATATGCTGGGAAGCCATCGGCCTCTAATACCCATATTAAAAGAGATGTTTTCCGGCTGGCAGTGAAAAGCGGCCATGTACGGTATATTCATTTCGTCCGCTATTTTGCGCGCCTTTAAACAAAGCTTAAAAGGCAGGTGCAGATGAACCACATCGGCCCCTTCAAACGCCTTTTTAATAACCGATTTATCGGGTACGCCGAAAACCATACCGTGAGATTTGAATATAGGATTTAGAAGGCTTTTCTTTGCGCGGACGACGTATTTATACGGACCGGCGCGGCCGGTTGAAACAACACGCACCTCATGGCCGCGCTCACGCAAGCAGTTTACGAAACGCGCAGCGGAAACAGACGTACCGTTATTATGGCTGTCAAATTGATCGACCACATATACAATTTTCATTTTTACATATAATAAAGGAAATAATAATATGAAAAAATAATAGCGGGCGCTCCTTTATTAAGAAACCTCCTTCGCGCTTTTATTTTATGAATATATTTATGATACATCAGCAAGGCTGTTTTGGCAAATACGGAACGATTGCCGGTAAAAATACGGAGCGAATATTATCAGCCAAATGCGCGCAATTACGAATACGCGCACCTTGTTTTATGATCAATTTCGTATTATAATTGGCTGATTAAATATAAACGGGGTATTTTATGCTTGAGCTTAATGATATTTCATTGACAATAGGGGGAAACCCCATACTTAAAAATATAAGCCTGCAGCTTGATTTGGGCAAAATATATGTGATTACCGGTCCGAACGGAAGCGGCAAATCATCGCTCGCTCGCGTTATTATGGGAATTGACACGCCTGATAAAGGGACTGTCGTTTTAGACGGGCAAGATATTACAAATCTTGATATTACGCGGCGCGCGCGGCTTGGCATAGGCTATGCGTTTCAGCATCCTCCGCGCTTTAAGGGCATAAAGGTTTCCGATTTGTTAAAGCTTTCGGTAGGCGAAGGCTCGCGTAAGGTGTGGGATCTTTTATACAGCGTAGGGCTGTGCTCTCGCGATTACCTTGAACGCGACGTTGACGCGACTCTTTCGGGAGGAGAGATAAAACGAATAGAGATAGCGACCGTTCTGGCGCGCAATCTTAAAGTTGCGGTATTTGATGAACCCGAGGCAGGTATAGACCTGTGGAGCTTCCAGAAGCTTGCCGAAACATTCAAGCAAATGCACGAGCGCCTGTCAACCACAATAATTATCATTTCTCATCAGGAACGCATTTTAGAGCTGGCTGATGAGATTATGCTTATTAATAACGGGGGCATTCGCAGAAATGTGGCGTGCGGCGATATTTACAAGCCGGGCGTTCGGGCAAACTGTGAATGCAGCGAAAACTGCGGTAAGGTGGAGGTTAAAGATGCTCAGTGCATTGGATAAGCTGATTTTAGAACAGGTGGCGGATATTCACGATGTACCGCAGGGCGCGTACAATATACGGCGGAACGGGGAAGGCGCGGGGCGCAACACCACTGTAAATATTGATATTGCCACAAAAAAGGACAGGCAGGGAATAAACATAACCGTTAAGCCGCATACAAAGAATGAAAGCGTACATATTCCGGTTATACTGACTGCCGAGGGCTTAACCGACATCGTTTATAATACGTTTGAGATAGGCGAGGGCGCGGACGTGCTTATTGTCGCGGGCTGCGGTATACATAATACGGGCAGCGGAAAATCCCAGCACGATGGCGTCCACGAATTTTTTGTACGGCGGGGCGCGCGCGTGCGTTATATAGAAAAGCATTACGGGCAAGGAGACGGCACGGGTCAAAAGGTTTTAAATCCCAAAACAATAATACACGCGGAGCCGGATTCGACGGTTGAGCTTGAGCTTGTACAGATACGCGGGGTTGACAGCACCCGCAGGGATACGGTGATAAACCTTGAGGATAAAGCCAAGCTTATTGTTACGGAACGGCTTTTAACCGACGGGGTTCAGCAGGCGTTTTCGTCCATAGCGATAGATATGAAAGGCAAAGACTGCTCCGCCCAGATAATATCGCGCTCTGTGGCGCAGGGCGGTTCCAAGCAGGATTTTGTATTCGACCTTATCGGAAGGAACGCGTGCCGCGGGCACATACAATGCGACGCCATAATAATGGACAACGCTGTTGTAATATCGACACCGCGAATATCGGCATACCATGAATACGCGCAGCTTGTGCATGAGGCGGCGATAGGACGCTTAGAATCGCAGCAGCTGCTTAAGCTTGAATCGTTAGGATTATCGCCCAAAGAAGCGGAAGACACTATACTTAAAGGATTCTTGCGATAAGGGGCAAAACAACATACCATTTGCGTGGCACAATGATGTACGTAATAGCTAGCAATATTACATTAACTGGCGCACTTTACATATCCTACTAATAATACTGTAAGGTTTAACTTTAATTATTAGTTACTTTTTTAATTGAGGAAACCAGTGGTAAAAAAATATTTGTTACAGTATAATGGCCTTGGTAATACTTACAATTACCACCATATAAACCCGACCACCAATTATTGAGAGGATATATTATGGATACAGTTAGAATAAAAAAAGCCAAAAACCTTATTAATAACAAAGCTGTTTTGCTGATTGCTGTTTTAGCAATGATTTTGGCGCTTGCCGCATGTTCACAACCTATTGAAGAATTAATCATTAAGACGCCGCCTGCAACGCCGTCCCCCGAAGTTACAACACCGGCTGATTCGTGCAAACAAGTTATTGTGCAGAAATCAGGGCTTAGTAAAGCGGTCAGTGTGCAGGGGCTTGATTCAATAGGCCAGGTCATATGGACAAGGAACTGGATATTGAAAAATGAATGGGATTACATCGGTTTCTCGGACGCTCTTTTGCGTGAAAAAATTGTTTATCTGGTCGCGGATCATCATTTAACGGCATTGGATTCAGAAAATGGCGATACCATATGGATAAATAGAAATTTTGACTGTAGTTCATGCACCCCTGTTGTAGATAATGATACAATTTATACCGGTGGTTATTATAGCAGCTTTGCAGGTTTTTCTATCGAAGATGGGACATTTATGTTTTCAACCCCATCGTTGGATGGTGATTTCTATTCGCCTCATAAGCTGGAGTTGCGGGATAATAATATTATCATATATTTCTTATGTGGCGCCGCGGAAAA
>Ga0265293_10007312_pt1 | contig 17096 bp, 12 predicted proteins | sample Munlanlewell138R_FD_192505 | JGI IMG/M metagenome (GOLD analysis project Ga0265293, IMG submission 192505) | Leachate microbial communities from a municipal landfill in Southern Ontario, Canada - Leachate well 138R | ecosystem: Engineered > Solid waste > Landfill > Unclassified | place: Canada...
GACTGGCTCCACAAAGAGGCGTTATTTATTTTGGAGCAACTCTCCCAACAGGAGTATGAGAGGAGCTTCAACCTACTCAACCTCGAGGAGCAGGCCTCTCTTAAAGTTAGATTGCAGAAAGAGCTTCGAACAAACAGCTATAATGCTCAAACTGGAGAGTTGACCCTATCGGCAGTTAGAGTAGAGGCTTTTAGAGAGATCTCTTCATTTTATAAGGGACTCTTTATGGATGACCCCCAACTAAATGAGTTGAGAGACTCCTACTCAATCCCTCCAATGAGCATCAAAGATGAAGTGAGAATGGATCATATGAACTCCTTCCTCTTTTGGGCCACTTGGGCCTGTGTAACCAATCGCCCCGGAAAAGAGATCTCCTACACCAACAACTGGCCCCACGAAGAGTTGGTGGGGAACACCCCCGCGGGAGCTTTGTCGCTTTGGTCCGGCTTTAGTATAATTGTTCTTCTTTTGGGGATTAGCCTATTGGCATTCTACTATGCCTCCAACAGAAATGAGGGCAATCTAAAGGTAAGCTATCCTAAAAAAGATCCCCTCCTCTCTTTTGCCCCAACCCCATCTATGAAAGCGACCCTAAAATATTTTTGGGTAGTGACTGCGCTAATTCTGGCACAGATTGGGCTGGGGATTATTACGGCACACTACGGTGTAGAGGGTAATAAGCTTTATGGAATAGATCTTACAAAACTTCTACCCTACTCCATCTCTCGAACTTGGCATCTTCAGCTCGCTATTTTTTGGATAGCAACCTCATGGCTTGCTACGGGACTCTATATGACTCCAATTATTGCAGGAAAAGAGCCCAAGTATCAAGCCTTTGGAGTCCATTTTCTATTTGGAGCGCTCCTACTCATTGTGGTTGGCTCAATGGCCGGCGAATGGTTGGGAGTTATGCAAAAATTATCGCTAAAGATAAACTTCTGGTTTGGACACCAAGGATATGAGTATGTAGATCTTGGGCGATTCTGGCAAGCCTTCCTCTTTGTGGGACTACTCATTTGGCTCTTTTTGATGGCAAGGGGAATTGTACCGGCACTTAAACGAAAAGAGGAGAGTAAGGAGCTCCTTATTCTACTTCTGATATCGGTAATAACAATAGCACTCTTCTATGGTGCAGGGCTTATGTGGGGCAGACAGAGCCACCTCTCAATAGCGGAGTATTGGCGCTGGTGGGTTGTACATCTTTGGGTAGAGGGCTTCTTTGAGGTCTTTGCAACTGTTATCTCTGCTTTCCTATTTGTTAGGCTGGGATTGCTAAATATAAAATTTGCAACTACTGCGGTACTCTTCTCAACAATTGTCTTTTTAACAGGAGGAATCCTTGGAACTTTTCACCATCTCTACTTTTCGGGTACCCCCACAGCAGTTTTGGCTTTAGGCGCCTCCTTTAGTGCCTTGGAGGTGGTACCGTTGGTTTTAATGGGTTTTGAGGCATTTAACAACTTTAGCCTCTCTAAATCGACCGATTGGGTTCATAGATACAAATGGCCAATATACTCCCTTATAGCTGTAGCTTTTTGGAACCTTGTGGGGGCCGGGCTCTTTGGTTTTCTAATCAATCCCCCTATTGCCCTCTACTTTATGCAGGGTTTAAACACCACCTCTCTACATGGCCACACCGCCCTCTTTGGGGTTTACGGCATATTGGGAATTGGACTGATGCTATTTGTACTTAGAGGATTGAGTGGGAAAGCTGTATGGAAGGAGACTCCCCTTAAAATAACCTTCTGGTCGTTAAATATTGGGTTGATGCTTATGGCTCTACTTTCGCTACTCCCGTTGGGGGTTGCCCAAACGGTAGCAAGCATCAAACATGGCTTGTGGTATGCCCGCTCTGCCGATTTCCTTAACCTAAATTATATGCAGCTGTTTGTATGGCTCAGAATGATTGGCGATGTAATCTTTGGAATAGGGGTGCTATCGCTTGCATGGTTTGTAGTTGGGCTTAAAACCGGATGGTCTATTAAAAAAGAGGAGGAGATTTAAAGAGGCCACGGCCAAACTACTATTTAGAGTGGGCCTAATTCAAAAGCAGATTCAAGAACTCCTCTATTGAGAGCCCAACAGCTCTTATCTGCTGAGGAATTAGGCTCATCTCTGTCATACCGGGAACGGTGTTAATCTCTAAAAAATAGGGGTGGTTGTTGCGTACTATATAATCTATCCGTACAAATCCTTTACAGTTGAGGTATCTATATATTGAATGCGAAACCTCAATAATTTTATCTCTAAGCTCATCATCTATTGGAGCGGGGCATATCTCATCGGAGGCTCCAAGATATTTAGCTTCGTAGTCGAAGAATTGATTGTGGGGAATTATTTCAGTTACAGGGAGTTTAAGAATATCGTTAAAAACACCATTTGTAACCTCTCTACCCTCTATATACTCCTCTATTAAAATTGCACTATCCTCTTTAAATGCATAGTCGATTGCAGTGGAAAGCTCCCGGATACTCTCTACCTTAGAGGCTCCAAAACTACTCCCCCCATTATTTGGTTTGACAAAAAGGGGAAGCCCCAATTTTTTAACAATCTCTTTGGGGTCATAAGGGTCGCCCTCTTTCAGATAGAGATCTTTTGGCATAGTAACTCCAAATCCCCTCAAAAAGGATTTACAGGCATATTTATTAAATGCCAACAGGGCAACTGCTGCCGAACTTGTGGTGAAAGGGATACCAATCATCTCTAAATAGGCCTGAAATAGTCCATTCTCTCCCGGAGTTCCATGGATCATAATAAGAACTACATCAAATTTTACTCTCCTTTCTACCCCTCCATCTCTATTTGGAATTGAGAAGGAGAAATCGCTCTTCTCTATTGGGTATCTAACCAAATTGGGATCATTTAGATCTGCAAATAGGGGCAGAACATCCCATTGGGCACCCTTTATCAAAACCTCCCACACCTCATACCGGGTGGTATCTATATGTTTGGCTATATGTTTGGCACTCTTAATTGAGATCTCATACTCAGACGAGTCTCCCCCATAAACTAAAGCTACTTTCTTTCTCATCTACTTAGGCTCCCCTTACTCTTTTTAAAAGAATGGATCTATCCTTCTTGAAGGAGCCTCTCTATTAAGCTCATCGTCAGAGCCCGTACAATCTAAGTTTACCTTAAAATCGGTTGGGGGGATAAATTGGTCGAAGGGGGTTATTTTAATATTTGGAGAGTCCAACACCTTCTTCATAAAGAGTGCCCATATAGGTAGAGCCATATTGGAACCTCCGCCCAACGCCAAACTTTCAAAGTGAATCTGTCTATCTTCGCCTCCAACCCATACGCCGGCTGTCAATTTTGGGGTGAAACCAATAAACCATCCATCGGACTGATCGTTTGAGGTTCCTGTTTTTCCCGCCATAGCTCCCTCTAAGCTGTATCGGTAACGCAATCTAACTGCGGTGCCCTCATTTACTACCCCCTGCATAAGGTTAACCATAAGGTATGCAGTATGGTTGCTAATACCCTCCCTCTTGCGGGTGGTAAAATCTCCTAAAATATTGCCCGACCTATCTTCAATTCGGGTAACCATCATAGGCTCAACAAAGACCCCTCTCCCCGGATAGGTGTTGTAGGCACCTACCATCTCGTAGAGAGAGAGATCGGCAGGGCCAAGGCATAGAGAATAGACTGGATCCAAGAAGCTTTTGATCCCCAATTTCCGGCACATCTCAACCATAGCTTCAGGGCCATATAGCCTCATAAGATAGGCAGAGATATTGTTGCTGCTCTTTGTTAACCCCCACTTAAGAGTAACATTGAGTCCTATCCACTCTGCCCTATCGGTACTTTCGGGGGTCCAAGAGTCGTCGCCAATCTGAAATGTTTGGGGAACATTTACAACACGGTCGCAGGGGGTCATCCCCTCCTGCATTGCCAATGTATATAGAAATGGTTTAATAGTAGAGCCCACCTGTCGTTTGGCCTGGCGCGCATTGTCGTACTTGAAGAAGCGGTAATCGGGCCCTCCAACATAAGCTTTAATATGGCCCGTTACCGGCTCGATAGCTACCAAGGAGCCTCTTAAAAACGATTTGTAGTGGCGGATAGAGTCGTTCGGAGAGAGAAGTGTATCTACCCCGGCACCACTTTTCCAAGTAAAGACTCTCATTTTTACCGGCTTGTTGAAGCTCTCCCTTATCTCTTTTTCGGTTGCTCCGGCACTCTTCATATTTCTATAGCGGTCGCTCCAACGCCTTGCCTGATACATAATTTGATCTATAATCTCTTTAGGGGTGTCGTGTGCAAAGGGGCGTTTTGCACTCCTTCTTATCTCTCTTGAGAAAATAGGCTGGAGATCTTTGCTCAGATGCTCCACTATCGCCTCTTCGGCGTAGCGCTGCATTTCGGCATTTATTGTAGTGTAGATCTTTAGCCCCTCTTTATCTAAACTATATTTTGTACCGTCGGGCTTTAAATTTTTGTTGAGCCAACCATATAGAGCATCATCTTGCCAGAGGGTAGAGTCGGCGCTATAATCTTCTCTATTTTTATAAGAGGAGCGGCGGGGCTCCGATGCATTCATAGTTCTACGGAGCATATCTCTAAAATAGAGAGCCAAGCCACTATTGTGGTCTTGGATGTTGTATGAAAGTTCTATAGGTATTTTGACAACAGAGTCATATAGACTCCTCTCTAAATATCTATATTTTCTCATTTGAGCCAATACATGATCTCTTCTGCCCAAAGAGAGTTCGGGATTAATCTTGGGATTGAAGCGGGTGGGCTTATTTATCATACCAACCAATAGGGCCCCCTCTTCAATTGTAAGTTGCGAAGGGTGCTTAGAGAAGAAGGTTGCCGATGCAGCTCTAATTCCATAGGCGTTACTTCCAAAGAAAACTGCATTCATATACATCCCTACAATCTCATCTTTGGTGTAGTTGCGTTCCAATTTTACAGCAGTTATCCACTCTTTAAATTTAGAGACCCCCAGTTTGAAAACTTTTTCGCCTATAAAGTTGGTTTGGGCAGTGTCGCGTGGAAAGAGAGTTTTGGCAAGTTGTTGAGTAATTGTACTGCCACCACCGCCAGAGCGGGTTTTTCCCAATAGAATAGATTTTACAACAACTCTTCCTAAACTTTTAAAGTCGATCCCCGAGTGTCGGTAAAACCGGGCATCTTCGGTAGAGACAAGAGCATTTACCAAATGGGTAGGAAGATCGCCAAAATTGACATAGGAGCGGTTCTCTAAATGGAATGTATTGAGTATCTCTCCCTCCTCCGAAATCAACTCTGTAGCAAGGTTGCTCTGAGGGTCTTCCAACTCTTCAAAAGAGGGTATGTTGGTAAAGAGACCAACCGAAAGAAGCGCCAAAAAGAGTAGTATGAAAGGGGCAAAAAGCACTATCCAAAATAATCTGCGAACTCTTTTTTTCTTTTCTACCGACATAATATTTTCCCTTTTTAAGAGAGATTAAAAGTCAAAATTAAAACTTAAATTTTGATTTTGGGCTATTTTATAATTTACTTTGTACTATTATAATGAGATGAGGATAATGATAGAAAACTTAGTTATTGTTGAGTCGCCGGCTAAAGCCAAAACTATTGAGAAGTTTTTGGGTGAGGGATTTACTGTAAAATCGAGCTTTGGACACATAAGAGATTTGTCTAAAAAGAACCTTGGGATAGATATAGAAAATGGTTTTGAGCCCCACTACACAATAAGTGAAGATAAGAAAAAAGTTGTAAGCGAACTTAAAACTGTGGCAAAGAGGGCATCTACTATTTGGTTAGCCTCCGACGAAGATCGTGAAGGAGAAGCAATTGCATGGCATCTAAAAGAGGCATTGGAGCTGAGCGAAAGCAATACCAAAAGAATTGTCTTCAATGAGATAACAAAAGATGCAATTGAACATGCTATCTCTAATCCCAGAAAAATTGAAACCAACTTAGTGATGGCTCAGCAGGCCAGAAGAGTGTTGGATAGGTTGGTTGGTTTTGAACTGTCGCCCGTACTTTGGAAAAAGGTTAGACCAAAGCTCTCTGCCGGTAGAGTGCAGTCGGCAGCGCTCCGTTTAGTAGTAGAGAGGGAGAGGGAGGTGCTCGCTTTTGAGGCAAAATCACAATATAGAGTAGTTGCCCAATTTATACCTAATGGGGAATCCCAAGAGAGTATGGTTGAGGCGGAGTTGGATTGTAAATTCGAAACAGAAGAGGAGGCTATTGCACTATTGGAGCGTTGCAAGGGGGCCTCATTCAAAATAGAGGAGATTGAAGAGAGAGAGGGTAGCCGTACTCCACCCCCCCCATTCACCACCTCTACACTACAGCAGGAGGCTTCAAGAAAATTGGGATTTTCGTTAAACCAAACAATGCGTTATGCCCAATCTCTATACGAAGCGGGTCATATAACCTATATGCGTACCGACTCACTGAACTTGTCTAAGCTCTCTTTAGCTGCTGCAAAAGGGGCCATCACAGAGCTTTATGGGGCAAATTACTCCAAGGTTAGAAATTTTAAGACTAAAACAAAGGGGGCACAGGAGGCACACGAGGCTATCCGCCCCACCTATCTCTCCAATCAGACGGTAGAGGGAACAGCTCAAGAGAAGAAGCTATATAATCTTATTTGGAAACGGACCATAGCGTCGCAGATGTCCAATGCAAAATTGGCTATAACAAAGATAGAGATCTCCTCTCCCAAACTACAAAACAGTTTTATAGCAACAGCGGAGCGACTTATCTTTGACGGTTTTTTAAGGGTATATAGCGAAAGTAAAGAGGATGAGGGCGATAGCCAAGAACTTGCCACCACCCTTCCACAACTCGATATTGGGCAGATAATGGATCCTATTGCCATTAAAGCGATAGAGAGATTTAGCCAAAAGCCTCCCCGATATAGCGAAGCCTCTTTGGTAAAAAAATTGGAGGAGTTGGGTATAGGGCGCCCTTCAACCTACGCCTCTACAGTCTCTACACTACACCAAAGAGGGTATGTAATAAAGGAGAGTCGCCCTGGAGAGAAGAGAGAGTTTAAGGAGCACACTCTAATGGGCAACGAAATTTCTCTAAAGGTTAAAAGCCAAGTGAGTGGAGCCGAAAAGGGGAAGCTCTTTCCCGAAGATATCGGCATCTTGGTAAACGATTTCTTAAGCGAAAATTTTTCTTCCATTGTAGATTATAACTTTACGGCAGAGATTGAGGCTCAATTCGATAAGGTTGCCGAAGGCTCTTTGGTGTGGAATCAACTGATAGATAAATTTTATCGTCCCTTCAACAAATTGGTAGAAGAGACTCTAGCACAAACCAAACATGCCACATTAGAGAGGGTGTTGGGTAAAGATCCCGTATCACAAAAAGAGGTGATAGTTCGAATGGGCAAATATGGGCCATTGGCTCAAATTGGCTCTGCCGACGATAGCGATAAAAAATTTGTCTCTCTTGCCAAAGGGCAGCTAATTGAGACGATAACGCTCCAAGAGGCTCTCAAACTATTTGAGCTCCCCAGGGTGGTTGGCAGCTACAACGACCAGGAGATAGTTTGTGCAATAGGGCGGTATGGCCCCTATTTAAGATATAAGGGGAAGTTTATTTCATTGGGCAAAGAGAACGATCCCTACACTATAAATGAGCAGGAGTCGATCGATTTGATTGAACAATATTTTGAACGGGAGAGAAAAAAGGTGATCCTCTCCCTACCAAAAATAGGGGTAGAGGTTCTAAATGGAAGGTACGGCCCCTATATCAAGCGGGGAAAAGATAATTTTAGAATTCCTAAAGGGATAGAGGCAGAGGGGCTCACAGTAGAAAAAATAGAGGAGATTATTGAAAAACAGATTGCAAAAAAGAGTAAAAAATAGCTGTTATAATTACAGTTTATTACTATATTTGTTTAAAATAAATAATTCTCTTCAAATATGACAAAATATCAGATTGATCAGATTGACCAGAAGATACTGTCGTTCCTTATTAAAAATGCAAGAATGCCTTTCTTAGAGATAGCACGGGCATGTAACATTTCAGGAGCAGCTATCCATCAGCGGGTAAAGAAGATGGAAAATTCGGGCATCATTACCGGTTCCAGATTGTTAGTCAAACCTCAAGCGATAGGGTTGAATGTTTGTGCGTTCGTTGGCGTTAGTCTCTCACACGGAAACAGATACACTCAAGTTATAGAGGCGCTCAAATTGATTCCCGAAGTGGTAGAGTGTCATTTTATAACCGGGAAACATGCTCTAATGCTTAAAATCTATTGTCGCACCCACGACCATCTGATGGAGATTTTAATCAACACCATTCAAAATACCCCCTCTGTGGAACAGACCGAAACATTTATATCGTTAGATCAAGCAATTGAACGGCAGGTGTGGGTAAATAATATAGAAGAGAGTCCCGCTAAAGCGTCAAAGCGTTAATAAGAGTTTGTGCCAAGAGCAGATCGTCGCTCTCGGTTATCTTTATATTGTGCCTCTCGCCATTGGTAGTGGTAATTTTAACACCCAATGGCTCAACCACCGAAGCGTCATCTGTAAATGAGGGAAGATAGGGTTGGCTGTACCCTTCGATTAAAATTTCACTCTTAAAGAGCTGGGGAGTTTGAACCATCAGATAGTTGGCCCTATCTACCCGGCTGCTCCCCCCTCCAACCTCTTTTACCCTTATAGAGTCTACAGGTTCCAATACTGGGATAAGGGCATCGCACCCCTGAGCCAATTGAAAAAGCCTCTCAAGATAGGAGGTGGCAACTAAAGGTCTAACAGCATCGTGAACAGCTACTATAGAGGGTTTTGAAACTTTCTCAAGTGCACTTTTTACCGAATGGAATCGAGTTATTCCACCAGAAGCCAATTGGTGTCTAAAGTTGTAATTATGGCGAAAACACCACTTTTTCCACCACTCTTTGTAATTTTCGGGGAGCACCAATATTATATGGGGAGGGCTCTCCATAGCCAAAAAGCGGTCGATTGTATGAACCACTATGGGTTTTCCACCAATCTCTATAAATTGTTTGGGAAGCTTCGAACCCATCCTTCTCCCCTCTCCACCTCCTACAATTATTGCATATAACTCTCTCTCCATCTAAAGTAAAGCTACAAAAAGGGATTACAATTATTAGACAAAAATAGGGATTAATTGCATATTTTAGTAATTTTGGTCTCTTATAAGAAGTGAAAATAGATGAAAGAGAGAGTAATAAAAAGAGCACTGATTTCGGTTTTCTCCAAAGAGGGGATAGATAAAATTGCCCATAAACTTCATAGTGCCGGGGTAGAGATACTCTCTTCGGGGGGGACAGCCAACTTTATCTCTTCGCTTGGAATACCGGTAGTGCCCATTGAAGAGATTACATCCTACCCTTCAATCTTTGGAGGGAGGGTAAAGACTCTACACCCTAAGATATTTGGGGCAATACTTGCCCGTGGTGATAGTGCCTCCGATCTTGAAGAGATGAAAATTTACGATATAGAGAAGATCGATTTGGTTATTGTAGATCTCTACCCTTTTCAAGAGAGTGTAAATTTAAATTTATCTCACCCACAGATAGTTGAAAAGATAGATATTGGAGGGGTCTCTCTAATAAGAGGTGCTGCAAAAAATTACAACGATCTTTTGGTAGTCTCCTCCCGGGAGCTCTATCCAAAACTTTTAGAAATTTTAGATAATCCCAAGGGCTCTACTCTTGAGCAGAGGGCACTTTTTTCTGCTTACGCCTTCAATCTAACCTCTAAATATGATGCCGATATCTTTCAATATCTAAATGACCTATCTCTTAAAGAGGGCAAAAAGGAGGGGGTAGTAAACTCGATTGAGCTCCGATATGGAGAGAACCCCCATCAGAAAGGGATCTTTATTGGAAATGAAGAGAGCCTACCCAAACAGCTGCACGGCAAGGCTGTCTCCTATAACAATCTATTGGATATAGAGGCCGCTATAGAGCTTATAGCAGAGTTTGAAGAGGGGGCCGCTGTAGCAATTTTAAAACATACCAACGCCTGTGGCTGTGCGGTGGCAGATAGTGTTGTAGAGAGTTGGCAAGATGCTCTTAGGGCCGATCCTGTTTCGGCTTTTGGGGGTGTAATTGTCTCCAACGCCACTATAGACCAGGAGTGTGCCGCATCGATAAATAAGATCTTTTTTGAAGTTATTATTGCTCCACAATATACCAATGGGGCATTGGAAATTTTAAAAGAGAAGCAAAATCGCATTATTTTGCAAAATAGTGGCCAATTGCGCAGCAGATATAAGTACCGTTCTCTCTTGGGTGGAGAACTTAGAGAGGAGAGCGATTTCAAAAGCGAGAGTGCCCATGAGGTTAAAGTGGTTACCCATTTAGCTCCCACCCCCGCTCAAATGGAGTCGCTTCTATTTGCAAACAGGGTGGTAAAGCATCTAAAATCAAACGCTATTGTTATAGCAAAAGGGAGGATGCTATTGGCAGCCGGAGTGGGGCAAACCTCCAGGGTAGATGCTCTAAACCAAGCTATTGAAAAGGCCAAACGATTTGGGTTCGATTTGCAGGATGCCGTTATGGCATCGGATGGCTTCTTTCCCTTTGCAGATTCGGTAGAGATTGCCCATCAAAATGGAATTAGAGCAATAATACAGCCCGGCGGTTCTATTAGAGACAATCAATCGATAGAGTTCTGTAACCAAAACAAGATTACAATGGTAACCACAGCAATTAGACACTTTAAACATTAAGGAGTACCACAACTTTAAACACTTAATAGTACCACATATTTTTAATTTATTCCCTAACCTTACCTTATAAAGCCTATGGCACTTTCATTTCTAACACAGGAGATCGCAATCGATTTAGGCACGGCCAACACAATTATCTTAATGAACGATAAAGTTATCTTAGACGAGCCCTCTATCGTAGCAATAGACCAAAATAGCGGACAGCCCATTGCCTTTGGGCAAAAGGCCAGAATGATGCATGGAAAGACCCATGCCAATATCAAAACCGTTAGACCTTTACGCGATGGGGTAATTGCAGATTTCAATGCTGCCGAACAGATGCTGCGTGGATTTATAAAACAGATCAATTATAGAAAATCTATATTTACCCCCTCTTTAAAGATGGTAATCTGTATCCCGTCGGGGAGCACCGAAGTAGAAATTCGTGCCGTTAGAGACTCTGCCGAACATGCAGGGGCAAGAGATGTCTATCTTATTTATGAGCCTATGGCTGCAGCTTTAGGAATTGGATTGGATGTCGAAGCGCCAACCGGCAATATGATTGTAGATGTTGGGGGAGGAACTATAGAGATAGCTGTAATCTCTCTTGGAGGGATAGTTGTAAATCAAAGCATAAGAGTTGCAGGCGATATCTTTACAGATGAGATTCAGCAATATATGCGTCAGCAGCACTCAATTAAAATTGGAGAACTTACCGCCGAAGATATTAAGATGAAGGTTGGTGCTGCTCTAACAGAGATGGAGGAGTACCCCGAACCCTATATTGTAAGAGGGCCCAATCTAATGACCGCCCACCCGGTAGAGGTAGCTGTAACAAGCCAGGAGATAGCCCACAGTATAGACAAATCGATTGCAAAAATAGAGGCCTCAATTATTCAAGTATTGGAGCAGACCCCTCCGGAACTCTACTCCGATATTGTTAGAAATGGAATTAATATTACAGGAGGAGGGGCACTGCTGCGGGGATTGGATAGACGGTTGACCGAAAAGATAAATATTAAATTTATAGTGCACCAAGATCCTCTACTGTCGGTAGCAATTGGAACCTCTTTAGCTTTGAGAAATTCAGAAAAACTCTCTTTCCTTAAGAGATAATTTAAATGAGGAGACGACTTCCATTAATAAAGTATTTGACAACCCTCCTCCTTTTCCTGTTTTTGGAGGGTTTGTCGCTCTTTTTAATTACACAAAACAGTCTTTATCAAAGAATTAGATTACAGGCCCTATCAATCGGAGCAGTAGAGAAGGTTGCAAAGCTAAATGCCGATATTCGCCACTACACCTCTTTGGCAAAGAGCAACGCTCTTTTGGTTGAAGAGAATCTCCTCTTAAGGAATTTGTTGCAAAAGAGCGGTGTAGCCACTGCCCAAAACTATCCTACCTATCGCCCCCCCCATTCCAACCTCTCTCCACTGCAATTCTCTTTTCAAAGTGCAAGAGTTCTCTCCAACAGCACCAATAGATTGAACAATTTTTTTATATTGGACAAAGGGGAGAGAGATGGCGTAGAATCGGGTATGGGAGTGCTCTCTACAAAAGGGGTTGTGGGGGTGGTAGAACATGTTACGGAGCACTTCTCTATGGTCACTTCTCTTTTAAATATAAATCAATCTATTAGTGCCAAGGTACTTCCATCGGGTGCCTTTGGAACTCTAAAGTGGGAGGGTGGCAATCGGCGATATGTTACATTAAAAGAGATTCCACACCATATAAAGATCGAGATTGGAGATACCGTAGCAACCAGCGGCTACTCATTAATTTTTCCTGCAAATATCCCTATTGGGGTAGTTGATAAATTTTCACTGGAGGGGGGAGCGCACTACAATATAGAGGTAGAACTGCTTCAAGAGTTCAACACCCTAAACTTTGTAAATATCATTACAAATCATAATAAAAGGGAGCTTGACTCCCTCAATTCAAAAATTGAGAGAGATGGATAGAAAGAGGGATCGATATATTTATATCCACTTTTTGGGAGTGCTCATACTACAGTTGGTACTCTCCAAAATTCTCACTTTTGGCCCCCTTCTTCTTATTGCCCTCTACCCTATCTTTATAATTTCGCTCCCCCCAAACTTCTCTACCAAAAAGCTGTTGTGGTGGGCTTTTTCAATTGGAGTGGCTGTAGATCTCCTATCGGGGAATATTATTGGCTTAAATAGTGCGGCGTCGTTGGTATTGGCACTCTTTAGAAATAATATTTTAAGAGCCTTCTACACAAAGGGTGAGGTGATCTCACTCTCTTTTATTAATATGCGGGATTTGGGAGTTATACGATATAACAGTTATGTAGCACTCTCGCTCTTGGTGCATCACTTGGCCCTACTTCTTATTGAATCCTTAACCTTAAGCAGTTTTGCACACCTTCTTTCAAGATTGGCAGTAAGTGTTTTAGTGAACCTTGCTATTGTATCGACTATAGAGTATGCAATATTCTATAGGCGAAGTGCATAATTATTTCAACAGTTATAGAAGATGGCATTAGGTTCAAGGAGAAAGCAAAATATTGTATGGGTAATTTTGGCAATTGCATTTATCTATCTGCTAAAACTGCTTCAGTTGCAGATTATAGATAAGGAGTATAAGATTACTGCCGAAAACAACGCTTTCCGATATGTGGTACAATACCCTCCACGAGGTCTTATTTTAGATAGAGATGGCCGACTAATAGTCTCCAACACCAACAGCTACGATATTACCATCACTCCAATTGAGGTTAAAGAGTTCGATACCCTTGCCCTCTGCTCTCTTTTAGATTTAGATCCCAAAATGGTCAAAGAGAAGTTGAAGTACTATAGAGAGAATAAGAGAAAAATTGGATATCAGAGCTTTCCATTTGTAAAGCAGCTCTCTGCAGAAAGGTACTCCTACTTTCTTGAAAAGGAGCACAACTTTCCGGGATTTAATGTGATAACCCGTACAGTTAGAAATTACCCCTTCAAAGGTGGAGCAAATCTTTTAGGATATATTACCGAAGTAGATTCTGCCAGTTTGGCTCGCGATTCCCACTATAAATTGGGAGACTATACAGGGCGAACCGGTATTGAACAATCTTATGAAAAGCTCCTTAGAGGAGAGAAAGGGTATCAAATCTACTATCGCGATGTACACAATAAACTACAGTCTAACTTTGCCCAAGGGAAGTACGATAAAGCCTCCATTCCCGGAGAGGATATAACCAGCTCTATAGATGCCCCGTTACAGCAATATGGAGAGTATCTTTTAAAGAATAAAGTTGGCAGTGTGGTGGCTATAGAGCCCTCTTCGGGAGAGATTTTGGCATTAGTTACAGCTCCGGGGATAGAGGTAAAGCAGCTTGCAAATATAAATAGAGAGTACGCACAACTTGTAGCAGACCCCTATAAACCTATGTTCAACCGTGCAACAATGTCGCCCTACCCTCCCGGCTCGGTCTTTAAAGTGGTAAATGCTCTAATTGCACTTCAGGAGGGGGTAGCGCAAAAAGAGAGTAGGCACAGCTGTTTTGGCCGTTACAATGTGGGTAAAGGGGTAGCGTGCCACTCCCACTTCTCTCCTGTAGATCTCCCTCAATCTATAATGGTCTCCTGCAACACCTACTACTGCATACTATTTAGAGCAATTATAGATAATCCTCACTACAACAGCGTAAGAGAGGGGTTTGAGAGATGGCGCCAATTTGTTGAAAGTTTTGGGTTTGGGAAGCCTCTTGGTAGCGATCTCCCGGGAGAGCAGGGGGGAACCCTCCCTTCGTCGGAGGGGTACGATAAGATTCACGGCTACAACCGGTGGCGCTCCCTCTCTATACTCTCTCTTGCTATAGGGCAGGGGGAACTTGGTACCACTCCCCTACATTTGGCAAATTTGGCCGCCACCATTGCAAATAGAGGATACTACCACACTCCCCATCTTATTAAACATCCTTTAGACTCTCTTTTAGAGAGTCGTTACAATAGACGCCACTACACCTTGATAGATACCACCCATTTTGAAGCTGTAGTTGAAGGGATGTCGCTTGCAGTCAACTCTCCCGTGGGCTCTGGAGCAACAGCTACAATAGCAGCAATACCCGGTATTGAGGTGTGTGGCAAAACCGGAACGGCACAAAACCCACATGGCCGAGACCATTCGGTTTTTATAGCCTTTGCACCAAAGGAGAATCCTAAAATTGCTATTGCAGCCTTTATAGAGAATGCAGGATTTGGAGCCACTTGGGCTGCTCCAATCAGCTCTCTAATGATAGAGAAATATCTTACAGGAGAAATTTCACGCCACTATTTAGAGGAGCGGATTACCGGTGCAAACTTAATGGGGGGTGTGCCCCACCCAAGATAATATAAATTGAGATGACTCCATTTAATCTATATAGAAAATTGGACTGGTGGCTGATAGTACTCTATCTGCTGCTCACTGCAGTGGGGTGGCTCAATATATTTTCGGCAGTCTATGACGAGGGGCGGGCAACTATTATAAGTTTAGGTTCAAAGGAGGGGATGCAGCTACTGTGGATTACAATCTCATATATAGCAGCCTTTCTTATTATCTTTATAATCAATCCAAAGATCTATAGCTCAACGGCTAAGATTCTCTACTTTGGTGCAACGCTTCTCCTCTTTGCCACAATCTACATTGGAACCGAAGTAAATGGATCAAACTCTTGGCTCAACTTGGGCTTCTTTAGATTTCAGCCTGCAGAGTTTTCTAAAATTACCACATCGCTACTTTTGGCCTCTTTATGGAGCCGATATGGCTTCTCAATTGAAAATAGGGCAAATAGGAGAGCGGCATTGGCAACAATTTTTATTCCGGCACTCTTTATAGTGTTACAGAAAGAGAGTGGAACAGCTCTACTCTATAGCGCTTTCTTTATTACCCTCTATAGAGAGGGGATGAGTGGATGGATAATCATATTGGGAGCTTTTGAGGTAGCTCTTTTCCTACTCACTGTAGCAATCTCTCCCTTTGTTGCAATTTTAATTCTTTTGGGCACCTTAATTACATTTAGAGCCCTTATAGGCAAAGAGCCTCTAACCAAATCTCTCCTTCCGCTACTTGCGCTCCCTCTTCTCTACTACTCCAAATATTTGGGCAATCTCAATTTTTTAAAAGAGTTGGCTATAGATGAAGAGCTCTATCTTCTAATTGCATCTACTCCGCTACTGCTGATACATATTATAAAAAGTTTTAAAAGTAGAGCAAAACAGATGTGGAGAGTAACTCTAATATATATGCTCTCGCTTCTTCTGATTTTTGCTGTCGATTATATATTCGACAACATCTTAAAGCCTCATCAAAAGGTGCGGATAGAAAATTTGGTAGGGGTAAATGTAGATTTAAAAGGTGCCGGATACAATGTCTTTCAATCTAAAGTGGCAATAGGTTCGGGCGGAATGGCCGGTAAAGGCTTTTTAAAAGGGACCCAAACAAAATATAACTTTGTACCCGAACAGAGCACCGATTTTATATTTTGTACAATTGGAGAGGAGTGGGGCTTCTTGGGCTCCCTCTTTGTAATAGCGCTCTTTTTGGCACTAATAGTTAGAATTTACAACCTTGCAGAGAAGCAGAAAGATATCTTCACAAGGGTATTTGGATACTCGCTCGCCTCTATTTTGGCTCTCCACTTTATAATAAATATAGGGATGACCATAGGGGTAATGCCGGTTATAGGAATCCCACTACCATTTGTAAGCTACGGGGGTTCCGCCCTACTAAGCTTTACCCTCTTCCTCTTTATATTTATACGATTAGACCTAGATCGGTGGCGCTAAGGGGGTCTTCTTCAAATTGCTCTTCGCCATTTAAAGGGTTCAGATAGAGTAGTAGAGTCCCTTTTTTACAACTCTCCCCCACCTCAACCTCAATAGAGATCACCTCTCCATCGAAAGGGGCCAATAACACATTTTGCATCTTCATCGCCTCATAGGAGAGTAGTGGAGTAGATTGGGTAACCCTATCTCCTACTTTAACATCAATAGAGGTTATGGTGCCCGGAATTGTGGAGTGGATCTCCCCCCTATCGGGGCGTTTCCACACCTTCCGCTCTTTGAACTTTGTGGTCAATTTGGTCTTATATATTCTCGCCTTCGGAAAAATTTGCAACTGTTCTAAAGGGTCGTTGGAGAGTTTTTTATTGCTCATAATTGGGTAGATCAAGATTAAAACGGTGGAATTCCATGTTTCTTTTCGGGACGACTAATTTGCTTGTTTACCGAAACTTCAAGAGCGTGGCGTAAAAATTGACGACTCTCTTTGGGGTCGATAACCGAATCTATATATCCCTTAGCTGCAGCTACATAAGGATTTGCAAACTTCTGCTTATACTCTTCAACCTTCTCTCTTCTTACACTGTCGGGATCGTCTGCCCCCTCTATCTCTCTTCTAAAGATAATATTGGCAGCCCCCTCGGGCCCCATCACTGCAATCTCTGCCATTGGCCAGGCAAAGACAAAATC
>Ga0265293_10007313_pt1 | contig 17094 bp, 20 predicted proteins | sample Munlanlewell138R_FD_192505 | JGI IMG/M metagenome (GOLD analysis project Ga0265293, IMG submission 192505) | Leachate microbial communities from a municipal landfill in Southern Ontario, Canada - Leachate well 138R | ecosystem: Engineered > Solid waste > Landfill > Unclassified | place: Canada...
CGGGAAGAGGGTCAGAGCCACGAAAGCCACCGCCATGATCAGGGCAAGCCATACATGCACATTGACGTGCCTTCGCGTCCTGTAATCTGTATCGCTCCAGATGGAGCCGATCAAAAAACCCTCAAGATAATCCATACATCCTCTTCGCGAAGCTCCTGGAAAACAGAGCATCAGCACTCATCCAAGCCTTCATATACAAGTATCAGTATAGCATTGACCAGGCGGCTCTCAGTCCTCACCGGCAAGTGACCGGGCGATGGTGTGAAGGCGGTTGAAACGGTGGCTCATCCCCGATTTGCTGACGGGCGGCGCCATGGCGGCGCCCAGCTCCTCCAGGGAGGCCCCCTGGTGCTCAAGGCGTGCTCTGGCGGCCTCCGCCAGTCGGGGCGGCAGCCAGTCCAGGCCCCGCATGGCCTCGACAATGGCAATCGATTCCAGCTGCCTGGCAATTGACTCAGCCCGGCGGCCCGCATTGGCATCATCAAAGTTGACCAGGCGGTTGACCTGGCCCAGAAGTTCCCTTTCACTCCGCTTGCCTTCAAAGTCCAGGAGGGCCCGGTGGGCACCGCAAAGCAGAAGGAAGCGGGAAACCTCCTCGCCGCTGGTGAAGATCAGGTGGGTCCTTCCCTGGTGGCGGGTTCTGGCTGGTGTCAGCTGGCTGGCTGTGAAAAGGCGGGTCATAAGGGCCAGGGCCCCGCCTGCCGAGGGAGAGAAGGCCAGGCGGTAACGGCCGGTAGACGGGTCGGAAGCTACGCCGCAAGCCAGAAAAAAAGCGGAGAAAATAGGTTCAAAACCCTCCTGGCCGGCTTCCGACAGCCAGCCGTCAAAGTCAAAAAAGAGGGCAGCCCGAAATTGTCCGGCAACCTTGAAGCTGAGGAGGACATCGCGTTTACCCGCCTGCTTGTCAAGGAGGTCAAAGGACAAGGTCCGCGCCACCGCTTCAAGCAAGGCCGCAAGGGGCCGCCCCGTCACCCGGACAGTGACCTGCCAACCGTCACTTTTTTCGCGGATTTTTCCCAGGGCAGCGGCAAAGGAGGCAAAGGTGATCAGGGCCCAGTCGGTTTTGTCCACCCGGTTCTGAAGGCGTTCCGTCAGCTCGGTGCGGATTGCGTTCGAAAAGGTCATCTCCTGCCCTCTTCCTCCTCGATGGCTTCCAGCATCCTGGACCGGACATCCCGGGTCAGGTCACGGTGGAGGACATGGACGGGATAGCCCAGGCCGCGAAGGAAGGAGGCCAGATGCTCCACAGCGCGCACACTCCGGTGGCGCCCGCCGGTACAGCCCACCCCAATGCTGAATCGCTGCTTGCCCTCCCGGACGTAATAGGGCATGGCAAACTCGAAGACCTGCTCCTGCAAATCCAAAAAGCGGGAAAACTCGTCAAACTGTGACAGATAATCGATGACAGGCTGATCAAGGCCGGACAGAGGCCGAAGGTCATCCAGATAGTAAGGATTGGGGACGAAACGTACATCCAGGACTGTGTCGGCGTCGGGCGGCATGCCGTATTTGAAACCGAAGGATTGCAAATAGATGGACATGGGCGCGTCATCAGGGGTCTGGCTGAAGAGATGAACCAGGCGTTCACGCATGCGGGCGCTGGACAGGCCGCTGGTATCCATGATATCTGTGGCCAGCTCCCGGACCGGGGCCAGAAGCAGGCGCTCCGCCTTGATAGCGTCCGCCAGGGAGCGGTTGGCGGCCATGGGGTGGTCGCGCCGGCTCTGCTTGTAGCGGCTGATCAGTGTTTCGTCGGACGCTTCCAGAAAGAGAATCCGGACCGGGACATCCTGACCCTTGAGTTCTTGCAGGACCGGTGAGAAATGCTCAACAAAACGCGGATTCCTGGTATCCATGACCAAGGCAATACTGCCGACCGGATCCGGCCCGTCCTGGACGGGATCTTCCTCGGACAGTACCCGGGTCAGCTGGCCGACCAGCTGGGGCGGCATATTGTCGATACAGAAATAGCCTATATCTTCCAGGATCTTGGCGGCCATACTCTTGCCGCTGCCGGAAAGCCCGGTCACAATCGTGATATCCATTTTATCTCCTGTCATTGGATGGCAAAGGGGTCCCCCTCCCACTCTCCCAGAAGGCGGACTTCCGGCTCAAGCAGGACGCCTGCCTGGTCAAAGACAGCCTGTCTGACATCAGTGAAAATGCGGGCGATTTCCGCCGCCGTCGCCCCGCCCAGGTTGATGATAAACCCGGCGTGCTTGGCGGAGACACCCGCCCGCCCCCTGACATAGCCCTTCATGCCGGCATCCGAAATCAGCTTGCCGGCGTAGTGGCCGGGAGGTCTCCGGAAGGCGCTGCCGGCGGAGTGGGCGTCCAGAGGCTGGACTGAATAGCGCCGGTGGGCCAGATCCGCCATTTTATCGTAAATGGCCTGGGCAGGTGCCCGGGTCAGGCTCAGTTCCGTCTCCAGGATAATGGTGTCGGGGTTCTGGCTGAAAAAACTGTGCCGATAAGCGAAGTCGTGCTGGCTGCCCGTGATTTCAGCCCACTGGCCCTGGGAATCCAAATAGGCGGTCCGGACCACACAGTCGGACAGACTTCCGTCAAAGGCACCCGCGTTCATGAAAACGGCGCCTCCCACCGATCCGGGTATGCCGCAGGCAAACTCAAAACCGGTCAACCCCTCCCTGGCCGCACGGGCAGCTATCCGGTAAAGGCTTGCGCCGGCCTGGCAGACCAGGGATTCCCCCTCCACGCGGATATGGGCCAGAGAGGGCGACAGGAGAACCGTAATCCCGCGGATCCCCTGATCCGACACCAGGACATTGGAAGCCCGGCCCAGGATGGTAAGGGGCCAGGCCTCCCTTTTGCTCAGCTGTCTCAGGGCAATCAGAGCATCTATTGTCTGGGGGCGGACCAGAAGGTCGGCCGGGCCCCCCGCCCGGATAAAGGTCAGGTCAGAAAGCGGAACATGGCTTTGGACCTGAAGCCCCGGGATGGACTGCAAAGCAAGAGCAGCCTCCTGGGACGCAAAAGCCTGAACTTGATCTTCAGCCATGCCGGCCTCCTTCACGAATCCGTATCCCGGTAAATGCGGTCGGTCAATTCTTTCAGGACATCATGACCCATGGCCTGGTTTCTGAAATTAATAGCGGCAAATTCCACGATGATGGCAAGGTTTCGGCCGGGCCGGACCGGGATGGTGACGGATGGGACCGAAACGCCAAGGATATCGGTCGTCTCCTCTTCCTGGCCCAGGCGCCTGTACTGCTTGCTCTGGACCCAGAACTCCAGGTTGATGACGAAATTGACGCTCTCCTGGATTTTGACGGACGAGACCCCGTAAAGTTCCTTGACATCCAGGATGCCCAGCCCTCTGACTTCAATCAGGTGGCGGATATTTTCCGGAGCCAGACCCAGGAGGGTGGTATCAGAGACCCGGCGGATCTCGACCAGGTCGTCGGCGATCAGGCGGTGGCCGCGCTTGATCAGTTCCAGCGCAGTCTCGGATTTACCGACACCTGACTCACCAAGAATCAGGATACCCTCTCCCAGAACCTCGATCAGGACCCCGTGCATGAAGATCTTGGGGGCCAGTTCGACGTTGAGGAACTTGACCAGGGAGCTGGAAACTGAAGCGGTCGCCTCCGAGCTTTGCAGAATGGGGATCTCATATTTCCTGGCGCTTTCCAGAAGTTCGGGGAAAGGCTCGTAGTCACGGGAGAGGATCAGGCAGGGAATGCCGGTCGCGAAGAGGCGGTCGAAGCTGATCCGGCGTTCCTGGGAGGGCAGCGACTGCAGATAGGCCATCTCCATGTTGCCGATCAGTTGAATCCGGTCGGAGCCAAAGTGCTTGAAGTGACCCGCCAGCTGCAGGCCAGGCCGGGTAACGTCAGCCACCCCAATGGCAACCTGGTCAATCTTGCCGAAATCGCAGATTACCCGATATCCGAACGTGCGAATCAGGCGGCGGAGGCTTACGCTGGGTTCTTCCATAATGGGTCCCTTTCTTTGTTTCCCTGGCTCTGCTACCCGTGAATTATAGCACAGGCAGCGCTTCTCCATGCTCCGGGAGCCAAGGGTGACGGCCTTGTGCCTGTAAGCTTGTGGTACAATAACACCACTCAATCCAAGGTATGAAATGCCTTTACGAAAGGAGATGAGAACGATGTTTTTTGAAGAGATCATCGGAGCTTTCACCGGTCAAAACAAACGCACCCGTCATCGCCAGGTCGGCTTGGGAATTTTCCTGGGAGCATTGGGCGGCGCAGTCCTGGGCCTTTTGTTAGCCCCTCAGGCCGGCAGCGAAACACGCGAGCAAATCAGCAAGGCCGCCGTCCACGGAGCCAAGGTTGTCAAAGACTATTCGGTCAAAGCGGGTAAGAAGATTAAGGAAAAAGCGGAGGAGACGGCTGAAACGGTCGCCAAGAAAGCAAGGGAAGTCGCCCGGGAATCCCGCCGCAAAATAAAAGAATCCGCCGATACAGAAGAACCGCAAGACAAGAACGAAGAGAGCAAATAACCTTCAGGAAGAGTATGGGAAGCTTCTTCCCTTCCCTTTCTGTGAGAGGAGTTTACTATGACTGCCATGCTGCTTGAAGCCAGTATCCCCTTGAGTGTGCTTTTTTATGTCGTGATCGGGACCGCGGGCACGGTCGCCCTGGTGGCCCTGTCTATTTTCCTCTTCCGGGGCGCGTCGGCTCTGGGCCGGATCAGCAAACTGGTCAAGGAGATCACACCGGACGTTGAAAAAACGGCCAAACAACTGCCGCCGATTTCAGAAAACATCGAAATCATCAGCGGCAACCTGATTGATATCACCGACGACCTGGCCGATTCCCTGCCCCAGATCCTTGAGGATGTGGAAGTGGTGACGGGCACCCTGGGTGATACCAGCGAAAGTCTTTCTTCCGCCTTCCTGGGGGGACGGCGTCAGCAAGCGCCCGAAAACTCAACCCTGCAGCAGATCCTCACCATCGCGTCAGGCCTCCTGGGCCTGGTGTCCAAAGGCAAGGACGAGGAACCGGGCAAGAAAAAGAAAAAGAAGAAATAATCCGGGTCTCCTCCAGGAAGACCGGCAGGGAGACCCGGTCAATCAATCTTCCGGCAGGGATTCGCTTTCGACTCCTGCCTTCTCCAGTTGCCTTTTAAGTGTCGGCAAGTGGGTTACACCCGCCTCTTTGCCCGCGTAGACCAGGGTCACATCGTTTTTGCTCAGGCGTTGGTTAAGATCGTCGACAAAAGCCGGAAATTGCGGATTAGCCTCGAGTTCTTCCCGATAGCCCTCTGAAAACTGATCGAAATCAAGTTCCCCATGATGGTAATCCTGCCGCAGTTTGGAGCTGGGCGTAATGTCCTTGGCCCATCCATCGATGGCCGCCTCTTCATGGGTTACCCCCCGCGGCCAAAGCTGATCGACCAGAATCCGGTCGCCGTCAGACGGACCTGCCTGATCGTAGACCCGTTTCCATTTCAATTTGTTCATTGCCATCCCTCCTCTCCTGTTCTTCCTGTCTCTGCCCCCAGTCTAACGCCCCCGGCAGCCCCTGGCCGCTCGAATTGGTACAGATAGAGAGTTCTTTGAAAGCATTTGCTAATGAAAAGGGCAAAACATCTGTGCTTTCGCGGCTCTTTTCAGCGTATCTCCTCCAGCCCGTAGGAAGTGCCGGGGCCTTGGCCATGCTGCAACGTCATTTGCAACGATAAATCAATCGTTGCGTTTATCGTTGCATTTAAATAAGATTGTCAGCCTCCGGTAGAATGAAAGCACGGAAGGGCTAGGACAACGCACCGATTTCTTTCTTTGATTATCCCTGTCACCATGCTGGCCTCCGGCCTGGTCTTTCTCAAATGGGCTCCCAAGTCCATCAATTGGCTGGCAGGCTACCGGACGTGCCGGTCCACCATCAATGATGACACCTGGACCTTTGCCAACCGTACCATGGGCCGGGTCTGGACAATATGGGGGCTCTGCCTGCTGGTTCCTGCCTTTATCCTCTTCTTTGTCTTCAAGAATCTCCCCGACCCTGAATTTGAAAAGATCAGCCTGATTCTGTCACTCATCCAGCTGCTCTTCATGATTATTTCCATAATCCCCGTCGAGAAAGCCCTGAAGGCACGCTTCGATGACCAAGGCAGACGCAGGGATGACGTTTAATATCCCTTTCTTATTAAGGCCATCCGGAAAGTCTGCTTTTTCACAGTAAACAGCCAACTTATGAACTCTATCTATCTTTTTAGGATTGATAATAGAAATTGTCGGTTTTCCAGACTTTATACAATAAACCGCAAATACTTCGGATTAAGCCTCCTTCCCGTAATGAAAAATCTAAGGTCCTGAAGGCTCTGCTTCAAGCAAACTCCCCCTATGGGGTAGTATGTCTCTAATTGTCTTGAGTGAAAGAGGAGGTGGCCAGCATGTCTGCCAGCAAAGTAAAGGAATTCTTCGATCAGGTCGGCCTGGGTGACCGGGTTAAGGAGTTGACACAATCCAGCGCTACGGTGGAACTTGCCGCGCAGGCGCTGGGCTGCGAAACCGGACAAATCGTCAAGACACTGACTTTTCTGGTTAACAGGGAGCCCCTTATGCTGGTCTGCGCAGGAAATGTGAAAGTCTCCAACCAGAAATTCAAGGCCCGTTTCCAGGGGCGCCCCAGTATGATTCCGGCGGAACAGGTCCCGGATTATACAGGCCATGAGGTGGGCGGTGTCTGTCCCTTTGCGGTCAAAGAAGGTGTTCCGGTTTATCTGGACCAATCCCTGAGAGCAAACGAAACTGTCTTTCCGGGAGCGGGAAGCTCCAACAGTCTGGTTCAGCTGACCCTGGAAGAGTTGGAAGAGCACGCCAAACCGATTGCCTGGGTGGATGTCTGCCAGCCTATTGAGTAAGTCGGCTTACTCCAAACGAATATATCGAGCCTTTTTGGGCAATTGCCGCAGTTCTGGCCCCTTCCCGCTCATCGATCCGCATCGATCACAAAGATCTGCTTTTTCTTTTCGATCTCCATGATCCGGGTTTTTTCTTTCCTATTACTTGCGACAAATTGCTTGATGACCGTGTAGTTCTCCCCGAAGTGACAGGGGAAGAAGTAAGAGGGTTCCAGCTGGTCAATAAAATACTGACCGCCCCAGGCGTATGCCTCCCCCAGGCGGGTATCGACCGGAAAGAAGGCCAGGTCAATGGAGGTCGGGGCGATTCTTGAGATTTCTCTCTTAAAGGTTTCTTCCGCTTCCAACTGCTCCTCCGGGCTGTCGCTCTCCCAGTGCCACCAATTCAAATCGCCCGCATGGAAGATCTGCTTTCCTTCTACCTTCACCAGGAAGGAGACCCCTTCATCCGTGGAACCGAAAGCTCTTATCTCCAGATCACCCATGACCTCCATGTCACCAGGAGCCATGAAGAGGCGATTCTCCTTCTTTTCGGCCTGGATATCGTAGCCCAGGACATAGTGGATCCGGGGGTTCTCTTTTTGCCAGTCGAAGATGACCGGATTGAAGTGGTCGGCGTGGCGGTGGGAGGCAAAGACAAGGGTTGGCTTATCCTTGAGATCAACCCTGCCCCGAAAGCAATCAAAGACCAGAAAAAGCTGATCCAATTCTACTGTGAAACCGCTGTGGTCGATGTATTCAACGATCATGGAAGGCCTGCTCCTGTCTTTTATCATTCATTTGCCAGAGGGGGGCCGCTTTCATTAGACTGGAAGGGAGAACGGCCGGGAGGCCGGGAGGTCGAGGTAAGCTTATGCCCTTCACCATTGTGCGCCAGGATATCACCAAACTGCAAGCTGACGCTATTGTCAACGCGGCCAATACCGACCTTGCCATGAGCGGCGGGGTCTGCGGCGCCATCTTCCGGGCGGCGGGGCCGGAACTCCTGAAGGCGGCCTGTGATGAGCTGGCGCCTATCCAAACGGGTCAAGCCGTCATCACGCCGGCCTTCGGCTTGCCTGCCCAATACATTATCCATGCGGCCGGGCCCGTCTATCAGGCCCATGACCCGGGAAAAAGCCAGGCCAGCCTTCGCTCTGCCTATACTCATGCCCTGCAATTAGCCATGGAGTATCAATGCCAAAGCATGGCTTTTCCCCTGATCTCAAGCGGGCTATACGGCTACCCTAAGAAAGAAGCTCTTCGGGTCGCCACATCGGCTATCCTGGATTTTCTGGAAGATCACGAACTGGACGTCACCCTGGCCCTCTTTGACAAGGAGGCCCTGACTGTCAACCCCGAGCTCATGGAGCAGGTTGAGAGCTATATTGACCGCCACTACCGGGAAAAGATCCAAAGAAAGTGCCGCCTCCTGCCGGTCGAGTTCAAGGCGCTGAGAGATTCGGCCCCGCTTGGTGCCCCCTTAGAGGCCGCCAGCCTGGAGCAGGTAATTGTCAAGCTGGACGAGCCCTTCGCCGACCTCCTGTTGGGCCTGATCGATGCCCGGGGCAAGACCGATGTAGAGATTTACAAGGCGGCCAACCTGGACCGCAGGCTCTTCTCCAAGATCCGAAGCAACCGCGATTACCGGCCCGGCAAGAGGACCGTCCTGGCCCTGGCCGTCGCCCTGGAACTGCCCCTGGAGGAGACCCGGGAGCTCTTGGCGCGGGCGGGTTTCGCCCTTTCCTCTGCCGTTCTTTTTGATGTCATCGTGGAGTACTTTCTTTCCAGGTCCCTCTACAACATCTTTGAAATCAATGAGGTCCTCTTCGCCTATGACCAGCCCCTCCTGGGCGGTTAGAACCCTTCTATTTGTCGCTTGACAGGCGACCTGCCCGCCTCTTTCCTCCCCTAAGCTGAAGCCATCAAACAAGGGAGGAAGCTCACCATGACAAACAAAAGAACAGAACTGGTTTTTATCCTGGATCAATCGGGCTCCATGTCCGGCCTTGAGTCCGACACCATCGGAGGCTACAACGCCTTCCTGAAAAAACAGGCCGCCATTGACTCACCCTGCCTGATCACCACAGTCCTCTTCAACGACCGCTATCGGCTGCTCCATGACCGGATTGACATCCGGGCAGTCAGCCCTCTGACTGACAAAGACTACCAGGTCGGAGGATCCACCGCCCTTCTGGATGCCATGGGCCAGAGCATAAACAAACTCATGGGCATCCAGAAACAAACCAGCCCGGACTACCGGGCAGACCAGGTCCTTTTCGTCATCATCACCGACGGCCAGGAGAACAGCAGCCGGGAATACAGCCTGGACAGGATCAAAAAGATGGTGGAAGAGCAGCAGAAGGCGGATGGCTGGGAATTCATCTTCCTGGGAGCCAATATAGACGCCATCACCACAGCCCAGGCCTTTGGGATCGGACCTGACCGGGCAGTAGATTACCTGTCAGACCATGAAGGGACCCAGCTCAACTATTCAGCTCTGGACAGGGCAATCGGCAGTTTCCGGACGTCCGGCAAGCTGGCTCAGGAAGGCTTGGATGAAATCCGCCAGGACGTTAAAAATCGAGGCAAATAGAAGAACGAAACAAGACCAAAGGATTACATGCGCTGAGGGGATCTCAGCGCATGAGCTTTTTAAGAAGCCGGAGCCAGCCCTCTTTGTAGGGGCGGTAGCGGATGGGCAATTCGATCCGCTTGCTCTGTCGTACCAGGCTCCTCATGTTGCTGAAGGTCTCAAAGCTCTTATAACCGTGGTAGGAACCCATGCCCGAATCCCCTACCCCGCCGAAGGGCAGATAGGGCGACGCCAGATGGATGATGGTGTCATTAATGACACCGCCCCCGAAGGAACAGCTGTCAAGGATCATCCGCTCCCTGGCCCGGTCTTTTGTAAAGAGATAAAAGGCAAGAGGCTTAGGCCGCTGGCGGATAAAACGGACGCATTCTTCCAGATCCTCGAAAGTGATTAGAGGCAGGAGGGGACCGAAAATCTCCTCCTGCATGATGGGAGATTTTGGATCGACCTCATCCAGGAGGGTGGGTTCAATCAGGCGGCTGGCCCGGTCCCTGCCGCCTCCGACCAGGACCGTCTGCCCTTCCAGCAGGCCTTCCAGCCTTTGAAAATGCTTGTCATTGATGATCCGGGGCAAGTCCTCGTAATGGCCATCGGGGAAGAAGTCAAGAAGTGCCTGCCTGAAATGGCCGACAAAGGCCTCCTTGACCTCCCGGTGGATGAGCAGGTAGTCGGGCTGGACACAGGTCTGGCCGGCGTTCAATACCTTGCCGAAGGCAATGCGGCGGGCAGCCAGCCTGATATCGGCGGTCTCATCGACAATAGCCGGGCTCTTGCCTCCCAACTCCAGAACCAGGGGCGTCAGATTGCGGGCAGCCGACTCCATGACGATTCGGCCAACCTCTGTGCTTCCCGTAAAGAAAATAAAATCAAAGGCCTGCTCCAATAAAGCCTGATTCTCCTGTCTGCCCCCTTCCACCACCGCTACATAGTCAGGCGGGAAAAGGTCGCCCAGTAGTGAAGCCAGAAGCCGGCTGGTCGCGGGAGCGTAAGCGGAGGGTTTGACAATACTGCAGTTGCCTGCCGCTATAGAGGCGATCAGGAGATTCAAGGTCAGCTGGATAGGATAATTCCAAGGGGACAGGATGAGAGCTACTCCATATGGTTCAGGGCTTATGGAGCTTCGGGCCGGCCATAGGGCAAGCGGCGTCCTGACCCGGCGCTCCCTGATCCAGCGGGGAAGATTCCGCTCCAAAAAGCGCAGTTCCGAGAGGACGATCCCTGTCTCTGTCATATAGGCTTCGAAGGGAGGTTTGTTGAGATCTTCCCGCAATGCCTGGTTGATCTCATCTTCATGTTCGATCAGGCTGGCCTTCAGTCTGCGCAAGCTGTCCAGGCGAAAGGCCAGGGGGCGGGTTTTTCCGCTTTGGAAGAAGGCTCTCTGTTTTTGCACCAGCTCATGAGCGGTAAACTTGCTAGAGCCAACATCAGAAGGTACCCTCGCCTGCTTAATCAGGTCTTCCATCCTTCCACCTCCTTTGGATTCTTCATCCAAGGACAGTCTAACGGAAGAAGAGGTCCCTTTTAAAGCAAGCGGAAAAGTGAGGCCTTCAGGCCTCTGCTTCCATGCCCTCCAGAAGTCTCAGGCCTTTTTCGGTAACCCGGTAGGTGACCAGGAGTTCTTTGCCGCAGGCTGAGGCCATGGGACAGGACATGCAGGAAGCGGGGCAGACAGTCCCCGACTGCTCCCGGACCAGGTAATCCATGCGGATAAGCTGGGTTATGGCCTGGTCAATGACAGCTTCCGAGACATTAAGTTCTGCCGCCAATTTGCCCTTGGACAGCATTTGATCCCTTTGGATGGCGGCCAGCATTTCTCTCAACATGGCCTGCCCTCCTTCCTAACTGAAGCCCAGCAGGCTGCCTACCTGGAAGACCAGGACAGCGGCCAGCCAGCCGATTGCGAAGGTGTAGATGGCCATGATGACAGGCCAGCGGACGGACTTGGTCTCCTTGCCGATAATCCCCAGAGTAGCGGCACAGGGCGTGTAGAGCAGAACCATGACCATGTAGGCCATAGCGGTCAGCGGTGTGAAATGCTGGCGGATGGCCTCCACCAGAACCTGGCCTTCCTCCATGTACTGACCTGCGTAGAGCATACCCAGGGTGCCGACCACGGCTTCCTTGGCGGGGATGCCGGCAAAAAGCGCCACGGCTTCCTGCCAGGTTCCAAAACCGGCCAGGCTGAAGATAGGCACCAGGAAGGTACCGATCCTGCCCAGGAGGCTGTTCTGGCCATAGGCATCCGCAGAGGCCGGAAGAACAGCCAGGATCCACATGAGGGTGACGACCAGGAAGATTACGGTCCCCGCCCGCTTGACGAAACCGGAAAGATTATTCCACATGTTGCGAAGGACATTGCGGACGGCCGGCAGCCGGTAGGGGGGCATTTCCATGATGAAGAAGGATGCTTCCCCCTGAAAGAGGGTGACGCTGAAAAGTTTGGCCAGAAGCAGGGCGACGACAATGCCCAGGGCGTAGAGGCCGAAAAGGATCAGTCCCCCGTGGCTGGGGAAGAAGGCGGCGATGAATATGGAGTAGATGGGCAGCTTGGCCCCGCAGGACATGAAGGGGGCGATCAGCATGGTGATCATGCGGTCCTTCTTGCTGTCCAGGGTCCGGGCGGACATGATGCCCGGCACGTTGCAGCCAAAGCCGATGATCATGGAGATGAAGGACTTGCCCTGGAGACCGAATTTCCGCATGAGGTCGTCCCATACGTAGGCCGCCCTGGCCATGTAGCCGCTGTCCTCCAGAAGGCCCAGAAGCAGGTAGAGAACCGTGATCAGGGGAACAAATTCGACGACAGCGCCGACCCCGTTGATGACCCCGTCGATCATGAAGGAGACCAGCCATCCAGGTGAATTCCAGGAGATCAGGAGGCCTTCCAGGAGCCCGCCCAGACCGTCGACCAGGTCTGCGGCATAGCCGCCCAGCAATTCCTGGCCGATGACGAAGGTCAGCTGGAAAACGGCCAGCATGATGACAGCAAAAATGGGAATTCCCAGATATTTATTGGTGACCAAACGATCTATTTTGTCGGTCAGTGTCACGACTTCTTGTTCGGGCCGGATGATGGAAGCCCCTGCCACTTCATGGGCAAAGGAATAGCGGGAATCTACAATATCCAGCTCGAAGCTCTCGCTGCTGTGGTACTGGCTGAAATCCTCAATCTCTTCCAGGAGGGAGTCCGGCAGGTCAAGCGATTGGAGCTTGGCCAGAACGTTCTTGTCCCCTTCTACCAGCTTGACGGCTGTCCATTGGAGAGGATAAGGCAGCGGATGATCGTCCAGGATCTCCTCCATGTGGTGGATATGATGGGCAACCGTCGGACTGTAGCTCAGGGAAGGGATGTAAGGATCCTGCTTGCCCATGGTCTCAATGGCGGCCCGGATCAATTCCTCCTGGCCTTCGGCCCGCAGGGCCACCGTCTTGATGACAGGCGCGCCTGTCCTTTTGGACAATTGTTCCAGATCAAAGGTGATCTGTTTTTTATCTGCTTCATCGGCCATGTTGAGGGCAATGACAATTTTCTTACCCATTTCCAGAAGCTGGGTGGTCAGGTAAAGGTTGCGCTCCAGGTTGCTGGCTTCAATTACGTTGATGATGACGTCCGCGTCACCGGACAGGATATAATCCCGGGCGACGACCTCATCCTCCGAGAAGGCCCCCAGGCTGTAAATACCCGGCAGATCTACAATCCGGTAGGAAACCCCCTCGAACTCAAGGGTTCCTTCTTTCTTTTCGACGGTTACACCCGGCCAGTTGCCTACGTGCTGGGAAGCGCCGGTCAGCCGGTTGAAGAGGGTGGTCTTTCCGCTGTTGGGATTACCTACCAGGGCGATACAGGGTTCAGTTTTCATGGGAAACACCTGCCTGCAACGCATCTTGAGCAAGCGCTCCATCATCGGCGCTGGCAGCCATTAATTCAACCTTGGAGGCAAGCCCGCGCCCAAGCGCGATCTTATTGCCCTTGAGGCTGACAATAACCGGGCCCGCGTCATTTTTGACAACTTTAACAAGGGCACCGGTGTTAAAACCCATTTCATAGAGTCTCTTGGTCGCCTGCCGTCCGGCCCGGATAGTCTTTACCTTACCCAAGTCCCCTGCCGGCAGTTCGGTCAATCGCTGCTTCACCTGTTCGACCTCAGCTTTCTTCGCTTAATATCTGAAGGAGTTAGGAAATCCTAACTATGGATTAGTTTACCCTAACTACATCACTTTGTCTGCCTGTTCAGATGAACAAAAATTGATTTCATTTTCGCCCTCTGCTATGTTTATTATAGTTAGGCAAGCATAACTAAGGAGTAACCTATGTCCGTCGGCGAAACCATTGAAAATTATCTGGAGACTCTCCACATCCTCCTCCAGGAACAAGAGGATGTTCGCTCCGTCGATCTTGCCAATGCCATGAACTTCTCCAAGCCCACCATCAGCGTCATGATGAAACAATTGAGGGAGAAGGGCCTGATCAAGGTAGACACCAACGGTTTTCTGTCCCTGACCAAAAAAGGACGCGCCATCGCTGAACGCGTCTACGAACGCCACGTCTACCTGACGGATCTCCTGATCCGCCTGGGCGTGGAAGAAGAGACAGCCGCTGAAGACGCCTGCAAGATTGAGCATGTCATCAGCCAGGAGACCTTTGACAGCATCAAAAAGCACTTTGAAGAACAAGAATAATTAATTTACTTAAACTTACCCACTCTAATAGCGATTATGGACATCCTCGGCAAAACAGACTAAATCACGAATCTCCAGAACCTCACCATCGTCCAATACAGCTTTTCCATTCATCTTCCCAAAGACCTGATGCTGCTCGGTCGCGATGACCAGAGCATTAGTGCGAGCATAACGATCCATAATGGGCTCAAAGGCCATTTCGAAACGGCCGTCACTTGAAGAAAAGCGCCAAGGCTCCATGTAGCTGTCCGGATTGAAATGGAAGGTCACATCATCCAGTTTGTGTCCCCTGCCATCGTAAAAGAGCATATTCTCAGAAGCCGCCCGGGTATCCCCGAAACCGTAACCGATATTAAAGCCAAAGGCCTTGCCGTCAATTCTCTGATTGCCCGATCCCCAGTACCAGCGGTTGTTGTAGGTCCAGACTCCCCTGCCCCAGTCCAGGGTCCCGAAGTCCGTCCCGGGATTAAAGTCATAATCCCTGCCGTCAAAGTTCATCCGGCCGCTGGCCGGCATGCAGTTTATCTTCTGGTTGTAGTAAAAGGCCGTCTTCTTCTCAGCCCAGGGTGTCGCGATCACCATGCTGTCCATATCGGGTTGGCTCAATTCAATTTCACAGGAAAAATCCTTGCCCTGATAAAAGTGCCTGAAATCGCAGACTATCCTCCGCACACCCTCCCCTGCCTCAAATTGCATACGCAATCTCTTGTCCTCATAACAGATGACCCCGGAAGACGAATCCGCAGGATGATTCATACGACCAAAGGGAAAGGGATTGATGATGGACTCGGTATGCTCCCAGCCCTCCTTGAAATTGAGCAGGGAGACCGACTGCAAACCAATATAGCCAATATCCGAAAGGGTAAAGGCACCGGCAAAATCCTCATTGAGAACCAGGTAGTAATCCCACTCCTTGATCCGCCACTTGGAGGCTCGAATCTTCTTCCGATCATAGTTCTGGATCAGGGACCGGGACCAGCCCGGTTCCCGCAAGGAACCGTCTTCGTTCAAGAGTGATGCTGGTTCTTGGATCTGGTGATTGCGATGAGAAGACATAGGCAGGATCTCCTTGTAGCTTTAGTTTGGTTACAGTCTAGCAAAAAGAACCTGTTCATAAAGAAAGCGTAGGCCAGAACGCTTTTTACGATAATCCTGCCAATAAGCGCATGACAAGATCTACATCTTGATTCTCAAGCTCCTGGATAATATGTAAATAGGTCTTTTGTGTTGTATTAATACTTGAATGACCCAATCTTCGTGCCACACTGGCAATCGAGACACCCGTAAAAAGCAAAAGTGACGCGTGCGTATGCCTAAGTCCATGGATGGAAATCACGGGAACCCCGCACTTTCGACATAAGCGCTCCAATTTATCATTCACGGTTGAGTTGTATACCTTGCCTTCTACAAAGATTGGTTCATGGCTTGGCAACCCTTTGATCAATTCAGAAAACTGGATGACCGTCTGCCAATCAATCTGAAGCTTTCGAACAGAGGAGCGATTCTTGGTAGGCAAGAATCCTCCATGTCCTTTATAATCCCATGTTTTGCTTATGGACAACGTCTGTTGACGAAAATCAAAATCAGCAGGTGTGACAGCCAATGCCTCCGAGAATCTCATACCCGTTTTAGCAACTAAGAGAATGAAGTAATGCCAATCAACACGATCTTTCAGATCCAATGTAGCGATCAATGTCTGCAATTGGAACTGATTCAAATACTTAATCTTCTTTATTCCAGGAGTTTTCCCCTTGATAATCGCTTTTCTCGTTGGATCACGGCTAATAAATCCTTCATCGACCGCATCCAGGATGGCTCCCTTCAACTGATGATGGAAATCCATAACGGTCTGTCTTTCATGGTAAATCGCATAATCGTTTAATAACTGCTGATACCTAATTCGATCCAATTCTCCCGTCCTGAGCTCAGGTACCAGTTGACATAGCCATTGATAGGTCATCTGGTATTTCTTCATTGTTACTTTTCGAACAGCTCCATTCTTGTATACATCAATCCATCTGGCGTAATAATCACAGAACCGTTCTCCAAAATTATTAACCTCTTGCATCTGATCCTTCCTCTGTTTACTGCTTGGCCTACGCTATTCATGGATTGTAAGCTTAAAATGGCAAATGGGCTGAATAGCACGAGAATAATTCCTAATAATGCTCTGGATAGAACACAGAGACGCTTGGGCACAGCGTAAGCTGGGAAATATTTCAAAGTCTGCTGTTGGCGGTGGCACGCCGGATACCTCAAATAGTAGCTACTGGAATGGTTCGATTCCATGGCTACAATCTTCAGACCTTATAGAAAACCAAATTTCAGATGTCAGACCGAAGAAACACATTACACAGGCTGCGCTGACGCACTCTGCTACAAAGCGCATACCCGCCAACTCACTGACAATCATTATTCGAGTAGGGGTTGGGAAGTTGGCGATCATTCCTTTTGAGTTTACCACTAGCCAAGATTTCTTATCTCTTTATCAAATTGATGCAGATTTGAAATTTCTTAGTTACATCATGCTTAGGAAACTAAACAGAGAACTTCATGAAGTGCAGGGAACATCGATTAAAGGTATTACTAAAAGTGAACTACTAGAAAAGAATATATATCTCCCCAATAAGCCGGAGCAGAAGAAGCTCGGAGAAATGTTTTTTGTACTTGATAACCTTCTCACTCTTCATAAGCGTAAGTGTGAATTGCTCAAAAACATCAAAAAATCACTTCTAGAGAAAATGTTTCCGAAAAATGGTAGTGTACTCCCCGAAGTTCGATTTAAAGGATTCACAGACGCTTGGGAACAGCGTAAGCTAGGTGATATAGCGACTGAAATCACCCGCACAGACGCACAATCACTGATAGAGTCCGTATAGTTGGTGTAAATTCGAAAATCGTGAGATGAGCCACATCTCGCCCTTTCGGTACAATAGGTTTTGAGAAATCAACAGTACTGGAGGACAAAACATGGCTCATCTGAATATTAC